>Ga0070737_10001158_pt1 | contig 40397 bp, 32 predicted proteins | sample Coa_R1_10_FD_66438 | JGI IMG/M metagenome (GOLD analysis project Ga0070737, IMG submission 66438) | Surface soil microbial communities from Centralia Pennsylvania, which are recovering from an underground coalmine fire - Coalmine... | ecosystem: Environmental > Terrestrial > Soil > Unclassified... | reverse complement strand
AGACCTCAAAGCCAAATACGCATGCGACAAATCAGACCCAATCAGAGAATCAGACTGCATATTCTGCCTCGCATGCGAAAACGTCTGCCCAACCCACGCAATAAAAATAACACAACCATAAAAGAAGCATCCACAGCTCCTACGCTGCAACAACGAGCGATAACGCGTTAACCTTTCGCACTCTTACTTAAACGTAAACTAGGAGCAGGAGGTGTCATACGGTTTCCAAAACCTCGGTCCTCTGCGGCGGAATCCACAAATGGCGCCCGGATACTTATCTACAATCATGGCAGCGACGCATAGAGTTGTATTCCGACAGTCCATAACCGTATTATGGAACCAATCTTGACGTGGGTTACACCCCCCTCTAAATGATGAAATCCTTGAACGCCAACCGCGTCTCGAACACGAATTCGCTGATACGCTCCAAAGGGGTGGGTTTTTAACACTTTATACTCGTTGGGACTTAGTAGCATAAATGTGGGTATGGTCCTTCTTACCAGTAGCACAAACTCTTATCTACCACTGCGGTCAAACCGACACTCCACTGAAACACTATGCGACTAACAATTGTTTACCAGTTGCCACAGACCCCTGCACCATTAAGCTGGGAAGCAGGGAGTGAATTCCAACACTCGAAGCCCCGCATTATAATACTTAGCAGGCATTTCGCTTTACCGTTGAGAATGCCAAGCCTACCGATAATGTGATAAAAACCTGGGAGGCGAGCTACAGTTATTATTGTCCTCCAGTTTTGTGGGCGTAGCTAGTATGATAGTGTCTGCCTTATGGCCATCTCCACCCTCTTCGGGCTGGGTATGTTGTGGTCTTCGAGTTTCGCGAGTGGGTTGACGATGTCGTAGGATGTGACCCTCTTTATGGGCGCCTTGAGGCTGAATATGGCTTTATCCGAAACTTGGGCGGCTATCTCGGCGCCCAACCCAAGGTTCTTCGGCGCCTCGTGCACTATTACCAGCCTGCCCGTCTTCTCAACCGAAGATATGATGGTCTTCGTGTCTAGTGGTGAGATGGTCCTTAGGTCTATGACTTCGGCCGAGAACTGTTTGGAGCCTTCGAGCGCAACGTGTAGCATCGCACCATAACTCACCACTGTCACGTCGTTTCCCTCCCTAACAACCTTAGCCTTCCCGATTGGGATGGTGTACTCCTCCTCTGGGACAGCCATCTTGGGCGCATCATACAGTCTCTTGGGCTCCATGAACACCACGGGATCCTCGCATCTAAGAGCTGAGGTGAGCAGACCCTTGGCGTCAAGGGGGTTGGATGGGACAACTACCTTTAAACCCGGCGTGTGGGCGAAGTAGGTTTCGGGTGAATCCGAGTGATGCTCGAGTGAATGAACCGCCCCGTATGGGAAGCGTATCACTCCTCGGAGGGGGTATCTCCCACGCGTCCTATTCCTATAGCGTGCGATATGGTTGAATATTTGGTCGTACGCTGGGAGTGTGAATCCGTCGAACTGGAACTCCGCCACGGGTATGTAGCCGCCTATAGCGAGGCCAACGAAGACGCCCGCTATGGATACCTCGGCTAGCGGCGTGTCGAATACCCGGTCACCGAATCGTTCGAGTAGCCCACGTGTCACCTGGAATACGCCACCATTCCTAGCCACATCCTCACCATATACCAAGATGCGTGGATCCCGCTCCATTTCCTGCCTGAGGGTGAGGTTCACGGCGTTCCTAATGTTCAACTCGACTGTTTTACCCTCCACGCTTAGGTATTCATCCCCATCCACTGAATGATCCTGCAGCAAGCTTGAGGCCAAGTCCCCAAACTCCTCATACGCCTCCTCTATTAGGTTGGGTGTAGGCTTGGAGTACATGTATCTGAAGATGTCGAGTGGGTCTGCTGGCTTGGCGGCTCTGAAGCTTTCAACCGCCTCCTTAACCCTCCTATTCGCTTCGTCATAGATCGCGTTCTTCTCCTCCTCGGTGAGCGCACCCTTCGACATAAGATACTTTTCGACCCTAAGTATTGGGTCGCGCCGCTCCCACACACTCATCTCTTCCTCGGGCTGCAGCTTGTGTGATACAAGTTCTGCTGTGGTGTGGTAGCTACGCCTATAGGTAACGTACTCAACTAGGACAGGCCGCCCCTCACGTGCAAGTTTGAGCGCCACACTCGTTGCTTCGTACGAGGCCACAACGTCATTACCATCCACCATTATGCCCGCCACACCATAGGCCAGGGCCTTCTGAGCGATGGTCTTAGAGTGGGTCTGCATGCCCCTTGGAAGTGATATCGCATACTGATTGTTCTCAACGCCAACAACAAGCGGTAACCCGTACACACCGGCGAAGTTTAGACCCTCGTGGAAGTCACCCTTACTTGTGCCCCCATCCCCTACGGTTACAACCACGGCGCCCCCGGTACGCCCAAGCTTCTGAGCCATAGCCAAACCAGCCGCGTGAGGTATCTGCGTGGCAACAGGTATCGCGAACGGAAGCATCTTCAGATTCTCGGGGACACGTAGCCCCCACTCGTCGCCCCCCCAGTATCGTAGGAGAGCCTCCATAGGCATACCCATGGTTATCATCGCCCCATTATCCCTATACATGGGTACAAACCAATCAGACGGGCCTAGCGCCCTGACGATGCCCACCTGAGTTGCCTCCTGACCCATGTGTGGGGCGTAGGTTCCTATCTCCCTTACCGATGAGAGGAGTACTGCCCTCTCATCGAAGCGGCGTGCCAAAACCATGTCGGCGTACAGCTTCTTTAAAAACTCTATAGTAACAGGGGGTTCTCTGAGGGGGGAGCCATCCTCTCCTAGCACCCTATAGGGCTTTAGGTCTCGAATGTCATCTTCGCTAACCACCTCCAAGCCTTTAGTCTGGACAGCTTCCAACAATAATCCCCATCTAACCCATTAGGCAAGCCATTATTAAGTTGTTCTAACCCTTAAAAAGATGTTAAAAATTATGTAAAGGAGCACTCACACAAACTCAGTAAATGTCTAGTTCTATGATGACAGTCCGAATTAAGGTAACACTTTGAATAAAGCGTTTACAGTAAGGTCGGATCAACCCATGAATATGTTTATCCCCACCTGCTCCATATAAAGCTGCAGGTCACGTGGCCTGTTGAACCATTAGCGTTGGGGAAAATATTGGCGAGAATGTGGATCGCCTGAACAGCATAAACGCACCGACCCAGTCGAAACGACAACAGAGGCAATCCGTGAAAAGATGCATCCAGACAAAGCGTCGTAAAGGACTTGTAAGAGGAAACGTATCCGTTATCCCGATAAGGCTCACTTTTGAAGGGTTGACTTGCAGGGGAAGTAGGTATCCCGCTGGCATCCATCTGGTCTTGATGAATCGATGTTTTTTGAATGTGTATCCTAGCGACTATATCTCCCCATAAGGGAGTGGGCGCGTGACCTTCTGAGGTAAGGCTAGAGGAGGAGGCAGTATACACCCAGTCGAGTGTAGATGCGGATGGCTGAAGGCATCGAGCCACGAAGTGTATACCATCCCGCAGAGCGTCAATGGCAATCCTGTTCGTTAAACTAGCTCTTGGAAGACCCTTAGATGTATAAGGCCCGGCTGTAATGGGGGAGGCTAGGTATGAGTGGGGTGTTAGTGTGCCTTCACGCTGACCTGTGTTATGAAGGGACTGTTTGGGGAGCGATAGTGTTCGGATTCGGGGGTGGTGTGCGTCGCCCCCAAGCGTGGAAAAACGTTATCTGGACACAGTCTTGGGGCAGGTAAAGGTTAATCCATACCAAGTTTGGAGTGTGCGCCGAGTACGGAACCACAAAAGGGAACAAATAAATATTTTCTATAGTTTTTGGAACACTATATGCTCATGTCGGTAAACGATTTATCATGTGGGTATAGACACATATGTGAGAGGGTATTTGATATGCGTGTAAAGGTCTACGGGTTCGGTGCGTATTGTTCGAAATCCACTTCAGGGATGTTGAATACCCGGCTTGAATTCCCAAGGTGTGAACGTTTTAGACCACCTAGACCCTTCGATTTTTCCCTAGACGTGAAGATTTTGTCAAATCCTGATAGGCTTATTTATGCTTCTACTGTGGTGCGCAAAGCGTTTCATATTTTAACCCACCCGATAATTATTCTTATAGTTAGATTGGGTTTAGCCCATCATGGTACACTTTAACCGCTGGTGGGTTAGCCGAGGTTCACAATCCGGGCTACACAAGAGATAAATTATAGCGGCCAGAGTTTGTTGTATACTCAATTGCGGCGAGCGCTTTGAGCGCCGGAAAGATTTGTTTGTTGCATGTAGTTGCAAACTAGCTCTTCTAGTAACCTTCCCTCTTCCCACAAATGGTCCTATAGGACTGGCTCAGGTCATAAACGCAATTATTAGTGCGCCCCTTTATTTTTTGTATCCACTTTTCTTTTTGTTCACTTTCTTGAGAGGCAGTTAGCCGCCGCAAACGCTTTAAAAACCGCTTTTAAAGTGGTTGTCCACGTCGCGGTCGAAGCCATCACTTGTCCCACGCTTTTTATGAAACTTATCGGAGTACTGACATCAACTATTTCCGCCCATGGTTTTGCGTCTTTCTACTAAACTTTCCCCCAGTTGCAACCCTCGTTGTCTTAGCCGGAGCGCTCAGAAAGGTTTGGATTTTGACTGTGGAGTGACCTCCAATAAAACCAAAGAGTGTTAATAGTCAACACAGCGGTTAAACCTCATCATTAAATACCGATACTACGGATGATGAGTAACTACGTGCACCCTTAGCCTCGAATTACCTTGAACAATTAATAGGGAAACGTCGAAGGACTTAAGCTTCGAGCAAACGGGTGTTAGCGCTTGCTTGCATCGTTTAACAATGTGGTAGCGACACGCCCGCAATGCGTTTGAGACACTCAGCAAACTCTGTCTAAGCATGGTCCAAGCAGTGATGTGAAATAGGAGACCTCAGACGTAAGTTATCTGGAACCCCAGAAGGAGGCCTTAACCGTACTTAAAGTAGCCTAAAATTTCGGACTGGGGTCTAGCTAAGGTGATATCAGGTTATGACATTCAGAAAGAACCTATCCACTTGTTCTTTGATTCGGATCCTTGTTTTGAACTTTTCTTATGGAAACTCAGCCCACGTTGTGGTGTATGGTTAAAATGTGCAGATCACTTGTATACTACTTTGTGGTTTGAGCTAGGTATGGGGTGCCGAGGTTGTTGCTCTCGTTCCGGACACCACGGATAACGTAAAGCTGGGCTGCATACGGTCTCGTCCCAACCCCGCACCCGTTGCGCGCTTCCCACGAGTATGGCTAACTTGGTCTTAAAAGTGTTCTTTGCAGCGCACCAAGACGTCAACTTTATCCTTGTGCTTTAGGGGGCTGATTCACGCGGATAGCTGAGTGCTGGCCTTGTCGACTATCCCCGAATATCTCTGGGTAAACTCTTATGACGATAGGCATATTGAGTAAAGAAACAAAATGAGTGTTAGTGTTGTGGATGGGGTTAAGGTTGTGGTTGTGAGAAGTCTACCGCCTGGTCAGAGGCATGAAGTGATCTTTAGGGTGTTCGATGAGATTAAGCCGTGGAACACATACTCGTAGTGAACGACCACGAATCTGTACACTTAGTTCACTACTTACGCCACGAGAGAAGGGACTTCGACGGTGACGCTTACGTAGCTCATGAGCGGAGTCCAGGGGTCTGGGTTGCGGTTATAAAGAAGAAGAGCGTGGTTGAGCCCGAACAGGCTGAGCGGGTTATCCGCACGAGTTTTAGTGTAGAGCGAAGTTTTTCGGCCAAAGAGTTTTCGCCTATACCGGTGTACACCGGAAACTCCTACAAAGTGATACTCACTTACTTTAAGGCCAAGCGGTTTATACCGGTGCATACACCGAAGATCGACTTGGTATTCGTCGTGATGAGGGGTAGGGGCACTATGGTGGCGGGGGGACCAACGCTTCCCAATAAAGGAGGGAGACGTAATAATAGTGCCAGCCGGCACGAGGAGGGGAGTGCTCGCCGAGACCGACATGGAAGCCCTACACCTAGTGTCTCCCCCACCGACGGATGAAGACCACGAAGAAGTGGCCAGAAAGCTCCAGAGTGGCGCATTCGAGTAGCCACCAAAAGCCCACACACTTTTTTTAATAAAACTAAGGGGGGATAGTTAAGTTTGCGTATACTCGAATAACCAAACGCGACGCTGGCAGGCGGTGCAGCCACAGGCAAACTATGGTGGGGCAGGGTAGGGAGTAGGGCTGGCCCACGCTCTGGACCAATCACCTCATGGCGTTGATGAGATAAGCTCAGTAAGCGGACACGACGCGGCACACCAAGGCTACTTGGGGCCCGCGGAGACTCGTTCGATAGGCTCAGTTTTAGCTGAGGCATTCACCAGACATATGACAGGGTTGGCCACTTAAAGCGCGCATCAAAAGACTTGCCGGGCGAGTATATGCCCTTAAGCCACCTCGTTGCTCCCCTGTTTTCTTCTGGTGTGTAAGGGGATTTGTTAGCCAACATCGGCCCAGACCTCTCTTCCTCTGATCTGCACATCGTACGCCCTCAACGGCTGCTCGGCTGGAGGTGTGACCACTTCACCGGTTCTGATATTGAATTGGGAGAGGTGCAGCGGACAGGTGATCAAGTCGTCCGTCACGAACCCACGCCAAAGCTCAGCGTACTCGTGTGTGCATATACCGTCGAGCACAAACACGCCATACGGTTTCCTTATGATTATGTAGTGTTTACCGTCCCGCTCAAAGTGGGTGGGTGAATCCACCTCGAGTTCATCGAGGCTACAAACCCTTACAAACGCGCACATAGTTCAAACATCTCCTGGAGCTCGATTTAGCAGTATCCGCCAACACGCTTGGGTTTTCCCCCGAAAATGTTAGGCTCAACCCGGAAAAAATTCCCTTAACGCCGCGCGCAGCAGATCCCCAGTTCTGCTCGGATCAGAACGATTCCCTCCTTAATCGATGTGGCTTTGGATTTATACTGGTTCAAAGTGAGAATTTTAGGTTTTCACCTATTCCGATCGCTTAACAATTACGTCGGTGTAGAAGAATAACAAGTGTAATTCAGGTCCCCAGCTCTGGACGGTGAAACCTATCACCCCAATCGCTGGCCCGAACACCCATCATAGGTTGCGGAGATCACGGCTTACCGAAGAAATACGCAAGCTCCCCGTCATAATAACCCCTACCAGTCTCGAGTGTGCAATCCTAGAGCGCAGCAAACCCATTTACCCTATTTCTCGCACCGCTTGGGTGGTGAAACCATAATCCCACTTTTCGATCGACAAAACCTTTACTGACACGGGAGGCCACGTGGATTCAGAAAGATTTGAGGTGCATTTCCGCACCCACGATGAAAACTGTGCGGGTGAGAGTTTGTGTGAAGAGGGTCGTCGGGTTTGACAAAAAACGGTTCGCGGAGTGCTCAAACGTGTTCACGACCGTGTGAGTTATCAGCCCCCACGAATCTATTTTTACACCGTAATAGATTTGTATGCCTATGGGCAACGAGTGGATATGTGTTCATCCCAAAAGGATTTGCTTTCGAACGCTGCCACGAGTCGCGGTGTGTTGTTTGGTTGCTTGGTTATCCAGTGAAGCCTAGCGCGGTGGGTGCATTCGACAAAACTTTATTTATCGAGGGGGATACCTAAACGGGTGATACCCATGGTTTCAGAAGTGTATACTGTAGGTCACTCCACGCTCACAATTGAGGAATTTACGGGGATACTCACCGAGAACAGCGTTAAACTCGTGGTTGATGTGCGCACCGTCCCACGGTCGCGTGCTAATCCGCAGTTCGACAAGCAGAGCCTTCCAACCTCCCTTAAAGCTGCTGGTGTGGGGTATACACACATCCCGTGCTTGGGTGGGCTGCGTAAGCCTAGGAAGGATTCACCTAACGACGCGTGGGTCAACGCCTCGTTTAGAGGCTACGCCGACTATATGCTTACAGAGGAGTTCGAGAAGTGTCTCAACGAGTTACTCAGCCTCATAGCCGCTGGGAGCGGCGGGGTGGCCCTCATGTGCGCGGAAGCAGTCCCTTGGCGGTGCCATCGCTCACTCATAGCGGACGCACTCTACGTAAGGGGCATTAACGTCACCCACCTTATAGGCAAAAAGGGGAGGAGGGTGCACACGCTCACAAAGTTCGCGGTGGTTCACGACAAAAAAATAATGTACCCCAAGAAGTCCGGGTTTACTTAGCTATCCCTTTGGAGGGGGGACGGTGTGGACGCACACTTCGTCCCCGTAGGCCATGCATCTCTCCAGTTTCACGCCCTCTTGACCAATGAGCTCCTCAATAAGCCAAGTGTGGAGCCCACTGCATACTTGTGAGGGGTGCTTGAGGGCCAGCTTCCTCAGAATACAGTTGGCGCTAGATATGGCGGCTCCACGATCCGTCTCACTGTAAGACGCGTGGAAGCCAAGGCTGTTAAGGAGTTCCGCTGCCTCCATTAGATTCACGGGAGCAGCCCGCTTTCCAAGGAGCCCTAGGGCGAGCTGCTTAGCCACACCCCTCATATAATACGCCGCTCTTTCAACGTCTTCACGCTCAATTTCACGCACAAGTAGCTCCAAAACCACGTCGTACTTTCTCGGGAAACGCTCTACGCCACTCTCGGTTAAACCGTACAACTTCTTGGGTCTCCCCCTCCCAAGTCTGACCAACTCAGACGAAACAAGCCCTTCACCCTTAAGCGCTTCAAGATGTGCTCTAACGGCGCTCTCCCTAATGCCGAGCTCCTTCGAGAGAGCCAAGGCACTCTTCTTGCCACCTAGCAGTAGCCCAAGTATCCTCTCCTTTGTATCCAAAGAATATCCCACCGCTCAGAAATCCACGAAGACCTCCCCCTCCACAACGCTCACTTTAAACACGGGGAGGTATGGAACGCTCCCGGCCTCTTCACCGTCGGGGCCCAGCACATTCGCCCCCTGATTCTCCAAGTCGAACTGTGAACCGTGATCGGGGCATGTGACCACCCCCTCCTCAACGCTTCCAGCCGCTAAATCTCCCTGCTCGTGCGTGCACCACCTATCGAACGCGTATACTTTTCCACCTTCCCTGTAGAGCACGATCTGCCTGCCGTCAACCTCGAACGGCATGAGTCTGCCTTCCTGAAGGTCCTTCTCGCTGCAAACCCTCTTTCGAGCCATGATAAACTCAACACACCGTAAAATATAAACATTTTGAACACTGTTAAATGTCTGAATAATCTTGCAGCAAAGACCCGCACAATACAAACTCAGGTTGGTACACGTGAAAACCGAGGCGCCAAACATCAAAACATTCGCTTTCGACACATCGGGCTCGGGGTTCAAATTCACAGCGGGACAGTACGTAAAGGTGGTTCTCGACTGGGTGGTGGGCGACCCCCGAGGCACCCAGCGGGACTTCTCGATATCCTCCCCAGCCACTAAGAGCGTGGAGTACGTGAGCATAACCACAACTGTTGAGCCCAACGATTCCCCGTTTAAGAATACATTAAACACCCTTAAGCCAGGCGACTATGCCACCGTAATCGGGCCCTTCGGCAGATTCACGTTCCAAGGTTTAAACGACGACGTGGAAGTGATTCTTATTGCGGGGGGTATAGGTATTACCCCGTTTAGAAGCATCATACTTACGGAACTCGCCGGGGGGAGCTCTAGGTGGATCAAACTCGTATACTCGGCTAAAACCCCTGAGAGCCTCGTGTTTAGGCGGGAGTTCGACGAGCTAAGCGTGACGCACCCAAACTTCAAAGCGTATTACACGGTCACACGACCAACCACGACCGAAGTCTCGGAACGTGTGGGGAGAATCGACGCGGAATATGTAAAAAGCCTCACGGACTCAGGGGGGTCAGTATACTATATTGCGGGTCCCCCGGCAATGGTTCAGGACCTATCGGAGCAGCTAACCCAAAAGCTTTCGGTGGACCGTGAACGAATAAGGACTGAGAAGTTTACGGGCTACTAAGACCCAGCAGGCCTATCACAACCCTCCTCAGAGTGAAGAGGGCTTCCACTGCCGTCTACTATTCGTGGAGTCTGCATGATGCCCTGAAGCCCAAGCTCTGCTATGAGTACGACAAATATGTTGACGCGTGCCTACGTATGCCTACGTAGAGTGTAGCCCCCATAATCTCCCTACTTACCCCTCCTCCTCCCGCACCTCACCAACCCACCAACACAAATTCATCCGCTTAGAACACTCATGTGATGCGCGGAGCACCGGTGCCTCTTGAATGCAGACGCTGTTTCTCGAGGTGTCGGGGCAGGTGGGAGCCGCTGCTGGGATGAGTATGGGGGTATGTGCGCAGATGTGAAGCATACCTCCACCACGTCTTTGATGTGTTACTAGTCGACGAGTTATCATCCAAACTGGGTTTGCGGCGTCAGATCCCGGCGGCGGATTCGAAAAATCTCTACCTGTAGATTCCTACGTGGCGTAGGATATCTTGGTGGCTTCTCGCGAACTCATCCTCCCGCATTGTGCTCACATCCCTGAATTTGAGCTCCAGCCACGCTGGATGCGGCGCTGGCTCATCTGTGAGTTCGCCCAGAAACACGAACTCAGTGTCCCAGTGATTTTTAATGTTAGCCCTCTCAATATCGTACACCTCGGTGTAGACGTATGGACCGTCCAGTTTGACCCCATCCAGTCCGAGCTGCTCTTTAATCACACGCCTCGCCCCTTGCTGTGGGGACTCATAGAGGACGAGGTGGCTGGAGGGGAGCATCCACCTAGTGCTAAGTCTCTCGAGCCTTGACCTATCAAGGGCGCCTATGTGCTCCCAATCATTGAATCCAGGATTCACTCTACCCATTAACACGTTTGACTTGGAGCCCCTCCAGAGGACTAGGAAAACCGAAAGACACATCCCCCCGTCGGGGATACTATCCATGCAGTAGTATGGTAAACCCTTACCAAAATCGGCAAACCGCCTCGTAGTGGGCATAACCCCGCTTTACGGGCGCCCCTATTAATGTGTTACGACTCTTAGCATTGATGCCTCCATAATAGTGGAGCCTGGTCGGATCCCCTTTATAAAGATTCCAAAACCTCACCCTTCGGGGCGGGGTAACTCACATAACTGCGCGAAGAGCTATGAAGCATGGCCTATGTGGCTGACCGCCTTAGACATCTGCCCTACGACGCTTGTGGAGATTTATTATGGAGGCAGGAAGCCCACCCGAGTCCTAAAGGATCAAGCCCATTAAAGCGTCCAGCGACAGCCGCACCTCGACCCATATCGGACCCAAACAGGGGACACGTAGAGTGGCACGGCTAACACTCATTTATACCCGCCCTCCACTAGAAGCATATTAAAAATGGATTGAAACTAAGAGTGGAAATAGGGGCTGGGAACCTTTTGGGCCCCTCGCAGAATGTGGACACACCGAACAGCTACTTATCGAGGCCTAGAGGGTTGGTGTACGTTTCTACTCTTTAGTGCTCGACCCAATCTCCCTTAGGATCTTGATCACGACCCAGAGCCCTCTTTTCACATCGTCCTCCTCCAGGCTTTTCAGGAGGGCCTCCAAGGTTGGCGGCTGCTCGTCCCCATGGGCGGCCGCTCCTCTTGAAGCGGCGCTTATTAGTGAGGTTAGGCCTTGAATATCCGCCCTCCCGAGGGCGTTCACTAGTTCGAGGAGGTTCGTGGGGCTCTGGGAGCCCATCGAGTTCAGCCAGTCGGCTATCACGCCCAGTATGTCCTCGTAGCGCTCGAGGGCTGCTTTGAGGGCGGTGAGTATACCCCGCTCGTGTAGTAGTTGGATTACATCCATGAATTCATTAAACGCCTCCTGCCTAGTCATGAATTGTTTGACCAGGGTGTCGAGGTCGAGTGTTGGCTCCTCTGTTTTCCTCTCAACCCTTGCCGTGGGTTTAGCCATCCTCGCTCACCCATTCACCTGCGCGTAGTCAGCCCTCTTCCACTTCTCCTCTACTTTGACGCCCACTTGGGAAATCCTGCCCTTCACGTGGTGGCGGTAGTTGGATACTGGGAGAGGAGCTCTGCGCTCATATTCGCCTTCAAGCCTCTCAACACTCACGGGTAACTCCTTATATGCGGGGGTCTTCGAGGTTGGGTCCCTCTCGTCCCCTGAGAGCTGGTTCACCGCGTCCTCACCCTGGCCGTGCAGACCCATGTAGAGCCTGTTCGATGATACGCGATCCGAGACCATTACGCTCGCAACCGCTCGGCCAACCCTAGACTTAACCACCACCTTGTCACCCGTCTTCAAGCCCTTACGCTGCGCGGCTTCGGGTGAAATCTCAATGTATACTTCGGGTACAAGCTCCCTTATACCCTTACTACGCCAGGTTAGGTTCCCCCAGTGGAAGTGTTCAAGCACACGCCCATTATCCAGGTACATGTCATACTGGGTGGTTGAGCCCAGCGGCTCAATCCACTTCGGCACATAGAAGCGCGCCCTACCGTCTGGGAACTCGAACCTCTCCGTATACAGAAGTGGCGAGTCGGTGCCATCCTTCTTCACGGGCCACAGAAGGCTTCGGAAGCCCTCCAGCCTCTCATAGCTCACACCCGCGAAGTACTCGGCCACACCGGCCACCTCATCCATTATCTCCCTTGGATGAGTGTACACCCAGCCCGCCCCCATTGCGTTGGCGACCATCTGGATTATCTCCCAGTCCGCCTTAGCCTCCCCAGGTGGATCAAAAGCTTTGTACAGCCTTTGGATACGCCTCTCCGTGTTCACGAATGTGCCATCCTTTTCGAGGCTCGCCGCAGCCGGGAGGACAACGTCGGCGTACTGCGCTGTGCGTGTGAGGAAGAGCTCTTGGACCACTAGGAACTCGAGCTTTGAGAGGGCTTCACCCACCTTCTCCTGGTTGGAGTCCGCCAACACTTTGTCTTCACCCATAATGTACATGGCTTTAAGCCTCCCATCGAGTATGGCGTCAACCATCTCTGTGCTGGTGAGCCCCGGCGTCGTCGGAAGCTTTACCCCCCACGCCTTCTCGTACTTCTCCCTGACATTGGGGTTATCCACGCGCTCATAGCCCGGTAGATAGGTCGGTAGAGCCCCGAAGTCGCTTGCACCCTGAACATTAGCGTGCCCACGCGCTGGGTAGGCGCCCGTACCTGGCCGCCCATAGTTACCCGTGAGGAGGAGCAGGTCCGAGATCGCCGTCGTGGTCTCGCTACCATTCTGGTGCTGGGTAATACCCATCGCGAAGATTGCGCACACACTCTTTGCCTCGTGGATCATGGTTGCAGCCCTAATTATCAAATCTCTTGGGACGCCTGTTATGCGCTCAGCGTACTCCAATGTGAACTGTTCAAGCTCCCTGCGGTAGGCTTCGAAGTTCACTGTACGCTTCTCTATGAACTCCTTGTCCTCCCAGCCTTGGTCAACAATGTATTTGGCCATCGCGTTGACTAAAACGAGGTCTGTGCCTGGGTGGGGTGAGATGAAGAGGTCGGCCCAGTCGACCATCTCGTGTGGTTTCACATCCACAACTATGAGCTTCTGACCCCTAAGCTTCTTGGCTCTCTTCAGTTTCCCAGCCCACACAGGGTGGGCTTCAGCTGTGTTCGAGCCGAAGGTTATCACCAGGTCAGCTTTCTCCGTGTCAGCCATCGTACCCGAGTCACCACCTATACCCACCGTGCGGAATAGGCCCGTGGTGGCGGGGGCTTGACAGTAGCGCGCACAGTTATCCACATTATTTGTTCCTATCACCGCACGCGCCAACTTCTGCGCCAAGTACGCATCCTCATTTGTTCCCGTGCACGTTGCGATGACGCCTATGGCGTCCGGCCCATATTTCTGCTTTATCTCAGAGAATTTTTTGGCTACCAGAGAAATTGCCTCATCCCAGCTCGCCTCGCGGAAGTGGTCACCCTCCCTAATAAGCGGTTTCTTGAGCCTTTCGGGGCTGTTAATAAACTCCCAGCCAAATTTCCCTTTAATACACGTCGCCACACCATTAGCCGGGCTCTCGGGTTTGGGCTCAACCTTCAGGATCTTTCTACCCTTAGTCCAAACCTCGAACGAGCAGCCAACACCGCAGAAGGTGCACACAGTCTTGGTCTTCTTTATCTGGGTTGACCTCAGAGTGGCCTCAACGTCGCTTGTTAACATGTAGAAGCTTATGTCGGTCTCGGAGCGTTTGAGTGCGCCCACAAGCTTGGTTCGGGTCTCAGGCTTAATCTTCGTGAATAGACCAGCCTCACCGAGCATGCTCTTCTCCATGATGGCATCCACGGGGCAAACCGTTGCGCACGTCCCACAGGACACACACGAGGATTGACCTATGGGCGCATTGTTATCCCAAACCACACGTGGGGGATTGAGAGACCAGTCAATCCTTATGACTTCATTCACTACGTAGTCCTGACACGCCTCAACGCATCTACCGCAGAGGATACACTGGTTGGGGTCGTACACGTAGAAGGGGTTAGAAGCATCCACTGGGTAGGGTTTGCTTCTAAAGCTCTGATTCTTCACACCCAGCCTCGAAACAGTGTTGTGGAGCTCGCAGTCACCATTATTGTTGTCACATATCGTACAGTAAAGGTTGTGGTTTGTGAGTATTCTATCCATCGCAGACTTGCGGACGGAGGCAACACGCGGCGTCTCAGTCTCTACCACCATACCTTCACGAATAGGTGTGGAGCAGGCTCGAACAAGCTCACCGTCAACCTCCACAAAGCACAGGTCACACGTCTGTATGGCCCCAAGCGAGGGATTATAGCACACATGGGGAACATAGAAGCCACTCCTCTCTAACGAGACAAGCAGGGGGGCTCCGTCTGGAACATCAACGCTTCGCCCATTAACCCTAAGGTTCACACAACCCACCCGCCCCTAACATCCACCCAACCCTATAAATATTTCGACGACCGCTTCATTATAGTATTCAATATTAATAATTAACCTAAATACTAGTTGAAATTATCGGTTTTCACTCACGACTTATACAATAATATAGTTTACGCTGCTACCTTAACTGAGTCCGTGCATGGTGTACATTTGCTAAATTAACTATCCGTCATCCTGATTACGCGATTCTTTCTGGTGAACTATACACGTTAAACTTGTCTTCCCTAAGGAATCCCACCAGTGTTATGCCGTATTTCTCTGCCAGCTCCACCGCCAAGCTGCTAGGCGCCCCCACTGCTACGAGCATGGGTATCCCCGCAAGCGCGGCTTTCTGGAGGAGCTCGAAGCCCGCTCTCCCACTCACCAACACAATCTTATTCGAGGCGGGAAGCCCACCCCCGAGGAGTAAGTGTCCTACGAGCTTGTCCATGGCGTTGTGCCTCCCTATATCCTCCCTCACAAGGAGGAGGGAGCCATCCGCATCCATGAGCGCACTAGCGTGTAGACCCCCAGTCCTCGAGAACAGCCGCTGTGCACCTCTAAGCTTCGACGGCAGGGAAGCAAGCACTTTACGCTCAATCACGAAGTCGCCCACAGGTTTCACGGCGCACAGCTTCTCAACGTACTCTAAGGACGCGGCTCCGCACACCCCACACGCAGACGAGGTGAAAACCCGTCTACTCAGGGACTCGGCGTCGAACGAAACGCTAGGGCTTAGCTGAACGTTAACAATGTTGAACCTCTGCGGCTCACTCGGATCAGTGCAATAGGAAACGCCGGTGACATCTCGGGCGTTCCGGATAACACCCTCCGAGTGGAGGAAGCCAACCGCCAACTCAAAGTCATTTCCAGGCGTCCTCATGGTGACAGCCACCCTGCTGGTAACCAAACGATCCGAGTCCCAATGCACAACCCTGATCTCGAGGGGCTCCTCTGCGGCAACATAGTCAACCTTCCCCGCTACATCACCATTAACACGGTACTCCCGAACCCTTAAGGCCACAGTGGACTCAGGTACACCGAATAGTAAATCATCCTGCCAATTCAACCGTCAACCACCCCCACATGTGAGGCCCACCATAACACCACGGCGACACTTCTGAATCTAATCCCTCCGCACCATAATAAGGCTATCACACCTTGACTTAATTAAACCAATAGTCCTTCATATCACTCAAATGATCAGTAGAAGATATAGTAGTTTTTGGTATCTGTCTAACTTCAGCTTTCCATAAGAGAATGCTTAAATAGAGGGGGACAATATGCGAATCATGGCTGGCCCACTTCCACCTGTAGCGGTTGGACTGTTCGGGCTTGGCACAGGCTACTTTGTCTGGGGAGGATCAGCGCTAGCGGGTTACCCGAAGACCAAGAGTCCGGAGTTTGAGAAGGCGATGGGTCAGTGGGGCATATGGATGCCCGGCTTCTGCCAATTCTTCACCGGCGTATACCTCTTCCTAGGCCTCACCATCTTCAACGCCTTTCAAGCATCACCGGTACTATATATGGCTGCGCTCGCATTCACAGTGTACGGCATACACTGGTTCTCTATGGGCTGGAGGAGATATGTGGGCGCGGACCCAACACCCGACGGCTTCATGGCCATAGCCTTCCTCTGGGTGAGCATACTCGGAGCGTTCGTCTTTCTAGCGGCCCACGATATACCAGTTGCAATAGTCTTCATACTGCTCTCCCTTATCTACGCCGTAGAAATACCAGCGAGACTAAGGAACCCGAGTTACTCTAAGCTGGTGGCCACTTTCCAAGTAATAAACGGGGTATGGCTAATGTACCTGACATTCGCCTTCACCGCAGACTTCGCGTTGGGCTACCACCTACCCGTATAGGCCAAGCCAAAACCCCACTTTTTATACTTGTGAGCTACACCCTTCTGAAGGAGGGGGCTTCCTGGACCACAGCTCCACCATGCCTCCTCTCACCAACCCGAGGGATGGGAGGGGAGGTATTGGGCGAAGCTCCGCGGGCACACCAGGCGGGTGGCACCCACCCTACCCTTTTTGAAAGCACAAGAGAAGCGTTAAGATCCCGATCCAAAGTGAACCCACAGTGGGGGGCAGCAGAACACTCTGTCCTCCAAGGTTAAACCTTGGTTGACCCCACCGCGGAGGAAGCATTTACGCGACGAGTTGTACGCTGGGACGGCGAGCACGCCTCTCCCACGCTTCTCGAACTCCCACTCGAGTATCTGCCTCAGCTCTGAGAACGCGGGGTCGTGGAGCCTCATCCTTCTTTTCTTGGTTTCACCCTTCCGAATCAAACCCTCAACGTTCAAGTCCTCTAGAACTAGGAGGTCGTACTTCCGGGCGAGCAGGACGCCGAGCTTGAAAACAAGTCACGCCTAAAATCCCTGATATGCTCGTGTTCCCTCGCGAGTTTCCGCTTCCCTTTAAGCCAGTCTTCGAAAACCTCCTCTTCCTTGATAGGCTTCTCTGTAGTGTTCTGAGCCTTCCAAGCGAGCGCTCAAGCGGCCTCGGATTCTCGAGAAAGCGTCCATCTGAAAGCGTAACAAGCCTCGCTATTCTCATGTCCACACTCACAGCTTTCTTGGGTTCCTGCTGAGTCTGCCCAGACTGCTCCCCAGGCTCATCCACGAAGAAAACCACGTGGATTCGACCGGAGGGGTCGAGCCTGACGCACACCTGGCACACCTGCTCTAAGGGGAATTCTCTGTGTATTACTAGTGTGGAGAAGCCGACCTTACTCAGGTATAGACGAGCCCTCTTCTTTTTGTTTTCACCATGCCCGACTTCCCTCATATTAAAGGGCCTCCAGTCTTTCTGCGGATACACCAAGGACAGAAACTTGTGGGGCTTCTTCATCCCTATTGTTCGCGAGGCCTTCAAAGAACCTTTGGCGCGCTTGGAAGAACCTCTCCGCGACTTGCTGGGCAGCCTGCGAGTGCAGTGCTTGGAACGCTGGGTTTTTCTTTCTTAGGTCCAAGGCGAGCTGCCTGAGCTTGTTTCTATTCACCGTGTGCCTGTTTTTCTCATACTCCTCCTTCTCGGCGTATAGGAGCGTGTTATACAGCTTGCATGCAGCTTCGAGCTGGGTCTCTAACACCCCCCGCCGTTGTCTTTGAGCAACATCCTTGGAAGCGGTAGACCCTCACACGCGCATCGAATACCATTCCATCTATGTATTTATACCCCTGATCCCTCATAAGAGGACGAGGTTTTGGAACGTTTATAATCTATTCTTTGCGAACCCACAAGGATTAGGGCAAAGTTTAATCGTTGGGTAGTGTGTATATCGCTCGTGGTTAGGCTAGACCAGAAGAGGTACCTTAAGCTCACTCCGATCACTTCGGCGCTCGAAGCCATACTCGGGGAGGTGGGCTCCCCAAGGGTAGAGATTCTCCCAACGGTTAAATCCCTCGACCGATTTAGCGCTGAGGACTATGCTGCCAAGTGGGATGTTCCACGCTTCGACGTGGCCGCGATGGATGGTTACGCGGTTCGCTCGGTGGATCTACCAGATGGGGGCTCACCTAAGCTGTTCACTGTAAAAGGTAGACTGTCCCCCAACAGCTCGGCTACAGCCTCCATTGGGGAGGGGGACACGTATTATGTGGCAACCGGCTCACGTCTACCGGCGGGGGCTGACACTGTGGTAAGGGTGGAGGAAACAAGGTTGGTGGACGTGGATAAGGTTTCAATAGATAATAAGATTGAAAAGGGTAAAAACGTGAGTCGGAGGGGGGAGGACCTCCTTAGGGGGGAGACTGTGCTGAGGAAGGGGGAGAGGATAACCCCTAGCTCGCTTTCCCTGCTTATATATTTCGGTGCTAGGCGTGTTAGGGTCTACCGTAAGCCACGTGTGGGTGTGCTCTCAATCGGCAGTGAGTTAGTGGACTTCGAGAAGCCCAAGCGTGGTGGAGGGGTGTACAACAACTACTCTTACCTTATCTCCTCCTACCTTAAACGTCTGGGGTTAGAGCCGAAACACCTTGGAGTGGTCGCGGATGACGCTGAAGCCATAACCAGGGTGGTGGGCAGGGCGATCAACGGGTTGGACGTCCTCCTCACGATTGGTGGAACATCGGTGGGGCTGTGGGATAATACGCCCGACGCCCTGTCGGCGATCCCTAATTCACGCGTTCTCTTCCACGGTTTAAGGGTTGTGCCTCTGAAGCCGACGGGCGCCATCTGCGTCGAGAGGGGTGGAGGAAAAACCTTCATCGTGCTGCTACCAGCCCACGTGGTGTCAGCCGCCCTCTCCTTCCACAAAGTGTGCCTCCCACTGCTCTCCGCGCTGAGCGGCGGTGGACCTGAAGCCTTTCGCTCAACGGTGAATGGCTTACTTGAAAGGTCCGTGGAGAATCCTAGGAGCATAGATGCCTTATACCTCGTCGAACTCCGCGTGGAGAATGGGGAGCTACACGTGTCCCCGCTGGGGTGGGGCTCAAACCTGATGAGCAACCTGCTCAAAGCTAAGGGATTCATACACCTGAAGCCTAAGCAGACCCTTGAGGGGGGGAGCAGAGTCACGGTCGAGCTACTAGGCGTATATGGACTACTATAGGTGTGGCCCTGTTGAGGATCGTGGCCTTCCTGGGTTACAGTGGTAGCGGTAAGACGACCACGATAGAGCATCTCACCTCCGAGCTTGTGTCAAGGGGTATGAAGGTTGGGGTGATAAAACACATACATGGGGGGCACACGCTTATTGACCCCTCTAAGGACACTGGGAGATTCGTTAGAAGTGGGGCTAACCCTGTGGTTGGCGTAGTGCAAGACGGCTTACACCTCTTCCTCGCGGGTGGAGACCTAGGGCAGGCGCTTACATTGGTGGGAGACTTCTTACCCGACTATCTCTTCGTGGAGGGGTTCAGCACCCACCCCCTACTCGGAAAGGGGGATGTCATGTGTGTTGTGTGCGCAAAAACCGAGGGTGAGGCTGTTGAACTCATCGAGAAACACGCACTCCGAAGCATAGTGTGTATCACAGGTGTACTTGCGAATAGCTCTAAGAAAAGAGAGATTCGCGGTGTACCCGTACTTTCTATACCCGACGACACACACAAACTTATTCAACTCATCTCAAAATGACTTCCCAGCCACTCGTCTATTATAGAAGAATAAACCACTAATTATCAGGCAACGCGTTGAACACTGGAAGAGAAGTCTAGTGGCCGGTTTTCACCTAATACTGTTAGTGTGAGTTATAACTGGGCTCTAGGAAGTGGGTTGGCGTGCTACTGTTTTTAGAGGCGCCTGGCGGCCTCATTGGTTATTGGGTCTGGTATCGTGTATCCTCACCTTTCTTCTCGAGAATGCTATACTTGATGAGTCTGCCAAGCGCCCCATTGAATGAGGCGTCCGAGAGCGTCACACTGTTCGCTTTTACATACCTGTAAATCTCTGACCAAGTGTTTGCGCCCAGCGTCACCGCTTTCAGTATTAGCCTATAGTATTTTCCTCTTAGCTATGAAAGCTCTTCGAGCTCCAGATTCACAGCTGAGTCAACCACCCGAGCAAGGTTGGCGCCTTCGTTTAAACACATGTACCCATAATAGACCAGCCAACCCACTATACCGTCAAGTCTCTGAACAGCCTCTTCAATGTTCACGGGCTCTGCGCCGCAGGCTTCGAAACCCCTGCGTAGAAATTCTAGTGAGTCTTCCTTCGAGAACCTCTTTAAAGCCAACTCGTAGACATACCTTCCATATAGAGGGGAAGTGGGGTCTTGGATGCCGAGGAAATCGTTGAGTAGACCAGCCTGGGATCCAGTGAGAACGAACCTTAGCCTTGGATTATAGTCATAAGAGTGCGCGATCGCGCCAATCAGAGGCTTGTAGCCACGCGCCTCCTGAGCTTCATCGAAGGCAATAACAAAGTCTATCCCCATACTCTCCGCGTGCTCGTTTATCGTGTCGAACAGTGTTGCGAAGCTAACCGTGAGCGGCTTTGTCTTCGCAAAGCTAACACCTAGAGGTCCCAGCGTGACCGAAGAGATGTGTTTTGACAGATGCGATAGTGTCCGGATTAGGGTGTGGTGTGCGCGGCCTCCAAGTGTGGGGAGAGCGTTATCCGGACACCATCATAGATGCTCCCAAAGGTTCTTTAAACCGCTCGAGTTAACCGCCTCCTCGAATCTGTTCAAAAGAAGGAGGGGTGAAGGATTCGGGCCGGTTCCCCTAAAGTCCACAATAAGCGCACTCATACGTTTTAACGCAGTCGCAGGAAGCTAGGATTTACCGAGTCTCCTAATACCTGTGAGCGTGATTATCGGGTGTGTTGCCTTCTCAAGTATAGATAGCTCCTCCTCCCTGTCGTGTAACTCTTCCCGCTCACTCTTCACACTCAAGCTAAAATAGTTGGGGTTACACTTCACTCTGCCTACCCAGAGTTACTCTGGGTAGGCAGAGTAATAAGGGTTTGCAGGGAACTGCAACCGACAATCAATAATACAGAATGCAAATAGTTGATACCTAGCGCCAGTACTGCGGATGTCCACTGAGGCTTCAGCTATTCTCAGGAAAAGTCGCTTTGGCTGCAGACAGAGGATTCGCTGAGCTTTAACTCCGCGTAGTCCCCTGGCGTATTTATATTTTTCAGGCTTTCTAGGTGTGCATCAAGCCTTTTCAGGCTGTCGACATCCACATAGCGCACATTCGCTAAGTATTCGAAGAGGTGTTTTAGACCCAGCTTACCGTCCCCTACGGCTTGTCGGGCTGCATCGAGTGTTTCGTCAACATTGTACACCGCGAGTAGTGGCTCAAGCTCACCGCTTGGCCAGCGTGGGACTGCTGCCGAGTGCACTTCTGCGAGGCTGAATAGATATACCAACACCTTCTCCCTCAAAAGTGGCATATCGCAGCCCACAAGTGCAGCGTAATCCACGTCCAGAACCTCAAACCCGGTGAGAAGACCAGAGAGAGGCGTCCCCAAATCCACTCTATCATTCACCACTAGCACGTTTCCCGGTAACACGGCTTCGAACATACTCCTATTTTTTGGGCCAATGCACACAACGACCTTGTCGCTCACCTTAAGCGCTTTCTCAACGACTATCTCAATGAAGCTCCGACCACAATAAGTGAGGAAGGCTTTATCCTCACCCATCCGCCTACTTTTACCACCCGCGAGGACAACCGTTGCAGGTAAACTTCGCCTCAACTCTAATAACCCTGTCTTAGCCGCCTGGCTACAACAAATATGCCCAAGCGCACACTCTTAAGGCTTAACTGACATCGATGAAGGGATGAAAACACTCCCCATGTTTTTGGGGGCCATAAAACAGAGGGTATAGTGAATCCAAAGCCTAACCCCTGCCTTCAGCGGTGGAAATCAGCGAGACCAGGATAAAATCTATGTTTACGAGTATGTATTCGATCTTTCTATATGGCCTAATGGTGTGTCCAACGTGGAAATCTGATGTTATGGGGGCACACTGGACCACATACGTTTTGCCAAAGCTCCATCATACTTGAAGACGTCCACCAATTCACGTGCATTTTCCCTCCTCTCCCTGTGCTTCTCTAAGAAGCTGTTGAGTTTTTCGACCAGCAACTGCTTTACTTCGCCTGTGAGCATCCTACCCGAGGCGTAGTCCTCCTCTAATCTCTTTATCTTTGAGTCGTCCTCTTCGAGGAAGTAGTATAGCCATTGGTATGGGACGTCGTCTTCAAGGTTGGCTCCAAGCTTTCTTTGCAGATCAGCTGTGGGTTGCCCACCTGAGAACGCGTGTTTCATCACTTTTCGCTCAACGGTTTTGGGGTCATCGGATAAGTATACCGCGGACTCCGGGATAGAGGAGCTCATCTTACCCTCTGGTCCCGTTAGGGGTGGAAGGAACTTGCTGTGTATCTGTGCGGCCTTAAGGTATCCAAGGCTTCCAGCAATATCCCTCTGAAGCCTCCAGTAGGGGTCCTGGTCTATGCCCGCCGGGATAAGGCACCTCCTCTGCTCGAAGAACGTTGGGGCTAGCTGGATGGCTGGGTAAAAAACTGTGCCGATGTTGGATGATGGCTTCAGCCCGAACGCGGCGCTCGCCTCAGAGAAGTTGACCTTCTTCGCGATTTTGATGACGAGTGAGTACATTTTGCCGATGTACTCGGTGTTCTGAAAGATGAATGTCTTGTCTGGGTTGAAGCCCACGGCTATTATGTCGAGGATGTTATCGTACGCCCATCTGCGAGTTTCCTCCAGAGTGTACTCGGGGTTTCTCAGAAACTTCTCGTCGTCGGTGATCTCGATGTAAACGTTCACCGAGAATTTCTCTTGGACCCATTTAGTGAGCATGAAGGGTATGAGGTGACCGATGTGCATACCTAGGGAGGGAGCCCTACCAGTGTAGAGGAAGAAACCCCCACCACTGGCCCAATCATCAAGTATGAGGTCCAAGTCCCTATGCGAGAAGAAGACACCCCTCCTCAGCATCACGTGCAACTCCCCACCCGCAGCGGCTCGTAACCTATTGAGTAGCTCGTTATCCAATCTGCGGACGCCGAACTCCGAGATGAGGGATTCATAGTTCACCTTCCCACTTACACCCCAGGGCGTAACGCTCGGAGAGCTTCTTTCCGCCACAAAGCCGTTTAAGGCTGACGTATCATAAAAACGATACTACTTAACAAACACCTAGGCATCGAACAGTAGCACACCCCTCCCACCTACGCGTCACCCCATCACCACCACATATTTAGTTGAACTTACACCTCTATACCCAAACCCCCGCTTATTCGCGGCTTGCTTGCAGCGAGTCGCCGCGCGTTGACCACTGAAATGCGTTAACTCCACGACTAAACTAGAACCGGGCACAGCCAGATAGGTTTAATGAGCCCTTTATCATATAAGTATCCCGAAACATCCGACATCCACCATAGGTCGAAGATCCAAGCGGACGCCAGTATACCTCCATGCACATACCGTAACCAGCGCTTAACACACGCGCGATCTGACCACGCTTCCACGGGGCGGCATCATGAACCTGTCGGTAAGTGTGCTCAACCTGACATCTGAAAACACACCATTCTGGGTGATGAATATCCACGGCTGCCTCAAACTCTTCACGAACACCACTCTACTAACCTTATAGACGCAGCTAGCTCAGACCGCGTCGCCAGAAGCGTGGCGTCAAGTGTCAATCCATGCGGCGGCAAATATGGCGCCCAGTCGCTATGTGGCCATGCTCGAATACATCTTTAACAGCCAAATAGTAGAGCTACCCGTAACCGTCGTGGTTGTATAAACCACCGTCGGAAACCACCCTCCCCTTTTTCCCTCAAAGTTTAAATCTACACCGCGAATTACCTTTACGTGCAGCGAACCCGTCTCATACGCGTCACGCCGTTAAGGCTGGCCGCCCAGACGCTAAAAGTGTTCGCTATGATAGCCGCCGCTTGGTACACGGGCCTCCTGATCGGCGGAATACTCGCAGGCGCAGGGCTCTCCCTGAATGGAGCCGCCTATATTTCAACCTATATCGCCGTGCCTATCGCGCTCTCAGCCGCGCTCCAGTGGGTTTTCGGCGGGCATAGGAGCCTCAAAGCGGGCGTAGTCTTAGCCGTGTTCTCCTTCTTCGCCGGCATCTTCTTTGTTGGACTCATTGACGCGATGCTCTGGGGGGCATAGACGCGATAGTTCAAGGCGGACACCATTCAATTTGGCGTCTACGAGCGTAGGTTATACTCCCTCTGCTTCTATCATTCATGTATCCACCGCTAAGCGTTACCCTTTTTTGCTACACCACAAAGACGAGGTTGTGAGGACACATATTCTAATACTTGCTCTGGTTACCGCCTCACTCATGCTACTATCCATCAGCCCGGCTGGCGCATCCTCGACCTCCTCCCTGCCGCCGCCCCCAAGCGGCCCCGGGGTGAACCAAGTAAATGTAAACGAATTCCCATTCTACCCGACGGGGCTCAACACTATGCTTGGCGAGCTCTACTCTCCCTCCCCGTGCTCGCCGTACTACGCGCTCCACGAGGCGCCGTCGGTCCCCTATAATTGGTGGACGGATGACCAGGCCAAGGCGCTCTACGCCCTGAGCTTCGACTTTGCACCCTACATTCAGGAGGAGCAGAACCTCCTAGGCTTCATAGCGAGGAACAACGTGGGTGGCTACCTCGTGAAGAGGTGCGTCCAAATCACACCCACCATTGTGGCGGACACCCCACCATACGACATGGTTACAGGAAACAACCTCTACATATTCCGGGGTAACCCCACAATCGGCCTCGGGGAGCCCAAATACGCCTTCCATGTGAGCGCGAATGAGAACCCAACACTCACGCTCGCATACATCCAAGGCGCCACAATATTCGCGAACGGCATCGGATACCAGGTGGATAACGGGTATGCCCAGCTCATCCGGGACGGCGGCTTCGACGGCTCAGGCTTGCAGAGCCCACCGTGGTCAGCCACCCCCACGGTGAACACTACATACTATCTCAGTCCGCCTAACAGCTACCAAGTGGAGGCTGGCCTCTCCATCACTCAGAGCTTGAGCGTACAGGTTCCAACATCTGATGTGGCGAACCTTACCTTCTGGCTCGCCTCCTCTTCGGCTGCGCCCAACATATCGGTCACAGTGGGCTACACCGACGGCTCCTCCTCCTTCTTCAGCGTGGCCCCACCGCACCCCACACCCGCCCCCGGGCGGTGGACGGAGTACGCAATACAGGGGTCACAGCTCGCGCAGGGTAAAACCGTGTACTCCGTGACCTTCTCGGGGCCCCCCGCCTCCTCGAGCCTGAAGGCGGGCACACCCGTGGGTGTTTATCTGGATAACGTGGCGCTAAACGCCTTCATCGGCTCCTCAACCTACGCGGTCTACAATTCTGGCAAAGACGTGGTGATGCGGGAGACCTACACGAACAACGTGTTCAGCGTCACAATAGACTACATACTCCAGCCAGGCGCCAACTATGTGTACGTGAACACCACCGTGGACGACTACTCGGGTACCCCGATCTCGGGCACCATGTACAACGCCTTTGACGGGCTCGACACGATAGGCTCGGGGTACGCTTGGCTCTACTTCCCCGGGGTGGGCTGGGTTAGGCCAGACCAGGGGCCAAACGATCTCTCAAAGAACTATGAGCCCACGTACGGGAACACCACGGGTGACTGGGACCAGAACTGGTTCGCCGTGGGTATGCATGGGATACCAGACTGGATAGGGAACGACGCTATCTTTGTCGTGTTTAACCCAAACCAGATCCCGAACCAGATACTTAACACTGTATATGAGAACAACACCTACGTGGGTAGCGGCAGCTACCTGCACTGGCTCCAGATGGGCTGGTACTACTCCCTCACAGGCGGAAGCTTCAGCTACACGCAGAAATGGGTCTTCGTGGACTCTTACGACTGGACAAATATGGGGGTCTACTCCACCTTCCTCAACGGGGACAACCTGAATCAGTGGAACAACACTAACATTGGCTTGAACTACTATGCGGGTGAGGTGGCGCAGGACCTCGTTGGCTTCGGGATAAACACCAATGACCAGTACGCCCTGAACCTCGGGATAGGCGTGTGGAACTACTACTACAGGATGATACGGTCCGAGTCAAACGGCACATACGTGTCAAGCCTTGCCCGCTTCATTAACGCGAGCTACATGCTCTACAAGTACACCGTGAGCCTCGGCTCGGCGAACACAACATACCTAGAGGCGATAGACTACGCGGCAAACCTGCTAGCTAGCTACCAGGCGGACTCAGCCACGTACAGTGAACCCGAGACACTATACTTCCACTACGACCCGCACATCACGAGTATAAACGGCGTGAACACGTACGGCAAAATCTTTAACTCCACCTCGACGATGGGTGTGGGCCAGGTTCTGAGTGGCAACACGGTTTCCGTGGGCTTCTACGAGTCGCCCCCCGAGGACGAGGGCTACCTTGCAGGTCAAAGCTTCACGCTCAGCGGCACCCTGAACGCCACCTTCTACATGAACGCGAACCAGCCCACCTACGCCTCCTACACAGTCACACTCGGCTACGTGACCCAGACAGGCGCGTACATCCAGGTAGCCTCGTCACCCACCTACACAGTAGGGCTAGGCCAAGGAAGTGGGAGCCCACCGTTCCTCCCGTACACCGCGCACATACAGCTTTCGGGGGTGAGCGTTCCATATGACGCCGCCCTTCAGATTAACCTGAACGTGGTCGCGCAGAGTGGGGCCACCGTGTACGTGCTCTACGATTCGACGAATGGGCCCTCGGATGTGCAGGTGCCCTTCGTGTTCCCTGCGATCTGGCGCTGGGAGTTCACGATCCCGTCGGCTAAGTCCGCCGCAACCTACACACTCACGCCGCCGCTCTACCCCGAGCCCGCGACGTGGTACTTCCACCAGGACAACTCGGTATCCGCTGTGGACGGTGTGACCACTTATGGTAAGATATTCAACTCCACGTCCACCATGGGTGTGGGTGTGGTGATGAGTGGGCAAACCGTGTCCACGAACTTCTTCGGCAACCCGCCCGCCTCGGCTTACTATATGCTTGAGGGCACGGTGGCGGTCACCTTCTACATGAATGCGAACACGGCGGGTGTGGACGCAGGCTACTCGGTCACCCTAGACGAAATAGCCCCGAACGGCACCACGTACACCATGGTTTCGGGGTCACCTGAAACCGCCGTCCTTAACGGGGGCTCTGGCTCACCCCCCTTCTACCCCTACACGTACACGCTGAGCGTGGACAAGCAGATCCCGGAGGGGTGGGCGCTCGAAGTGCAGCTCTCCGTAAGTGTGCCCAGCGGGGACACCGTATATGTGTTATACGACTCCACGAATGGGCCCTCAAGCGTGTACCTCCCCATAGTCTCCGAGACCGCTACGATCAGGGGGAGCTACCTGATAGGCGGGGAGCAACCCTACTTCCTCGACACGACGGCTATGGCCGGGTGGGCGCTCGCCGTGGCCTACCACGCCACGGGGAACCAAACCTACCTCGCGGACGCCGAGAACGCTCTCGCAACGATACACTGGGGTGAGGCCCCGCTACCAGGCTTCAGCGTGCTCCCCCTCGGGTACACATCGATCCCTACCGCGTATAGGCTCTGGGTGTACGCGAATCAGACCTACGTCGACACCGATTTTTCTACGTATAAGGCGACGCTCGTCTCCCTCTTCGCTGAGCAGGTGGTCAACGGGCAGCCCCTGAACGCCACCCTCGCGGAGATCGCGATGTCCCGCGTGTGGGGGCGCACATCGTGGACAGGTACGGGCGCGGAGGTTTATACCGGTGAGCCCACGGGTCCACACATTGAGATTAACTCGGAGACGCAGCCTTGGGGTCTTGTGGCGTGGTACGCCTTCGACCTCTGGGCCACACGCTACGAGACGGGTCTATATATACTCTATGCTAACTTCACCACCCCGCAACCCTACCTTTATAATATAAGCTCGGGGGGCACCTCGGCCTCCTTCCTCTTCGACACCCCACCGGGCACCCCGTACGGGGACGCCTACATCTATCTCTACGAGAACAAGGTGAACGTGTCCTCGGTGTACTTGGACCGCGCAACCATCCGCTGGCTCTCCACGACGAACCATACCGAGGTGCTCGTGAGTTGGCCCCAGAGCGGCGCCACCAACATAACCCTGTCATGGGTCAAGACAGGCGTCCCGCCGACACATGCTCAGAGTACCACATATACGGTAATAGCCCTGATCTACGCCATTGTTGCGGGTATTGTCTACCTGAAGAGCCGGAATAGTGTGCTTGCGCTCATCATAGCGGTCTTCGCGCTTCCCACGATTGGCTACCTGATGCCCGCCCCAGTGCAGACCATACTCTACGTGCTATTTGTTATCGCCATAGCAGCATTACTCTACTTGTGGTTTACCAAGCGGTAGGCAACCCTCTTTTTGCCCTAGGCGCTTGGGGTATTAATCACCACTAAGCCTGAACCACACACAACACCAGACATAGAGAATCATTTATTCTTTTCATAAAGATTCCAAGGCCTCTTCTTTACTCTGAACCGAACCCACTTAGACGGCTAGACACACTGAATGGTCTAACTAGTAGCTAGATGCGCAGTTATCTACTGTGGCTGTCCACCTATAACCACACCGTCTGTATTTCTTTAATTGATGCTATGTGCGGGTCGTCGGTAACACAGGGTAGCCTTAGGATTTGCGCCGTGGCCGCAATAATGCTATCAGCCATCGGAACACGATACTTGTATCTTAACTCGGCTGATGCAACTGCGAGCTCCGCGTCCACATTCACGACTTTAAATTCTTTCTCAAGAATGTTTGAGCGTAGCTTGGCTGTCTGTCTTCCTTCTTTGGCTAGTGTAAGATTGTATACCTCGTGTAGCACTACGGCTGAAATATACTTATTGTTATCTCGCCTAAGGAATAACTTGGCTTTTTGCAATACCTTGTTATCGGCACTGTAAAAATATTCTATTAGGAATCTGGTGTCATAAACGCTCATGAGTCCTCATTCCTTAGCCTATCTAACTCCCTCTTCATTTCCTCCACAGCGGCATGACTCGACCCTGAGCCAGCCAAATCCAAAATTCCCAATCCACGCCTAATAATGATACCGTCCCCAGAATCAACAACGATAAGCCTAGTCCCCTCAGAAATATTATATTTTCTCCTTAAGGGAGCAGGGATTGTAGTCTGACCCTTTCTTGTTACAACCACTTCGTATTCCATAATAATAGCTACTACCAACTACTAAATAAGTACTACCGAACTGTGAATACTACGTGGAGATTTTTAGTACTTATTTGATATATCTAATGTGCACAGTAAATAAACGCGGCGTGTTGGATCGTGCTAAAACGTATTGGGCGAGCCGTGGGCAGGTTCTTTCTACTCGATCGACCTATAAAAGTCCGGGGCGCACACAGAAGAGGCCGCATGCAGGAAGTCATTGGGGGTTTAGACACATATAGGCTCGCCGACTGTTGAGGGAGAACGGGGAATATACTTGGCAGAAATCCACTCTCAATCAATGCCTTATACCTCCTGCGTGTTGGGTTCTAGTTCTATGCTAACCCTGCCTTTCCAAGCTGAGTCCGAGAAACTATATGGAGTTCACCTAGCCACTGAAGTCTAGTGGGCGAAACTCTAACCGCTGCTGGGGGTAACCCTGCACTGAGTTGTGCCCTCATGCCTATAAAATTAGTGTATCGCGAGTAACTGAGTCGAGTTATTTAAACATTTTAAACAGAGTAAAGTATTTAAATATGCATGCGTTATGGTCTTGATGCTCGATGGCGAAAAACGTTAGGGGTGTGACAACCCCTGTATACGTGGCCACGGTGGTCGTCCTAGTTGTGCTGGTGGTCGCGGGCTTCGCGCTATACGCGACCAAACCATCCACGACGTCAACGGTCACCGTGCCGACGACTGTAACATCGGCTACAACGGTTACGGTAACGGGGAAGAGCGGGGGAATACTACCCGTCACCGGGGGGTTCTATAATGGAAAGGTGGTCACATTTATATACACGCAGCCCCCAGCATGCCTCCCAGCGTACCCATCCTTCTTCCCCTCAGCGCAGGTGGCGTCTAAGGTGGATAACTGTGAGGTTGGAATAGGCAACAACACCGCTGTCTCAGGGGCGGCACCATTCTGGGTGCTCGTCCCCGCGTATGCGGGTCTCTCCATCTTCGGGGTGGGTGCATTAGGCGCAAACCCGCAGGGCTTCCCAGTGTACAATGACCAGACCATACTCACCGACTGCGGCGCCTCAGGCTCCCCGTCACAGAGCCCCGACCATCCCGAGTTGATCTACTCACCCGCGTTCACCAAGGTTGAGGAGTACCTGAACATAACCAACGGATATGGCGGTCTACCCGAGGGGGTGCTACCGCTTCCAGCGCACGACCACATCATAAGCGTGATCGGACCAATACCATGGTACACAGTTGTGGTTCTAGTGTTCGACCCAAACATTATGCCCAACCCAGTGACGGGTGAGTGTACCCAAGTGGTCGCCTCAGACCTGCCAAACGCAACCTCCAACTGTCTGACGTCTCTGGCAGCTCTGCAGCGCGCCATGACAACTACTAATGGGGCCATAGCGCAGGCGAACGCCGACAACCCGATTTGGCTGGCGCTCGGCAAGCCAACAACCCAAGTGGTTATACCCGGCGACACGTCGCCCAGCCAGATTTATAATGCTAACAGCAACGTGATAGAGTACTTCAACGTTAACACCACCAACCCCTACTTCACACTGCTGGCCACAAACCAATCCGTGCCGGGCTTCGGGGGATAAAAACCCCAAACACCGGCCAACCCTCTTTTTTCCACCATCGAAACAGTCGATAAACGTAGCCACCGCTATCAGCCGCTGCCAAGCTTGGATAGTTAAGCCTCAAGCGCTTGATTCTTTGGTAAGCTAGAGTTGGCTTCAAAATAACCCTTCGACTGGTTTGCCGAGGAGTCCGCCACACCCTACTCAGAGGAAATCATTGTTAGAGTATGGTTAGCTGACCCACTATCGGGTTCCATCTCCTGGACCTAATCTTGGATGCCCTTCGTTGCGCGTCACGTTTCCCCGTATCCAGCATGTCCTTTCCCTATTGGGCAAAGGAACTCAAGACTTGTCTGCTACTGGGTCATAAGGGGTTGGAATACGGGGGATTCAGGGCTACTCAAACGGTGTGAACCAAAGAGGTGATAGTGGTACTACATCTACTTGGCGTGTGACTTAGCGGTTTAGAAGGGGAATTCTTGGTGAGCCGAATACTGCTAGGTCTTATGTGCGTGTTGGGCGACGCCTATTGGACGAGTCTGTTGGGTTTTGCGAGCTTCGGCCACAGGGCGGATAGGAGTAGGAATATTGCGAGGTAGATGGAGCTCACGGTTAGGTTTAGGGTCACGCTGGGTGCCAGGTTGCCTGTTGCTGAAACTATTGTTATTGAGGCTATGGGGAGTATTAGGATGCCGCTGAGCTGTTGTGCCTCCTTGAAGCCCTTTGAGAAGGAGGATATCCAGGCTACGAGGCCGACGTTCGCGAGCGTGATGGCTGGCACAACTACTAGCATCGCCGTCACCCACACGAGGTTTGGGGTTACGCTCACCCCTACGGCGCGTGCGTAGTTGGATGCGAGCGCCCAGTACACTGTTACCGAGGCCCAGGTTACGCATAGTGCGACGGATGATGGGGCAAGGGTTTTCCCGAGGAATAGTGTTGTGGGGGAGACGGGCTCCGCTAGTAGGGTTTCAAGCGTCCTCCTCTCCTTCTCACCCGCGAAGCTGTCGGATGCGAGAACAATCACGCTTGTTATTGGTAGCAGTAGGAACATGGGTAGTGTGACCACTGAGAACATGTACCAGTAGAGCGCTTGTTTTGGCCCCATGACGAGGAGCGCCTGCCTCAGCACGGGTGGTAGGAAGCGGGTTACCTGTGGTGATAGATTCGTGGGCACGTTTAGGAGGAGGGTTTTTATGAAGAAGGGTATCGTCACCGATATGAGTAGCGGTAGGGCCACCACTGAGATCACGAGCGCCCTGCTTGAGAGGTACTCCCTTATATCCTTGGAGGCTATTGTGAGCACCGTGCTCCTCATGTGTGGTCTCCCTCCTCCTGTTTGGGTAGCGACTCGACGGGTTCCACGCCCACCACTCTTAGACCCGCTCTCACCATGTTTTCAACTGTCTGCGCTATTTCTTCACCGTCCCCGACGGCGACCTCGAACTCCGAGACCACACCAGACCCTCCTTGACTTACTAGATGAGTGGAGCCATCCCCAACTAGGCGGCTTATCAACCCTATATCAACCCCTCTAAGCAGCCTGATTCTCACTTTACGCTCAAATACGAGCGACTCCAATTCACCCCTACTCTTGATGCTCCCATCAGCCACTATGAGAGCATCCCTGCTCACCCTGCGTGCAAAGTATGGGTTGTGGGTGCTCACTATGAGCGTGGAGCCCTGCTCTAGCTTCTCCCGTAGAAGGGAGACGGTGAGGTTCGCACCGTCTGGGTCTAGGCCGGAGGTTGGCTCATCCAATAGGAGTAGTGGTGGATCCGCGAGTAGGGTTCTGGCGAGTGCCAGCCTCTGCTTCATGCCCTTAGAAAAGGTGTGCACACGGTCGTGGGCCACCTCAGCTAATCCAAACGCCTCCAATAGCGCCTTGGACCTACTCAACGCGGTCCCAGTGTCCAAGCCGTTGAGCTCGGCGTGGAATAACATGTTTTGCATGGCTGTCAACCTCTCATAAACCCCTGGTCTCTCTGGGAGGTAGCCTATGAGCCGCTTCGCACCAACCGTCCCAGCCTCCAACCCAAACACCTTAACCCACCCACTGTATTGGTGGACAACTCCTGCAATAGTTCTGAGAATCGTGGTTTTACCAGCCCCGTTCTGCCCGAGTATCGCTGTGGACGACCCAGCGTGGAACACGTGGTTGACTCCTCTCAGCACGGTTTTCGAGCCGTATTTGACACACACATCGCCTAGCTCCACGGCGTAGCGCTCCGAAACACCCATGGTCTCCGAATTATAGGATGCATAACACAATATTAAACCATGCTATATAACAGTTCACGGACACATTCATTAAACTATGCTTCAATCCACCCCGTCCCAGATATGAGTAAACTAGAAAATGAGGGTATCATGGGAAGACAATAGTAGCCACCCAAGAATTGGGTTTTCGCAGGGACTTTGTTGCCATACTGTCAAACCGATCTGGATCCTTACTCCTCAGCGTAGCCCTGCGATTAGAAGCGTGCACGCTGAGCCCGCTATAATGTTGGTCGCACCGAACACGTCGCCCGAGAGGCCGCCTATGAGCTTCTTAGAGACAACCATAAGAAACAAAGCGCACACCAAGTCTAGGGTGATGAGTGACACGGTGGGTGTTAACCCTAGAAGTAGGACCATGGGGGTGCATAGGAGGGTTGAGAGGGTGGCGAGCGCTGCACCCCTCCTCGTGTGCATGTGTTTTGTTACGTGTTCAGCGCTGCTAGGGGTCACCGGGGTTCCTAGCACGCCTAGGTAGACCATTGAGAGCTTACCGAACACTTCATAAACTAGGGTTATGGTGAAGGGTGCTGCTGATAGTTGAGCCCAGCCGAATAGCTGTACCGAGAGTGCTAGTACACCCGCAGCCATACCCCCGACTCCGAGGTGTGGGTCGCGCATCGCCTCCAGCCTCCTTTGATGTGAGCCAACACACATGGCGCCGTCGGCGAAGTCGACGAGGCCGTCGAGCTCATTCGCCCCTGTAACCAAGAGGAGCGCTGCGATGGCGAGTGTGGATGCGAGAAGCGGGTTGAAGACTCTGAGTGATAGGTAAAAGATGAGTCCACTCAAGCCACCTGTGAGGTACCCTATGAGGGGGAAGATGGGTGTAGCCTGAGCCACATCTTCAATCGTCGTGGGTCCACCTAGCAGAGGGATGGATGTGAGGAAGCTGAGAGCCGCCCTGATCATCTTAATGGGTTTCATTTTGTTCGCCCCATCTCACTGAATACCTTTGATGCCACGCCGCCGATGAGCCCGCAGAGGGCGTCGTCCAGAAACATGGGCAGCCTGCTTAGGCATCCAGGTTTAAGCCTATCATAGTGGTGGAAGTTGTGTATACCCATCGTCCCCGCTAGGTACCTCGCAATCATCTCTCCGATGTCCTCATCGGCCGTCACCTGCACTGGGTCCGCGTCGTGCAGCTTCTTGGGGAGGCTTGGAATCATGTCCCACTCCGCCTCGTCCTCGAGTCTGAGGGCCGCTATTATAAGGGATGCCACATTGGGGTCGCTTAGGGCAACCCTGAGCTCGGCTAGAAACCTCCGCTCAAAGGAGTTGGGCTTTGAGCCCACGATGCCCCCAACAGCCGCCTCAACCAAGTCCTCCAAGCTCACACCACGCTCCCCGAGCCTATCAAGCACACTTCTCCCGACGAATCCCAACACCCCAAGCTGCTCGAGGAGGCACTCTGTGACCGTTCGGCCCACTAGGTAGCCGAGGGTGGTGGCTGTACCCGCGTACTCGAATCTCCTACCAGCCCCGCTGAATACGACGGTTGTGGTGTCGGTGGATGTACCCGCGGCCGGCACCCCGCTTGCCCTACTTCTCACGTCGAGAAGCCTGAAGAGGCTGCTCTTCGCCTCCACAGCGGTCTGGAGGGCGTTCACCATGGCTGGCGGGGTCGCTACGCAATCGCAAAAGACGATGAGGTTGACGGTGGAGCATGATTCAGCCTTTGGGGGTGGCTCCATGACGCCGCGCGTATTGGTTAGACCCACTGTGGCCAGTGATATCACGGATACACCCTGGGTGCGGCGCATCTTTACACTGTAACGTGTGACATCGGCCGCTGTCATCAACCCTAAGGCTTCTTCTGGGGGGATTCCTAAGTGTGAGAGGGCGCTCAGCATCTCTCTACTTGGTGAGCTACAATCGAAGTCTTCGGGCACCTGGTGGTTCACAACATATCTCACCCTAGTTAGCCCACCATTCCACGGTGCGTCGCTTAGAGCTTGGCACACGCTGGGTAGCCACACCACTAGGTTGGCTTCACTGATGCCCACGCGTAGCTTTCCAACCCTATTCACAGCCACCACCTCAAATATCTGCCAGCCACAAGAAGGCTGAGGGGGATGACTACTATGGCTGTAAAGAGCAGGGTAACGAGTTTCATAAGCTTCAGTGAAGCCTCGATTTCCCCGACGCCAGGGTACCCGTAGCCCTCACCTATAACATACTCTGAGCGCTTCTCCAAGCGAACGTTGAGCGCACCCGCGAACGCGGCCATGGGGCAACCAGCGTTGAGGCTGCGCGTCCTAGAGTGTTCACGTCTAAACGTGACCCATGAATCCCTCCCATTAAACCCCAAGATGAATGCGGCTATAACTGTGAGGACGCCCACGACGCGTGCGGTGAGATAATTAGCGGCTGTGTCGGCCTTAGCTGAGAACCACCCAAGCTCCAAGTACTCTGGCGTCGTGTATCCAACCATGCTGTCAAGTGTGTTCACAGCCCTATAGCCCAAAGCACCCAGAACACCGAGCACCGAGAAGAATAGCAGGGGTGAACACGTCCCATCCACTAGCCCCTCCGCGATGCTCTCCACAACCGCGGAGCAGATCAACCCAGTATCCAAGCCAGCCGTAGGCCTCCTCACGATGAGTTGGAGGTGACGCCTAGCATCATCTATTTCCCCCCTTCTAAGCGAGTCGAGGATAGGCCTAACATGGCGATCCATTGAAAACAGTGTGAAAGAGGATTTCAGCAAGAACACCGATACGAGGAGCCAGACAGCTATAGACCCGAGCGAATAGAGCGCCCGTAGCACAAGCGCTGAGAAAGCCACTGGAACCACCACGCAGAGGACCCAGAGAACCACCCCCGCAGCCCTCAGCCTATCCGTGAATCTGAGTTTACGATCCAAGAAGCCGGCCATGCGGCCGATAAGCACCACGGGGTGGATTCTCAGAGGAGGCTCACCCAGCGAGTCGGCTGCGAAGGATGCCGAGATAATTAGGAGCACAATCACCAAGGATTCGAGCACGGGGGGCCACACTCCTAATCCCAGTGGGCGTATAGTTGACGTAAACCGTTATCCCCCTTAGTAGTCTATACCAGCCCTAGCCCACTCACCATGTTCGAAGGGGTGTTTCACCATCTTCATCTCGGTGACTAGGTCTGCCGCCCCAATCACCCTCTCATCGGCGCCCCGACCAGTCAACACTAGGTGCAGCCTCCTAGGCTTATTGGCGATAAGCCAGAGGACCTCCTCTACGGGGATAAGCCCGAAGCGGGTGGCATTATTCAACTCGTCGAGTACAACTAGGTCGAATCCATCCGAGAGCACAGTCGTCTTAGCCTCCTCCCAAGCCTTCCTCGCAGCCTCAAGATGCTCCTCGAAGCTCTTCTTGGGATGCCAGGTAACAAACCCCACCCCCAACTTCCTGAAAACCACGCTCTCCCCAAGCTTCGCGAACATCCTCTCCTCCCCCGTCCTCCAAGTGCCCTTAACAAACTGCAGCACCGCGACCCTCCAACCATAACCCAAGGCGCGCACAACCAGCCCGAAAGCCGCGGTGCTCTTACCCTTACCGTCACCAGTGTAAACAATCACGAGTCCCCGCTGATTCCCAGACATGTTCACCAATCACCTACAAGGCTTAATAAGGATTTGGCTGAACAATCCAGCCATAAAACACAAAGGAGAGTAAGAGATACTGCATGGACCCAATAAAGGGGCACTATACAAATCTGGTAAACACAGCAAACCCGTCGGTTATCGTAAATCTGTTAGGGTTGGGCTTCCAACTTCGCTGAGCTCACCCTAAAACACTAGAATCCGAAAGTTACGCGAGCTAAGTTATCGACCGGTCGCCTTAGCCATCGCGGCTCAAACAAATCTTCAGATGTCGCCAAACTCTAATTTGGCTATGTTAGACCACGTCGAGTAGTTCAATGTATTTTCTCTGGAGGTACTCTCCCGCCTCCCTCCCCCCATAGACCACTACTCCTTCATCTATTATAGTCTTGAGAATGGTTTGGTCAGCTGAATCCAAGTCCACCAAGTCCACTAGGTTGTCGGGTAAACCCAGGGTATCAGCCACCTCCTCTAGGAGCCTGCCAAGCTTGAGTACATCCGCCCTCTGCTCGAAGACCACGGCTAGGTCAAGGTCTCTCCCACTACCCTTTCTCGCAACTGAGCCAAAGACGTACGCATACCTTACACCAAACTTTTTCAGAACATTCCTAACTTTTCTAACCTCTGAGAGGGATGGGTCACCCCTAATGTGCACACTTATTTTGTCGAGGATGGATGGTATTTTATGCCTTATCTCTAAAAATGCGCTACGCTCCCTCTCGGGTTCAATCTGAGCGTAGCCGTGTACAAGAAGGTTTCTAAAACCCGCGAGACCCACCAAGAATTCCTCCTCCTCTTCTGTGAGACCCGTCTCCCCCGCTAGCCAAGTAGCCAGCTTCTTATAGCTCTCGGGTTTCCTACCAGTACTCTGTGCTGCCATCATGGCTGATAGGTCGAATAAAGCCTGCGAAACCAGTTGGCTGAGTCTCTCAAGCGCATAGCTGTCAGCGTCACCACTCAGTTTAGCGCAGAACTCATCGAAATACTTTCTCACTAACGCTAACTGGTTTTTTAACCTCACAACGGATACTCCGAGGCGTGTAATAAATAGCTTGTGGCGGTAGCATACCTAATCTGAGGAATGCGTGCTGCGTTGCTACTTAAATATGGGGGTTTGTCGTGGGGATATTTTCACCGTGAATCCGTTCTATCTACACTGGATGCGCATGTTTATTGCTGTGTGTAGGCTAATCAATACCAATATATTTTCTGATGTGTATTGCCATCTGTATGTCTGAGTCTGAAGAGGCTTTGATTCTTAAGAGCCTAGGCGAGCTTTCGAAGAGGTTCTCGGAGAGGGCTGGCAGGGTTGACCGCGAAGGGTTGTTCCCAGATGATAATTTAAGGGAGCTCTCCGATAACGGCTATTTTGGGGCGTTTATACCTAAGCCCTACGGGTTCGGGCTTGGGGCGTCACTCTACGTTGAGGTGGTGAAGGAGCTGGCTAAAGCGTGTGCATCAACCGCTTGGCTATATGTTGTCCACTGCGCCGCCGCTCAGAGTCTATACGCGTGTGGGAACGATGAGCAGCGGGAGCACCACCTCCGTAAAGCCGCTTCGGGGAGTCTGATGGGGCTTGCGGCCACGGAGGTCGCCACAGGCTCGGGTATCTCGGGTATGGAGACCAAGGCTGAACCCAGAGGTGATGTCTACGTGTTGAATGGAGCCAAATCATTCATAACTGGAGCACACGGCGCCCACACATTCCTAGTGATCGCGAGGGTGGCCAACTCGGACGCCCCATTCCCCAAGAACCTCTCAGCATTCATAGTCGAGAAGGGCACTAAGGGGTTCAGTGCTGGTCAGAGGTTCGAGCCGATGGGTATGCGGGGTATCGGCTGGGGTGAACTCGTCTTCAGAGACTGCGAGGTACCCCGGGGTAACATGATTGCCGACGGGGTGCGCACGATAAACTCCAGTGGCCACATGGGTATGCTTGGGGCGTGCGCGGTAAGCTTCGGGCTTGCAGAGGCCGCGTTTGATGTGTGTAGGAGGCATGTTAAGGAGCGAGTGGTGGGAGGCCAGGCACTCGGGCAGAGGGAGGGTGTAAAAGCGATTTTCTCAGAGATGGGTAGCAGTGTTGAGGCTATGAGGCAGGTCCTAAGGTTCGGTGTGGACGCCTTCGCAAGGGACAGTTACCCAGACCTCCTAAAGGTTAAGGGGTTCATAACCGAGACCTCGCTTAAGGTATTAGACTTAGCCCTACGCCTCACAGGAGCACACGGCTACAGTAGACTGCTACCGTTGGAACGCTACTATAGGGACGCCCGCGCACCACTACTACACTTCCAAACACTGGAGACGGGCAGAAACGTGCTCGGCTCTATCCTACAAACATAAGCCGACCTAGGGGAAGCCCAACCACCTATACTTTGTTTAGTACAGACTTTACGCCCTCAGCCTCGAGGCGTAGCAGGTAAACCTTCGCATCCAACCCGGCGGAGTAGCCTCCAAGCCCCCTCGAACCAACCACCCTATGGCAGGGCACAATGATTTCTAACGGGTTCTTCCCAACCGCCGAGCCCACAGCCCTATAGCACGTCACACCGAGGGAGCCAGCCACCTGCTTATAACTCCACGTCTGAGCGTAGGGTATCTTGAGAAGCGTGGACCAAACAGCCCTCTGGAACGGTGTGCCCACGTCAAAACGCACGGGCACACTGAACTCACGCCTGATACCCCCAAAATATTCGCCGAGCTCACGTGCACATTCACGCGTCAAACCATTCGGCTCAGAGTCACCCTTTTCCCACACCCTTTTCACTGAGAGGACAGCTGAGTCATCACACACAATCTGATAGTACCCGATGGGTGAAGAGTAATACTCTGTGTAGATCTTGCCCACCACACCATAGTTGAGGTAGTACATGGTAAAAAGGGTTGCCAGCAACTGCGAAGCTATCAGAGGATGAAAACCAAACTGGGTTAGCAAAATAAGGTGCCGATAGAGTGCGCCAGATACCTTTCGGCTGGGGGACGCCAGCCATGAGTGCGCCCACCCCACCCCCACCCAGCATTTCCACACTTGGCTCTGGATGCCTAGTTTTAGCAACTCATCGTTTCGCGGTGACGGCTGAGCCCGCGTATCCCCCTAAAGCTCCTAGGGCGAAGGAGTAGATGAGTGTGATTAGAAGGGGTAAAGCCAGGCCGCCCGGTGCGCCTATGATGCGTGAAAGAAGCGCCGCCTGAGCGATTCCCCCACCGCTGGAGTCCACGGCTATGGTTAGCCCAACACCCACCAGCGAGCCTACACCAAGATGGACGCCTCTAACAACCCCTCTACCAACCGCGCCGAGCACAAGGGCGGGTGCGGCGAGGAGATACCAGTACCCAAAGTAGGCTGCTATTGTTGAAACCACGAGCTGGATTAGCGCGCCCTGCCAACTCTTCAAGGCTGAACACCACCCACGTATAGGTAGAAGAATTCCTCTGGTGCATTCGCCGGTATGAGCCGATAGTATTCTCCAAGGTTCCACGCTTGGAAGGTGTTCGAGTAATAGGGGCTAA
>Ga0070737_10001157_pt1 | contig 40398 bp, 31 predicted proteins | sample Coa_R1_10_FD_66438 | JGI IMG/M metagenome (GOLD analysis project Ga0070737, IMG submission 66438) | Surface soil microbial communities from Centralia Pennsylvania, which are recovering from an underground coalmine fire - Coalmine... | ecosystem: Environmental > Terrestrial > Soil > Unclassified... | reverse complement strand
ACGGCGATCGTGACCGTGTTGCGATATGGGGCGGCCGAACGGGCCGAGGTTCACTTTGACAGCGGAGCGCGCGAGGAGATTCCCGTGGCGGCGCTGGCGGATTATGTGTCCGAGGACCGCAATCCGGCCAACCAAAAGGCCGTAGCGGCAGTTGAGGTGTTCGTGCCCAGCGCCCTGCTTGCCTCGGGCATGTGTCTGGTCGACACCCCGGGCATTGGCTCGGTGTTTGCCGGCAATACCGCCGTCACGAGGGAATTCGTCCCGCATATCGATGCTGCGATGGTAGTGCTCGGCGCCGACCCGCCGATCTCCGGAGACGAGTTGGCTTTGGTCGAAGAGGTTGCCGCGCACGTCTCGGAGCTGATCTTCGTACTCAACAAGGCCGACCGGCTCAGCGACGACGAGTCCACACAAGCCGTGGAGTTCTGCCGCGGCACGGTGTCGAAGAAAATCGCTCGCCCAATTGAGCGCGTCTACCGTATCAGCGCTTACCAATGGCTCGACGGCGCCGGGCCTTCGCGCGACGCAACCGAGTTATGTGGCGAGCTGCGGAAAATCGCGCGCGACCGGGGACCCGCCCTGGTGGCGGCGGCGCGCGAACGTGGTGTGCGGCGGCTCAAGACCGCCCTGTCCCATGAGATTAGGGTGCAGCGCGAGGCGCTGCTTCGTCCGGTCGAGGATTCGCGCCGCCTGGTTGAACACCTCTCCGAAACGATTGCCGACGCCGAACGCTCGTTGGGCGATCTCGCCTATCTGTTCAAGGCCGAGCATGAGCGCGTGGCGCGCCGATGCGTGGAGCGGCGCGACAGGTTCCTGGCCCAGGCCATTCCCGCAGCGCGAGAGGAATTCCATCGCGCAATCGTTGCTTCGCGCCACACGCGCGGCGCGGCCCTGCACGCCAGCGCTACCGTGTGGGCCCAGGAAATCTCCAAACGTCTGCTTGACCGCTGGCTTGGAGAAGAACGCCCGGCCGCAGAGGCTGTATACTGCGAGTCGGCTCGGCGGTTTATCACGCTGGCCAACGATTTCCTGGGCCGCCTTGCCCAATCGGGCGATCCGGCCCTTGCCAGCCTGCCCCAGACGGTCAGCTCCGAGACCGGCTTCCGGGTCGGCGCGCGCCCCTATTTCGGGGAGCATTTCGGCTTTCCCCGGCGCAGTCTGAGCCGCTGCCTGACTGACCCGTTGCGCTCGCGCAGCGCGCGGTTGGAAATGGTTGAACGCGACGTCGTGCGTTACCTCGATACGCTGCTGTCCTTGAATAGTACGCGCGCGCTCAACGACCTGGATGAAATGGTTCGGGAGAGCAGCCGGCGATTGGAGGCCGAAATTCGCTCGCTGCTCAAGGAAATCCGCACCGCCGCGGAGAATACGCTTTTGAGAGCGCAAAGGACTCACACCGCCGGCGCTGAAGCGGTCAAAGCCGAGCTTGAGCGCTTGAGGAATCTGCAGGATCAGCTTGATCTTCTCTCTTAGCCAGGCGCCAGCGATTCGTGCCGCCCTGAAGCGCTCCTGGCCCGCCCACGTTCACGCGGGTTGGCCCTCAGCCCCGCGTTTTGCCATAACAGTCCACACTGACGGGGCCGTGCCTAACCACGCCGGCCCATCACCAGGGAGCGCAGCCATGGCCGCGGAGATCCTGCTTAAGAACGCCAGATTGATCGACGGTTTGCGTCAGCAGCCGCTGGAACACGCTTCGATCCTGATTAAGGGCGACCGCATTGCCGCGGTCGAGGCGGGTGAAATCCCGCCGCCCCCGGGCGCACAGATAATCGACGTCGCGGGCAAGACGGTCACGCCGGGACTCATCGACACGCACGTTCACGCCGTGATGATCGGCGATGAGGGACTCAAGCTCTTCATGGCCAATGGCATCACCGCGGTGCGCGATTGCGGCGCCCGGCTGGAGGTGGTGATGGCGGTCAAACAGGCGCTGCAGTCGGGTGCCAAATTCGGACCGCGTTTTTACTTCTGCGGCCCGCTGCTCGACGGCGCGCAATCCAGCCTGCCCGGCGCAAGCGGCGCGCTGATGACGCAGAACGTGCCCGCGCCCGAGTCGATTCCGGGCATCGTCAAGCCGATCCTCGAGGCCGGCGCCGACAGCCTCAAACTATATTTCGGGCTGACCGCCGATCTGGGCGCGGCGATCATCCGCTACGCCGATGGGCGCGTACCGGTCACCGGTCATATCGGCTACATGCGCGCCAGCGAGGCGGTCAAGGCGGGTATCAATGGACTTGAGCACATCAGTCCGTCGGTCTTCAACGACGTCTGTCCGGCCCATCTGCGCTTCGGCGCGGGCACCTCGATGGCAGGGCGGCAGTTCGTGGAACGGCTGCGCGCCGGCTGGCTGGCGGCGGACCTCGACGCGCCCGACGCGCGAGCGCTGATCGACGCGATGGCGCGGCGCGAAGTCGCGATGGGCACGACGATGAACATCCACTGGCTGTTCCGTGCAGGCTATGAGGGCGCGGCGCGCGATCCCGACCGCAAGTATATCGTGCCGAAGATTCTGGAGACGCGGCGCCAGGCCGCAGCGGCACAAAACAAATTGTCGGATCCCGACTGGGACCTCTACTTCAGCCGCCTGCCCCAGGAAGTGGTCGATCAGGAACGGCGCGCACTGCAAAAACAACAGGAGTTCTGCCGGCGCCTGTTCGAGGCCGGCGGTCTGGTGGTGGGTGGCACCGACGCCGCCATCAACTATCCGCCGCCCGGCTTCTCGCTGATGCGCGAACTGGAGTTGCTCGCCGAAGCAATCGGCGCGATGAACGCGCTGCGCGCGGTCACCTCGAAGGCGGCACTCGCCCTGCGCAAGCAGGCCGATATCGGCGCGGTCGCACCGGGCAGATTCGCCGACCTGCTGATCGTCAACGGCGACCCGCTGACCGACATAACCCGCATGCGCAACATCGCCACCGTAATCAAGGGCGGGATATCCCACGATCCGCAGGCGATCCTGCGGGAGTTGCCTGTAAACCCGAACTATCCGGGCCTCTGAGGCTGCGGATGCGCAAAAGTTCAAGTACGCATGGCCGCGCATAACAAACTGCAGGAAGGCAGCTCGTCGTGAACAAACACTCCATCGCGATCCTTGCGGTACTGGTCGCCTTCTATTGCAGCTTCCTTCCCGGTATCGCCGGCGCACAAGCCGGATTCGACGCCAGGCTTTACGCGGCCCTGGCGCCGGCCGATTCAAGGCAAAGCATTGCGCCCGGGACCCGAATTACCCTGCAAAACTGGCGGCAGTACCGCGGTTTTATGCCGATCGGGATGCAGGCGCTGTTCAGCGGCCAATACCCGTGGAAGATCGGGCCCGGTCCTGAGTATACGATGGAGGTCGGCCCCACCATTCACATTCCACTTTCCCGCAAATACCTGGCCGACACGGAAAAGTATAGCGGCCAGGTTCGGCTGCGCAGGGTGCCGAGCGGCGGCTACACCGTGGATAACTACGTGGCCGGAATACCTTTTCCCAACCCCACCGAGCCGCAAATGGGAATCAAGTTGATGTACGACGTGTGGTTCCCCTACTCTCCATATGTATTCGAGGCAGTGTACGTATCCACAACAGTGGATGGATTCGGAAATGCAGCTGCCACTACCTCGGACACCGTAATCTGGAGGCTCAATCACATCAGCGACGAAGGCAAACCGCATTCGATGTATTCGCCCGGATACCTGGAGGCCGATCGGTTCGAGACCCTTGAGCCCCAGCAGTACAGATATACAACGCAACTCAGCCTTCAGCCCGACGATCCGTCCCGCGTGCAGGAAAGTTATATTTTCGCGCCCAGCATGCGGCGGCCCTTGCGCATGTCAACTTCGGGCCGATGCGCCGCAATGACCGGCAGCGATTTCGTGCAGGACGACAACGGATCCGGGTTCTTTTTCCAGGCCACCAACTTCACGGCCAGATTCCTCGGGCTCAGGAAGCTGCTGGCGATGGTGCACCTTGCTCCCGTGGGACTGACTCCGCAGGGTTATATGGCCAAGGGGCCCGTTCCGGGATGGCCCCGGCCGGAGGCGGGAAAGTGGGAGGTACGGGATACTTATGTGATTGATGTTACGCCGCTGCCCGCCGCCGGCGACTATTGCTATTCGCATAAGGTCGGATATATCGACAAGGAAACTTACGCGCTGACCTGGATCGAGATGTATGGAAAGAATTCAGCGCTGGAGAAAGTCTGGCCGATTTATCAGACGCCGCGGCGCATCGGCACCGGCGAGGAAGTGATTATTCCCGAGGTCAACTCCACGACGATGCTCAACTTCAAGGACAAACATGCCACCGCCGCCGCGCAGGCCAGTCCGGTGCGCATCGACGACCAGGCCCCGGCGGAGCTGCAAAACGCCGCCGTCGCCGCCTCCGCCGGCGGCCTGGGCCAGATCATGAAGTGATCTCTTCGCCGCAGCACGGCTCGTGTTGCACAGGCTTTGCAGCCTGCGCCTTGAGCTTCCACGTTGGGTGTGGAGGTCAGGGCCTGAAGACTGAGTGGGGTGCGCCGCCGCGCCTGCCATGACACGCAAGCGCTTTTCGCTCGTGGCACCGATCGACGCACAGCATCACGGAGTCAGCGGGGGGCAGAGCCAGGCAGACTTGAACCACCAGACCCACAGGCGTCCAGCCTTTGCCTGGCGCGCGCGTTCCTCGCGCTGCCACCGGCCGTGGTTATTTACCCTCGGTCAATTTATTGTAGATCAAGCGCCCGTCCACGACGGTGGCAAAGTCGGGCAGCGAATGCGGCGACAGTTTGCCGTCGGGCAGGATGTGCGTCACCCGCCATCCGGCCAGCAGCAGGCGGTCGGAGATCAGGCGCCGATGGCATCGCCACCACAGGCCTTCCGAGCACATATATGAGGTGCGCGCCCGGCGCGCGATTGCGATCAGTTCGTCCAGTCCCTGCTGGAATTCCTCGCCGTCGGCATAATCGGCGTAGGAGCGGAAGGCCGGATGCTGCCACGCGACATGCGGTGAGTCCGGGCGCACCTCGTGGCGGCGTCCGCCCAACTTTGTGATCCAATAATATTCAATCCCCGCGCGTTGCATCGATTCGCGCAGCGCCGGCTGATTGAACTGCGGCCAGCGGCGCGAACTGGGGAACGACCGCACGTCGGCCAGCGCCGCGATCCGATGGGCGTTGAGCAGAACCAGGAATCGCTCCAGCGGATGGGTCGAGTGGCCGACAGTGAAGATCTCGTTCGGCTCACTGTTTTGCGCTGGGCGGCGCACCGTTTGCGACCTTGATGCCGGCCTCGCTCTGATTGGCCACCGCAACCAGGATGTAGCTGTCGGGATGGAGGTATTCGCGCGCGACCTTCTGCACGTCCTCCTTGGTTACCGCACGAATATAGCCGGGATACTTGTCGATATAGTCCAGCCCCAGGCCGTAGATCTGCACCTGCAGCAGGAACTGGACAATCGAGTTCTGGGTATCCAGCTTCAGCGGAAAGCTTCCAATCAGGAATTTTTTGGCCGATTCAATCTCGGCGTCAGAAACCGGCGACTCCTGGATACGGCGCATCTGCGCCAGCACCATCGCAATCGCTTCGTTGGCGCTCTTGTTCTTGGTCTCCAGCACCACCTGGAAGGAGCCCGGGAACAGCGCGGCCTGGAAGAAACTGGCGATCGAGTACACCAGCCCGGCCTTGGAGCGCACCTCCTTCATCAGCCGCGACGCGAAGCCGCCGCCGCCCAGAATGTAGTTCATCACCTGCAGTTTGTAGTAGTCGGGATTGGAACGCGCGATTCCGCCAAAGCCCAGGATGATGTTGGCCTGCGCGACGTCGCGGTTGATCGCGGTTACGTGCGCGCCCGGCCCGATCGGCGCCAGGGGCTGGGGCCGCTGAGGCGCCACCGCACCCTTGAGCGGCGCTAACTCCTCGCGCAGCGCTTTGATCACCTCATCGGGTTCGATGTCGCCGGCCACCGCCGCGACCGTGCCCTCGGGCCGGTAAAACTCGTGATAGAAATTGCGCACATCCTGTGCCGACAGCTGCTGGACCGTGTCCACCGTGCCGTCGGGCAGGTGGCCGTATGGCGAACCGTCGCCGAACACCTGCTTTAAAAAAGTAGTCTGCGCCACATAGCCCGGTTCTTCTTCCGCCGCCTTGATTGCCGCGATCTGCTCGGCCTGCTTGCGCGCGATATCATCGTCGCGCAGACCCGGTTGGGTCAGCACGCCGGCCAACAGCTTCAGTGTATCGCGCCAGTAGCGCTTGAGCGACGTGAAGGAAGCGGTGGCGTAGTCGCTGCCCGCCCCGACGTCCATCGCGCTGCCCAGGAAGTCTACCTTGCGGTTGAGTTCCTCCGCACTCATCGTGCGGGTGCCTTCCATAATGGAGTCGGCAGTCAGACGCGCCAGTCCCTCCTTGCCTTTGGGATCGCGCCGTGCGCCGGCGTCAAACGCGAGCGCCGCCGTCACCATCGGCAGATTGTGCTGCGGCGAGATCAACACGATCATGCCATTGTCGAGCTTGACGCGCTTTACCTCCAGCGCATGCGCCATGCCCGGTAGGCTCAGCGCCGCGGCGATCGCCAGGGCGACGATCGGACCAATGAAGCGATGCCGCCCGCTCATAACGGCATCTCCGGGTTGATCGGGGCATGGCGCACCATGCCGCCGCCGGGACCGCCCGCGGGATGGGGTAGCAGGCCGGTCGGCACCAGGGTGCCCAGCGTGCGATTGGATGTGACCAGGTATTTGGCCACCGCGCGCTGCACGTCGGCGGGCGTGACCTTGTCGATCGACGGGATGAATTGGTCAAGCTGCTTGTAGCCGCCGATCAGCTCGTACTGACCCAGCATCATCGCCTCCCGGAAGATGGAATCCTGGCCGAAGACGAAGCCGGCCAGTTCCTGGTTCTTCGCCTTCTGCAGTTCGTGCTGGTCCACCGGCCTGGCGGCCAGTTGCGCGATCTCGTCGTCCAGCACCCTGACCACGTCGGCGGCTTTGATGTTGGGCCGCATCTGGGCGGTGATCCAGAACAATGTCGGATCAAAGGAGAGCAGATCGTAGCTGGTATCGACGTCCACCACCATCCGCTTCTCAATCACCAGCTTTTTGTAAAGGCGCGAACTCTTGCCGCCCGACAGCATTACCGAGGCCAGCTCCAGCGCGAAGCAGTCGGGCGATTCATGGGCCGGCACGTGATAGGCTTCGGCGATCGCCGGCAGATTGGCGGCGTGGCGCAGCATCACTTCGCGCTCGCCTTCCTGCGGCGGTTCAACCGCCGTAACCGGCGGGGGCTTGGGACCGTTGGCGATGCCCGAGAAGCTTTCGGTGATTTGCCGGATGACATCGTCGGCCTTGAAATCGCCCACCGCCACGATCAGCGCATTCTGCGGCGAATAATAGATGCGATGGTAGTTGAGCGCGTCCGCCAGCGTCAGCCCCTGCACATCATGCATCCAGCCAATCACCGGCCAATGGTAGGGATGCGCGAGGTAGGCCTGCGCCTGCGTGACTTCGGCCAGCGCGTCCTGCGGATTGTCTTCGGTGCGCATGCGCCGTTCTTCGATCACCACGGACTTTTCCGACTCGAAACCCTTGGGATCGAAGTTCGCCATCCGGTCGGCTTCCAGCGTGATCGGCACGTCGAGATGGTCGCGGTTGATGATCTCGAAGTAATCGGTCAGATCCTGCTCGGTGAATGCGTTATCCTCGCCGCCGTTTTCCTGGATGAGGTTGGAGAACTCCTCGGGCTTCAGCTTCTTGGTGCCGCGGAACATCAGATGCTCGAGCAGGTGGGAGAGTCCGGTCTTGCCCATCTGCTCGTTGCGCGATCCGACCCGGTAGATGACGTTGAAGTTGGCCACCGGCGCTTTGTGATTCTCCAACACCAAAATGGTCAGCCCGTTGGGCAGCACCACCTTTCTGACCCCGTCGGTCATCCCGGCCCGGGCCGCACCGCCCGCGCACGTCAATACCGCCAGCATCAGGCCCACGCTCAGGCCCGCGCGAAAATAACCAGGAGTGATGTTCTGCATGGCTGTCATGTAAGTTTAAGTCCGCACGCTGCGCCGCAGTCAAGGACGCTGCGCAGGCCGTGCTTATTCGGCCGCGGATCTTCCCGGGCGGCGGCTTCAATAATGTCGGCGATCCGCGGCCGCGCGGCCATCGGTGCCGGCGCGACGAAATTGCCTGCGCGGCTGCCGCCTTGCTAATGTCTAGCTGGGGTGCCTTCTATGGCCAACAACGCGCCGTCGCACGTTCTGGAGCTGCACGAAATAAAGGGTGTGCTCACCAAGTTCATGCGCATGCTGTTTCCGCTGGAATTCCGCCTGGACGGAATCAGCGGCGAGGGGGCGGTGTCGGCGCCGTTTCGCTATCCGCTGCTGGCCGGCGAAGTCATTCATCTGCCGCAGCGTGCGGACAACTTTGACAGCCGCGAGGAGGCCTTCAGCTATTACAAGGTGGTTGCCGCCCATCTGGCGGCGCGCCACGAGTTCGGCAGCTTCGCGCTCAAGCTCAGCGACCTGCGAGGCTTCGAGGAGCGGGGCGAGTCGGGACTTGAGGCGCTACACGCCTACGTCGCCAGCTTTCCCGACCCGCGCCTGGCGGGGGCGATGCTGCGCTTGTGCGAGTCAGCCCGCATCGACGCCGCGCTGTGCCGGCGCTACCGCGGCCTGAGCCCCGAGGTCGCCGCGGTCAACCGCAAGCTGTCCACCCAGATGCCACCGCTGGCGCTGAGCACGATGCTGTTCAAGGCGGCGGCCAACGTCGCCCCCGGCGACGAGCCCATCGAACAGGCCTTCGTAGGCAAGGCGGAGGAATTTTTCGCCCCGCTGCGCTATCCCTCGGCCGACATCAACCTGAGCCTGCGCCAGAGCTCGGAACTTTACCGATGGCTGTTGGCGCTGGTCGAGGCCGCGCAGGCCGGCGACTCCGAGCTGCTCGACGAGAACGCCAAGCGGATGCTCAACGACCTGACCCAGAGCCTGGGCGAGGGCGAGAGCGAGGGCATGGAGGGGATGGAACAGGATGGCGACGACGCGGGGGACAACGGCGAGCCGGATCAGAACATCCGGATGCAGGTTTCAGGCAAGCGCGGCAAGGGGCGCGCCTCGCGCTCGATCAGCCTTGAAGAACTGCGCAAGCTGCTCGAGCGCGGCGCGCAACTCAAGCCCTCGGAGTCCGACGGCTCCGCCGAGGGCGGCGAGGGGATGTACCTGACGCAGCTCGACGACAAGCAGGCGCAGGCGCTGGCCGAATTGCAGGAGCAACTGTCGGAAGCGGCGTCATTCGGCAGTCATGGGCGGCTGGTGGTGGGCGCGCGCTCGCACGACGCCTACTATTCGTACGACGAATGGGACTACTCGATGAACGACTACCGGCGCAACTGGTGCCGGCTGCGCGAGATCACGCCCGAGGGCGACGACGGCGAGTTCTACGCGCGCACCTTGCGCCAGTACGCCGAAATGCTGCCGCAGATCCGCCGCCATTTCCAGCGCATCCGCCCCGCCTCCTACCGGATGGTGCGCGGGCTGGAGGACGGCGACGACTTCGACCTGGATCGCGCCGTCGAGCATCGCGTGGCGCGCTACATGGGCAACTCCCCCGATCCGCGCGTGTACAAGGCGCGCAAAAAGGAGGCGCGCGACGTGGCGACGCTGTTTTTGCTCGACATGTCCGCCTCCACCGACGAGCCGATCCATCAGGACAACCGCCGCTTCACCGACTCCGACGACTCCGATGACTGGTTCAAGGTCTGGCAGCGCCACGGCGGGCCGCGCCAGCGTCCGCGCCGCATCATCGACGTCAACAAGGAGGCGCTGGTGATCATGGCGCAGGCCCTGGAGGAGCTGGGCGACGCCTATGCGATCATGGGCTTTTCCGGACACGGCCGCGACAACGTGGAGTTTTATGTGATCAAGGAGTTTGATCGCGAACTGTCCGACGAGGTCAAGGCGCGGGTCGGTTCGGTGGAGCCCAAGCGCTCGACCCGCATGGGCACCGCGATCCGCCATGCGCGCGAGAAGTTCAAGGATGTAAGCTCGCGCGCCAAGCACGTCATCCTGCTCAGCGACGGCTTTCCGCAGGACTTCGACTACGGCCAGGACCGCCGCTCCAACGCCTACGGCATCCAGGACACGATGGTGGCGCTTAAGGAACTGGAAATGGCTGGCGTGATGCCGTTTTGCATCACGGTCGATCGCACCGGGCACGACTACCTGCGTCAGATGTGCCAGCCCTCGCGCTACCTGGTGATCGACGACATCGCCTCGCTGCCCAAGCAATTGCCCAAGATTTACGAACAGGTCGTGCGCTGGTAGCGGCGCGTGGAACTTCCCTGCGGGCCAGGGGTTAACGCGACGGACCCGGCAAGACGAGGTAGAAAATGTTTTGCACCGCAACCGCCGATAAGAAAGCCGCCCGCACCAAAGCCAACCACAACCGGACTCAAAAGCCGGAGTCTGAAGGCCGGATCGGCCGTCTGCACCGGACGCTGGGCAATCAAAGCGTGCTGCGCATGATCGGCGCGCCCCCCGCCGCGCACAAGGACGCGCCTGATGGCGGACCTGGAACCGGCACGGGCACGACCACCGCGGCAGGTGGCGGCGCGGCCGGCGGAAAAACCGTCGACGTGTACGGCATCAATCTGCCGGGTGCGACCAGAACCGTCTACGATGACGTTGCCACCGCCAATACCATTTGGGGAAAATGCGGAGTGACCATCAAGGTCGTCGGGGGCGAAAGCTGGAACACTGACGTGTTGGATCAACTGGCGCCTCAGAATTCCCTGAACGAATACTCATCCATGAGCAGCCCGACCGCGGAGGAAACGGCGATGCTGGCCCACCAGCCGCCGGTGGATGCGATCGCCGTGTACAATGTTCCGGCCATGTCCAACAATTCGCGCGGCGAGAATTTCAGGCCCTCGAAAAACCCTTCGGTCCCCAAGGCGGTTGTGGTGTCGGATTCGGCGGTGGCCGACACCTTTGCACACGAGTTGGGCCACATCCTGCTCGATGTAAGCGAGCATCATTCCGACCCCGACAATTTAATGGCGGCCGGCTCAATCCGCAACGTGGGCGTTGACAAACTGGACGCCACCCAGTGCGCCAAATTGTAGCAGGAGCCGACGGCGCGAAAGTTTTGCGCATCGCCACGTGATGATGGCGCCGCTTGAACCATACCCGGACGCGAGATGACACGGAAACCTGTCAATGCTGCGGCGAAAGAGAAGCGGTTTTCGCTTCACTGGGGTTCAGGCGTGATTGCGGAAGAGGTCCAGATCGTCACCCCATTTCATCGCCCGACGATTCAGTTGCTGAAATTCACGGATGGCCCGGCCAAGGGGTCCGAGGAGATTCGCTTCTGCGTCTATGACCATCGCGGGCGGTTTCAGCGAATGCCGTGTATCATCGATACGAGCGACTTGCCGAAGCTGCGGGCCGAGCTTGGCAAGGCTCCGCGCCTGCAGCGCCTTCTCTCGCGGCTGGCTACCTAGGTCATCGCCGGGCGCTTTGAAGTCCCCGGCTGTCGCAAACCTCCAAACCGTTTCCTGGTCAACCGTATTTCATCGACACCGCGAAGCTGCGGCCCGCCGGGCGCAACCAGCCGCTTCGGGGATCAGCTCCGAGCTGGCGCGCGTCAGCAGCAGGGTTAGCCCGGTCTGATCGCGACCTCGAAGTCGCGGCCTTCCCAGCGGTTTTCCTCCAGCCATCGGAAGGTGAACTTGATTGGAGCGCGCTGCGCTTTGGCGACCGCGATATCCACGTAGTGCAGGCCGATTACAGTTGGCTTGGAATCGGTGTCGTTGACCGTACTCCAGCCATCGGCCGACCAGTGCAACATGAACGGCCTGGGCGCCAGGACGCGTAGTGTGATGGCGGGCGGGATGGCGCTGACCTGACGGTTGAATTTCCATACTTCCAGTTTGGCGCGGCGGCGGCCGGTGCGGAAATGGCTGGCCACCTCGGGAATCAGGTCGAAGACTTTGCCGTCGCGCGCCGAGCGCAGCAGCTTGATGTACTCCGCGTGCGCCCACATCAGCGGCATCGCCGCGCCCGTCGGCTTGCCCAGGTACATCAGTTGGGAGGGGATGTCGGGCTGGTCCCAGACCTGTTCGGGCAGCAGCCCGGTTGAGGATGCGAACCGTTCCATCGCGCGGATATAGGGGCGCACGTCGCGTCCGGCCGCCAGTTCGTAATGGCCCCGTTCACCGGTCAGCAGCGGCCACGGCCGTCCCACGCCGTAGCCGTGCCAGGAACTGCCGTCGGCCTGCTGGCCGTAGCCGTCGTGGTTGTAGCGGCGCCAGCACGGGCCCTGCGGAAGGTCGGCCTTGAGGACCGCGTCCACCACGCGCAACGAATCTTCGATCAGCGCATCGCCCGGCGCCCGGATCCCGTAGCGCACCAGCTCGAGGAATCCCGCATCCACGACGTTCTTGGCGGGAAAGACGCATCGCTCGCCAGGCGGGCGGTTCTTGATCAGGATTACCGCATTGTTGGGGTCCTCGGGGGCGTGTGGGTCGGCGAGGTCGACCGGCAGGATACGGATGAAATGGCGCTGGATGCCGGGGACCAGTGTGCCCTGCGTGGTCACGGTCCAGTCCTCCAGGTGCGATTCGAGGAAGTCGGCGTAATCGAGCAGGAACTCGCCCTTGCGCCCCTCCATCCGGCGCAGCATCTGCGAGGCGCACACCAGCGCAGCGATCACCACCGCCAGCGTGGAGGGCGAGTAGCCGCCGTTTTCCTCCCATCGCTCCTCTCCGGTGGCGGGTCCGTTGAGGATCAGGAACCTGGCCGCCCGCTTTACCATCGGCATCGGGTCGAAGTTCTTAAGCCCGCCCGTATCGAGCAGACGCCAGGCCAGCACGATCGGAAAGGCAACCTCGTCCAGTTGAATCCCCTTCCAGTAAGGCTCGCCGTCGATCCAGAAATTCTGGTAAAAACCGCCGTCGTCGAGTTGGGTGGCGGCCAGGTAGATGAGCGCACGCAGCGCCAGGGCGTGGTTGCCGCTGGCCAGCAGGCCGGTGGCACTGTTGACCATGTCGCGGGTCCACACCAGGTGGTAGCCGCCCAGGTCCTCGTCGCCTTTGACTTCGCCCCACGGAATACTCAGTGACGCAATCAACGCCCCGGGGTAAGTCTTATCCTCGTGCGCCATGAGCAGACTGTGGCTGGTGTGATACAGCTTGCCGCCGTCGCCCGCCGCGCCATCCAGCGCCAGCACGTGATTGCAGGCGCGCGTCCATTGCAGGATGAAGCGGTCGCGCGCCTCCTGGTAGGGCACGCCCAGGGACTGAAAGAGGGTGGTCACGGCGCGATGCAGGCTGTCGCCGAAGGCCAGCCCCAGCGTGAATTCGTAGCCGCGGCCCAGGTTGATTTCGCCGATCAGCGCGATATTACCGTCGGGCGCCGAATCGAACTGATTGTCGAGCTGAAAGTTCTCTGCCAGGTCCTGCCATCCGTCGGTCGTCCCCACGTAGCCGCACGAGCGGCACACGAACCCGCAGGTGGCGTCCATCGCCAGCCAGGTATTGTTTTTGTGCGCGGTGAGGATCTCGCGGCCCGAGGTTTGCACCACGTTGCCGTGGTTGTGAGCGCCGCCGACCTCCAGATGGGGCGCCAGCAGTACGTAGAGATGGAGCCGCTCAAGCACTTCCGGCTTGCCCTCCAAACGGGCGTCGATCAGCAGGCATTCCTGGTGCGGGTCGGCGATTACCTCCTTGACGATTTGGTAGCCATGCTCGGGATCCGAGTTGATGATTTTAAGTCCCAGCGCGTGCGCTTCGATGTAATCGACCTGATGCGCCATGCTGCGTTCGTCGCGCAAAAAGGTCTTGCCGTCGGTCACCAAAAACTGCAGGTCGCGGGTCTGCGGCCGATCGATGGTGGGGTAATAGACTTCGTTGACGATCCCCGCCGACAGGGTGAACCAGATGCTGGATGCGACCGAGTACGAGGTGCCCACCGCGTCCTTGGCGCCCCGTGTCCATCGCGGCTCGATTCCCGGACCTCCGCTGGCCGGCCGCGAGTTGTAGATGATTGCCATCCTTGTCCTCCAAGCCCGTCACAGAACAACGCCGTGGTGAATTACAGATGCTTCAACGCGAATGCGCGTTTCAGCTCACGACGCTATCAGGCGTAACCTATTTGACGGCAAGGTGCAAAATGTCGGCAGGCCGCTACAGTTCAACGCGCGACGACAGCGTCAGGCCGCCGTCGCATACGTAGGCCGCGCCGGTCACGTAGGAGGACAGGTCGGAGGCCAGGAACAACACCACGTTGGCCAACTCCTCGGGCCGCCCCATGCGGCGCAGCGGCACCTTCTGCTCGAATCTTTGGCGCCGCTGCGGATCGGCGGTCATCTGCAGCACCGGCGGTGTCGCGATTACCCCCGGACACACCGAGTTGGCGCGGATGCCAAATGGGCCGTATTCCTGCGCCACGGCGCGCGTAAAGTTGATCACGCCCGCTTTGACGGCGTTGTAGGCGGAGTTCTTGTAGTCCGCGAACAGCCCCGAAATCGACGCGGTGTTCACGATCGAGCCCGAGCCTTGCTCGCGCATCACGGCCAGCGCCGCGCGCGTGCCGCGAAACACCGCCGTCAGCCCGATGTTGAGCGCATGCTCCCAGAACTCGTCCTTGAAGTCGCCCGCCAGCGCCGGCTCCCAGCCCTTGCCGAAGGCGTAGGCGTTGTTGTGGATGAAGTCGAGGCGGCCGAACTGGTTGCGCGCCAGGGCGACCGCGCTGCGGATGTCGGCCTCTTTGGTGACGTCAATCTTGATTGGTTCGGCCTTGCCGCCGGCCGCCGCAATCTCCGCCGCGACCGCCTTGGCGCCGCGCTCGCTGTGATCGGCCACAATCACCGTGCCGCCGCGCTGCGCGAATCCAATCGCCGTGGCCCGTCCGATTCCCGACGCCGCCCCGGTCACAATTCCGACCTTTCCATCAAAGCGCATGGTGAAACACCTCCGGCGAAGTCCGTTTAGCACTTCAATGCGCGAATCGCTATTGGCTTTGCAGCGGCTGTCGGGTCGGTTAGGCTTTGCCTTGTCTGATGGACAAAGCATCGCACACGGGGGCGGCGGCACCCGGCGGGCTGCCGGCGCTGGTCGATACGCACTGCCATCTGGCCGACGAGCGGCTGCGCGCCGACGCCGCGGCGCTGATCGCGCGCGCCGATGCGGCGGGCGTGCGGGTGCTGGTGTCGGTGGGAGCGATCGGCTCGATTCAGACCGATCGCGACACGGTGGCGATCGCGGAGCGTCACCAAAACGTCTATGCGGTCGTCGGCGTGCATCCGCACAACGCCGCCGACTGCGACCAACGGCGCCTGGACGGCATCCGCGGACTGGCCCGCTCAAAGAAGGTGGTGGCGATCGGGGAGACCGGCATGGACCTGCACTACCAGCATTCGACCCGCGACGCGCAGGAGCAAAGCCTGCGCCGCCATCTGCGTCTGGCGCGCGAGCTGTCGCTTCCGGTCGTCATCCACTGCCGCAAGGCCGAGCCGATCGTGGCGCAAATCGTGCGCGAGGAGGGGTTACCGCCGGCGGGCGGCGCGATCCACTGCTTCACCGGCAGCACACCGGAGGCGATGCGCTTTGTGGAGTTGGGCTTTTACATCTCATTCTCCGGCATCGTCACCTTCAAAAACGCTGGCACCTTGCGCGACACCGCGTGCCTGATACCGGAAGACCGGCTGCTGGTTGAAACCGACGCGCCCTATCTTGCCCCGGAGCCTTATCGCGGACGCCCCAACGAACCGGCCTACGTCGCGCTGACGCTGGGCGCGATTGCGAAATTGCGCAACGCCCAGCCCGGCGCGCTGGCCGCCCGCATCATGGCCAACGCCGCCGCGTTGTTTGGCTTCAGCGTGCCTCATCCCTGATTCAGCGGAGTATCCCATGGCGACAATGATTACGGGCGGAACGGGTTTTCTGGGCTCCTACCTGGCGCGCCATCTGGTGGAGGAAAAAGGCATGCGCGGCAGGGAGCTGGTCCTGTTCGATCGCTATCCTAACCGCGAGCGCATCGCGGCGGTGGCCGACGACGTGACCGTCATTGCCGGCGACATCACTGAGCCCTCGGAAATCGCCGCGGCGATCACCGCCTTAAAGGTGGACCGCATCTACCATCTGGCGGCGATCCTGGGCGACCCGCCGCCCGCGCAGGTGGCGTCGTACATGAAGGTGATGTGCGACGGCACGCTCAACGTGTTCGAAGCCGCGCGCATCCTGGGCGTCAAACGCGTCGTGTACGCCAGTTCCGTCGCCGTGTATCTGGGTGGGTCGGGATGGCGCAGCGTCAAGGCGCGCGGCGCGCCGCTGGACGAGGACGATCCGCCCAGCCCGGGCAGCTTTTACGGAATGTGCAAGCTGTATGCGGAGAATCTCGCCGCGCTTTACTCGCGCCGCTTCGGCTTGGAGACGGTGGGCCTGCGTCCGACCTCCGTCTTCGGGTGGGGGCGATGGGTACGCGGCTCCTACGCCAGCGGGCTGACGCCGGTCCCGGACAATCCCCATTACATGGTCCTGCCCGAGTTGGCCGCGCTGGGAAGGCCGGTCGCGATGCCGCCTGATAACACCGAGTCGGACTGGATCTACGCCGCCGACGCGGCCGAGGCGTGGTACTGTGCGATGAACACGCCCAAGCCGCGGCGCCCGGTTTACAACATGGCCGCTGAGATGCGCCGCATGGCGGAGGTAACCGACCATCTGCGCAAGCTGCTCCCTGACGCGCACATCACCGTTTCAGAACAACCGGTACCAACGGTTCCGAAGATGAACTACGAAAATCTCCGCAAGGACCTCGGCTTCCAGCCGCGCTATACGATGGAAACCGGGATGATTCACTACCTAAACCTGGTCCGTCAAAACGCAGGCCTCCCGCCGCTCAAGGCCTAGCTGCAGAAGAAGCACGCACTTTTACGTACCTGCACACGGCTGTACCCCGCCGGGCGTACATCTTCAGTGCTTATCACATCACGAGGTTCGATCCTTGCCCGGCGTCGCCATCGCGTGGTATGGGCAAAAGACTCCAACCGGAGGGAGTTGATACCCGTGTCCGGCGAAACCGTTTACATTGTCGATCAGATGACGTCGAAGCCCGGGATGGGCCATGCCTTGCTCGATGCCTACATGCAGCGCTATGCGCCCGACGCCAAGCAGCGCGGCATGACGCTGGAACATACGTGGGTCGCGCCGCCGGTTTGGCTGGAAGACGGCTCCAACACCCTGTTTTTCGTATGGTCAGTCAAGGGCGCCAAGGGCGTGTGGGGTTCGCTGATTGCCGGACGGCGCGGCAACGCCCTGGATAAATGGTGGTGGGAGGACGCGGCGGCGATGATCGTGTCGCGCGAGCGGTTTTTTCTCAGCAACCCGTCGGATATCGCGAGTCTGACCAATGTTTAAGCTGACCCGATTGCTCTTCTTCCCTACCGAATGCTCGGCGGCCGAGCGCCAGGCCGTAACGCAGCAGTTGCGCGATGCCGTCGCGCAAAGCCCGATGGTGAAGCGATGCATGCTGGAGCCGACGCTGCCCGGCGTGCTCAACGGCGGCGACTTCATCTGGCATATGCAGTTCGCCGACGAAGCCGGCTATCGCGCCTGCCTTGCGCAGCCGCACTGGCGCGAGAAGGTCGAGGCTCTGTTTGAAGGTAAGACCTTCAAAAAGTACGAAAGCGTGGCTTACCAGGGCGGCCTAAGCGGCGCCCGGCCGGTCAGGCTCGGCTACGGCGTCTATCGCACCCTGATAATGACGATGAGGCCGGGCAGCAGCGCGCAGGCGGTGGCGCAGTTTGAAAAAGAGTTGTCCGGAATGCCCAGGTACATTTCATCGATCAAGAACTGGCAGATGAGTCATGCCACGGAGGCCAGCGGGTCGCGCCCATGGAGCCTGGTCTGGGAACAGGAATACGAGAATCTGGAGGGCCTGACCGGGCCCTACATGGATCATCCGTTTCACTGGGCACTGGTCGATCGATGGTTCAACCCGGAATGCAGCCAATGGATTGTCGACAAGGTGTTGTGCCACACCTACTGCAAGTTCAAAAGCCCGGTGCTGGGGCCTGACGCGTAACCCGCGAGCAGGGCTGGCGCTGCGAAAAACCCGGAGGGCCGCCGATGCAATCGCCAGCTTTCTCTGCGCTGGCCGCGCCGATGGAGAAAGTCCGGCGGGTAATTTGGCTCGCTTTCAACGCCGCGACGCTGCTCTACGTCGCGATGGCCTGGGCGATGTTCGGCGCGGGCCGGCCGATCGGTGCGATTGTGCCCGACCATCCTCTGGCTGTCCCCCTGATTGTATTGGCCCTGCTCACCACCCTGTTCGCTCGCCGCATCGGCGCACTGGCGATGCCAGAGCGGAGGCTGCGGGAGATCGTGGCGCGCGACCCCGATCCGCAGGCGCTGGCGCGCAACCCACAGACCCATCAGATCGATCAGGTACGGCTGCAAAAGATCGTGAGCCTCGCGCCCCACGAGCAGCGCCTGCTCGCCGCGGTGTCCGCACTGTTTGTCCCGTTTATCGTGCAGATGGCATGTAACGAGTCGATTGCCCTCTACGGCCTGGTGCTCAGCTTTGTCACGCGCTCGTTTCCTCCCGTGCTGCCATTTGCCGCGCTGGCGCTCGCGCTTAACCTCAACGTTTCCCCAAAGCTGGAGCCCTCCCTGGAGCGGCTGAGAAACCTAACGTTTCAGTCGGCGCCGGCCGGCAGAGTGTAACCTGCTCCCCCCGCGACCAAGCTGATGCGCGAAATAAAATTCAACCTGACTCTGCCGATGACCAGCCTCGATAAGGTGCGGGAGTATGCCGCGCTGGCCGAGCATTCGGGCTTTTACTCGGTATCGCTGGGCGACCATCTGTTTGTGCGCGTCCCGCATCTTTCCTGGGGACCGCAGGTGCCGCATCTGGAATGCTTCATGACGCTGAGCGCGGTCGCGGCCTGGACCAAACGCGTGCGCCTGGCGCCGCTGGTGGCGGTCATACCGTTTCGCAACCCGGCGCTGCTCGCCCGGATGACATCGACCATCGACCAGATTAGCGGCGGGCGCCTGATCGCCGGGGTGGGCTCGGGATGGTTTGGCGAGGAGTTCCAGGCCTACGGCTATGGCTCGCCTTCGGACAGCGAGCGCATCGAGCGGATGGCCGAGGCGATCGGGGTGCTCAAGGCGATGTGGACGCAGGACGAGCCCGCCTTCAAGGGCCGCTACTACGCGATCGACAAGGCCTACAATTTCCCCAAGCCGATTCAGAAACCGCATCCGCCGATCATGATCGGCGGCGCGGGCAGGAAGGTGCTGGAGATCGCCGCGCGCGAGGCCGACATCGTCAACGTGGTGTCCTCCGCACCGCAGGCGACCGGGCGCGGCAGGTTCGACAAGGCCCAACTCCGCCGGCGGCTTGCGATGCTGCGCGAGTTCGCCCGCGCCGGCGGGCGCGATCCCGAGTCGATCGAGATCTCCGGCTTTCCCTTCGTCTTCATCGCGCGCGACAAGAGTGATGCGGATGCGATCGCCGACAAGATTGCCCGGCGCAACGGCTTCGATAACCTCGATGAGGCGCGCCAGTCGCCCGGATTGCTATTGGGAACTCCGGGCGAAATCAAACGCGAGCTGCGCGCGCGAATCGATGAGTTCGGCATGACCTACTACATGGTCTCGCTGCCTGACGCTGAAGCGGTAAAGCTGTTCGCCAGCGAAGTGATACCTGAGTTCGCCGCCTGAGCCGCCACCTTGTCATTGCGGCTGCGCAGCAGCGTCATTTGGTTTTGGGCGATTGCCCGGACGGCGGCATGCGCCAGATCTTTTCATAGCCTGCAAGACCTTGATCGCGGCGCAGGCGATTGTACAGCTCGAATACGGCCGCAAAATACGCGGCCCGAGGATGCGCTTCGCAATAGGATCTCAGCAATTCTTTCTGCTCGGCCACTGACAATTTGTTGAGGTCGGCTTCGCCGCGTTCGAGCAACTCCGTATTGAGTCCAGACATGAAGCCCTGCGCCCATGAGAAAAACAGGTTCTCGGCGCCTTTGCGATCATCACGGCAGGCCTGCCCAAAGTCCGCGCACGACACCGTTCCGGGTCCGATCCATGCGGCCCTCTCGGCGCCCATGGCCATCGGCGGGCAAGTTATCAACGCAATCAGCGCTGCAAGCCTTTTCATGATTGACGCGATCTTCATGGACGGACCTCTCGCGGTCTGAATCATTTGCACCCAGCCGTTGAATTTGACCACGCGCCCCTGGCGGTCTGAAAGACCCGCACGCGACTTGTTGCGGTGTAGGGTTAGCGGCTAGTCTGGGCAAATCCAATATGATGGCGCGGTGAAACGCCGGCGCGCTGCCGGCCGGCCGCGCCGAAGGGGATGGTCGAGCGATGAGGTTCTGTCTGTTTTACGAGATTCCGGTCGATGCGACGGATCCGCTTGCGGAGTATCGCGCCTATCAAAACGCCCTGGAGCAGGCGGTATTGGCCGACCGCGTCGGGTTTCACAGCTTCATGACCGTCGAGCATCATTTTCTCAAGCGCTTCTCCCATTGTTCCAATCCCGAGGTGCTGTACGGAGCGGTGGCCGCGCGCACCACGAATATCCGCATCGGATACGGCGTGCGGCTGATGCCCCGGCCCTACAACCATCCGCTTCGTTCCGCGGAATCGGCGGCGGTGCTGGATCTGATCAGCGGCGGGCGGGTCGATTTCGGCACCGGACGTTCAGCCACACGCGTGGAACTGGAGGGATTCGGCATCGACCCGGCAGATACGCGCGCGATGTGGCAGGAGGCAATCGAACACGTGGTCGGAGCGTGGACCAACGAGGAATACGCGATGGAGGGCAAATACTGGCAGTCGCCGCCCCGGCCGGTGATTCCCAAGCCCCTGCAGCTGCCGCATCCGCCGATCTATGCGGCCACCACCAGCATGTCCGGCCATGAAGTAGTGGGCGCGCTGGGCCTGGGGCTGTTTTCCTTCACCGTCGGACTGCCGCCCGAACAACTGGGCGAGCATATCAAGATGTATCGCAAGGCGCTGGCGGGATGCACCCGTCCGCTGGGCAAATTTCTCAACGATCAGGCATGCGGGCTTACGATGGCCAACTGCGCGCCCACCAAAGAGGAATCCTATGCGGTCGCCAGGGAATCCTTTGAGTGGTACCCGTCGTATTCCTCCAAGCTGGTGGCCAGCGTCGCGCAATGGCAGGAGGAACGCAAGGCCGACCTGGGCACCTACGATTACACCCGCGACATACTGGCGCTCAGCCGCCAGGGCGCGCTCGACAATGTCCCCTTCAGCTATCTGCGCGACAGCGGTGCGGTGCTGGCGGGCGATCCCGACCAGGTCGTTCAGACCTGCAAGCGCTACGAGGCCGCCGGCTGCGACACGTTAATCTGCCTGATGAACCCGCTCAAGATTCCGCATGACAAGGTGATGCAGACGATCGAGCTGATGGGCAAATACGTAATCCCGGAGTTCAGAAATCATCGTCCGTCCAGCGTTGATGTGCGGTTGCGCGGGCAATGAATGTACCGGGCAAAGCCTGCGGGACTGTACTTTCAGATTCGCACCAAAGCGCCGCCGCCCCGGTTATGCCGTGCCGGCCCTGGCCAGTTTGTCGGCGACGCATCCTCTAAATCTTGCATCCCGCATCCACCACCAGCACCTGTCCTGTCATCATCGCGCTATCGTCCGATGCCAGGTATAGAGCGGTGCCGGTTAGCTGCGACGGCTCCAGCGCGCGGCCCAGCGCGCTCTTGCCGGTCAGTGCCTGCACGAAGGGCTCCGGCACCACTTTTTTCGTCGCTTCCGACATCGTGACGCCCGGCGCGATTGCGTTGACCCGGATATTGTAGCGCCCGAAGCTGAGCGCCATCGATTGCGTCAAATGTATGACCGCCGCCTTGGAGAGCCCGTAGTAGTCGGCGGTTGGCTTTTCGATGTCGGGCATATGGCCGAGCATCACGCTCTGCACCGCGCCCGGATATGCGGCGACCGAAGAGATATTGATGATGGAGCCGCCGCGTTGACGCTTCATGTAAGGAAAGACCGCCCAGCTCGCCAGCATCACGCCGAAGACGTTGACGTCCATGACCTTGCGGCCGTATTCGAGGCTGGAATTGCCGATTTCGAGGTCATAGTAGATGGCAGCGTTGTTGACCAGGATGTCGATGCGGCCGAAGCGGTCGAACACCTGCTTGGCCATCGCGTTGAGCTGCTCCTCGCTGGTCACGTCCACGCGCATCGCCAGCGCCTTGCCGCCGCGATCGACGATCTCCTGCTCGACCATCTTGACCTGTTCATAGCGCAGGTCGGCGATGCCGACGGCGGCGCCCTCCTCAACGAAGCGCAGCGCGTATTCGCGGCCGATTCCCTGCGCCGCACCGGTTACAATCGCCACCTTATCCTTGAGTTTCATTGGCCGTCTCCCCGTATGGCTAATGCAGACCGTGCCTGTGCTGTAGCAGGTCCGCTGAGGTTGTACATCCACACTTTGCGCCCGGTCAACTTGCAGACCGCGGCATCCTGCGAGGCTAATCGTCGTTTTCCGGTTGCAAAAGCGCCAGTAAGATGATTAGGATTCCATCGGTTTTCGCAGCCCAGCGGTGCGCAGTCGGGAGATCGCGCACCAACAACACTCCGCCGCAAGGTGGATACGGGGGACAGTCCGATGACGACGGCATTGACGAAGCAGTCGCGGATTTGGGTTGTGGCAGTAATAGCTCTTCTCTGGTGTCTGAGCGCGGGCGGCGCACGGGCACAAGCGCCCGAGGACCGCTGGAGTGCAGACTTCTACAAGCACATGGCCGACGCCGACTCCTCGGCGACCATCCCGCCCGGCACCAAGATCACCTTGCAGAACTGGCAGCAATACCGTCAGTTCATGCCCTACTGGATGCAGGCCGCTTACGCAGGCCATTTCCACTTCAAGGTCGGGTCGCAACCCGAGTACACGGTCGTGGTGGGAGCCACGCAAAACTATCCGCTGCCGCGCAAGTGGCGCGAGGACGGCGAGAAGTACGGCAGCCAGGTGCGGCTGGAAAAGGACGCGGCCGGCGGCTGGGTCATGAAAGGATGGGTCGCGGGTCCGCCCTTTCCCCATCCCAGCGGCGCCAACCGCGGTATCGAGGACGTCTACAATGTCTGGTGCTCGTTCCGTCCCTACATCCTGCATTTTTACAGTACCGGATGGTTGATTGACCGCTTCGGCAACAAGACCAGCAACAACAGCGACGACACCTTCTACCAGGTCTCGCACCTGAGCGAGCCCAACATGCCGGTGAACATGCTCTTCGGCAAAGGCTTCTTCTATGCGGCACGCTTCCTGGTGCTGACGCCGGAGCAGTCCAAATATACCACCGCGCTGCAGATCCAGCCCGACGACCCCTCGGTGGTGCCGAACAATTACGTGTTCCTGCCCTCGCTGCGCCGCTCCCTGCGCCTTTCCTCGGCAGCGCGCTGTGCCCCGATCAACGGCACCGACGCGGTCAACGACGACAATGTGTGGAATCCGCCCAACTACAACGCCATCTTCATGGGCACCAAGAAACTGCTGGTGAATGTTCAGGATCCCGCCAAGGCCTACGACGCCCACTCCTATGTCGGCATTGCCGATCCCGATCCCGGTTCCTTTCCCGACTGGCCCAAAGCGGGCACCGGCCATTGGGAATTGCGCAACATGGACGTGATCGATCTGGAATGGCTGCCGGCGCTGGGCAGCTATTGCTTCTCGCACCGCATTTTCTATGTCGATCGCGACACCTGGCTGATCCCGTTTGCGGAAAACTGGGACAACGATCAGAAGTTCTGGAAGCAGCTTTGGGAGAAGTACGCGCCGCTTAAATTCCACGGCGAGGAAACCCTCAGCATGCTCGACGGCATCGCGTCATCGGCCCAGTTCGACTGGCAAAACGGCCATATGACGGCGGGCACCGACACCGAACCCACCATCGACGATGACGTGCCGGGTGAGTACAAGGACGCCGCCTCGATGACCAGTCCGGGCAGCCTGGCACGCATCATGAAGTAGCGCCGTCGTCCCGCGCCGCCGCCGCAATCGAAAACGGCCCCGCCTGCTGGAGCGCAGCGCGGCATCGCGCAGTTGCGCGAACCCTGTTTGTCCGCACCGGTGCAAGGCGACGTTTTTTGCCCCGCCGGCAAAAATGTGCTGCAATTCATGCCATGGACAAGCACATCAGCAAGTACGCCGAAACGCGGCACCTGCCCCGCGATGTCGTCCACTATCGCGAATACAAGATCCTGCTGCAGCCCGATCGTTTCACCAGCAAGCACGGCTTCCTTGAGTTCTGGCAGGCGGCTTCCAAAACCGTCAAGCGCCTGGGCCTGAAGGTCGATATCGACCGCCACGCCTTCGACAGCCAGGTCCGCGAGGTACTGTTTTACGACACCCCGGAGTTCCATCTGTACAATAACCATTTCATCCTGCGAAAACGCACGTTTTACGAACAAGGATGGCCGCGCCCCGACCATGAGCTGGTGTTGAAGTACCGCCATCCCGATCTGGTCAAGGCCGCCAGCGTCGACGTACGTCCGCAACTGGGGGGACACGACGAAATTAAATTCAAGGAAGAGCTGCTGCTGGAACGCGACCGGCTGGGGGGAATGCGCAGCGTATACTCACACGGATGCGTGCTGACCTCGCCCAAGATTGTACTGGATCAGGGCATCGAGCATATCAGGCGTGCGTTTCCCACCCTGCGGCAAATAGATATCAGCCCGGCCACCAAAATGGCACTGGTCAATAATGTCGCGGTCGAGGAAGTACAAAATACTATTGGCATCATTCATTTCCATCACCACTTCAAGGGCAAGGCCACAATCGCCGTATGGCGCGACCGCGCAATGGAGAGATCGCTGGCCGGCGAATTCGCTTTTCAGTGCAAGTTCGAGGAACTGGAGGAAGTCCCCAGGTCGGCCTTGCAGCTCTCCGAGGACTTTTACAAACAGGTTCAGCTCGACTGCGCGGAATGGATCAAGCTGGGCACGACCAAGACCGCGATGGTCTACCGCTTGGGCACGGCGCGAGTGAGCAACACGGAATAGTTAAACCTGTCCCCTCATTTGGGCGCCAGCGCCGCCAGGCATCGCTTGACACTGAACAACGGGTCCTCGCCGCCGACCGCGCCCGGAATGATGCCGATCATGTCGACGCCGCTGCGGGCCAGCTCGGCCATCCGTTCACGACATCGTGCGGCGGGACCGCAGAGCGTAATCGCGTCGATCAGCCGAGCTGAGACGGCCGCCGCCACAGCGGCATGGTCGCCGCGCTGCCAGGCATCCGCGCCTGCCTGCGCCTCGGCGGCAAAGCCGCTATTGCGCAGCAGGCGGTTGTAATAGGGCAGCCCAAGGTACAGGGCCAAGCCCGCGCGCGCCGCGTCTTGGGCCACCCTTAAGTCATCGTGGATATAGGTCTGCACCGAGGTGGCGACGGTCACCACATCCGGCCTGCGGCCGAACTGGCGCGCCGCCTCGCGCACTGTCAGGATCACTTTGGCCAGCCGTTGGGCGGTGCAATGCACCAGCAACAGGCCATCGGCGAGCTCCGCCGCCATCCGCGCCGTCTCCAGCGTCAGCGCACCGAAATAAATCGGCACCGGCTCGGCCGGATGGGGAAAACAGACGCCCAGGTCCTTCGCCAGCTCGCCCCCGAACGTCTTGCGCAGCGCCATCGTGTATCGGCGCAGATTTTCGCGCGCGTTGCCCATCGGTATGCCCATCGCTTCCAGCACCGGACGATGGCTGGGGCCGATGCCCAGGATGAAGCGGCCCTGAGAGACCTGTTGGATGGTCGCCGCACTGACCGCGCACAGCGAGGGATCGCGCAAATAGATATTGGCGACATTGCTTGCGATGCGCACGCGATTGGTCGCCGCCGCCAGCATGTAGCAGCACAGCATCGCGTCGTTGCCGGCAATTCCCTCGGGCACCATCAGGCAATCGTAGCCGGCCTCCTCGGCCTGACGGCCGAGATTGATCAGGTCCGGATAGGGGTCGCCGGTGTAAAACGCCAGATTCAAGGCAAGTCTCGGCATAACTCAGGCTCCGCCAACGTTTATTCGATGACGCGCAATGCGGCAGGCACCGTTAATGGCATTGTCGGTCCTTTCGACGACCCGGCGCAACGGCTGTGCCCGGTGATTATTTCACCTTGCGGTGCGATGGCTTAGGCTGGCTCAGTTGCCCGCGTGCAAAAAGCACGGGTGTGAATCAAGGAGATGGCTCGATGAAACTTACGTTGACGTGGCTGTTCGCCCGCTCGCCTTTTGATCCCGACGTTTTGACCCATTACGCCAGGGAGGCCGATCGCCTGGGTTTCGACGCGATTGCCACGCCCGAACATGTCGCCTTTCCGGTCGGGTTCCAGAGCAAGTATCCCTATACGCCCGACGGCAGTTTCCCCGCCGGCGACGAATTCCCGATCCCCGACCCGCTGCTGCCGCTGGCCTACATCGCCGCCTCCACCACCCGCCTGCACTTCGGCACTTATGTAATCATCCTGCCCCAGCACCATCCGTTGTATCTCGCCAAGCAGATGGCGACGCTGGACGTGCTGTCCAAAGGCCGGACCTTCATCGGTATCGGCTCGGGATGGCTCAAGGAGGAGTTCGACGCGCTGGGCATCGACTTTCATCAGCGCGGCGCCCGGACCGACGAGGCCATTGCGGCAATGCGCACGCTGTGGCGTGACAATCCCTCCACGTTCCGCGGCAGGCATTTCAATTTCGGGCCCCTCAAGAGCTTTCCCAAACCCATACAGAAGGGCGGAATTCCGATACTGGTCGGCGGAATCTCGGCGCCCGCGATCCGCCGCGCGGCGCGCTATGGCGACGGTTTTCTGGCAGTGCCGGGCGGTCCCGGCCTGGCCGAATTAATCAGGCAACTGCGCGAGGAATGCGCGCGAATCGGCAGGAACTTCGCCGAAATCGAGTTGTCGGGCCAATGCCGGCCCACTTACGACGGCGTCCGCCGGCTCCAGGATTTGGGCATTCACCGCGCCCATACGCTGATTCCGTTCACCACTGACCTGGACGAAATCACGCGCACGCTGGAGAAGATCGCCAACGAGGTGCTGGTGAAGATGTGAGCAAGAGCGCTTTTTGCGATGAGCAATGCCCGGGCCCTGCCAACCGCGGCGATCTTCGCATGCCGGTCCATTACCGCGCACTCCAGCGCCCTCATCAGCTCGTTGACCGCAAGCCGGGATGACCTGAGTTGGTCTGAAACCATTGCAGAGACCCGGTCACCGGCTGGAAGCCTGGATAAGAGCGCCCCGGACCGGTATCCGGGGCGCTCCGATGATGCGTCGGTAGCGGATTGCTACTTCATGATGCGCGAGAGCGAACCCGGGAAGGCCCAGGTTGGCGCGTCGCGCAGATCGGCACTGATCTGGCTGCCGAACTGGGTGGGCGCCGTGACGTTGGACGACGTCACGTGCTGGTTCTGGAAGTCCCACATTATGTCGACGTTGGCGGAGTGGAACGTGGTCTCATCGCCGGTGTCGATCCGTAGCGGCCGCATCGGAATCATATTGAATTTCCAGAATTTCTGGTTGGCATCGTAAAAGTCCCAACCGAGCTGGGTCCAGGTATCCGGATCGATGTAACCGACTTTATGGCCGTAGCAGTAGCTGCCCACCGCCGGCAACGGACTGGTATCGACCACCATCACGTTGCGCAGCTCCCACTTGCCGACCTTGGGGCTGGGAAAAGCCGGCACCGAACTCCTAAGGTTGTAGTTCTGATTGTTGTACATCCCGGGATTGTCGGCGTGGACGATGAACAACATCTTCTTCTGGCCCAGCAACTTCACGTTGAAGTTGGGAATCTGGAACGCCATCCCATCGGAGTTGTCGTCCTGCACCCAGTCGGTGCCCAGGATCGGTGAGCATCGCGCCGCGCTGGAAAGACGCAGGGAGCGGCGCAGCGAGGGCAGGAAGACATAGATTTCCTGCACCTTTTGCGGGTCGTCGGGCTGTTGCGCGAGCTGGGTGGTATAGCGGGTCTGCTCGGGCGACAGCACAAAATAGCGCGCCGTCTGCAGATAGCCCTTGCCGTAGTCGGGATTGATCGGCATCCCGGGATCGCTGATGTGGCTCAGGCGCCAGTAAACGACCTCGGTGTACTGCGTAAAGATATTGCGGAACCGGTCGACCAGGCTGGTGTCGGTGATGTAGCGGTAGATGGGCGGGATGAAACCGAAGAAGGCGTTGTACAATACCTGTTGGCCGGCCAGTTCGCCGCTGGGCTTGGGAAACGGCACGCCCGCCACGTAGCCTTCCACGGTGTAGCCGCCGCTGGCGGTCTTGACCAGTTTGGTTTGTCCGGCGTACTTCTCGGTGTCTTCCTTAAGCCGCTTGGCCAGCGGGATGCTGACCGTCGGGCCAACCTCGATGGTGAAGCCCGGCTCGCCGGTGATGCGAAACGGATACGCCCCGCTGAACATGGCCTGCACACCGACGGGCATGAACTTTTTGTACTGCTGCCAGTTCTGCAACGTGATGCGGGTGCCAGGCGCGATGGTGTCAGATGAATCCGCCGACGCCATCGCGTCGTAATTGGCCGGGTCCCATTTGATTTGCGCCTGCGCCGCGGCGGCGAGTCCAAGGACCAGCAGCAGGGCACACAGGAGCGAATGCGACAATTTCGATCTCACACACTTTCCCTCCGTTTTAATGATGCGGACCAAACCGGCATCTTATTCGGGCGCGGCAACTGGTGGAACATGCGTTCCGGAATTTTCGCGGCTCTCGACCTGCGGCATTTTGCGCCACTGCTGTACCATTGTGCCGCCTGCGGAATTCTTCGCAGTCAGCAGGCGTAGATGAACATGGCGATGAAAGCCGCGATGAATCCGAAGATTGTCAGCAAGGAAATGATCGCGAATGTGTCCAGCTTTTGCAGCATTCCAGCGCAAGTAGCAAAAAGTCTGCCGCCGCCGCTTGGGCGCGGCTGTTGCCGTATAACGAACGCCGATATGCTGGCGGCAAGGAGTGCTTTGGATGCCGTTTTTCGATTCCGGCTCTGTCACCCTTCATTACCTGGACCAGGGAGCGGGACCCGCGGTGGTCCTGCTCCATGCGATGGCCTCTCACCTGCGCCATTCGTGGGTGGATACCGGATGGGTCGAGACCCTGTGCTCGGCCCATAGGGTCGTGGCAATGGACTGTCGGGGCCACGGGCTGAGCGCCAAATCCGAGGACCCCGATTTCTATACCGCTGACAAGATGGCGGACGACGCCGCGCGTCTGCTCGACCATCTAAGCATCCGGCGCGCGCTGGTCGCCGGCTACTCGATGGGCGCGTGCGTGGCGCTGAACATGGCGATTCGCCATGGGGAGCGGCTGCGCGCGATGGTGATTGGCGGGGTCAGTTCGCGCGCCTACAAGGTGCCGCCGCCCCAGGAGCTGGCGCGCCTGGTCGAAATCCTGCGCGCCGAAGACCTCAGTTCATACACCGACAAGGCCGCCCTGTTCATGCGCTCTCTCTGCCTCAAGAACGGCAACGACCCCAAGGCGCTGGCTGCCTTTTCGCTGCATCGGCGGCCCGACGTGGAACAAAGTCAGCTTGCCGCGATCCGCGCTCCGGTGCTGATCGCGGCCGGTACGCGCGACGCGATCGTGGAGGGCGTCGAGGAGCTGGCGGCGTCGATCCCGGGCGCGCGCGTAATAACGCTGGAGGGGCGCACCCACCTCGACGCGCTCGCCGACCCGCACTTCAGGCGCGCCGCGGCCGGGTTCTTCGCGTCGGCGCCGGCTTGAGTTCTTGGCGCGGCGCTACACGACCTCGGCGGTGATGTCCTCGGTCTCCGACAGCACCCGGACCTTGACCAGTTGCTCGCCCTCGGCCAGCGACCCCCAGTGCATCGCGAAGTGCTCCAGTTGCACGTCGGGGCGGAACTTGGCCGACACGCCCATCACCACCTCGTCCGCCCGCAGCAGATTGGCGACCCGCGCGATGGCGAAGAGCTGATCGTTGGACACCACCACCAGCGGTGTGACGGGCCGGCCATGGTCTTCGGCCACCTTTACCACCTTGCTGAACAGCCGCTCTTCTGCGGCGGTGAAGACCACCGCACCGTCGCTGGAGGCCAGTCCCTTTTCGGTGCGCACGGTCAGTACCACCAGCCGCCCGGTGCCCTGCTCGGACAGGTAGCGATGGAGGTGGGCGAGGTTCTGCGGGTCGCGGATCGCGATCAGTGTGATCGGGCCGTTTGCACCGTTGACCGCGGCGGGCGAAAGCTGCTTCTCGCTGGTGAGCATCGCCAGATTGAACTTCTCCAGTTCCTCGCCGTACGCATGATGGGGTCCGGCGTTGAAGCGTTCGGAGATTTCGAACACCAAAAACAAGCCCAGCGTAAAGGCGATACCCGAGATGGTCGCGACTTCCTTGGTGAACAGGTTGATGATCGCGGTCAGGAAGAGAATCGTGAAAATCAGCGCCAGCCCCAGCGGAAACTCCACGCCGCCGGGTTTGAACCAGCTAAGGTTGAGCGGCACGCGCCATATCCGCGGCGAACGGTCGCGAAAGCGCAGCACCAGCATCGACAGCGTCTTGAACACGAAGCTCCAGATGACGCCGAAGGCGTAAGCTTCGCCCAGCACGTAAACGTCGCCGCGCGACAGTACGATGGTCGCGATCTGGAGGATCGTCACCATGTTGATGATGCGGTGGGAGGTGCCGTAGCGCTTGTGCGGATGGCGGAACCAGTCCAGCAACACGCCGTCTTCGGCGACCCGGCACAGCACGCCATTGGAGCCCACGATCGCGGTGTTGACGGCGCCCGCCAGGATCAAAAATCCGACAAACACCACGAAGGCGCGAAACACCAGCCGTATCCATAGCGGCCCGACCATGAACATCGCTAGTCCGCCGATCAGATTGTCGCTGTACTCCTTCATCCGCACGCGGTCGGGAATGATCATCACGGCGAAGAAGGAGACCAGCGAGGTGAGCAACAAGCTGTAGATAAAGATTACAAATCCGGCGCGAAGCAGGTTTTTGAGCTTGGGCGCCTCGATCTCGCGGTTGACCTGGGCCAGCGACTCCTCCCCCGACATCGCCAGGATCGAATGGCCAAACGCGATCATCACGCCCAGCACGCCGAAGGACCGCGCCGCCGGCCAATGCCGCAGCCATCCCAGCGACTCGTCGGTAAAGCGGAACTCAAGGGGCGGCAGATGCGCCCCGCGCACCGCCAACGTCAGCCCGCACCACGCGATCATGATCACCGCCATCACGGTGGTGATCTGCATGATGCGCATCGCCTTGCCGCTGGATTCCTCGATCCCAAGGATGTTCTGGCGCCAGAAGTACAGGGTGACGATAACCGCAAAGGCCGCCGAAGCCAGGTCGGGCTGCAGCGCGAAGTCGATGCGCGCCAGCTTGAGCATCTCGTTGATCAGCCCCGCCAGGTACTGCCCCGCCGACACGCCGCTGATCGGTCCGGTCAGGATGTAGTCGAACATCAGGGCTGAGACCGAAAGCTTGGCCAGCGTGCCACCCATCGCCTCCTTGACCACCCGGTAAACGCCGCCCCGCGTGAACATCGAGCACGACTCGACGTATACCGCGCGCACCGCGTAGGAGAAGATCATCACCGCCAGGATGTAATAAGGGGCGGAGCGTCCGATCGCCTGTTCGACGATGCCGCCGATGTAGTAGGCGGTCGAAGCCAGATCGCACAGCACCACCGCCGCGACCCGCCAGAACGAGATGAAGGTCAGCATCGCAGTGGAGATGACGATGACCTGGGTTTGCTTGGTCGAGTTGGCCGCCGGCCGCAGACCGGCTGAGGAAGATAAGTCTTCGGTGGAGGAGGACGGAGCAGCGCTATTCATGGGAATCCGAGCGGAAACCTCGCAGGCCTGAATGAAAAGCCTTCAAAACGCAACCCACGTGCCACAGAAAACGCAATGAGGGACGCGGGCCGAAGGTGAGCAGACAGTGCAAGACGCAAGCTCGCTGCGGATCAAGGCGTTGCATTATGCAATCCAAACCCGGCTTGATCGGCAATCCGGAAAGCGTTGACAATCAGGTATGCTTCAAACTGCGGCCTACGGTGGCGGATGGCGCCGCTTGTGGTGGTCGCTCGCCGGGCGGATTTGGCTCACCAGCGTGGTGCTGGTGGTGTTGATGGGAGCACTCGGAGTCAGTATCGCGTCCCGGCTGGCAATCCTGGAGCGCTCGGTCAACCGGGTGCTGTCGCGCAATTATCGATCCATTCAGGCTGCGCAGGGGATGCAATCGGCGCTGGACCATCTGCGCGCCGGCGATTGGACCCCGGCGCAGGCGCGCGCCGAGTTCAACCGGATGCTGGAAATCGAGCGCCATAACCTGACCGAACCCGGCGAGGGAGAACTGGCCGATACCATCGCGCGCCAGGCGGACGTTTTCTTCGCCGCGTCCGATGCCAGACATCCGCCGCTGGCACTGGAAAAGTCGCTGCACGACCTGATCGTTCTCAACGAGCGCGCGATGTTCAGCGCCGACCGGCATACAGTGGCGGTGGCACGGACCTCGCGCGTGGAGGCGCTGACTTTGCTGCTCGCCGCGATGGTGTTGCTGATTGCGTCCAGTTACGCGCTGTCGCGCGGGTTGGTCAATCGTCCGCTGGCCAATTTGATCCGCACGGTGCGCGCGATCGACAGCGAGCAGTCGCTCAGCGCGATGGCGCCGCCGCCGACCATGGAACTGGCCGAGTTGGCCAACGAGTTCAACGCGATGGTGCGACGCCTGCAAACCGATTCGGCGGCACGCATGGCGGAGCTTGACCGCGAACGCTCCAAGACCGCGACCATCATCGAAAGCATCGAGGACGGCCTGATCGTGCTCGATCCGCAGCGCGCCATCGTGCACATGAACGAGGTGGCCGGCGCCATCCTCGACGTTCCCCGCACGGGCGTGCTGGGCGCGCGGCTGGAGAGCCTGGGGGAGCGCGGTTCTCATGCGGCGCGGCTGGTGGCGGCGCTGGACCATCGCGACGGTAATCACCAGACGCCGATCGAATTCAAGGTCTTCCTGCGCGGCCGCGATCACAGCTACCTGGTGCGCGAGCTGCCCTGGACAGCGAGCAGCGACGGCGCGGGGGCGGTGCTCGGCGCGGTGGTCCTGTTGCAGGACGTCACTGTGCTGCGTGATCGCGAAAAAGCCCATTCCCACCTGATCGCCACCCTGTCTCACGAACTCAAGACGCCGCTCACCTCGCTGCGCATCGCGGCCGAGCTGCTGGAGGAGACCGCTGCCGGCGGATTGCCGGCGCGCGCCCGCGAAATCCTGGCGACGCTGCAAAACGACGTCGCGCGCCTGCAGACTATCGCCACCGGCCTGCTCGATGCCTCGCGCACCACCGCGGCGCGCATCGGCGTGGAGCGCCGGCCGATGCTGCTGGACGCGATGGTCCGGGAGATCGCGCCGCCGCTGCAGATGCAGGCGCGCGACAAGGGCATCGAGCTGATGCTCAAATGGCCCGAGCATCCGCTGCCCATCTGGGGCGACCCCATCAAGCTGCCCTGGGTAATCACCAACCTGGTGGGAAATGCGCTGCGCTACACTCCGGCGGGCGGGAGAATCGCGATCGAATTGTCGCAGCATGACTCGACGGTGCGCGTGGTGGTCAGCGACACCGGCTGCGGAATCGAGGGCCGCGCGCTCGAGCGCATCTTCGAGCCCTATGCCCAGGGTGACGGCGCCGCGGGCCGCGCCGGCTCGGCCGGACTGGGGCTGTATATCACCAAGGAGATCGTCGAGGCGCACAACGGACGGATTTTCGTGCGCAGCGGGGTCGGCGCGGGCACCACCTTCACGGTCGAGATTCCTATAAGGGAGCAGATGCTTGGCTAACATCCTGGTGGTTGACGACGACCGCAACATCCGCCGCATGCTCGCCACCGCGCTGGAAGGAGCGGGTTACGTCGTGACCGAGGCAGCCGGCGCCGCTCAGGCACTGGCCAGGCTCGGCGCCGCGCCGGCGATCGATCTGGTGGTGACCGACGTGCGGATGGAAAACATGGACGGGATGCGGCTGCTCGAACAAATCAAGCAGACGCGTCCGGCCCTGCCGGTCATCATCATGACCGCCTACGGCTCGATTCCGGCGGCGGTCGAAGCGATGCGGCTGGGCGCGTACGACTATCTGCCCAAACCGTTCAGTGCGCAGCAGATCCGCCAGACCGTGGCGCGCGCGCTGGAGATCGTGTCGCTCAAGCAGGAAAATCGCGCGCTCAAGTCGCGCCTGGAGCGGATGGCGGGCATCGACCGCTTTTTGGCATCCTCGCCCCAGACCGCGGCGCTGCTCGAAGTCGCGGCCAAGGCCGCAGCCAGCGACGCCACCGTGCTGCTCACCGGGGAGAGCGGCACCGGCAAGAGCCTGCTCGCCCGCCATATCCACCAGCTAAGCCCGCGCCGGAGCGGTCCGTTCGTCAGCGTCGCGTGCACCACACTCAGCGAGCATCTGCTGGAGAGCGAACTGTTCGGCCACGTGCGCGGCGCTTTTACCGGCGCCATCAAGGACAAGCCGGGGCGGCTGGAGGCGGCCGAGGGCGGCACCGTGTTTCTCGACGAAATCGGCGACCTGTCGCTGGCGCTGCAAGCCAAGCTGCTGCGCTTTTTGCAGGACAAGACCTTCGAGCGCGTGGGCGGCAGTGAAACCCTGCACATCGACGCCCGCATTATCGCCGCCACCAACCAGGACCTCGAGCAACTGGTCCGGGAAAAGCGCCTGCGCGAGGATCTTTACTACCGCATCAATGTGATCGAGCTGCGCCTGCCGCCGCTGCGCGCGCGGCCTGCGGAAATCCCGGTGCTGGCCGCGTCATTTGTCGAGGCGGCCGCAGCAACTCACGGCAAGAAGGCGCTGGAGATGACGCCGGAGGCGCTTGCCGCGCTGACCGCATATTCCTGGCCCGGCAATATCCGCGAGCTGCGCAACGTAATCGAGCGCGCCGTGGTATTAAGCCGCGGCGAGAAAATCACGGTCAACGACTTGCCCGACCGCATCCTGGCCCATCCGCAGGCCGCCGGCCCGCGCAACCTGACACTGGAGCAGATGGAACGCCGCCATATCGAATTCGTCCTGGAGCAGGCGATGACGCTGGAGGAGGCCGCCGAGATGCTTGGCATCAACGTCGCCACGCTGTGGCGCAAGCGCCGCCGCTACGGACTGGAGTGATTGCACGCGACCGTCTTCAGCAGCGGGCAAGCCATCGACGACCTTTTCTGGCCGACGCTTGCGTGCAGACGCCCGAGCGCAAAGCGCCTGGATCAGGGGATAGTGTTCGGAGGCGTCAGGCACCATGCCGATTGCGGATTAATCACCTGTTGTCCGTCAACCGTTGTCTGCGGCAGCCAGGCCACTACCTGGACGTTATAGGTGTCGGCGTTGAAGGTCTGAAATGTCAGCGGAAAACTTACCGAAGTCTTACCCGCCGGGATGGTCACGCTCAAGGGCGGGTTTCCGTTGTCAACCACGCTGTTGCCCGGATTGAAAGAGGTGGTGTTGCCCTGGCAGGCCTCGGTGACCGGCAGCGTCAGCATCTGTTGCTGGGGCTGAATCACGTATGAAAGGTTGAGCGTCAGCGGACTGGGACCAGGCTGAGCCACCGACACCGTTCCCGTGACCGTGGCGTAAGGCGAACCTGGGCTTTGGGTGAACTCTCCGAAGGTCAGCGTCCAGGGTGCAGCCACCTGCGTGAGGTTGGAGACCTGCAGTCCCGGCGGCTGGATGCCGGAAGCGCCGAAATTGAGATTGATCACCTGGTATAGCGTGGAAAGCCCATAGCCAGTGAATACCGAATTCGCGAAGGGCTTGAGGATATTCCTGGTTCCCGAAGTTAACTCCAGCATCTCGCCCGAATAGATGAGCGCACTGCTGATAAACTGCAATGTCTGCGGTGCGACCAGTTGTCCAGTGCCGGTGGTCCACACAGTCTCCGACTGATTGGTCATCGCGCTGAGCTGAAGTTGATTGAGTTGAGGGTAGCCATTGGACGGCGGCCAATAATTAAAGGGCGCTATTAACTGGGATTCGATTTGCTCATTGGTCGGAGGCAGCTGCAATAAATCCGCGCCCAGTTCCGCATTGGTGATGTCGCTGCCCCCGAAGGCGACGAAGTCGTATTCGGCATAATTATTGGGAAGCGTCACCGTGGAGTCGCTCTCCCAGTCCTGAAACGACACCGTGGTGGCCTGTCCCCAGCTCCACGAGTCGCTCCACGAGGCACCCAACGTGCCAAGCACATCTCCGCTTTCGATTCCTCCGGTTACCGAGACGCCGACGGTTTCCGTATGCGACTCCGAAGTGGTCAGGGTGGTAACGTTGTTGACCGCTTCCGGCAGGTTTTCGGTAATACCCAGTACGAGGTTGTTACTCTCCGGCGCGGTCAACTGTACCGCCAAAGTAAAGGCATCGTTGAAGCCCAAGGTCGAATAAACCGGCCAGGTGCCGCTCCAGTTCGCGCCCGAGATCGCATATTGCGTAGCTACCTGACTGGTGGCCAGTGGACTGGGCGGACTGACCAGCAGATATTGCCGCGCGATTATCTGGTGCTGAAAGGTGCCGGGGGAATTACCTATCAAGGTCGCATACAGGCGCGTCTCGAAGGTCGCGCTCAAACTGATGTTGAAGTCGGGCGGCTGCAGTCCGTATTGGCCCCAGGCGGTGTAATTGGGCGCTGGCTGCCCATTGAGCACCGAGCCCTGCTGGATAGTGGCTGGGGTCACCTCGTCGAACGACAGCACCGTTTGGCCCGGTCCGCCTGAAGCCGGCGCGATAGCGCCAAAGGCCGCCGACTGCCCGGCCTCGACCATGTCGAGCCATCGCCGGCTGTCGCTCCACAACTGCACCGGCGTCGGATTGAGTAGCAGGGGCGGCGGCGGCGACTGCGTGAGCGGATGCTTGCGCGGCGGCAACGTGCCGCCCTCGGCCACCGCCGCGACCCGGACCGGAAAGTCCAGCTGCATCAGTTGACGCGGGGTCCCATCCGGGTCGCGGCGAAGGATGAACGCGACCGCCGGTGAAACCGCCGGGAGCTGATGAGCGTACGCCCACATTACCCCCGCCAGACCGGTGCGCAGATGCTCCTCGGTGCTGTTGAGAATCACGACCGGTTTGCCGGCGCTCAAAAAGCGTTGCACGCCGGGATTCGCCCGGAGCTGACTGGGCGTGGTCCGATTGCCGTCAAAAATAAGCAGCGCGTAAGCCCCGGTATCCTCGGTTCCGGAACCCGCCACCGTCTTAAAGCGCGTCTGGATGGTCTGGAAAACCGGGCCGTCAGCTCCGCCCACTACCAACGCCTGCTGCGGGGCGGAAGGGGCCGGCGCAGGACCCGAACTGCCGCCGCATCCGGTGCAGCACAATGCCAAACCAGCAATGATCAGACTTGGCAGCCAACCCTTAAGCCCGTCGATGGCAAACGTACCTCTGCACATGAAGACTTCTCTTTCACCCGCCGCTCAAAGTTGCCGCCGCACTGGCGCTGCGGAGCGCATCTACGGCGGCTCGAAGGCGATTTATCCGGATTTTCGCTTACGTGATCTCGGTTTGCTGCACTGTCAGCCCTGCGCAATTAACCGGAAGTAATCAGTCGAAACTGGAATTTTAAATTTTTACTTAGACCAAAAAACCGTTCCAGGCAAGATTGCGCAACGCAATCGCCCGTTGGCGTCACATCGCCGCGAACAAAACCGCCGCCACGCTATCGCACAAGCTCCGGCACTGGGAACTGAAGTGAGAGAGAGCCACGTCAACTCTTTCAGTTCAGAGGAGTCGACTTCCCACGCAAGAACCTGGCACAGAATTTCTCGATACTCCGTCGCCATCGGGCGGCGTTCCGCGCCGCGCGCCGGCGCAGGCGCAAGATCGTGTCATCGTTGACCTTGCGTAGATGCAGGCTTTGGGGCATGAGCGCAGCTTTCATCTTTTGCGTTTTCTCCGCTCTCACCGCGCCTTGGAAATCACACGGCCCTTTTCCATCTCCGGCCGATTGGAGTAACGTGCGTTCCATAAAGGAGCGGCGCCATGAAGAACGGGGAGCTGGTGATCGATGCCGATGGCCATATCCTTGAGCCTCCCGACTTGTGGGAGCGCTACCTTGAACCCAGATATCGCGACCGTGCGATTCGTATCCGGCGCGATGGCGAGGGCTGGGAATACCTGGAAATCGACGGCAGGCCTTCGAAGTACTCCGGACGCGGGGCGCTGGCGCGGCTGGGCTCGATGGGCCGCGAGATCGATCGCATGAAGGAGCGGCGTGAGCTGTGGAAGGCGGGCAAAATCGACAAGCCCTTCATCGGCATTACGCCGGAGGAAACCTATACGAAGGACCTGGCATTCGGCGCGATGGATCCCAGCGAGCGTCTTGCGCGCCTGGATCAGGAAGGGCTGAGCAAGGCCGTGATCTATCCCACCATCGGCATCATGTGGGAACCCGATTGCGCCGACGTCGAGCTGACCTATGCGTACTGCCGCGCCTACAACCGGTGGATCGTGGACTTCTGCCGCGACTCGGGCGGGCGCCTGGTGCCGATCGCGCACATCTCATTGGCCGACCCGGCGCTGGCCGTCACCGAACTGGAGCGCGCTGTCAAGGATGGATGCAAGGGCGCGTTCTGCATCCCATTCACCCTGACGCGCAAACCGCACGGCCATCGCGACCACGACCCGGTGTTCGCCGCGCTCCAGGACCTCGACGTGCCGCTCGCCTTCCATCCCAACGGCACCGAGCCGCCGCACCTGACCGTGCATCAACGCTTTGACGGGATGCGCGGACCGGCCCGCGTGTGGTACGCCGACATGTTCGTGGGAGCGGGCACGCAGATGCCGTTTGCCACGATGTTCGCCTATGGAGTGTTCGACAAATTTCCGAAATTGCGCGTCGTGGTGCTGGAATCGGGCGCAGGATGGATCGGATGGTGGCTGGACCGCGCCGACAATCTATACAAGGGCACCATCCTGGGCGGTGCGCTGCCGCTGCGCGAGCCGCCCTCGTACTACTTCGCACGGCAATGCTACATTTCAGCCGACCCCGACGAGCAGCGCCTGGCGCTGATCGCCGACGCGGTCGGCGCAGACAAGTTCTTCTGGGCCAGCGATTTTCCCCATTCCGACCATCCCGCCAATTACATGGAGGAACTGGTGGAACTGGTGCGCAAGATGTCGCCGCAGGCGGCCCGCGGCATCCTGGGTGAGAACGTGGCCCGCGCCTACAAGCTGATGTAACGCCCCAACGGCAAGTTCAACCGCATTGCGGAGTGTCGATCATGCAGTATCAGGAAGAGCAGTTTCACAAGCTGAAGTACCCCGGCGCGATCGACGCCGACGGTCATTTCATCGAGGGGCCCAGGCTGTGGCTGGAATACAGCGAGGCGAAATACAAACCGCGCGCGCTGCAGTTCAAATGGACCGACGACGGCGTGCAATATTTGGAGATCAACGGACGGCCCTCCAAGGTCTCGCGTGGCGCGACCATCAGCGGCGCCATCTTCGGCCGCTTCGGCGCATCGCGCGAAACCAAACGATGGGATCCCAACGTTCCCTATGGCGAATGTCCCAATCCCGCGTTGGGCGCGTTCGACGCCCAGGGCCGCGTGCAGCGGCTCGATAAAGAGGGGCTGCGGGCGGCGATCATCTATCCGACCCTGGCCCTGCAATGGGAAACCGAGTGCGACGACGCCGACTACGCGCAGGCGATGTGCCGCGCGTACAATCGGGCCATCGTCGATTGGTGCTCCGAAGGCGAGGGACGCTTATTTGCCGCCGCGCATCTTTCACTGGGCGATCCGCAGGCCGCCGCCGCGGAACTGGAGCGGGCGGTCAAGGACGGCTGCAAGGGCGGCTGGGTGGCGCAATTCACCATGACGCGCAAACCGCATGCGCATCCCGACCACGACGTGCTGTTTGCCAAGGCGCAGGAACTCGACGTGCCGCTGGGCATCCATCCCTCGTGGGAACCGCCGTGGGCGTTTTCGGGCCGCTACGCCTTCGAGTACGTGCATCGGCACAACTTCTGGATCAACGTGACGGCCGGCGACTCCCTGCGCCAGGCGCTGACCAGCTTCATGCAGTACGGCACCTTCGAGAAGTTTCCGCGCCTGAAGCTGGTGTTGTTGGAAGCGGGCGCCGGATGGATCAGCTATTGGCTGGACCGCATGGACGCCGCCTTCAACAGCTATGCCGGGCGCAAAGTGCCGCTGAAGGAAAATCCCAGCTTCTACTTCCGCCGCAACGTCTGGATTTCCGCCGATCCTGACGAGCGCGCGCTGCCCGCGATAGTCGAACTGGAGGGCGCAGACAAGTTCTTCTGGGCCAGCGACTTCCCGCATTCCGACCACGTAGCCAATTACATCGAGGAGCTGGAGGAGATGGCCGGCAAGCTGCCGCCGCAGGCGCGCGCCAAAGTGCTGGGAGACAACGTGTCGCGCCTGTACAAGCTCGGCATCTGAG
>Ga0070737_10001155_pt1 | contig 40543 bp, 37 predicted proteins | sample Coa_R1_10_FD_66438 | JGI IMG/M metagenome (GOLD analysis project Ga0070737, IMG submission 66438) | Surface soil microbial communities from Centralia Pennsylvania, which are recovering from an underground coalmine fire - Coalmine... | ecosystem: Environmental > Terrestrial > Soil > Unclassified... | reverse complement strand
GTTGGTGCACGAGCCGATGAAGACCGTGTCGACCGCCACCTCGCGCAGCGGCGTGCCGGCGGTAAGACCCATGTACTCGAGGGCACGGGCGGCGGCCTCCCGCTCCGCCGCGCTCGGCATCGCGTCCGGATGGGGCACCGAGCCGTCGAGCGGCACGACCTGGGCAGGGTTGGTCCCCCAGGTGACGAAGGGCGAGAGCGTCCCCGCGTCGATCTCCACCTCGGCGTCGAACCTCGCCCCCTCGTCGGTCGCGAGCTCGCGCCAGGCCTCGACGGCGCGGTCGAAGGCAGCACCCGACGGCGCGAAGGGCCGCCGGTCGAGGTAGGCGAAGGTCGTCTCGTCGGGCGCCACCATCCCCGCTCTCGCGCCGGCCTCGATGGACATGTTGCAGACGGTCATCCGGCCCTCCATCGAGAGCCCACGGATGGTCGAGCCCCGGTACTCGATGACGTGGCCGACGCCCCCGGTGGTGCCGAGACGGCCGACGATCGCCAGCACGACGTCCTTTGCCGTCACGCCGGTCGGCAGGTCGCCGTCCACGGTGACGGCCATGGTGCGGGGCCGGCGTTGGGGCAGGGTCTGGGTGGCGAGCACGTGCTCGACCTCCGAGGTGCCGATGCCGAAGGCGAGCGCGCCGAAGGCGCCGTGGGTCGAGGTGTGGCTGTCCCCGCAGACGATCGTCATCCCGGGCTGGGTGAGACCCTGCTCGGGCCCGATCACGTGGACGATGCCCTGGTTGGCGTCGCCCATCGGCCAGCAGGTGATGCCGAACTCGCGGCAGTTCTCCTCGAGCGCCTCGAGCTGGCGCCGCGAGGTGCCGTCCAGCACGGGGAGGCCGGCCCTCGCGGTCGAGGCCGCAGCGGGACCGGAAGCCGGGTCCCAGCCCGGCGGCGGCGCCGTCGGCACGTTGTGGTCCGCCGTGGCGAAGGTGAGGTCAGGGCGCCGGACTCGGCGGCGCGCCATCCGCAGTCCTTCGAACGCCTGCGGGGAGGTGACCTCGTGGACGAGGTGGAGGTCGATGTAGAGCAGGTCGGGATCGCTCTCGGACTCGCCCCGGTGGACGACGTGGGCGTCCCAGACCTTCTCGGCCAGGGTGCGGGGGGTCACGTGACCGAGACGATCTCGACGCGAAGGGTCCCGCTCGGCGCCTCGTACTCGACGGTCTCGCCCGGGCCGTGGCCGATGAGAGCCTGGCCGAGGGGCGAGCCCGGGGAGATCACGGCAACGCCCTCCCGCCGCTCCTCGATCGAGCCGACGAAGTAGCGCTCGGTCTCCTCGTCCCCCTCGTAGCGGATCTCGACCTCGGCCCCGGGCTCGACCACGCAGGCCTCCTCGGGCCGCCGCTCGACGATGACGGCGGTCTCGAGCATGGCCCGGAGCTGGCGCACCCGCGCTTCCATCTTGCCCTGGGCGTCCTTCGCGGCGTGGTAGTCGCCGTTCTCCGAGAGGTCGCCGAGCGCCCGCGCCGCTTCGATCTGCCGGGCGATCTCCACTCGGCCCCTCGTCGTCAGGTCCTCGAGCTCGGCTTGGAGCCGGGCGTGAGTCTCAGGGGTCAACTGCGTCTCGCTCATCGCCGAGAGGTTACCGGCCAAGCGCCCCGTGGCCGGAGGGCCTGAGCCGGCGAACGATCACTCCTCGCTCGGCGACGACCACGGCTGCTTCGCGCAGGTGGAGCTCGGTCAACTACAGTTCAGTTGCTCGACTACGGGGCGTTGGGGGGCGGTATGAACAGGGCGTTGAGAGCGGTGCTCGTCGGGCTGCTTCCCGCGCTCGCCCCGCTCGCCGGCGCTGTGTGGGCGTCCGCTCCGCAAGCGGGTGCTGCGACGCCCGCCGCGACTGCTGCCGTCAGCACGCGGGCTGAGGCCTCGGCCGGCATCCGCCCGCCGAAGAACCCGTCGAGGAGCCTCGCCCCGAGCCCCGACTTCCTTGCCGCCGCGAGCTGCTTCCAGGCGCCGAACGGCAAGGAGTGCGACTCGGTCGTGCTGAAGGCGATCGCCCACGCCCGCTCGGTGCTCGAGCACATGGGCGCGATGAGCTTCTCGCTGGCCGCCTACCTCAAGCTCACCCGTCCCGAGCAGCTCTTTGCGACCGTCGACTTGGAGCGCGTCGCTCGCGGGATGGCCCCTGTGCGGATCCTCACGAAGTCGCTCGACCACATTGCAATGGTCGGGGCCATGAACAACGAGGACCCGCCCTTCTCGCTCCTCGGCCGCACCCTGCCGGGGGGCGGCCTCGTGCTCGGCGCCGGTGGCAACTGGGCGGGCGGCTACCCCGACCCGCTCGCCGCCGACTACGGCTGGATGTACGACGACGGCTTCGACAGCCCGAACGTCGACTGCACGAAGGCGCACCCGGCCGGCTGCTGGGGGCATCGCGACAACATCCTCGGCACCTTCGCCAGCCGCGCCTACTGTCCGGGCACGGCGCCGTACGAGACGGTGATGGGCGCCGCCTACGTGGCCGCCACGGCGAGGAAGCTGGACAGCCAGACGGAGCTGATCGTCGGTGTTTGCGGGCACGCGCCGACCGACGTCGTGGCGCGTTGGTCGACGATCGCGAGGAAGCTCGGGGTCAGGTGACACACCGACGCACGCCGGCCCCGGATTGACGCCCGGAGCTCGCGCCGAGCACACTGATGAGGTGCAGGAGAGGTCCTCGCCGGCGGCAGGGAGCGTAATTCTGCACTGACGCGCCCTTTGCGAGAGCGCGTCACCGGCCGTCCACGAGGTGGGCGGCCTTTTGCTTTCCCGTGGCGGGAGCGCAAAGCACGACAGGTGGAACCAGCCAGGTGAGGAGTGCGATCGGGTGACGACGGATGGGACAGGCGCCGCCGGGGGGCCGTACGCGGTCGCGGTCGTCGGCGGTGACGGGATCGGCCCCGAGGTCGTCGCGCAGGCTCTGAAGGTGGTCGGCGCCGCCGGCGTGAAGCTCGAGACGACCCACTACGACCTCGGCGCCGACCGCTACCTGCGCACGGGCGAGGTCCTGCCCGACAGCGTGCTCACAGAGCTCCGCGAGGCAGATGCCATCCTGCTCGGGGCGGTCGGGCCGCCCATCGGCTCGACGGCGGTCCCCCCCGGGGTGCTCGAGCGCGGCCTTCTTCTCCGGCTCCGCTTCGAGCTCGACCTGTACGTCAACCTCCGCCCGTTCACCGCAACGCCGGGCTCGATCGCGGCAGGCGCCGACTTCGCCGTCGTGCGCGAGAACACCGAGGGGCCCTATGCGGGTGAAGGCGGGGTGCTGCGGCGGGGGACCCCGCAGGAGATCGCGACCCAGGGCTCGGTCAACACCCGCCACGGCGTCGAGCGCTGCGTCCGCTTCGCCTTCGAGCTCGCCGAGCGCCGCCAGGCGGCCCGCCAGGTCACGCTCGTGCACAAGACGAATGTCCTCACCTACGCCGGGGACCTGTGGCAGCGGGCCTTCGAAGAGGTCGCCCGTGAGTTCCCCGGCGTCACGACCCGGTACCAGCACGTCGACGCGGCCTGCATCTTCCTCGTGGAACGGGCGGCCGAGTACGACGTCGTGGTCACCGACAACCTGTTCGGCGACATCCTCACCGACCTCGCCGGAGCGCTCGCCGGTGGCATCGGGCTCGCCGCGTCGGCGAACCTCAACCCGGCCCGCACCGGGCCGTCGCTGTTCGAGCCGGTGCACGGCGCCGCCCACGACATCGCGGGCACCGGCCGGGCGAACCCGCTCGCCGCAATACGGTCGGCTGCGATGATGCTCGACCACCTCGGTGAGACCGCCGCAGCCGAGCGGGTGACCCGGGCCGTGCTCGACCAGCAGGCCGAGATGGCCGCATCTGACGGAGAGTGGAGCACCGCCAGCGTGGGCGATGCCGTCGCAGGGAGGTTGTGAGATGCCCTTGACCCCGACCGAGAAGATCTGGATGGACGGGAAGCTCGTCGACTGGCACGAGGCGAAGATCCACGTGCTCACCCACAGCCTCCACTACGGGCTCGGCGTCTTCGAGGGGATCCGTGCCTACCCCACCTCTGCCGGGCCGGGCGTGTTCCGCCTCAGCGCGCACATCCACCGGCTCTTCCAGGGCGCCCACATCCTCGGGCTCACCATCCCCTACACCGAGGATGAGCTCATCGCTGCCGTGAAAGAGGTCGTGCGCGAGAGCGGGTTGGAGGCCTGCTACATCCGCCCACTCGTCTATCTCGGCTATGGCGAGATGGGTCTCAACCCGATGCCCTGCCCGGTGAACGTGGCGGTCGCCTGCTGGCCGTGGGGGGCCTACCTCGGCGACGACGGCATCGCGAACGGCATCCGGCTCAAGGTCTCCTCCTGGGCGCGCCACGACCCGCGTGCTCTGCCCACGGCCGCGAAGGGGACCGGCATGTACGTCAACTCCTCTCTTGCGAAGGTCGAGGCCGTGCGGGCCGGCTACGACGAGGCTTTGCTCCTCACGACCGACGGCCACATCTCCGAGGGGACGGGGGAGAACTGCTTCGTCGTTCGGCGCGGCCGGCTTCTCACCCCGCCCCCGTCGTCGGTCGGCGCCCTCGAGGGCATCACGGCCGACACCGTGACCGTGATCGCCCGCGACCTCGGCTACGAGGTCGTCGAGGCACCGCTCCGCCGGACGGACCTGTTCATGGCGGACGAAGCCTTCCTCACCGGCACGGCCGCCGAGGTCGTGCCGATCGCTTCGGTCGACGACCGGGTCGTCGGGACGGGCAAGCCGGGCCCGATCACGACGGCGATCCAGGAGGTCTTTTTCAAGGCGGTCCGCGGGGAGGTGCCCGAGTACAAGGACTGGGTGGAGCATGTCACCTGAGGGCGACGACGCCCGCCTCGGTCACTCGCACGCTCCGCCGGCGGTCGCCATCTACGACACGACCCTTCGCGACGGCTCCCAGCAGGAGGGCATCTCGCTCACCGTCGACGACAAGCTGAGGGTGGCCGAGCAACTCGACCACCTCGGCGTCGCCTACATCGAGGGGGGCTGGCCTGGCTCGAACCCGAAGGACGAGGCGTTCTTCCGCCGCGCCGCGACCGAGCTGCGCCTTGCGACCTCGACGCTCGTTGCGTTCGGCTCGACCCGGCGTCCCGGGGTGCGAGCGGACGCCGACGAGGTGCTCCGCCACCTCGTCGGCGCCGGGACCGAGGCGGTCTGCATCGTCGCGAAGGCCTCCGACCTCCACGTGACGGAGGCGCTGCGAACGAGCCTGGCAGAGGCCGTCGCGATGGCGGCGGACTCGGTCGCCTACCTTCGCTCGCACGGGCTGAGGGTCTTTTTCGACGCCGAGCACTTCTTCGACGGCTTCGAGCGCGACCGCGACTTCGCCCTCCGGGTGATCGGCGCCGCCGAGCAGGCCGGCGCCGAGACCCTCGTGCTCTGCGACACCAACGGCGGCACGCTGCCCGAGCGGGTCGAGGAGATCGTGGCGGCAGTGCGGGAGCGGACCTCGGCCGAGCTCGGCGGCCACTTCCACAACGACGCCGGGTGCGCGGTGGCGAACAGCCTGGCGGCGGTCCGCCAGGGGGTTACCCAGGTGCAGGGATGCGTCAACGGCTACGGGGAGCGGGCAGGGAACGCCGACCTCTCGGCCGCCATCGCGAACCTCACCTTGAAGATGGGCGTCGCCACGATCCCGCCCGATCGCCTGGAGCGGCTCACCCCCGTCGCGCACCACCTCGCCGAGATCGTCAACCTCACCCTTGACCCGCAGCGGCCGTATGTCGGCACCGCCGCCTTTGCCCACAAGGCCGGCCTCCACACGAGCGCGCTCGTCAGGGCGAGCGGCGCCTACGAGCACGTGCCGCCCGACTCGGTCGGCAACGGCACCCGCGTCGTCGTGAGCGAGCTCGCCGGCCGCTCGACGCTGCAGATGAAGGCCGCCGAGCTCGGCCTCGAGCTCGACTCGCCGGCGCTCGCCCGCGTGCTCGACACCCTGAAGCGACTCGAGCACGCCGGCTACCACTTCGAGGTGGCCGACGGCTCTCTCGAGCTCATGATGAGGGCGGCGGCGGGGGCGCCACTCTCGGGGGTCGGCGACCTGTTCCGCATCGAGTCGTGGCGGGTCATCACCGACTGGCGCGCCCGGGAGGGTGACGCCCTTGCCCTCGATCCGGCCGCTGCCGGTCTCGAGGGCGCGGCCGGGGACGGCGACGACCTCGTGCACCCGTGGGCCACCAATGGCGAGCTCACGACCGAGGCGACCGTGAAGGTCCACGTGGGCGACCGCCGCGTCGTGACGACGGCGGAGGGGAACGGGCCGGTGAACGCGCTCGACGCGGCTCTCCGCCTCGCGGTCCAGCCGGTCTTCGAGGCGCTGCGGGACGTCCACCTCACCGACTACCGCGTGCGGGTGCTCGACACCGAGAAGGCGACGGGGGCGGTCACCCGAGTCCTGCTGGACACCGCCGATGCCGAGGGCACCTGGTCGACGATCGGCGTCTCCGAGAACATCATCGAGGCCTCGTTCGAGGCCCTCGTCGACGCCGTCGTGCTGGCCCTGATCAGGGCATCGGCCGGTACGATCGAGCGAGACCCCGCAACGAGAGGAACGAGCTCGTGACCCGACGGGACCGACGATGACACAGCCGAAGTTCGCACCGATCCTCCCGAACGCAGAGGTCCGCGACCTGTACAAGCTGCCGGTCCCGCCTCCGTGGCGGCCCCACCGGCCCGCGGACTTCCGCCCTGCACCGGACGCGACGCAGCGGCGCGGACGGGGCTCGGCCGGGCCCGACCAGGGCTACGGCCTCCTCCTCGCCGAGCGGTTCGCCGAGCGCATCCGCACCGTGGAGGGAGAGCACCCCGAGGACGTGCTGCACGGCGCCTCGGTGATCGCGCTCCGGCGAGCGGCGATGTTCGGGCGCGCTCCGGTCGCCGCCGACCTCGAGCTCGCGCTGAGGCTGTTCGGCTACCTCGGCACGGCGACCGAGGAGATGATCGAGGCGCGAAGAGCGGTCTTCGGCGGTGTCGCCCATGACTACTGGCGGGAGCGTGAGCTCGCCGACCTCGTGCCCGAGTCGACCCTGCGCATGACCCCCGCCGCGCTCGCCGAGCGCCTCGAGTCGGATCCCGACTCGTTCCCCGAGCTCGCCGGGACGGCCGAGCTCGAGGGGATCAGCACCTAGCCGGTTGCCGGCGGCGCGGTCCGACGACGTACCGATCCCGCAAAGAACCGAGGCTGCACGATGTCCATGTTCGAGCTGACAGAGGATCAGCAGGCCTTCCGCGAGGTGCTCCGGCGCTTCGCCGAGGAGAAGATCGCCCCGAGGGCCCAAGAGTACGACGAGCGTGAGGAGTACCCCTGGGAGAGCTTCAACGCCTGCGTCGCGATGGAGCTGCCCGCCCTCGGCATGCCGGCGGAGCACGGCGGCCAGGGAGCCGACCACGTGACCCAGGCGATCATGGTGGAAGAGGTCGCGCGGGCGTGCGCGTCGACAGCGGTCACCCTCCTCATCTCCAAGCTCGGGATGCTGCCGGTCATCAACTTCGGCTCCGAGGAGCTGAAGCGGAAGTACCTGCCCCGGGTGGCGAGCGGCGAGGCTCAGGCGAGCTACTGCCTCTCGGAGCCCGACGCCGGCTCCGACGTCGCCTCGATGAGCACCCGGGCCGTGCGCGACGGTGACCACTACGTGCTGAACGGGACGAAGTACTGGATCACGAACGCCGGTATCTCCGACACCTACACCGTGTTCGCGAAGACCGACCCCGCAGCCGGCCACCGCGGCATCTCCTGCTTCGTGGTCGAGAAGGACTGGGGGGTGAAGATCGCCAAGCTCGAGCACAAGATGGGCCTGCGCGCGAGCCCGACGGGGGAGGTGGTCCTCGAGGACGTCGTCGTTCCCGTCGCGAACCGGGTGGGCGAGGAGGGGCAGGGCTTCTACATCGCGATGCACACGCTCGACCGGAGCCGGCCCACCATCGGCGCCCAGGCGGTCGGGATCGCCCAGGGAGCCCTCGACTATGCCGTCGGCTACACCAAGCGCCGCTCCCAGTTCGGCCGTCCTGTCGCCGACTTCCAGGGCCTGCAGTTCATGATGGCGGACATGGCGATGAGGATCGAGGCGGCCCGGGGCCTCGTCTACCGGGCCTGCGCCGCGGTCGACGCTGGCGACCCCCGGGGGGACCTCGGCAAGCTCGGCGCGATGGCGAAGTGCTTCGCCTCGGACGTGGCCATGCAGGTGGCGACCGATGCGGTCCAGCTGCTCGGCGGGTACGGCTACACCCGCGAGCTCCCGGTCGAGCGGTACATGCGGGACGCGAAGATCACCCAGATCTACGAGGGGACCAACCAGATCCAGCGTGTGGTGATCGCCAAGAAGATCCTCGGCTGACTGACCTTCCGCCCGCGCTGCCAGCTTGAACGTCGCCCCGGAGCCATGGCAGCGACGAGCTGTGGCGACCTCGACCGAGGGTGGCGTGGACCCGAGGTGGCGCCAGTGGTGGGTTCTTGCCTGGGCCCCGCCGAGGTCACCGGTCAGCACCACGAGTCAGTCCCGCTCCGACCAAGCGCCGTCGACACGATGCCCGCTGCGAGATAGCAGCTGAGCAGGCCGTGCGTCCATGGGCAAATGAGACTCTCTGACGGATCCGTGGGCGGTCGGACCGGCTCGGACGCGAGCAAGGCCGCTTCCTGCCTACGTTCTCGACCGGTCGAACGGTCTCGAACGAGGTGGGGGAGAACTGCATGCTCGGGGCGACGGTATGGCGGCAGGTGGTCGCCGTCGACCGGCTCACGGTGACCGAAGGCGTCGAGATCGACGAGGTTCGCGATGCGGTCGTGGTCCACGTCCGGCCCCGGCCGTTGCCACAGCGCGGCTGCGGCCGCGGCGGGGTGCAGGCGCCGGCCGATGAAACCGCCAGGTATCCCGCCCGGAGAGTGGCACAAGCATGCTATAGATGTGGCATGAGCCGGGTTCGGATCAGCACCACCGTGGACCAGCACCTTCTCGAGCGGGCGCGCGAGGTGAAGGCGGGCGCGCCGGACTCAGCACTTGTCGATGACGCCTTGGCGGCCTTCCTCGCCCGGCACCGTGCCGCGGAGGTGGATGCGGCGTACGCCGGCTACGACGACCACCCGATTGACGAAGACGACGAGTGGGGTGATCTCGCATCGTTCCGCGCCGCGGCAGCGAGATCATGAGCCCGTTGCCCGCTCGGGGCGACGTCTGGTGGTGTGAGCTTCCCGACATCGGCCGAAGGCCTGTGGTCGTGCTGTCGCGCGACGCCGCCATTCCCCGCCTTCGGCGGGCAGTCATCGCTCCGTGCACCACGACCATCCGTGGCCTGGCCAGTGAGGTCGTGCTCGAACCCAGCGAGGATCCCGTGCCACGGCGTTGCGTGGCCAACTTGGACTCGATCGAAAGCGTCGCCCTCGGCGTTCTCACCGAACGGATCGGGCGCCTTGCCGACGTCAGGATGCGGCAGCTGTGCGAGGCGCTCGAAGTCGCTGTCGACTGCGACCGCTGAGCCTCTCGTTTTCGCGGTCGTTGAGGATGTCCCGCCCTTTGTTGAAGTTCGGCGCCGCTGTGTGATCGTGCTCGGCGGGTGCCGCAACGGGGTTGATCTCGCGACGGACGGCGGTGACGAAGCTCTCTACGTCGTCGCCACCCTTCATGCACTGGCCGGAAGGAGCGCTCGGTTTCGAGCAGGCCGGCGGCGATCCATCGCTGTTTCATCGACCCGTCCTTCCAGCGCGTGACCCGCTTGGTCGTGCGCCGGGCGACGGCGACCATCGACTCGAGGCTGTTGGTGTGCATCAGGTTCTTCGCGAGCTTCGGGGGTGAGTGCCCTCGTGGCTGCGGCCGCTCCATCGCCTACGGTGTCATCGCCGAGGCTCGCCGGGCTGCCACCCACCGCGGGAGGCGACGGTCAACGACATCTTGCGCGCGCAGCCGACGGCCGGAGTCACCCCATGGCATCTCACAGGTGGTCATCGGCGGGCATCTGGTCGTTGGCAGTGCGGTCGCCTTGTATTCTTACTTCGAAGCAGGAGTAAGGAGGGTCGGGGTGGACGTAGCTGCGAGAGTGACCTCGAAGGGACAGGTCACCGTGCCGAAGGCGGTCCGTGACGCCCTCGGTATCGAGGCTGGCGATGAGATCGTCTTCCGCGTTGAAGGGAGCCGGGCGGTGCTGGCGAAGGTCCCGGACTTCTTGGATCTCGCCGCTACGGTTCCGGTCCCGGCTGCCAAGCGCAACGTCGCGTGGGATCAGGTGATCCGGAACACCAAGAGAGCGAGGGCGACCGCGCGCCGGTGACTGCGTTCGTCGACACCAACGTGTTGGTCAGACATCTCACGGGCGATCCGCCGAACATGGCTGCTGCGGCTACCGAGTACCTGCGCACGGAGACCGAACTGCTGCTCACCGACGTCGTCGCCGCGGAGACCGTCGATGTGCTCGAGTCCTTCTACGAGGCAGGGCGCCCCCAGGTCGCCCGAGCTCTTCGATCGCTCATCGCCTTTGAGTCGGTCGTCTGTGTAGACCCCGCCCTTCTACTGCGTGCCGTCGAGGTGTACGAGACCGACAAGGTCGCTTTCGCCGAGGCCTATCTGGTCGCGTGTGCGGAAAGCACGGGCGTGCAGCGAGTTGCATCATTCGACCGCTCACTGGACCGAGTGGAGACGATCGAACGCATCGAGCCCGTTGGTGGGTGACCCGTCGCCGGGGTTCGGTGACGCGAGGACCCGTTCGGCTCCCGGACATTCGGGGATACCCGCCGGAGCACCTCCCATGTCCATCGAGGTCAGCTGCCAACCTGGAGGCCAGCGCGCCACCGTCCTGTGCGCTCGCCGCGAAACCACTCCGTCGGCTCGTCGATCTCGTGCCGAGCACCGCCCCCACCGAAGGAGCCCGCCTGAGCCGGCCGTCGATGTGCGCCACTTGCGCCCGCTGACGCCACTGGCAGCGGCGCGCTGCGTACGCTCATCGCCATGCGCGCGGAGGTCCCTGGTCGCGCCGTCGGCGGCCGGGAGCACGACGAGGGCTGGCTCCGCTACGTCGCCCTCGCGATCCTTGCGGGGCTCGTGCTCGTCGTCGGTTCGGCGCTCGGGTGGTGGGGTGGCCACAGGGGCGCCGCCGGTGACCCCGTTGCCGGAGCGGGCGGAGCGACGGGGCCGGGAGCGCCGGAGGGTGCTCAGGCCGTCGATCCCTCCCGCTTCGCCCCCGGCTCGTGCGAGCGCTTTGCTCCGACGGCCGGCGACCGGCACCTCACCGTCTTCCTCGACGCCGGCCACGGGGGCATCGACCCCGGCGCCGTCGGCCGGACCGAGTCTGGCGCGACCATCTACGAGGGCTCCCTCACGCTGCCGGTCGAGCTCGATGCGACGGCGCTGCTGCGGGCGGCGGGCTTCACGGTTGTCGACTCGCGCACGACGGACTCGACGGTGCTCCGGCTCGGGCCCGGCGACGTCTCGCAGGGGGTGCTCTCCCTTGTCGGTGCCCACGACGAGGTGGCAGCCCGCGACCTTTGCGCCAACGAGGCCCATGCCGACCTGCTCGTCGGGATCTACTTCGACGCGAGCACCTCGCCGGAAGCGGCGGGCAGCTTGACCACCTACGACGCCGCCCGGTCGTTTGCCGCGGAGAACCTCCGGTTCGCCGACCTTTTGCAGAGCTCGGTGCTCGCTGCCATGAATGCCAAGGGCTGGGGCATCCCGAACGACGGGGTGCTCGACGACGTGGGGATGGGCTCGAACAACGGCGACCCCGCCACGAGCAAGCTCGCCGCCCTCGCCCAGCAGTACGACCATGTCATGCTGCTTGGTCCGGCGATGCGAGGGTACTTCTCCGACCCGAGCCGCATGCCAGGGGCGCTCATCGAGCCGCTCTACATCACGGATCCGTTCGAGGGATCGATCGCGGCGAGCGCCGAGGGCCAGCGGGTGATGGCGGAGGGCATCGCGCGCGCCGTCGAGCGGTACTTCGAGACCAAGGGACCCGAGCGCGGGTAGGGCGCCGGTAAGGGGCGCGGGGACTGTGCACGAGGTCCGTCCCTTGGTCGGTGAGCCTGTGGACGGTCCATCTGTAAGCGGTAGGTGCTCGGGTACCCCCCTTTGCGACCGTGTCGGGCATGTCCCGCCCGATCGTTCGGCCCGTGGTCGCAGCCACGGCCGCCCTCTCCCTTGCCTCGCTCCTCGCCGCCTGCTCGGCTGAGCATCTTGCTCCCCGGCCGGCTCCACATTCCGTAGCGGAGGTGCCCGCGCCTCGTCGGCAGCCCGCGGAGCGCGGCCCGAGCCACCACGGAGGGTCGAGCGCCGTTAGGACCACGCTCTCGCGGGAGGCGGAGGCGGCCCGTGCGGCGGAAGCCCTTCGTTCCTCCCTTGAGGACTTCTACGCCGCAGGCCGGCCCGGGCAGTCTGGCGCCGCCGCCGAGGCGGCGCTCGCCGCCACGTTCGTGCCGGGCTCGCCCGCGCTCGAGCACACCCTCGCCTTTCTCGCCGCTCTGCACAGCGCGGGCGTCTACGCGCCGGCCACCTGGCGGATCGGTGACGTCACCGTACGCTCGGTCACCGCCGCGGAGGCGGTCGTCACGGCGTGCACCTTCGACACGGGGAGCGTCTACGCCTCGGGTGCTCCAGCACCACCCTCGCTCGGCGGAGGCGCCGGCCTCACTGCAGCGATCGCCGTGCTCCGGCGCGTCCACGGCCGTTTCCTCGTCTGGTCCGACCAGACCTCCACTCCGTCCTCGGCAAAGGAGGCAGGTCCGTGCCACGGCTTTTGAACAGGTGGTGGCGTTGCGCGCGCCAGGTAGGAGCGACCGTGCTCGCCGGTGGGGTGCTCACCCTCGTCGCCGGTGCGACGCCGGCGGCCGCCGGTTACGGCGGCGGCTACGGCGGCACGGGCGGCGGGGGCCTCTGGGCTATGGCGTGGTGGGTCGGCAACCCCGAGGGACCGGGACCCTACATCGGCCCGCCCTCATCGGCGCTCTCGCTCTGCAGCTGGCACGACGTCGGGAGCTCGGTGACCTCCCTCGGCGCAGCGCTGTCGGACGCAGGTCTCCCGAAGTCGTTCTGGCGGGCCTCCCGGGGCGGCGCCGGCGGAGGGATCTGGGCCGTGACGCGCTGGGCGACGCCGCTCGCCACGGCGGGCGCCGGCGGCGACCACTTTGACCTCGTGGCATGCCCGAAGCCCGGCGAGGTCCCCTCGTTGGCCGGTCCGGACGTCGACAGCTCGCTGCCGGAGGCTCACCTCCCGAACGGGGTCCCGGTCTGGGAGTGGCTCTTTTGGGACACGGTCCCCGATCCAGCGCCCTCCGCGCTGCCGCCCCTCATCGACCAGGCCTTCCGGGAGATCGCGCTGCCGAGACCCGTCATCTCCACCTCACCGGCCGAGATCGGCGGGGTCGACCATGCCACGCTCGTCAACCTGCCGACGTGGCTCTGGGTCGACCAGTCCATCTGGCGCACCTTCCACGTGACGGCGTCGGCCGGTCCGTACGTGGCGACCGTCTGGGCTCGCCCGGCATCGGTGACGTGGTCGGCCTACTGGAACTTCCCGGTCGCGTCGGGTGACCCCGAGCACGGCACCACGTTCGGGCCCGAGCGGCTGGCGGAGCAGTGCAGCGGACCGGGGGTGCCCTACCCGCTCGAGGCGGGAGCCGACGGCCCGGCCTGCACGGCGACGTTCTCACAGGCCACCCTCGGCACTTGGCAGCCGCTCACCGCGACCGTCACGTGGACCGTCAACTGGGCCCTCTCCGACACCGCCGGGGTCGTCGGCGGTGAGGGGACACTCCCGTCCATCACGACCTCCGCCACGGTCCCGCTCCGGGTCATGCAGATCGAGTCCGTCATCTCGAGTGGCTAGACGCAACCCTCCGAGACCAGCCTCGGCGAGGGGGGGCAGGCGTCCGAGCCGGTCGGTCCACCACCGCGCGACACCCCGCACCTATGTTGAGCTCGTGGCCGACCTCTCGGTGCCCCGTCTCGGGCTGACGAAGCGCTCCGTCCCCCGTCGAGCAGCTGGCGAGTCGCTCGGGACGCTGGGCCGGTTCTCGAGGCAGGAGGAGTGGAACGGACTGCGCGCCGGGGACGTCGTGCGGGTCGCCGGGCACAGCGCCCGGGGGCGCCACTGGCGCTTCCGGGCCTACGTGACCAACACGAGCAACGGGGCGAGCTGGGTCGAGGTCTCCCTCGTCGAGGGGCCACCCCCGTCGCGACGGCCGGCGCCGGGTGCCTCCCCGGAGCCCGAGGTGGTGCGGGTCGAGCGGGTGCGATCGTTCCCGGTCGAGCTCGTCACCGCCCGCTGGCACCGCCGAGCCGGCATCGGCGGTCGGCGACGGCAGGGGGCGCCCGGCCAGGAGTCGCTCTTCTAGACGCTGGCGCCGACTGGCAGCGGCGGAGCGCTCGGCCGGCACGACAGCGCTTGTCGCGCCCCTGGCGGCGCCGCTGGCATGGCGACCTCGGGGGAGCCGGGCCCTCGCGCTCGCGGACCTCTGTCGCTGTAGCACCTCATCTCACTCAGCCGCCCTTGCCGAGGCACGCCTGCTCCCGCTCCCGCCGGCGCCGGAGCCTCCGATCGGCGGGTGCTCGCCGAGCACGGGAGCCGCCGATCCCGGCTCGGGCCCCGTGTAGGCCGCACGCGGTCGAAAGCGGAGCCGGTGCTGGTACTCCTCGATCCCGTGGGCGACCCAGCCGGCCGTGCGAGCAGTGGCGAAGATCGCCTCTGCGGCGCCGTCGATCATGCCGGCGACCGCGATCAACGTCCCGAGGGCGAGGTCCACGTTGGCGAACGCCTCCGGTCGCTCCTCGCGCACGGCCTCGAGCACCCCGGCCGCCACGGTCAGCGCCTCGTGGCCGGGCCATGCCGCAGCGATGGCGGCGAACAGGGCGTCGGCGCGCGGGTCCCGCTCGAGGTACACGGCGTGGCCGATCCCCGGCAGCGGCTCCTCTGCGGCGAGGCGCGACCCCACCGCGACGTCGACGCCCGCGGCCAGCGCCTCTCGCACCAGTGCCGCCGCCCGGTCGCCGGCGCCACCGTGGAGCGGGCCGCCGAGAGCCGCCATCCCAGCCGTCACGACCTTGTAGATGTCGGCCCAGGTCGATGCCGCCACCCGAGCTGCGAGCGTGGACGCCGCCAACTCATGGTCGGCGAGGAGGACGAGCGCAGCATTGAGCACCCCGACTTGGCCCTCCTCCGCCGGCAGCGGAGTGAGCCGTTCCCAGAGGCGCTCGGCCACCGTCGGCATCCCACCTGGCCGGCCTCCTGCCTTCGAGCCGGACGTCGGCGCCGCCGGCGGCAGCGACTCGACGAGTGTCGCGATCATGCGCGCCGCCCGGTTCGCCAGCCCGTGCTCGAGCCGGCTGTGCCGGTAGTGGTCGGCGGCCGACGCGGCGGCGAGCGCGAGCACGTAGCGGTCGAGCGGTGAGGCGCCGGGCCCGGCCAGCTCCGCAGCCGCCCGGGCGGGTCCGAGCAGCTCAGGGGGCGCCGTGAAGCTCGCCTCGCTTCCCTGGACTGCGGCCGCCGGGCGGCCCCAGAGCCACATCGCGACCTGCTCGAACAGGGCCGTCCTGCTCGCTTCGACCGCATCGAAGCCCCGGTAGGCGAGGCGTCCCTCTGCTTCGAGCAGGGTGAGGTTCGAGTCCACGACGACTTCGAGGCGGCCGGCTCTCCCACGGGCGCCGTGCTGGCGGGCCGCCAGCCGTTGCACCTCGACGGGGTCGAGACGGCTCTCCCTCCTGCCCGGCACCCTCCAGCTCGTGAGAAGGCCGCGGCTCACGTAGGCATAGACCGTCTGCTGCTTGACCCCGAGCCGCCGTGCCGCCTCGGCCACCGAGATGCCCGGCGCCGCTACAGATCCGCCCCTATCCGGGCCAGGGGGCTCTGACTGCACCTGGCAACAATATATTGATTGAATCAACGTTGACAAGACAAAGTGGTTAGCGGAGAATCCGCTCATGGACACTCACGCCGCCAGTCCCGGCTCCGGCCCGGCACCCTCCGCGGCCGCGGGCGCACCCGACGCCCCGCCCGCCCGCACGGTCGCCGACCTGATGACCTCGCCGGCGGTCAGCGCCGAGCCCGGCGAGACATTGCGGGAGGCGGCGGCGAGGATGGCCGAGCACCACGTGGGGTCGGTCGTGGTGACCGAGGGTGGGCACCTCGCCGGCATCCTGACCGAGCGCGACCTGCTGCGCGCGGCCGCCGACGGTGCCGACCCCGGCCGGACCCAGGTGTCGCGGTACATGACGGGTGAGCCCGACTGGGTGGGGCCTGACGTCGAGGCGGTCGAGGCATGGCGCAGCTTCGCGACGCACGGCTATCGGCACGTGCCGGTCGTCGTGGGCGACGACGTGAAGGGCGTGGTCTCGATGCGCGACCTCGTCCGCGTCGCCCAGCTCCGCCCGGTCGACGGCACTCTCACCGACGTGCCCCGCGGTCTCGAAGGGGTCGTGGCCGCGGAGACCTCTGTCGGGTCGGTGCGGGGGATGGAAGGGTTCTTCCACTACCGGCAGTACGACGCGACGGAGCTCGCACGGCGCAGGAGCTTCGAGGACGTCTGGCAGCTGCTGTTCGACGGGGACGGCGAGGGCGAGGAGCGGCGGCGCTTCGCCGACGAGGTCGCCGAGCTCTCGGCGCTGCCGGAGGAGCTCGTCGGCCTCCTGCCGGGCGTCGTGGCGGCCTCGCCGAATGCCGCGCCCCTCGACCAGCTCCGCAGCGCGGTCTCCCTCCTCGGAGCCGCGCTCGGCCTCCGGGCGAGCTACGACCTGTCGGCCGCCGAGCTCCGGCGGGACGCGATGCGACTGTGCGCGGCGACCCCTGCCCTTGCGGCGGCGCTGCACCGGCTTCGCCGCGGGCTCGAGCCCGTCGCCTCCCGCCCAGAGCTCGGCACGGCCGCGAACTATCTCTACATGCTCACCGGCGAGGAGCCGGATCAGCTGCGCCGGCGCGCCCTCGAGCGGTACCTCGTCGTCACGATGGACCACGGTCTCAACGCCTCCACCTTCACGGCCCGAGTCGTCGCGTCGACCGGTGCCGACGTCGCCGCCGCGGTCGTTGCCGCTCTCGGCGCCCTCTCGGGTCCTCTCCACGGCGGAGCCCCGAGCCGCGCCCTCGACACGCTCGATGCCATCGGCGTGCCGGAGCGGGCGGAGGACCACATCCGCGCTGCCGTCCTCGCCGGGGACCGCATCCCAGGGTTCGGCCACCGCATCTACCGGACGACCGACCCCCGGTCCGAGCTCATGAAGGAGACGGCCCGTGAGCTCGGCGGCCCGCTCGTGGGCTTCGCCGAGGAGGTCGAGTCGACGGTCGTGCGCGTCCTCGCGGAGCTCAAGCCGGACCGCCAGCTCTACACGAACGTCGAGTTCTTCGCCGGGGTCGTGATGTCGCTGTGCGGCGTGCCCCGGGAGATGTTCACGCCGACGTTCGCCGTGAGCCGGGCCGTGGGGTGGTGCGCCCACATCCTCGAGCAAGCGGCGGACAACCGGATCATCCGACCCGCCTCCCGCTACGTCGGACCGCCGCCGCCTCAGCCCGTGCCGGACCCGGCCTGAGAGGGACGCGCCCGGCCGCGGTCAGCCGAGGAAGTCGCGGGCGAGCTGCTCGAAGGCCGCCGCCGACCACGCGAGCGACTCGACGTCGATGCGCTCGTCGTCGCCGTGGAACATCTTCCCGAACTCCTCGAACGAGAGCCGGTCCGAGAACATGCCGAACCCGTAGGCCTGGGCGCCCTTGCGCCGGAAGAAGCGGGCGTCCGTCGCACCGACCATGAGCAGGGGGACCACCCGGCCGTCGGGATGGAAGCGCCGGGCGAGCGACGACATGGCGTCCCACAGCGGCGTGTCGAGGCTGGAGGCGGTCGAAGGGTCGTCGAGGGCCTCGAGGAGCTCGACCTTTGGCGCAAGGTCGCCGAGCGCGTCGTCGAGCATCGCCCTCACGCGAGCCTCGGTCCACCCGGGCATCGTGCGGATGTCGAGATCGAGGTCGACGGAGTCGGGGATCACGTTGATCTTCGTCCCGCCGTGGACGATCGTCGGCGCGATCGTCGTGTGCGTGCAGGCATGAGCCTGCCGGGCGAGGGCGAGGTCCGGCAGCTGCTCGAGGAGGTCGTCGATCCGCCGAGGGTCCAAGAGCGCGTCGCCGATCTCCTCGGGCATCGCCATCGCCTCGACGAGCTGTCGCCAGCTGTCGTGGATCTCGGCCTCCGGCCGGTAGGCGGCGAGCCGGCGGACGACCTCCGCCGCCGTCACGAGCGCGTTGTCGGTCCGAAGCGGCTGCGAGGCGTGCCCCGGCTCGCCGTGGACGCGCAGCCGGCACCAGCAGCTGCCCTTCTCGGCGGCCGGCACCGGGAGCAGCTTGCCTCCCGGGGTCATGAGGGGGATGCCGCCGGTCTCGGTCACGACGTAGTCGGCCGCGACGGCGTCGAGCGCGTGCTCGGTCAGCCAGCCGGCGCCGTGCGAGCCGAGCGCCTCCTCGTCGGCGACGGCGGCGAGCACGAGGGTGCCGCGCGGCGCGAACCCCGCCCGGGCGAGGCGGGCGAAGGCGAGCGACATCGCCGCGGTGAGGTTCAGCATGTCGACGGCGCCCCGGCCCCACACCACCCCGTCCACGAGCTCGCCCCCAAAGGGGTCTCGGCTCCAGCCGGCCTCGTTCACCGGCACGACGTCGGTGTGGCAGAGGTAGCACAGCGACGGCGCCGACGGGTCGCTCCCTTCGAGGCGAGCGACGATCGAGGCCCGCCCCGGCGAGGGCTCGAAGGTCTCGACGTCCGCGCCCGTACCAGCCACGACGGTGCCCAGGAGCTCTGCGCTCGCCGTCTCGTGGCCCGAGCCGGCGCTGCCGTCGTTCACGCAACGGTTGCGGATGAGCTGCTGGAGAAGGTCGACGACCTCCGGGTCCTCCATCTCGTCGCTGACGGTCATGTCGATCGCGCTCCTTGTCTGGATGGCTCGACCGCACGCCACATGAGGACGTGCGGGCCGATCCGGTCCGCCTCCCACTCCTGCCCGAAGCGAGCGAAGCCCGCCTTCTCGTAGAACCCGGCTGCCGGGACGCGGGCGCTGCACCACAGGACGCCGCCCCCGTGCGCGCCGACATGGGCGATGACGAGCTCGAGCGCCGCCCAGCCGAGCCCGCGGCCGCGCACCTCCGGGGCCGTTGCCATCCCCCTCAGCCGCCACCGGCGACCGGGAGGGAGCGCCGCCTCGAGCTCGGGTGGGGCCGCCTCCGGGAGCACCGTCGCAGTGGCGACGACAGTGGCCGAGCTCTCCACGACGGCGCCGACGACGAGCCCGGAGCCGCCGGAGGGATCGAGGCTCGACATCTCCTCGACACGCTGGTGCGGCCGCAGCACACGCTGGCGGAGCTCGTAGGAGAGCTCGGGGTCGATCGGGCCGACGACGACGGTCCCGAGGCTCGGGTCCTGGACGGGGAGCTGGACGGAGTCGATGGATGGATCGTAGGCACGCGACAATGCGCCCGTGAGAGCTGAGGCACTTGCCTTCGAGAAGGCGTCGCAGGCCTACGAGCGGGGGCGGCCGGGCTACCCGGCCGACACCGTCGAGTGGATCGTTCGGACCGCGGGGCTCGGTCCCGGCCGCACGGTGGTCGACCTCGCCGCGGGGACCGGCAAGCTCACGACGGAGCTGCTCGCCTGCGGCGCGAAGGTGGTGGCCGTGGAGCCGCTGGCCGAGATGAGGGCGCGGCTCGCCGAGCGGCTCGAAGGTGCCGGCGAGGGCGTCGCGGCGCGAGCCCAGGTTGAGATCCGCGAGGGCCTCGCCGAGGACACCGGGCTCGAAGAGGCATCGGCCGACGCCGTCACCGTGGCGCAGGCCTTCCACTGGTTCGCGAACGAGCGGGCCCTCGCGGAGATCGCCCGGGTGCTCGTGGACGAGGGGCTCATGATCCTCGTCTGGAACCGGCGGGATCTGTCGGACCGGATCCAGTCCGCGATCAGCCGCCTCACGGCGCCCTTTGTCGGGGACACCCCCTCCCACAAGAGCAACGAGTGGCGCGCCGCCGTGGAGGCCGACGAGCGCTTCGGTCCGGCGGGGGAGCACAGCGCCCGCCTCGAGCAGGTCGTGGACCGCCAGGGACTCGTCGACCGCGTGGCCTCGACGAGCTACATCGCGAGCCTGCCCGACACCGTCCGGCTCCCGCTCCTCGACGAGGTCGCCGCCCTGGCGGGGGACGGTGGAGATGTGAGGCTCCCCTACCTCACCACCGCGTACGCGTACCGCCGGCGCCGTAGGGATCGCCGCTGACCGGCGGCCGGCGAGGAGGTGGCGCTCATCTCGGCCGCCGGAACGCCGCCATGCCGAGGCCCGGAGCCCAGGCGAAGGGCATGTGCCAGAGCGTCGCGAGACCGAGCCCGTTCACACGGGCCTCGACGGCTGGCCAGCCGCTTGCGGGGTCCGAAGTGCGGTGGTACTCGAGGAGGAGGACCTCCACCTCTCGCCAGAGCTCGGGCGTCGAGGCTGCGAGGATCTCGTGCTCCGCTCCCTCGCAGTCGAGCTTCACGACCCGGACCGGGCCGGGGGCCTCCGCGAGCAGCCGCTCGAAGGCGACGACGGGGACCTTGGCCGAGCTGCCCGGAACCTCGACCGAGGTCGAGGCCTCGCACGAGGCGTCGTCGACGCCGAACAGGACCGTCTGCCCGTCGGCGGCGCCGACCGCTTCGTTCCTCGCCGTGGCGCGCACCTGGTTGGCGTCGAGGTTCGTCCGCAAGTAGGCGAAGGTGCCCGGGTTCGGCTCCACGCAGACGAGCGAGCACTCCGGCCAGCGCCGGGCGAACAGCAGGGCGGCCGTCCCGATGTGGGCGCCGATGTCCACCACGACCTCACCGCGGCGGAGCTCGAGGTTGCCAAGGGCGCCGAGGCGGTAGACGTCCTCGGCGAACATCTCGAAGGTCGGCCACCACGCCGGCCGTGCGGGCGGCGAGACGACGACGGGCCCGCCCCGGACTCTCGTCCGGATGTCGCCGGGAGCCCGCACTCCGGCGCTCGCGAGCGACAGCCGCACCAGCACCTCGGGCCAGTTCTCCACCGAGCCCGCCAGCCGGCGCACGAACGAGGCCAGGTTGGCGGGCGTGATCGTCCCGATGACCGGCTTGCCGTCGCCGCCGAGCACCGTGCCATCCCCGCTGCTCGCGAGCGCCGTGGAGGCAGAGGTCGGGGCCATGGCGGGCGATGCTAGGCGGGCGACGGAGCCGGCGGGGAGAGCCTCGGTGCCGGCGGTGTCCCGGAGGGCCCGCCCCGGACCCGTAGCCTTGAGGGGCCATGTTGTCCGCCACCGATCTCGAGCTCGCCGTCGGGGGACGCCAGCTGCTCCAGCCGGCGACCTTCCAGGTCGCGCCCGGGGACCGGATCGGGCTCGTGGGACGCAACGGGGCGGGCAAGACGACGCTCGCGAGAGTCCTCGCCGGCGAGGCGCAGCCCCTCGCGGGCACGGTGCGCCGCTCCGGCGAGGTCGCCTACCTCCCGCAGGACCCGCGCACGGGCGACCTGACCACGATCGCCCGGGACCGCGTGCTCGGCGCCCGGGGCCTCGACGCCGTCCTGCGCCAGCTCGACGCCGCTCGCCACGCCATGGCCGCCGAGGGGGCTGACCACGACGAGCTGATGAGGCGGTACTCGAGGCTCGAAGAGCGCTTCCAGTCCCTCGGGGGCTGGGCGGCGGAGGCGGAGGCCGCCTCGATCACCTCGTCGCTCGGCCTGCCCGAGCGCGTGCTCGCCCAGGAGCTCGGGACGCTCTCGGGCGGCCAGCGGCGCCGCATCGAGCTCGCCAGGGTGCTGTTCTCCGGTGCCCCGACCCTCATCCTCGACGAGCCGACGAACCACCTCGACGCGGACTCGATCATGTGGCTGCGCAGCTTCCTTCGCAGCCACGAGGGCGGCCTCATCGTGATCAGCCACGACGCCGAGCTCCTCGAGGCGGTCGTCAACCGGGTCTACCTCCTCGACGCCACCCGCGCCGAGCTCGACGTCTACCGGGTGGGCTGGAGGCAGTACCTCGAGCAGCGGGCGACCGACGAGCGCCGGCGCCGGCGCGAGCGGGTCAATGCCGAGCGCAAGGTCGTGGCGCTGCGGGCACAGGCCGACCGCATGAGGGCGAAGGCGACGAAGGCCCGCATGGCTCACAACCTGGACCGGCGAGCTCTTCGCATCGAAGGGAGCCTCGAGGCGGTCCGCCAGGCCGACAAGGTGGCCCGGCTGCGCTTCCCGAAGCCGGCGCCGTGCGGCAGGACGCCGCTTGCCGCCGAGGGGCTGTCGAAGTCCTACGGGTCGCTCGAGGTCTTCGCCGACGTCGACCTCGCCGTCGACCGCGGGAGCCGGGTCGTCGTGCTCGGCCTGAACGGCGCCGGCAAGACCACGCTGCTGCGGCTCCTCGCCGGCATCGAGAGCCCCGACGCCGGCCGCGTCCTTCCTGGCCACGGGGTGAAGCTCGGGTACTACGCCCAGGAGCACGAGACCCTGGAGCCGGGGGCGACCGTGTTCGAGAACGTGCGGAACGTGGCGCCCCTTTTGGTCACCGACGCCGAGATCCGCAGGATCCTCGGCTCGTTCCTGTTCGGCGGGGAGCGGATGGACCAGTTGGCGGGCACGCTCTCGGGTGGCGAGAAGACCCGCCTCGCCCTCGCCACCCTCGTCGTGTCCTCGGCGAACGTGCTGCTGCTCGACGAGCCGACGAACAACCTCGACCCGGCGAGCCGCGAGGAGGTGCTCGCGGCGCTGCGGACCTACGAGGGCGCCATCGTGCTCGTCACCCACGACCCCGGTGCGGTCGAGGCGCTCTCACCCGATCGCGTCGTCCTCATGCCGGACGGGGTCGAGGACTCCTGGAGCGACGAGCTCAGCGAGCTCGTCGCACTCGCCTGACCCAGAACCGCCCCGGCCACATCCCCCCGAGATGGCCGGGGGCGATCAGGAGCTGAGCGAGCAGCACAGAGCCGCGCCGGGGAGGAGGGTCCCCGGCGCGACTCCGGAGCGCCGTCGAACCGCCGATGAGGGGCAGTCGGGACGCTCGAGCCGGGCCTCTGCGCAGGATCAGTGGAATGCTCCAGTGATCGATCCGCTCGCGCTGAGGCTGCCGCCGTCGACGGTGTTCGTGCCGCTCAGCGTGCAGGTCGTCTGCTTGCCGACCTTGGCGCGCTTGGTGACGTTCTCGGTGTTGGTGGTGACGGTCCCCGAGGAGCTCGTGAAGGTGAAGGTGACGTCGATCATCGTCGGGACGAGGACCTTCGAGTCCTTCTTGCCGCCGACGACGTGGGCGACGAACCACTTGCCGCGAAGGGAGGCCGACTTCGTGTCGAAGTGACGCCGGACGACCACGTTCCCGGTGAAGCCGTTCGCGCAGGTGGCGGCGTACATGGTCATGTTGGTCGGGGCCATGTGGTCCGAGGTGGCGGCTCCGGCGATCCCGGCCCCGGCGAGCGAGCCAGCCACGAGGGCGCCGGCGAGCGCCGACGCTGCGAGGACTCTCATCGGTGTCTCCTTCCGGCGGAGCAGACCCTCGGCTCCACCGGCAGTGCAATGGCGCGAAGGCCGCCTCGCGTTACAGGTCCGGCCTCGGGTCGTTTGAGGGTGGTCGGTATCGAACATATGTTCGTATACTTCGTCCGTGGCAGCCATGGAGGCGCTCCGTGTCGTCCCGGCCACCTCGGCGCTCGCCGGGGCTCTCCCATTCGGGGGGCTCCAGCGCGGCACGACGACGCTCGTCTCGCCCGGCGGCAGGGGGGTCGCCGGCTCGACGAGCCTCGCCCTCGAGCTGCTCGCCGGCGTCTCCGCCGCCGGCGGGTGGTGCGCCGCGGCCGGGCTGGAGCACCTCGGGCTCGCCGCCGCCGCCGAGCACGGGATCGATCTCGAGCGCTTCCTCGTCGTCCCCGATCCCGGCGGCCCGGGGCGGTGGCAGCAGGTCCTCGCCACCTTGCTCGACGGTGTCGACGCCGTCATGTTCTGCCCGGCCTCGACGGTCCGTGCGCCGGACGCAAGGAAGCTGTGCGCTCGCGTGAGGGAGCGGCGGTCGATGCTGGTCGTGCTCGACCGCCACGGTCGCTGGAGCGAGCCGGCCGACCTCCGCTGCCAGGTGACCTCCTCGACCTGGTCGGGGCTCGGCGAGGGCCACGGCCTGCTCTCGGCGCGGACCGTGGAGCTCGAGGTCTCCGGTCGTGGCAGGGCCTCCCGCCCCCTCCACGCTGCCGTGAGCCGGTCGTACCTCGACCGGACCGCCTAGCGCGAGGGGCCGGCCTCGTGACCCGGACCGTGGTCGTCTGGTGCCCCGACTGGCCCCTCGTCGCCGCCGGGGTGGTCGCGCTGCCCTCTGCCGTGCTCAAGGCGAACCGAGTGGTGGCCTGCTCGCCGTCGGCGCGGGCGGAGGGGGTGCGCCTGCGCCAGCGCAAGCGGGAGGCGGAGGCGGCGTGCCCGGAGCTCGTGATCGTGGACGAGGACCCGGGACGAGACGTGCGATCGTTCGAAAGGGTCGTCTCGGCAGTCGCCCGCTTCACCCCTGAGATCGAGGTCACCCGCCCAGGCGTCTGCTCCCTTGCGGCCCGCGGGCCGGCCAGGTACTTCGGTGGGGAGGCGGCGCTCGCCGCCGCGCTTGCCCGGGCTGGCTCCGCGGCAGCGAGCGAGGTCGCTGCCGCGAGCGGCGCCGCGGGGGCCGTTCCCCTGCCCGGGACCGGTCGCGCCGTGCCCGAAGCCCGTGTCGGGATCGCGGACACGCCCTTTGCAGCCCGGCTGGCGGCGAGGGAGGCGGTGATCGTCCCGCCGGGCGAGACGGCTGCCTGGCTCGCCCCGCTCCCGGTGGGGGTGCTCGGCCAGGGGCAGGTGAGCGAGCTGCTCGCCCGCCTCGGCGTGAGGAGCCTCGGTGAGCTGGCGGCGATGGACGAGGGGGTCGTGTCGGCCCGCCTCGGCGTGGAGGGAGCAAGGGCCCATCGCCTCGCGCGGGGGCTTGACGACCACCGGCTCCAGGTCGGCGAGCCGCCGCTGGATCTCGCGGTGGTGCGCGAGCTCGAGGACCCGGTCGACCGGGTGGAGACCGTGGCCTTTGTCGCCGCAGCTGTTGCCGAAGAGCTCGTGGCCCGGTTGTCGAGCCGCGGCCTCGCGTGCACACGGCTGCTGGTCGAGGCCTCCACCGAGCACGCCGAGGAGCTCTCCCGGTGGTGGCGGGCCGACCGGGCCTTCACGGCGAGAGCCATGGTCGACCGTGTCCGCTGGCAGCTCGAGGGCTGGGTCGGCCTCAGCTCGGGGGCTCCGACCGGGGGGATCACGTCGATCCGGCTGGCAGCCGGCGAGGTCGTCCCCGACCGGGGCCGCCAGCTCGGCCTGCTCGGCGGCCCGGGGGGGACGATCGAGCGGGTGGAGCGGGCGGCCGCCCGCATCCAGGGGCTGCTCGGCCACGAGTCGATCGGCACGCCCGTGTTGACCGGCGGCCGCAGCCCTGCCGAGCAGGCGCGCGTGGTGCCATGGGGGGAGCCGAGGGAGGCGGGACCAGGCGCCGGGCAGCCGTGGCCGGGACGGCTCCCCCCGCCGGCCCCGAGCGTCGTCTACCGGACGCCGGTCGAGGTGTCGCTGCGCGACGCCGACGGGCAGCCGGTCGAGGTGAGCGGCCGCGGCCGGCCGAGCGGCGCCCCTGCCAGCTTGTGGGTCGGCCCCGGCAGATCCCTCGCCGTCACGGGCTGGGCCGGGCCGTGGCCGAGCGACGAGCGATGGTGGGACCCGCCGCAGCACCGCCGGCGGGCGCGGATGCAGGTCCTGCTCGACGACGGGTCTGCTCATGTGCTCGCCCTCGACCGGGGGAGGTGGCTCCTCGAGGCGACCTACGACTGACCTGGCCGCCTCGAGGCGCCCGGTTCCCCGTAGAGTCGGTGCCGCTACGGCGAGGAGAGCGATGGTTCAGCGAGACGACTGGGCACGGCCACCCGCGGCTTGCTCACCCGCGGCGAGGGAGGGATCGTGGTCCATGCGCCCGGCCGCCCCCGAAGCGGCCGGCTCCGCGCCGCAGCGTGCCATCCACGCGTTCCGGCGCTGGAGCTGGCGGGAGATGGACGGGCTCCACCTCGTGCTGCTCGGTTGTGTCGCCGCCCTCGTCCTCCTCGCCACCGGCGCCGGTCTCGCCCTCGGCCTCGAGAACGCCGAGGCTCCGCCCGGCTCGGCTCGTGCCGGGCTGTACGCGGTCTCGTCACCCGCCGGCGGGCTTTCCGCCGCCCTCACGCGCCGCATTGCCCGCGAGGTCGACCCGGCCGTGGTCGACATCGAGGCCGTCATCGAGACGGCCTCGGGCGCCACCGACGTCGCCGGCACCGGGATGGTCCTCACGCCGGACGGCCTCGTCGTCACCAACAACCACGTCGTCGAGAACGCGAAGACGATCACGGTCACCTTGGAGCGCCACCGCCACCCCGCCACCTACGCCGCGAGGTTCGTCGGCGCCGACCCGCTCGCCGACGTCGCCGTGCTCCGGATCGTCGGCGTCCACGGCCTGCCCACCGTCCGGTTCGGGAGCTCCTCCCGGGTGGTGCTGGGCGAGGGCGTCCTCGCCTTCGGCAACGCGCTCGGGCTCGGCGGGACCGCGTCGGTGACCGCCGGCACCGTCTCGGCGCTCGGGAGGTCGATCACCGCCACGAGCGAGACCGGTGCCGACGCCGAGCACCTGCGGGACATGATCGAGACGGACGCCCCGATCGCGCCGGGGAGCTCGGGCGGCCCGCTCGTCGACGCTCGCGGGCTCGTGATCGGAATGAACACCGCGGCCGCCTCGGCGACGGGCGTGATCGCGACCCCGCTCGCCTTCGCGTTGCCGATCGACAAGGTGCTCGCGATCGCCCGGAGGATCGAAGCCGGCCGCGCCGGAGGCGGGATCGTCCTCGGGCGCCGTGCCTACCTCGGCATCGAGGGGTCGACCTTCCAGCTCGCCGGGTCGAGGCGGACTGCCGTGAGCATCATCCAGGTCGAGCCGGGCACTCCGGCGGCTCACGCCGGCCTCGAGCCTGGTGACGTGATCGTGGGCTTCGACGGCGAGCAGGTCACGTCGATGTCCGGACTCGCCCGAATGATCGAGAGCCACCGGCCGGGCGACGAGGTGCTCATCGTCTACGAGGCCGGCGGCGGCCCCCGCCGGGTCGAGGTACGGCTCGTCGCCGGGCCCGCCGCCTGAGCGCGCTCCCGGCTCGGAACCAGTGTTCTCCTAGAATCCTCTCAGGATTCCCTGTGACAATGGAGGCATGGACACCGTGCACGCACCGGCTCAGCCGGCAGCGGGGAGCCTCGCCACCGCGCACGGCGCCGGCGGCGGGCGCCGGGTGCTCGTGGTCGACGACGAGGAGGCCATCACCGAGCTCGTCGCCATGGCATTGCGCTACGAGGGCTTCTCGGTCGAGACGGCGGGGTCGGGGTACCGGGCCCTCTCGCTCCTCGAAGCGTTCCGCCCCGAGCTCGTCATCCTCGACGTCATGCTGCCCGACATCGACGGCTTCAACGTCGCCGAGCGGTTGCGCCGGGAGCGCCGCGACGTGCCGGTGCTGTTCCTCACCGCCCGTGACGCCACCGAGGACAAGGTCCGCGGCCTCACGATCGGCGGCGACGACTACGTCACGAAGCCCTTCTCGGTCGCCGAGCTCGTCGCCCGGGTCCATGCGGTCCTCCGCCGCACCGGCGGGGCAGGCGGAGGGGACCTCCTTGTCCTCGGCGACCTCGAGATGGACGACGACGCCCACGAGGTGCGCCGCGCCGGCCGGCTCGTCGACCTGACGGCGACGGAGTACCGCCTCCTGCGCTACCTGCTCGTGAACGCACGGCGGGTCCTCACCCGGGCGCAGCTGCTCGACCACGTGTGGAGCTACGACTTCGGCGGCGACGCCGGCGTGCTCGAGACCTACATCAGCTACCTGCGCAAGAAGATCGACTTCGTCGAGCCCCACCTGATCCACACGGTGCGCGGCGTCGGCTACGTGCTGCGCCCGCCCCGGGACTGAGGACCCGGCCGGCGAGGCCGATCACGACGACAAGACGAGAAGAGAGGCCTCGGTGGCCATCCGGACCCGAATACTGATCGTCGTCCTGGTGCTCGTGCTCGTCGCGCTCGCCGTGCTCTCCGCCGTCTCCTACACCGTCGTGCGGCGCTCGCTCATCTCGACCGCCGACAGCCAGCTCCAGACGGCGAGCTCCAAGTACGAGCAGGCCCTCAGCCCGTTCCCGCAGGCCGGCTCCGGTTGCTACGGCCTCCCGGTCAACTCCTTCGGCGCGCTCTACTACGAGTCGGGCCGCGCCACGACGGCGTCGATCACCTGCCCGTCCTCGCAGGCGCCGACGGCCGGCGCCCCCCTCGCGAGCCTCCCCCCCGGCCTGCCGGCCGAGGTGGAGTCCTCCCCGACGCCGGTCTACACCGACGTCAGCACGCCGTCGGGGGAGTACCGGATCGCAGCCCAGCTGTCGATCGCCCGTGAGAGCGGGGACCCGAACGGCTTCCACGTCGTGTTCGTGGTCGGCGAGCCGATGGGCCCGGTCAACACGACGCTGCGCGACATCCTGCTGCTCGAGGTGCTCGTGAGCGCGCTCATCCTCCTCGCCGGGGGGACGGCCGCCTACTTCCTCGTCCAGATCGGCCTCCGCCCGCTCGAGAAGATGGCGGAGACCGCGGGCGAGATCGCCGCCGGCGACCTCTCGCGCCGGGTCGAGGACACCGACCCCCGCACCGAGGTGGGAGAGCTCGGCACGTCGCTCAACGTCATGCTCTCGAGGATCGAAGAGGCGTTCCGGGACAAGGAGGCCTCCGAGGCGCAGCTGCGCCGCTTCGTCGCCGACGCCTCGCACGAGCTGCGCACGCCGCTCACCTCCATCCGCGGCTATGCCGAGCTGTTTCGCGACAACCGGGCGGCCCGGCCCGAGGACGTCGCCGCCGCGCTGCGGCGCATCGAGGACGAGTCGGCCCGCATGTCCGGCCTCGTCGAGGATCTCTTGCTCCTCGCCCGGCTCGACCAGGGCCGTCCCCTCGAGGAGGCGCCGGTCGACCTCGCCAGCATCGCCGAGGACGCCGTGCGCGACGCAAGGGTGGTGGCCCCTGAGCGCTCGGTCACCCTGCGGGTCTCCGACGCCGAGGGAGAGCCGGTCGCGATCGGGGACGAGCAGCGGCTCCGCCAGGTGACGGCGAACCTCGTCTCGAACGCGATCGCCCACACGCCGGCCGGGTCGCCCGTCGAGGTCGTGGTCGAGCACGCGGGCTCGAAGGTCCGCCTCGCCGTCATCGACCACGGGCCGGGTGTCCGCCCCGAGGAGCGGGAGAAGATCTTCGGTCGGTTCTGGCGGGCCGACGAGTCCCGTCACCGGGCCCAGGGGGGCAGCGGCCTCGGGCTTGCGATCGTGGCCGCCGTTGTGGCGGCCCACGGTGGCCGGGTGGGGGTCTCGGACACCCCCGGCGGCGGGGCCACCTTCACGGTCGAGCTCCGGGCGGCGGCGCCCGCGCCCGGCGCCCCCGTCGAGGGGGGACCCCACCCGCCGTGGGCCGACTCGGCCTCCGGCGGGCCGCTTCCTCCCTGGTCGGCACCGGTGCCGACGCCGGAGCCGACCAGCCCCGATCAGGCGCCCCCGGGAGACGGCTCTCTCGCCGGAGCCCATGGTCCGGCGCAATCCGGTCTGCCAGAATGACGGTGTGACGAGCCTCGAGCACGATCACCGCCCGTGGGGGAGCTACACGGTGCTCGACGATGCCGACGGCCACAAGGTGAAGCGCATCCTCGTCGAGCCCGGTCGCCGGCTCAGCTACCAGTCCCACTCGAGGCGGGCGGAGCACTGGTTCGTCGTGTCGGGCGAGGGCCGCGTGACCCTCGACGGCGAGGTCGTGGCGGTGAGGCCCGGCAGCGCCGTCGACATCGGCGTCGGCGTGGCGCACCGGATCGAGAACACGGGGACAGCGACCCTCGTGTTCATCGAGGTCCAGCACGGCGAGTACTTCGGCGAAGACGACATCGTCCGGCTCGAGGACGACTTCGGGAGGGTGAGCCCCTGATGGCCGACACGATCGCCGCCCCGGCTCCGCCTTCCGCGCCGCCCGGTGCCGGGCACGCCCCCGCCGAACGGGTCGTGCCGGCGGTCGTGCCGGTGAGGGGACTGCCCCTCGTCGCGATCGTCATCGTCGGGCTCGTCGTGTCGATCGCCGGCAACTGGCACTGGGCGATCGACTGGTACCACGTCGTCGGCGGCGGGCTGTGGACCGGGGTGGACCTGTTCGTCGGGCTCATCCTCGGCCCCATCCTCGGTCGCCTCTCTCCCGCAGCCCGGGCCGAGTTCTCCGCCCGGTTCATGCCGAAGATGGTCCTGCTGATGCCGACCCTCGTCACGATGACCCTCGCCTCGGGCTGGCAGCTCGCCCGCCAGCTCGGCAACCTCGGGCTGCCCTACCCCCAGCACTGGTGGATCACGGCCTCGATGATCGTGGTCGCCGTCATGGCCGTGATCGCGCTCGGGCTGCTCGAGCCGGCGAACCTCGCCGTGCTGTTCGAGATGCGCAAGCCCGTGCCCGACGTCGCGCTCATCCAGAAGCTGATGAGGCGCTTCATCTACACGGCCGGGATCACCGGTCTCATGCAGATCGCCACCCTCGTGATCATGACGAGGATCGCGACGTGGTGAGGCTCCGGGTCAGGCGATGGCCGGCCTGAGCGGCGCTCCGGCCCGTCCTGAGGGTCCGCCACCGCTCGGCCCGCTCGCGGCGCGGCCGATGCCACCCGTCTCGAGCATCGCGATCGCAGTGATGGCGCTCGCGCTCGCGGGCGGCATCGACGTGGCGGCGCACCTGCCGCGCCCCGCCGCGCTCGGCCTTCCCGTCGGGCTGGTCTCGGCCGCCGCTGCCGGGCTCGTCGTGAACGCCGTCCTGCTCGCCCGCCTCTCCGACTTCGCCTGGCACGTCTTTTGGCGGGTGGCCGGTTGGGCGGGGCTCGCCTACGTCGTGATCGCCGGGATGATCGAGTACGTGATGGTCTACGACGGCACGCGCGGTGCGCTGCTCGGAGTGATGACGGCGCTCATCGTGGTGTTCGCCGTCGACATCCCGGTGCTGCTCGGCTTCTCCGTGGCGAGGTACCAGGAGCCCTCGCCCGCGCAGAGCCCCGGCGCCTAACTCAGCGAGCGGGCCGGGCCCGGGGCGAGCCCTGCCGTCTATCGAACATACGTTCGTAAAGAGGCTAAGTTCGGTGGGGTGCGGTACGCGGAGCTCCACTGCCACTCGAGCTTCAGCTTCCTCGACGGCGCCTCGCACCCCGAGGAGCTCGTCGCCGAGGCGGCCGGGCTCGGGCTCGAGGCGCTCGCCCTCACCGACCACGAGGGGCTGTACGGAGTCGTCCGCTTCTTCGAGGCGGCAAGGGAGGCAGGGCTCCCGACCGTCTTCGGGGCCGAGGTCGCCCTCGCCGGCGGCGCCCCGGCCGCTCCCCGGACGAGAGTCCCGGACCCCGAGGGCGACCACCTCGTGCTCATCGCCCGCGACCCCGACGGCTACGGGCGGCTTGCCCGGGCGATCAGCGAGGCCCACCTCGCTGGCGGCGAGAAGCTGCGCCCGGCGCACCGCCTCGAGCGCCTTGCCGAGCTCGCCGGCGGGCATCTCCTGGTGCTGACCGGTTGCCGCAAGGGGGGGGTGCCGCGCGCACTTGTCGAGCAGGGGCCGGCGGCGGCCGCCCGGGAGCTCGACCGCCTCGTGGCGCACTTCGGCCGTGACCACGTCGTCGCCGAGCTCTGGGACCACGGCGACCCCATCGACGGAGCTCGCAACGACGCGCTGGCCGAGCTGGCGGCCCGCAGGGGCGTCCCTGCCATCGCGACGAACGTCGTCCACTACGCACGCCCGGCCGACCGCCGCCTCGCCACGGTGCTTGCCGCCATCCGATCCGGCAGGTCGCTCGACGACCTGGACGGGTGGCTGCCCGCGGGGGCCTCGGCCCACCTGCGCTCAGGGGCAGAGCAGGCGCGCCGGTTCGCCCGGTACCCCGGCGCCGTCGAGCTCGCCGCCGAGCTCGGCCGGGCCTGTGCCTTCGACCTCCAGCTCGTCGCCCCGAGGCTGCCCGACTTCCCGGTGCCGGAGGGGCACACCGAGATGAGCTACCTGCGCGCCCTCGTCGAGGAGCGGGCTCCCCGGCGTTACGGGACGCGCGGCGCCGAGACCGTGCCCGGGGCGTGGCGCCAGCTCGACCACGAGCTCGAGATGATCGAGCAGCTCGGCTTCCCGGGCTACTTCCTCGTCGTCTTCGACATCGTCGAGTTCTGCCGGTCGAGCGGGATCTACTGCCAGGGCCGGGGATCGGCCGCCTCCTCGGCGGTCTGCTACGTCCTCGGCATCACGAACGCGGACGCCGTCCGCCTCGGCCTTTTGTTCGAGCGCTTCCTCTCTCCCGAGCGGGACGGCCCGCCCGACATCGACGTGGACATCGAGAGCGGGCGGCGCGAGGAGGTCATCCAGTACGTCTACGGCCGCTACGGGCGAGAGCGCGCCGCCCTCGTCGCCGTCACGGTCACCTACCGAGCCCGCTCCGCCATCCGTGACGCCGGGAAGGCCTTCGGCCACCCCCCGGGCCAGGTGGACCGCTGGGCGAAGCAGGTCGACCAGTGGAGCTCTCTCGCCAGTGGCCGCAGGCCCTCCGGGCGCCCGGCGCCCGGCGCCACGCGGGGCGCCCGTGCTGGGCGGAGGCCCCCTGACCCCCTTCAGCCCGGCCGCGACGACGTGGCCCGGGAGCCCGCCGGCCCGGGCGGCTCCGAGCCCGTGGCTGGCATCCCTCTCCCGGTGCTCGCCACGGCCGCCGAGCTCGAAGGCTTCCCGCGCCATCTCGGCATCCACCCGGGCGGGATGGTGATCTGCGACCGCCCGGTCTCCGAGGTCTGCCCGGTCGAGTGGGCGCGGATGGAGAACCGCAGCGTGCTCCAGTGGGACAAGGACGACTGCGCCGCCGTCGGGCTCGTCAAATTCGACCTGCTCGGCCTCGGCATGCTCGAGGTCCTCCACCGCACGATCGACCTCGTGCGGGAGTACCACGGCGACGAGCTCGACATGGCGGCCATCCCCCAGGAGCCCGAGGTGTACGAGATGCTCTCCCGGGGGGATTCGGTGGGGGTCTTCCAGGTCGAGAGCCGGGCGCAGATGGCGACGCTGCCCCGGCTCCAGCCGAAGGAGTTCTACGACCTCGTCGTCGAGGTGGCCCTCATCCGCCCGGGTCCGATCCAGGGTGGCTCGGTCCATCCCTACATCCGGCGGCGCAACGGGTTCGAGCCAGTGACCTTCCTCCACCCGGTGTTCGAGCGCAGCTTGAGAAAGACGCTCGGGGTGCCGCTGTTCCAGGAGCAGCTGATGGAGATGGCGATCGACGCGGCGGGCTTCACGGCGGCCGAGGCCGACCAGCTCCGCCAGGCGATGGGGGCGAAGCGCTCCGCTGCCCGCATGGAGCGCCTGCGCGAGCGCCTCTTTGCCGGGATGGCAGCGCGCAACATCACCGGGCCCGTCGCCGAGGAGATCTGGGACAAGCTCCGGGCCTTCGCCAACTTCGGCTTCCCCGAGAGCCACTCGGTCTCGTTCGCCTATCTCGTCTACGTGAGCGCCTGGCTGAAGCTGCGGTACCCGGCCGCCTTCCTCGCCGGGCTGCTCAACTCGCAGCCGATGGGGTTTTGGGCGCCGCACAGCCTCGTGGCGGACGCACGCCGTCACGGCGTCGTCGTTCGCGGGCCGGAGGTGAACCGGAGCCAGGCCCTGGCCAGCCTCGAGCCCGTCGACCCCTCTCGTCCTGATCCTGCGGTGCGGCTCGGGCTCTCCTCGGTGAAAGGGATCGGGGCCGACCTCGCCGAGCGGATCGCCGAGGGCCAGCCCTACGAGGACCTCGAGGACCTCGCCCGCCGGAGCGGGGCGAGCCGGGCGGCGCTCGAGGCCCTCTCGACGGCCGGTGCCGTCACGGGCATGTCGCGGCGGGAGGCGCTGTGGATCTCGGGGGCGGCCGCCCAGTCTCGCCCCGACCGCCTGCCCGGAACGGTCGTCGGCACGGTAGCGCCTCCCCTGCCGGAGATGACCCCCTACGAGGAGATGGCCGCGGACCTCTCCGTGCTCGGGCTGTCAACCGGCCCGTCCCCGATGTCGTTCGTGAGGGACGCGCTGGCGGCACGAGGGGTGGTGACGATCTCGTCCCTTCTCCATCTCGAAGACGGGGCGCACGTGTCGGTGGCAGGGATCGTGACGCACCGCCAGCGCCCGGCGACGGCCGGCGGTGTCACCTTCGTCAACTTGGAGGACGAGACCGGCCTCGTCAACGTCGTCTGCTCGACCGGCCTGTGGGTCCGTTACCGGACAGTGGCCCGGTCCGCCGTCGTGATGCTCGTGCACGGGCGGGCCGAGCGAGCAGAGGGGGGAAACCCCGAGGCGCTCTCGTCGGTCAACCTCGTCGCCGAGCGGCTCGAGTCGGTCGAGCTCCAGGCGCTCGCAGTGAAGTCCCGCGACTTCCGCTGACGGCGTGGCGACGGACTCACAAGGGGCGTTTCGGCGGCGGTTCTGCGTGTGAACGGCCGAGGAACGGGGGTGTACTCACGCATCGTGACACGATAGGATGAGGTAGCCATGGAATGCTGCCAAAGAATGAGGTGGCCATGGAATGGTGCCAACCGATCGAGGGAGGCAGTCTCCGCTCCCACGTCCGGTTGCTGCTGAGGTCGCTTGGCAACAGCCCGCCCGAGGTCGCCACGACGCTGCGCGGGCTTCGTGCTCTCGGCCGGCCGCGGGTCGTCGGCGACTCACCGGTGGCGGCGCTGCTCTGCGCCGTGGCCGGCTCCGACCCCGAGGTCCGCAGGGTCTGGGTCGGGCATCATCTCGTCGTGCTCGGGCGGAGGGCGGGCTACGGCTGCCTGTGGGCCGCCGTGCGCGTCCCTCCGGCCGTGAGGGCCTTCGTCGAAGCCTTCGACGCCGGCCTCTACCCTGACCTCGTTCGCCAGGACCTACCGGACCGGGTCGACCACTGACCGGCCCGCGGCAGCGGCCGCGGCCTCGCCTGGCCCGCGGTGGGTCCCAGCCTGCCGTGCAGTAGGGTTGCGCTCCGGCACGGGGCAGCTCGATCGACGGCAGCCGGGATGCCGGTCCGCGGTGCCGTCGCGCTGCGGGGGCTTCGTTCTCGCGAGGAAAGGTATCGGTAATGCACGCGTTCTACCGCGGGCTTGGCAGGGCCACTGTCAAGTACCGCTGGGTGATCCTGCTCGTCTGGATCCTTGCCGCCGTCGCCGTCGTGCGCGGGCTCCCGACGCTGGCAAGCCAGGTGAACAACCAGAACACGGCCTTCCTCCCGGCCAACTCGCCGGACGTCCGGGCGGCTGACCTCGCGCAGCCTCTCCTCGGCAAGGAGAGCTCGGAGCCGGTCGACGTGGTCGCCACTCGCTTGAGCGGCGCCCTCACGCCGGCGGACCTGCTCGCCGTCCAGCGCCAGGCGGCCCTTATGAAGAAGCTCCCAGGCATCAGCCGGGTCCAGTTCCTCGGCGAGGCCCCCGGCCACAAGGCCGTGCTGCTCAGCGCGCTCAGCCGCTCGTCGAACTTCGATCCCCAGCAGGAAAAGAGCCTCGTGCTCTCCATCATCGACTCGTTCTCGCGGGCCCGGGCGCCGGCGGGGCTCCACTTCTACGTCACGGGCCAGGTCGCCGACGCCGTCTACCAGAACCAGCAGTCGAAGACGACCGGGAGCGCCACCCAGGGCCTGTCGATCCTGTTCATCATCGTCCTGCTCTTCCTCATCTTCCGCTCGGTCCTCGCCCCGTTCGTGACGCTGCTGCCGGCAGCGCTGGTGCTGACCGTGGCCGGCGCGATCATCGGCGAGATCGCCTCGCAGGGCGTGGTGAAGGTCTCCGAGGTCACACAGCTCCTGCTGATCGTGCTCGTGCTCGGAGCGGGTACCGACTACGGCCTGTTCCTCGTCTACCGCGTGCGGGAAGGGATCCGCGACGGGCTCGACCCGAAGGAGGCGGTCGCACTCGCCGTCGAGCGCGTCGGCGAGTCGATCACGGCGTCGGCCGGCACCGTGATCATCGCCCTGCTCAGCCTGACCCTCGCCACCTTCGGCATCTACCACGACCTCGGCGTGCCGCTCGCCATCGGGATCGCCACCATGCTCCTCGCCGGCCTCACCCTGCTCCCGGCGCTGCTCGCCATACTCGGCCGTGCCGTCTTCTGGCCCTCGCGCCCCCGGCACGGCCAGAACCAGGTCGGTTGGTGGGGGCGGGTCGCCGGCCGCATCGTCGCCCGTCCCGCTCCCACGCTCGTGATCGGCGTCCTCGTCTTCGGCGCCATGGCCGCCGGCGCCGCCTGGTACACGCCGTCGGGCTTCGCGGGGGCGGAGAACGCCCCGGCCCACACGCCTGCCGCGAAGGGCGACGCCGTCGTGAAGAGGTACTTCGCCCAGTCGAGTGCCAACCCGACCAACCTCGTCGTCGAGCTGAGGCGCTCGGCCTACGCGGATCCTGGGCAGATCACGACGATCGAGCGTTCGCTCAGGGCGAGCGGCCTGTTCACGACGATCAACTCTCCCCTCAGCCCGAACGGCTCGGCGATCTCCCCGGCCGAGCTCACCACGCTGAGGCGAGAGCTCGGGCCACCCCGCCTCCTCACTCCGGTTCCCCCTCCCCACAGCCGGGTGCCGCTGCCGCTCTACGAGCTCTACCGGGCCGACGCCCAGTACGTGAGCGGGAGCGGGACCATCATCCAGTTCGCAGCCGGCCTCACCGCCGGGAACCCGGGCGGCACGAAGGCTCTCGCCGCCGTGCCGGAGATCCGGGCCGCCCTCGCCCGCGCCGCGCGCTCGGTCGGTGCGAGGGACTGGGGCGCCGCGGGCGAGGCACCGGCTCTCGCCGACATCTCCTCGACGTCCGACTCCGACCTCACCCACATCGTGCCCATCGCCGCGCTGTTGATCGCGGTCCTGCTCGCCCTCGTGCTGCGCAGTCTCGTCGCACCGCTCTACCTGATCGCGAGCGTGGTCCTCAGCTACCTGGCCGCTCTCGGCCTCGCCACCATCATCTTCGTGAAGCTCGGCAGCTCGGGCGGCCTCACGTTCCTCCTGCCGTTCCTCATGTTCATCTTCCTGCTCGCGCTGGGCGAGGACTACAACATCCTCGTCATGACGCGCATCCGGGAGGAGGCGCACGACCACACCCTGAAAGAGGCCGTGATCCGGGCCGTCGGCGCCTCCGGCCCGACGATCACCTCGGCCGGGCTCGTCCTTGCCGGCAGCTTCGGGGTGCTCGCCTTCGCCGGCGCCTCCGGGCCGAGCGGCGGGCAGGTGGAGAACATCGGGGTGGGTCTCGCGCTCGGGATCCTGATGGACACCTTCCTCGTCCGCACACTGCTCGTCCCCTCGACGGTCGTGCTGCTCGGCCGCTGGAACTGGTGGCCCCGCCACATCGAGGCGGGGATGGGCTACCCGGGCACCGAGCGCCACCACCGTTGGCGGCTGCATCGCGAGGGCGGCGCTCAGCTCGAAGCAAGCGGCGGGCACCGGCACGACGAGGCAACGGGCGAGACGAGCCGCATCGAGATGGGGGCGGGAGCCGCTGCCCCGCCCTCACCGGACGAGGCCGCCCCACCGGACGAGGCCGCCGAGCCCGCCGGGTGGCGCTCTTAGACGGCGCTCGCCTGGCAGGCCGCTACTGGGACCTGCCGAGCCCGTGCACCCCGTGGATGTGCAGCGGCAAATGGACGAGATGGTGGGGCTGGCGGACCGGGCAGCCCCGCTCGTGCACCACACCGCGGTAGCAGAGCCCGACGCGGTGGCAGCGGGGGCAACGCGCAAGGTAGCCACCGGTGGCTGCGGCGAACAGTGCCGCCACGGCGCCGGACGCGCAGGCGATGAACAGCACGCCGGTGATCGTTCCGGCCGCCACGAGGATCGCAACACCCATCACCGACCTCCCTTCTCGAAGGTCCGCGCCGCCTGCGAACCGCTTTCCCTCACAATGATACCCGATAGCGTACATGTACGTGTCACGGAAGGGTGACGAGGTGTGGCCACAGCGAGCTGCCGGTCGTCGAGCCGATCGGGCTCAGGGTGCAGCAGCTGCTCCTCGCGACACGCCGGCTGTGGTCGCCGCCTGCCTCGGCGGCCACGGGGTCGCCGCACCCCCTGTGACGCCAGCGGGTGCGCCGTCGCCCGTTCCTCTCCGCTGGCGCGACGGCTGCCGGCGGCTTCCGGCAGGCGCGGGCCCTGCGACGCGTCGTCGTGCGCAGGCGAGGCAGGCTGGCGTGGCGCCTCGTTGGTCCTCCCGAGGCGGCTCGGCTCCCCGTCCGGAGCTGTGACGCCGGGCGAGCACCCCCACCTCGCCGGCCGCTCACCGCAGGCGGTCCGCCGAGCCGGCCACCGCTCATGACCCGCTGTGCGCAGCCAGGTCGCCGGTTTAGCATGCGAGGGTGACGAAGGCAGTGGCGCAGCCGCGAGGTCGCCCGGGAGCAGCGGCCCGCCAGGGGCGCGTGCCGTGGGGCACCTTGTCGCGAAAGCAGATCGTCGACGCCGCGATGAGGATCGTCGAGCGGGGCGATTACGAGACGATGACAATCCGGGGTCTCGCCGCCGAGCTCGGTGCTTCGCCGATGTCGCTCTACCGGCACGTGCGCGACCGCGACGACCTCCTCGACGACGTCGTCGACCGCCTGCTCACCAAGCGGTGGCGACCCCGCGCGCCCGAGTCGGACTGGAGGAGGTTCGTCTCGGAGGCGACCGAGCGGCTGCGGGCGCTCATCGTCGAGCAGCCTGCCGCGCTCCACGTCTACCTCACGCACCCGGTGGTCTCGCCGGCCGCCATGGAGCGCATGGAGGCCATGCTGAGGGCCCTCCGGGGGGCCGGCCTGTCGGAGCGGGCCGCTCGTCGCGCCTACGGCGCCTTGCAGACCTACGCCATCGGCTTTGCCGCGCTCGAGGCCGGACGGGCCGGGTGGCGGCCGCCCGGGGAGGATCTCGACGACGCGGCCCACTTCCTGGCCAGCCTGACCTCACGGCAGCAGTTCAACACCGGGCTGCAGTACCTGCTCGACTCGATCGAGCGGGGCGCCGCCGACACCTGACGCCGGGTCAAGCGGGGCCCGCCCCCGCCAGGGTCGGGCGCGCCCGATCGAGCTGCCGGGCTCAGAGCAGCAGCGGGTGCCACGCTCCGACGGCGACCGCCGTCAAGTTCGCCCCGGCCACGACGGCGGCGGTGGCGGCGACGAGGAGCCAGTCATGGGCGCGCACGACCTGGCGCCGCGCGCAGCTGCGAGGCGAGCGCGAGTCGAAGCCCCGGGCGTCCATGGCGGCGGCGAGGCGGGTTCCGGTCCGGATGGCGGCGACGAGGAGGGCGTAGACCCTGGAGCCGAAGAGGGCGGCCGCTCTCAGCGGCGAGCGGCCGGCGTCGATCCCCCGGGCGCGCCGGGCCCGTCCGATCGTCTCCCACTCGGCGGCGAGCATCGGGAGGAGGCGGAAGGCCGCGAGGGCGCCGTAGGCGAACCGCGGCGGCACCCGCACCTGCTGGACGAGGGCGTCGGCGAGGTCGACGGCGTCGGTCGAGGCGAACACGAGCACGCCCGGCAGGGCGATCGCGATGAGGCGGATCGAGATGGCGGCCGTCGTCGTGCCCGGCGCGCTGGAGGCGACGAGGTTGGCGAGGGCCACCCCGGCCGCCGCGACCGGGAGCGGCCATGCTCGCCGCGCCAGCTCGCCCGGCCGGACCCGGGCGAGCGGGAGCGCGGCGAGCTCGGCGCCGAGCACGATCCCGGCGGTGACGAGGTCGGCCGTGACGAGGAGGCCGACCATCACGATGGCGGCTGCTGCGAGCTTCGCGGCGGGGTTGAAGCGGCCGAGCCGCCCCGCAGCCAGCGGCGCCGCCAGCACGAGGGTCACGGGACCGGTGCCGCCTCGGCCGGGGCGCCGGGCGCGCAGGCGGCGGCGATCCGTCCGCCCTCGAGCTTGGCCTCACGGTCGGCGAGCGCCGCGACGAGCTCGCCATCGTGGGTGACGGTGACGATGGCCCGGCCCGCGTCCCGTTGTGCGGCGAGCAATGCGGCGAGCTCGTCCCAACCCCGGGCGTCCTGCCCGAACGTCGGCTCGTCGAGGACGAGCAGCTCCGGGTCGGTTGCGAGCGCCGTGGCCACCGAGAGCCGCCGCTGCTCCCCACCAGACAGCGTGAAGGGGTTCGCGTCGGCGAGGTGGGTGAGGGCGAGCCGCTCGAGCAGCTCCGCCGTCCGCCGGGCCACCTCGGGCTCCGGCATGCCGCAGCGCCGGGGGCCGACGGCGAGCTCGGCCGCCACGCTGGAGGTGACGAACTGCTGCTCGGGCTGCTGGAAGACCGTCCCGACGTGGCGGACGAGCTCCCGGGCCGGCCAGGTCGGGTACGGCGCCGCCGGACAAGGTGGCCTCGCACCCGGCCGGAGGGTGGCGGCGCTCCGAGGCGCCGCCGGGCCCGAGGCGGGCTGTCCGGCGCCGCCGAGGAACCTCACCTCGCCGCTCGTCGGGGCGAGCAGGGAGGCGAGGGCGAGGGCGAGGGTCGTCTTGCCCGAGCCGTTGCTGCCCGTGACGGCGAGCACCTGACCCTCGTGGGCGGCGAGGTCGACCGCGTCGAGGGCCGGCGACACGCTGCCGGGATAGACCACCGAGAGCCGCTCGGCGGCGACGACGGC
>Ga0070737_10001154_pt1 | contig 40587 bp, 38 predicted proteins | sample Coa_R1_10_FD_66438 | JGI IMG/M metagenome (GOLD analysis project Ga0070737, IMG submission 66438) | Surface soil microbial communities from Centralia Pennsylvania, which are recovering from an underground coalmine fire - Coalmine... | ecosystem: Environmental > Terrestrial > Soil > Unclassified... | reverse complement strand
CGTCGAACAAGTCCTGCTCCTATCGGGCTCCGTTCGCTAGAAGCGTACCAAGCCTAGCCGCCAAGGCGCATTTCCTGAAAGGTCCAGGGCGCCCTTCAGGAGGCAGCCACGACCAAACATACGTACGCCGTCCTGTCCTTGCTGGCGGTCGTCGTGGTGACGGCCGCCGTCGGTTCGGCCGTAGGTTGGTGGCACTTTGAGGTAATAGAAAGTGGCTCGATGACCCCGGCCCTTCGGGTCGGAGGCGTGGCGGTCGTCGAGCCAGAGCCGGTGGGCGCAGTGAGGGTCGGCCAGATCCTCGTCTTTCACCCTCCGGGCCAGCCCGGCTACTTGCGCATCCACCGTGTGATCTCGCTCGTGCACCACGGGGACCAGGTCTGGGCGCGCACCAAGGGTGACGCCAACAAGGTGGCCGACCCAGGCTATGTCCACCTGCTCGGCAAGACCGCCTATGTCGAGCGCTATTTCGTCCCCTACGCCGGCTACTTCGCCGTCTGGCTGCACAAGAGCGCGACGAGGGTCGCCCTCGAAGCGGTCCTGTTCGTGCTCGTCGTAACGGGCGGGCTCGTGCTCATATGGGGAACGCACGGCCAAAGAGGCCAAACCGGCCGCGCCGTCCCCCTCGACGGTCGACCATGGGAGGCCGGCGAGCCAAACGGCGGTCAACCGCCGACCGGGACTTGAGCCACAGGCCCGCCTTTGATAGGCGGTGGGGGCGAGAGAGGCTGGGGGCCAGCCGCCGTGGCCCTCTTGGCGGTCATTGGCGGGCGAGGAGGTTGGTCGCCCTGGGCCTCCTCGCCACGTGGCCGGTCCTCACTTCGGCGCCGGCAGCCGAGGCCCTCTTCAGCGCGCAGGCGACCGGAGGTCCCCAAGCCGACAGCACGGCCTCGCTCGCGCCCCCGGCCGGGCTGTCGGTCAAGTCAGCCTCGTGCACCTTCTTGGTTGTCTGGCAGATGCAGGTTACGCTCAGCTGGCAGGGCTCTTCCAGCTTGGACGCGGACGGCGCCTACGAAGTCCAGTACTACGCCGTGAAGAGATCTGTGAACGGTGCCGCTTACACCCAAGTGGGCAGCACCACGGGCGCACCGCCGGCCACTACTTTCACCGACGACGCCTCCGGGTTGTCCCTCAGTGGGTGCCCGGCCAGGGTCAGCTACGAAGTCCAAGCGGCCCAAACCCAACAGGGGGGCGGGTGGAGGAGCGCCTACTCGACCGTTTCGGTTTCTTTTGGGTAACGAACGCTTCTGGGCAGCTCGCCGGCCGACGAGGGCCCCGGCGAGCCGCTCACGGGTACTGCCTCCACGCTGGGGGGAACGTAGCGGCGCTCCGCCTAGCGAGCCTCCAAGCCCTCGAGCCGGCCGGCTCGAGGGAGCCTCGGTGCCGGGGAACGTAGCGGCGCTCCGCCTAGCGAGCCGCCAAGCCCGCCAAAGGCGCTAGCTCCGCCCCCGCGGGCCAGCGGGCCAGGCGGGCTGAGACACACTAGCCTGGCGGTGGGGGAACACCCACCGGACGTTCAAGTTGCTTGGAGGTGGCAGAACATGAAGGCCTACCCGCCGACCATGGTGCGCAACGTGGCCCTAGTGGGCCACGGAGGAGCCGGCAAGACCACGCTCGCTGAGGCGATGCTGTTGTGCACGGGGGCGATCAGCCGGGCTGGCCGGAGCGAAGACGGCACGACTGTGCTCGACTTCGAGCCCGAAGAGCACGCCCACCACATGTCCACCTCGCTCTCTTTGGCTGCCCTCGAATGGCGCGGCCACAAGCTGAACGTGCTGGACTGCCCGGGGTACGCTGATTTCGTCCCCGAGGCCCTCGCAGGCCTCTCCGTCGCTGACCTGGCCGTGTTCGTCGTGAGCGCCGCGGACGGCGTCGAAGTGCAGACCCAGATCCTCTGGAAGGCCGCGGCGACCCTCGGCGTGCCCCGCATCATCTTTCTCAACAAGCTCGACAGGGAGCGCTCTGAGTTCGCCGGCGCGCTCGCTCAGGTGCAGTCCGCCTTCGGCGCCGGCGTGGCTCCCCTCCAGCTCCCTGTAGGAGCCGAGCAGGCCCTTACGGGAGTAGCCGACCTGCTCACCGACACCGCCTACACCTACAGCGCCGGCAAGTGCGCCGGCGCTATAGGCCCGGTCCCACCCGAGATCGCCGAACGCGAGCACGCCGAGCACGACGCCATGGTGGAAGGCATCGTCGTCGCCGACGACGACCTCATGGCCCGCTACCTCGAAGGAGAAGAAATCTCCCCCGAGGAGCTCGCTAAGACGCTGGCCCGGGGCGTGGCCAGCGCACAGGTGTTCCCTGTCCTGTGCGGCTCTGCCACCAAGCTCGTCGGCATAGACCGGCTATTAGACGCGATCTGCGACGTCGGGCCATCGCCGCTGGAGCGGCCCCCAGCGTCCGCCCGTGGCGGTGACCAAGTGGTAGAAATCCGCCCAGACCCGGCCGGCCAGCCGCTGGCGTGGGTTTTCAAGACCATTGCCGACCCATATGTAGGAAAGATTTCGCTTTTCAAAGTTCTATCCGGCACGGTGCGCCCCGACGCCGCGCTCACGAACTCGCGCACCAAAGCAGAAGAGCGCCTCCACGCCCTGTTCACTCTCCGCGGCAAAGAACAGATCCCGCTCCCCGAAGTGCAGGCCGGCGACATCGGCGCGGTCGCCAAACTTGCCGCCACGAACACCTCTGACACCCTCGCTCCCCGCAACATGCCCGTACAGCTGGTCCCTCCGGTTCCTCCCGACAGCTGGCTCGGTGAGCTCGTGGCCCCCGCTCTTTCGATAGCCATCAGGCCGAAGAGCAAGGCCGACGAAGACAAGTTGATGACGGCCCTGCACCGCTTGCAGGAAGAGGACCCGACCCTACAGGTGCGGCGCGACGACGAGACCCACCAGACGGTGCTTTCCGGCACTGGCGAGACCCACCTTCAAATTGCCACCGAACGCCTCGCCCGCAAGTTCGGTGTGGCCGTCGAACAAGAAGACCTGGTAATCCCCTACCGCGAAACGGTGACGGCGACCGCTGAGGCGGAGGGCAAGTACAAAAAACAGACCGGCGGCCATGGGCAATTTGGCGTCGCGTCGCTGAGGGTCGAGCCGCGCGAACGGGGCGCTGGCTTTGAGTTCGTGGACAACATCGTGGGCGGCGTGATCCCCCGCCAGTACATACCGGCGGTCCAAAAGGGGGCAGAGGAGGCCCTGGCTGAAGGAGGTGCGTTCGGCTGGCCGGTGGTCGACGTGCGGGTGACGTGCTTCGACGGCAAGAGCCACCCCGTGGACTCTTCCGAGCTCGCCTTCAAGATGGCGGGGGCTCTGGCGGTGCGCGAAGCGCTCGCCAAGGCGAGCCCCGTGGTCCTAGAGCCGCTCAGCCTCTTGGAGGTCACCGTTCCCGACGCCTACCAGGGCGACGTCATGGGCGACTTGAACAGCCGGAGGGGCCGTGTCCAGGGCACCGAGCCGGCCGGCGCCGGCGAGTCGCTCATAACCGCGCTCGTGCCCACCGCCGAGATCGTCCGCTACGCGATAGACCTGCGGAGCCTGACCGGTGGCCGCGGCCGGTTCCGTGCCCGCCACTCCCACTACGAAGTCATGCCGCCCAACTTGTGGGACAAGGTGAAAAGGGAGCGGGCCGGGGCGGACAAGTAGGTAGTGCCGCAGGAGCGGCTCGCCTTGGGCCGGCGCTCAGCTGGCTACGACGACTGCCGGCTTGGCGAGCTCGCCGGCGCGCTCGTAGACCGCTAACAGCTCGCCGGCGTCACCCAGGACGGCCCAAGGGCCCAGGCCTTTGGCAGGAAGCTCAGATTGCGTCAGGACCTTGCCGTGGGCAACAGCGACGGCCAGCGCGCCGGCGACGCTCACCTTCTCCATCCCCCGCAGCGCCTCAACTGGGGGAAGCAAATGTTGAACCCGCTCTGGCGGGGACAGCACCTCAAGCTCGCTCAGCCTCACCGCCTCGTCCACCCCGAAGTTCCCCACCGCCAGCCGGCGCAGGTGACGAAGGTGGGCCCCTCCCCCAAGGATCCCCCCCAAGTCAGCAGCCAGGGTGCGCACGTAGGTGCCCGAGGAGCACTCTACGTCGATAGCTAGGACCGGGCCGTGCTCGCCGGCCCCGGCGAGGCCCACTTCGAAGCGGTAGACAGTCACCTTGCGAGGAGGCCGCTCGACCTCCACGCCGGCTCGGGCCAGCTCGTACAAGCGCCGGCCTCCCACTTTCAGGGCAGAGACCATGGGCGGGACCTGCTCGATCTCGCCTGTGAGGGAGGCGGCTGCAGCCCGTGCTGCCTCCAAGCCGACCTCCCTCATGTCCCATGTGCCAGTGACCTCGCCGGCCGAGTCCAGGGTCGAGGTCGCCACCCCGAGGACCACTTCGCCCACGTAGCGCTTGGGGAGCCCGGAAAGGAACCTGAGCAACCGGGTGACCCTCCCCAGCCCGACCAAGAGCACGCCCGTCGCGTCGGGGTCCAAGGTGCCGGCGTGGCCGACCCTCTTTTGACCGAAGGCACGCCGCGCACGGTCCACCACGTCGTGGCTCGTGGGGCCGGCGGGCTTGTCGATGACTAGGAGCCCGTCGAGCCGGCGGGGCCCGCGGGCCCCCGAGGGCACCGGCACCCTACAGCTGGCCCCGGGCGCGCAGGTCCCGCAGCACTTCCTCCACCCTTTCCCCATAAGCGACCGCCGGGTCAGGAGCAAAAGAAAGCTGGGGCGTGCGCTTCAAGCGGACTTCCCTGGCGACCGCCGCCTGGAGCCGGGGCCGCGCTTCGCCGAGCGCTTCGCCTGCAAGCGCGCTCAGCGAAGCGAAGAAAACCGTGGCGCGGCGCAGGTCGGGGTCGCAGCGCACGGCTGTCACCGTCAACAGCTCGAGGCGCTCGTCCCCGCCCGACTCGGCCTCGATGGCGTCCGCCAGCACCTCTCTAAGAACCTCGTTCACCCTGGCCATGCGCGGGTAGTGCTCTCCTGGACGGCCCTTCATGGCTCCCACCAGTGCCGTTCGCAGGATAGGACCTCGACCTCAGGGAAGGACCATACGAAGCGCTCCACCGAGTCGAGCACGTCTGTTACGTGGCCGGCGCTGGACGCGACGGCGGCGAAGGCCAGCTCGGAGCGCTGCCACGCCTCGAGGTTGCCTACTTCGGCCGCCGCCACGCCGAAGCGGTGGCGGCTCCCGTCAACGATCGGCTTTATGGCAGCTCGTTTTTCCTTCAAGGAGCGGGCCTGGGGCAGGTGCAGCTCTACCCGGAGCGCAGCGGCGTGCACGGTCCTCAGCTGCGGGGTATCTCCCGCTCCTCGTACGTCTCGATTATGTCGCCGGGCCGGAGATCTTGGTTGTTCGACAAGCCCACGCCGCACTCGAAGCCCTCGTGCACCTCGCGCACGTCTTCTTTGAAGCGCCGGAGCGAAGTGATCGTGCCCTTCCACAAGATGACACCGTCTCGGAGGAACCGCACCTTCGAACCACGGCTGACCGAGCCGTGGGTCACATAGCAGCCGGCGACAAGGCCGACCCTCGGGACCCGGAACACTTCGCGAACTTCCGCCTCTCCGGTCACCACCTCTTCGAACTCTGGAGCCAGCATGCCGACGATAGCGGCCTGGACGTCTTCGATCAGCTTGTAAATGATCTCGTACGTCCTGATCTCGACTCCTTGGGTCGCTGCCATAGAGCGTGCTTCGCGGCCGGGCCTCACGTTGAAGCCGATGATCGTCGCGTTAGAAGCCGCAGCGAGGGCAACGTCGTTTTCGGTGATCCCGCCCACCGCACGGTGCACGAACGACAGCTTTACGTCGTCGCGCTCGAGCTTGCGCAGGCTTTCGGTCACCGCCTCTAAGGACCCTTGCGTGTCCGCCTTTACGATCAAGTTGAGCGTGGCCGTCTCGCCGCGCTGGATCTGCTCGAAGATATCTTCCAGTTTCGCCCCGCCGCTGGTGGCGGCCGAGCTGCGCCGTAGGTCGGCGCTGCGCGACCTTTGCGCCCGCTGCTCTGCGACCTCCCGCGAGGTCTTGGCGGAGCCGACGGCGCGCAGTTCGTCTCCGGCCTGGGGCACAGAATCGAAGCCGAGCACTTGGACCGGGAACGAAGGCGGGGCCTCCTTTACGTTGTCGCCCCCGTCGTCTATCAACGCTTTGACCCGGCCCCACGCGGCTCCCGCCACCACATGGTCGCCGACGCGAAGGGTGCCGTTTTGCACTATCACGGTGGCGACCGGGCCCTTGCCAGGGTCCAGGTTGGCCTCTAGGACCACGCCGTGAGCGCGTGCTTCGGGATTGGCCCGCAGTTCTTCCACCTCGGCGACCACTTGGAGCTGCTCCAGCAGGTCGTCGATCCCCAGGTTTTGCAAAGCGGAGACCTCGACCATGATCGTGTCGCCGCCCCAGCGCTCGGGGACAAGCCCAAGGTCCGCTAGCTGTTGCATGACCCGGTTGGGGTCGGCGTCGGGCCGGTCGATCTTGTTGATCGCCACCACTATGGGGACATTGGCCGCCTTGGCGTGGTTTATGGCTTCGACCGTCTGAGGCATGACACCGTCGTCCGCCGCCACGACCAGCACCACTATGTCGGTCACCTCAGCGCCTCTCGCCCGCATGGACGTGAACGCTTCGTGCCCAGGAGTGTCGATGAAGGTCACGAGGGACCCGCTCGGCGTCCTCACCTGGTACGCGCCGATGTGCTGGGTTATCCCCCCGGTCTCGCCGGCCGCCACGTTGGTCTCGCGGATCTTGTCCAAGAGGGTGGTCTTGCCGTGGTCTACGTGGCCCATGACCGTGACGACCGGGGGCCGAGGGCGCAACTGTGACTCGTCGACTTCATCGTCGCTCGAGAAGTAGCGCGCCTGCAGCTCGGCCTCCTTTTGCTCACCGGCTTCTACCAGGCGGACCTTGGCTCCGATCTCGGCAGCGAAAAGCTCGATCATGTCGTCCGAAAGTGACTGGGTAGCGGTCACCATCTCGCCCTGGCTCATCAAAAAGCGCACGACGTCGGCGGCACTACGGTTGAGCCGGGGGCCAAGCTCCTGGGCGGTGGCGCCCCTTTCAACGATGACTTCGCCCTCGGGTACCGGGGCGTGCGATGGGGTGTAGGTGCTAGGGCCTTGGGCTTCCAGTTCTTCGCGGCTCGCCCTACGGCTACGGGAACGGCGAGCGCTCGGCCGCCCACCACCCCGCCCGCCCGCCGGACCGCCGGCACCGCCTGGGCGGGGGCGGGCAGGCACGCCGGGAGGCCCCCCGCGGTAAGGGCCGCTGGGAGCTGCCGGCTGGCGGTAGGTGGCGTCGGGCGCCCTCCCACCGAACGCTGGCCGCGCGCCGGCTGGGCGGGCCCCACCCGCACGCCCAAGCGACCCACCCGTAGAAGGTCGCGAACCGGGGCCGCCGGCGCGAGAGCCCGGAGGCCCGCCTGGCCTCTGCGCGCCTGACCCGCCGCCACCCCTAGCGGGCCTCGCCGTTCGCTCACCGAACTGGCCCCCACCAGGAGAAAAGGACGTGCCGTGAAGCCCGTCGGAGCTTGCTCCGCGCCCGCCGTCGACGCGCCCGGGCGGGGGCGGGACCGGGCGGCGGAACCCGGGCGGCGGCGGGATCGGCTTGCCGGTAATAGGCGAGACCGCGCCCCGAGGCAAGCGGGGCTGGCCGGCGCCCGCGCCACGTGCTGGCGCTCCAGCCGGCCCGGCGGGGTGGCCCGCACCAGGAAGGCCAGCTTGGCCCGGCGCAGCCCCCCCGGGCGCCGCTTGTCCTGGTGCAGCTTGACCGCGCCCGGCTTGGCCTGGGACAGCCTGGTGTGGGGCAGCTGGACCTTGTGCCGTCTGGCCTGGTGGCGTCTGGTTTGGGGCAGCTGCGCCGTCTTCCCCCTGGCGGGCACCGGCATGGCGCGCACGGGCTTGAACGGGCTGGGAGGTCGCCGGCCCGCGCTCACCAGCGGGGAGGGCAGTCGGAGCGGCGGGGCGAGCGCTTGGCTGCGGCTCCCCTCCCCGCCCGCGAGCCTGGGTTGCCGGCACGACCCCCGGAGGCGGCGTGCTCACTCGGGCCGGCGCCTGGTCTCCAGCGGGAACGGCGGCGACCGCCTGCGCCGAGCGTGGGCCCAGCACGCCCGGAGGAGGCGCCTCTGCCACCGCGGCTGAAGCACTGAGCGGCCGGCTCGCGCTCGGCGCTCCGTCCCCGGCACGCGCCCGGTTCCCCTCGGTCGGTTCACCCTCTACGGCCTTGGGTTCTCCGGCCTTCGCCTCGGCGGGCGGCTGGGCGCGCTTCAGGCCGTCGCGTTCAGCACGCCGGCGCACGCGGTCAGCCTGGGCCTCCTCGATGCTAGAAGAGTGGCTCTTCACCCCGATCCCCATGGAGATCAGGAGGTCCAAACCTTCTTTGTTGGTGAGGCCGAGCTCCCGTGCCAGCTCGTAAACCCGGATCTTTCTTGCCAAGTTGTCCTTCAGTCCCTTTCTATTTACCGGTCGTGGCCACGACGCCTAGCGGGCGGCGCTCCGAGCAAGCAGGTCTACATCGGCCGGGTCAATGCTCCTTTTGAGAGCCCGAGCGAAAGCGCCACGCTTTTTTGCCAAGACGACGCACTCGGGTCGCGGGTACCCGCTCTGGCCGACCTGGCAGAGCCACGCGCCTCGACCCGCTCCCTTGCGGTCCAGCACGAGCCGGCCGTTTGCGCCTACCACGACGCGCACCAGTGTAGCTGTACCAGCCCTGGCCCGGCACCCGATGCACGTACGTACCGGGCTCGCCGTCTCTACCCGGCTCCTTGCTGCCTGGTCGCCGGGTTGGAAGAGCCAGCAGGCGCTTCGGCACCAACGGCTAGCGGGGCCTCCCCCGCACTTTCACCTCCGCCCGCGGGTGCCTCGAGCTCGACGGCCTCGCTGGCAGCATCGGCCGCAGGCGCGCTCCCGCCCGTGCTCGCTTCCCACTCCTCGGCGGACATGGGCTCGCCGCCGCCGGCGGGCTGCCAGACCATCTCGCCCGCTTCGTTTTGCACCCACTCTCCCTCGGCCCATTCCTGGCTGGCGTAGGCTTGCTCCTCCGCCAGCTGGGACTCGCTCTTTATGTCGATGCGCCAGCCCGTCAAACGGGCTGCCAGACGGGCGTTTTGACCCTCCTTGCCGATGGCGAGGCTGAGCTGGTAGTCGTTCACGATGACAGTGGCCGTGCCGCTGTCCTCGTCGAGCTGCACTTCTTTTACCTTCGCCGGCTGCAGGGCTCGCATGACGAACTCCCTGGGGTCCTCCGAGTACGGCACGATGTCGATCTTCTCGCCCCTGAGCTCGGTCGTCACCATCCTCACACGAGCGCCCCTGGCGCCCACGCACGCGCCGACCGGGTCAACGTTGGGGTCGTTGGACCAAACCGCCATCTTGGTCCGGTGACCCGGCTCGCGTGCGACGGCCTTGATCTCCACCACACCGTTGGCGATCTCGGGCACCTCGAGCTCGAAGAGCCGCTTGATCAGCCCCGGATGGGCCCGCGAAACAACGATCTGCGGCCCCTTGCTCGTCTTGCGCACTTCCACTATGTAGGCCTTCAGGCGGGCGCCGTGCTCGTAGTGCTCGAAGGGCACTTGCTCGGCTTGAGGCAAGAGCGCTTCCACCTTGCCGAGGTCGAGCAACGTGTAACGGTTGTCGCTTTGCTGGATGATCCCGGTTACGATGTCGCCCTCGCGACCCGCGTACTCCTCGTACTTCTGGTCGCGCTCAGCTTCCCGTATGCGCTGGAAGATCACTTGCTTGGCGGTCTGAGCGGCGATCCGGCCGAAGTCTTTGGGCGTGTCGTCCCACTCCCGGACGACGGTGCCGTCCTCATCTAGCTCCTGCGCGTAGACCCTTATGTCCCCCGTGTCGGGTTCGATCGTGACCACTGCTTCTTCGGCCGCTCCGGGCATGCGCTTGTACGCGGCCACGAGAGCGTTCGCGAGCGCGTCCAGCAAAGTGTCCACGCTGATGCCCTTCTCCCCTGCGACCTGCTGGAGGGCGTCTAAGAAGGCCAGGTTGTCCTTCATGCCTGCCACGGCGCACCTCCAGAGCGGGCCGCTACCTTGGCACCGGGCGCGGCCTTGGCTCTTGGACCGCCGGCGGCGGCCTTGGCTCTTGGACCGCCGGCGGCGGCCTTGGCTCTCGACATCCCTGCGGCGGCCTTGGCTCTCGCCGGCCCTCCGGTGGGCGCCGGTCTGCCAGTGGGCGCTGGCTTAGCGTTGGGTGCGGGCTTAGCGTCGGGTGCGGGTTTACCCCGAGCGGGGGAGCCCTTCGAGGAGGACGCTGGCCACCTGAACACCGTGTGCGCCCGCTCGACTGACGCGAGCGGGACCCGGACCAGCTGCTCCTCGCCAGAGGCTGCCGGCGGGAGGCGAAGAGCGATGTCGCTTTCGGTGGCCTCGACGAGCGTGCCCGTGAGCCGGCGGGACCCGCCGAACGGCTCGGTCGTCTTCACTGCCACCTCCTCACCGACGCAGCTGGCGAAGTGGCGAGCGCTGCGCAGGCGCCGCTCCAAACCGGGGCTCGACACCTCGAGCATGTACCGCCCCGCCGGGACCAAGTCGTCGCGCCGGTCAAGCAAACACGAAATTGCGTTGGACAGCGACGAGAGGGCGTCGAGGTCCACGCCACCTGGGCGCTCTACCAGCACCCTGACGCTGGCACCCGAGCGCTCGACGTCCCAGATCTCGAGCCCCATAGCCTGCACGGCAGGCAGGACCGCCTCCCTGATCCCCTCCTCGGCGCCCATCTCACCTCCTCCAAGTTCCAAGGTCCTAAACAAAACGACGTGGGCACCCTGCCACGCAGGACAGCCCACGCCCAGGTCACCTCGCGGCGACTTCAGCTATTATAGCCCGCGCCAGGCCAGCTGCGACCTGGCTCTATGGGTTCGCGCTCTCGCGGACGGCCAAGGAAGCGGCCGACAGCCCCGGTCGCTCATGGTGCTGCCGGTCACCTGGGCGTGCCCGTCAGCTCGTGCCGGTCAGCTCGTGCCGGTCAGCTGGGCGTGCCAGTCAGCGCCCCCTGCCCGGCCCGCCCCGGCACACCGAAGGGCGAGGTGGCGCCCCCCAATTTCCAAATATTTCCGACTATTTCCAACGAAAGTGGACCCATATCCGGCCGAAGTTGTCTTCGTCTTTTTCCACCCTGTGGTACAGCGGCCTCACGTCCTTGCGCTCTAGGTACCGCAAGACCCTTTTTTTCAGCTGGCCGGTCCCCTTGCCGGGGATCACCTCCAGGGTCGTAGCCTTTGTCCGGGCGGCTTCCTCCAAGGCCTCACGCAGCGCCCGGTCGATCTCTGCCCCGCGGTCGTAGATGTCGTGGAGGTCGAGCTTCAGCTTCGACAACAGCTCGAACTCCAAAGCTCAGCCGTTGCCGACGCTCCCTCTAGGACCTCGCCGGGGGGCCTTCCCCGTCCAGCCTGCGCCTGATCAGCTCCACGCGCGCCTCGCTCGAGTTGGCGTCGGCGCCCTTCTCCGCTAGGAGCTCGCGCCGGTCGGCTTCGGCGGCACGGGCGGCAGACCTGTCGGCAGCCGCCAGCCTGGCCTCGAAGCCCTCCTTCACGAGCTTTTCTGCCTCTTCTACTAGGGCCTCTACCATCTCGTCCTCGGGCACTACCCGGACGATCTCACCCCTTATGAAAAGGTGCCCCCTGTGCTTGCCAGCCGCTATCCCAAGATCTGCCGAGCGTGCTTCACCTGGCCCGTTGACCACGCAGCCCATGACCGCCACCTGCAGGGGGATCTCCTTCGCCTCGAGCGCGGCCTGGGCTTCTTGAGCCACCCGGTAGACGTCGATCTCGGCCCGGCCGCAAGAGGGGCAAGCGATCAAGTCCACGTTGCGCCTCTCGCGCAACCCGAGCGCCTCCAGCAACACGCGCCCGGCCTTGGCCTCCTCGACGGGGTCAGTCGTGAGCGAGTAGCGGACCGTGTCCCCTATGCCCTCCATGAGGAGCGTCGCGATGCCGGCGGTGCCTTTCACGATGCCCGCCGGCGGAGGCCCTGCCTCGGTGAGGCCGAGGTGCAGGGGGTGGTCCACCTGTTCGGAGAGCATCCTGTACGCCTCGACCATGAGAGGGACGCGTGAGGCTTTCACCGAGATCTTTACGTTTTCGAAACCTACCTCAGCGAAAAGGCCCAGCTCGTAAAGCGCGGACTCGACCAGTGCCTCGGGCGTGACCCCGCCGTGCTTTTCATAGAGGCGCTTGTCGAGCGAGCCGGCGTTCACCCCTATGCGGACCGGGATGCCACGGTCTTTGCACTCGCGCGCGACGAGCTTTATCTCCTCGGGCTTCCTTAGGTTGCCCGGGTTCAGCCGCAGGCAGTGGACACCGGCCTCTATGGCCGCGAGCGCCATCTCCACATGGAAATGTATGTCCGCGACGATGGGCACGGGGCTCCGCGGGACTATGCGGGCCAACCCCTCGGCCGCTTCTTTCTCATTGCAAGTGCAACGCACTATGTCGGCGCCCGCCGCCTTCAGGGCATATATTTGCGCGAGCGTGCCGTCGACGTCGGCGGTCTTGGTCGTCGTCATCGACTGGACGGTCACCGGGGCGTCCCCGCCCACAGGCACCCAGCCGACCATGATCTGACGGGTCTTCTTGCGAGGGTAGCGCACCACGTAGCCCACACTACCAGCGGCGCCTTGCCTACCAGCGGCTCCTTGCCTACGGGCTGCCGCTCCCCCCCCTCGCTGGCGCGACCGTGCGAGAGGTTATGACGAGAGGTTATGAAAAGACCTGGCGCAGGTCGATGAACAGCGCCGAGACCCCGTAGAACAGCAGCAGCGCGAACACCGCATAGACGATGGGCGCGAGCTTGTTGACGTCGGCGTGGTACGGGCGCCTCGCCAAGACGCTGCGCGCCTTTTCGTACAAGGCCACAGCAACGTGGCCGCCGTCCATAGGCAGGAGCGGGACCATATTGAACACGCCTACGAAGACGTTGATGATGATGAGGAGCCAAAGCACATAAGGCAGCCCCACCTGCGCGGTCTCATGGGCGAGGACGACCACGCCCACGGGTGAGACGAAACGCTCCGCGTGCGGGCTAGAAGCGGCTTTCTGGCTTTCGATCATCTTCATGTACCCGCTCACGTTGCCGACCACCTTCACGACCCCGGTCACCGATGACACGACGGTAGAAGCAAAGGCAGTGCCGGCGTGCTCGATGCTGCCTACAAAGCCAAAGCGCACCCGGCCTTCCTCGACCCCAAGCAGCCCGGTGGGCCGCGAAAAAAGCGGGGCGCTGGTGCCGGCGAGGCGCACCTCGGCACCGTTGGCGAGCACGACCCTGGCGGTAAAAATGCGGCTCCCGGACTCTACGGTCAGAGCGACCCGTTTGCCCGGCCTCGCCCGTAAGTAAGCCGTCATCTGGTCCCAAGTGGAGAAATGGTGGCCGTTTACCGCCAGGATCCGGTCGCCGGCCTTGAGCCCCGCCAGTTCGGCAGGGCTCTTTTGGTGGGCGAAACTGTCCACAGCTCCTATGGGGTTGCTGGCAGCAGGGTTGGTGACAAAGTTCTCGGCGTCGCCCGGGCCCAAGAACAATACGAACAGCATCAAAAAGGCCAAGCAAAAATGGACGATCGAACCCGCCGACGCCACGACCACGCGCTTGTACGCCGGCTGGTTGCGATAAGCGCGGGGCTCGTCTTCGGGGCTCACCTGCTCTGCGCTGGTCATCCCAACTATCCGGCAGTAGCCGCCAAAGGGGAGCGCCTTTATCCCATAGGTCGTCTCCCCTCGTTTCACCGACCACAGCCTCGGCCCGAAACCGACGAAAAACTCGCTCACCTTCATGCCAGAGCGCTTTGCCGCCACGTAGTGGCCCGCCTCGTGGGCGAGGATCATGACCGCTAGCGCCAGCACGACCAGCACGGTCGTGAGCACGCCGGCGAGCGCGGCAGCGACGAGGCCCGCTGCCACGACTAAGCCGAGACGCGCAAGAGCGGCCCGCTGTTCGCGGCCGCCGTCGTCTGGGGCCGGCCCGAGGCCCGGCCCTGGCTGCTCCGGCCACCTTGCTGGCTCGGGGAGGTGACTGGCCGGCTCAGCCAACGCGCCGCCCCTCAGTTGGCCCGCTTGCGAGCTGGGCGAGCACTTCGCCGGCGAGGGCGCGCCCTTCCGCGTCGGCCGCGAGAACGTCGTCCAGGTCGCGGGGGTCAGCCTCCACGAAGCGCTCCATGGTCCGTGCCACTACGACAGGTATATCGGCCCAAGCTAAGCGCCCACTTAGAAAGCCCGCCACAGCCACCTCGTTGGCGCCGTTCAGGCACGCCGGTGCCGTGCCCCCCCTCCGCCCGGCCTCGTAGGCGAGCGCCAGGCACCCGAACGCTTCCGTGTCCGGCAGCTCGAACTCGAGCCGGCCGAGCGCACCCCAGTCGAGCGCACCGAAAGCGACTGCCATCCGTTCAGGGTAGGTGAGGGCATAACCGATCGGGAGGCGCATGTCGGGAAGGGACAGCTGGGCGATCGTGGCGCCGTCGGTCATCTCGACCATCGAGTGCACCACCGACTGGGGGTGCACCACCACGTCGATCTGGCTGTAGGGCACTCCGAACAGCAGGTGGGCCTCGATCACCTCGAGGCCCTTGTTCATGAGCGTCGAGCTGTCCACAGTTATCTTCGGCCCCATGCTCCACGTCGGGTGGGCGAGGGCGTCGGCCACCGTGACGGCCTGCAGCTGGTCACGGCTGCGGCCCCGGAACGGGCCCCCTGACGCAGTGAGCACCAGCCGGCGCAGGCTCCTCCTGCGAGGATCTTGCTCCCTGCCGGCATCTTGCCCGTCGGTACCTTGCACCGGGTCGGCCTGTTGCACCGGAGGGGCCGTGCCCGCCAAGCCCGTTCCGGCCAGGCACTGGTGGAGCGCCGAGTGCTCCGAGTCCACCGGCAGCAGTTCCGCCCCTGGGGTTGCCCAGGCCCGCTGGACGACGGGGCCGCCGGCGACGAGCGACTCTTTGTTGGCGAGCGCCAGGCGCTTGCCCGCTTCTAAGGTGGCGAGGGTGACCCGGAGGCCGGCAAAGCCGACGACCGCGTTCAAGACGACGTCGGCACCGGCCTCGGTTGCCAGGTCGGCCAAGGCCCCGTCCCCCGCCAGGACCTTCGTGCCTGCCGGCACGAGCGCGGAGAGCTCAGCGGCTTTCGCGGGATCGGCAACGGCGACAAAGCGAGGGCCGAACTCCCTAGCCTGTTCGGCCAGGACCGTGACCGACCGCGCAGCGCTCAGCGCGACCACGTCGAAGTGGCCCGGCGATGCCCGGACGACGTCCAGGGCCTGGGTGCCGATCGAGCCCGTGCTGCCGGCGATGTAGAGAGCTCTTGGCCCTTCAGTGGGCAAGGTGGAGCGCGACCGCCAAGAAGTAGACCGCCGGCAACACGAACAAAAGCGAGTCGAAACGGTCGAGCAAGCCGCCGTGCCCCGGCAGCACCGTGCCTGAGTCCTTCACCCGCAAGTCCCGCTTCACCATCGATTGCACAAGGTCGCCGATAGGGGCCACGATAGCGACGAGGACGCCGAGCTCGACCCCATGGCGGAGCCCCCCCCAGGGCGAAAGCTCGTGGCCGATCACCGCAGCCGCGACGACCGCCACCACCGCCCCCGCGATCACCCCCTCCCAGGTCTTGCCCGGGCTCACGTGGGGGGCGAGCGGATGGCTGCCCAAGCTGCTGCCCGCCAACCAGGCGGCGGCGTCGGCGAGCACCGTCGGGACCACGGCACCGAAAAACAGGTGGCTGCCCTTGTGCGCCTCCAGCAGGAGGCCAGCGAACGACCCGAGCACTCCCACCCAAGCGAACACGAGGAAGCTCACGGCCGCGTTGACGACCGGCCGCGCTTCGACGACCCGGGCCAAGTACCACGCGAAACACCCGGCGAGCACCACGGCCACGACGACCGGCAAGGCCGCTGTCCCCTTCCAGTAAGCGGCAAGGACGGCGCCGGCGGAGCCAAGCACGCCGACGAGGGTGGCCGGGCGGAACCCGACCTCCTGGAGCATCCCGTACGCTTCGAAGGCGCACCCGACGATGCCGAGGGCCGCCAGAGCCAAGAGCGCGAGCGGCCCTATCAGGTAACACACGACGAACACTGCGATGAGGCCGGTGCCGGTCGCGACCGCCGCCCCCACGTTGCGCCCGCCCACTACTCCCACCGTTGCCTCGGCAGCCACGTCATAGGGTGCCCTGGGGGGCGGTCGCAACGGCTGGCCCGGAGGGGGGACCTCTGGCGCCGGGGCCGGGCCGCTCGAGCGTCGGCGTGGGCCCGGCTCAGGCTTGCGCCGGGCGGAGAGCGCCGGCGGGAAGACGTCGAGGCGCACCTCGGGCCCGTTGGAAGCCGCTTCGGCCTGGGCAGCGTCGCCGACCCCGTTGAGGTGCCCTCCATTTGGGGCCATCGCCTGAGCGGCGCTCCGGGCCCGCTCGCGCTCCAAGCGGTCGAAGTCCTCGTCGAAAGAAAATGGGTCGCCCCCCTCGCCTTCGGCCGATATCGGCCCGTTAGCCTCGTCCACGAGGTCTTCGACACCGGGGTTACCCTCCCATCCGCTCACGTCGTCGCGCCAGTGCAAGCCGCGAGAGCCGAGAAGGCGCCACGCTTGGAGCTCGTCACTGCCTTCCGCCCCTACGAGAGCGGCGGGGACCTCACCCGTGGGGGGGTCTGCCCAGTGGGGGAGTTCGGGGCCTTCTCCTGTGGTCATCGTCGCTTCCCGTTCCGCTCCTTGCCTGGCCGAGGTTGCGCCGGCAGGCGGCACAACCTCGCGAGGGTACTCCATCGCGCCGGCACCATCTCGGATCCGCTCCCCCGCCGGCACAGTAGCCGCCAGAGCCCCCTCCAAGACGACCGGGCGGGTGACGTCCTCAGCCTCACCCGCCTCCACACCGGCCCCTTCGTTCGCCTCCCCTGCTACGGTGCCCGTCTCCGCTGCTGCTATGCCCGCCGCCGCTGCTACGGTGCCCGCCGCCGCAGCTACGTCCTGGGGGGCCGTTAGCACCCAGTCTCGAGCCGGGACACCCACCTCCCCGGTCGGAGCGCCCGGGTCATAGGTGTCCGGCTCACCGGCCTCCCCCCATCCAGAAACCGACAGAGGCGGAGGCAACGCCCGCTCAGGCCCCTTCGGGCCCCGCAAGAAGCGCAGGCCTAACCCTCCTCACCCGGCGAGGAGATCTTGCTCCTTGTGCGCAAGCACGCGGTCGATCTCGCTCGTGTACTCGTGGGTCAGCTTGTCCAGCTCTTTTTCGGCCCGGTCGAGCTCGTCGGAGGAGATGTCGCCGTTCTTTTCCAAGCCCTCCAGGTCTCTTCTCGTGCTGCGGCGGACGTTGCGCACAGCTACCCTGCCCTCCTCAGCTTTGTGGTGGGCCAACTTCACCAGCTCCTTGCGCCTCTCCTCGGTGAGGACGGGGAACACGAGGCGGACGACCGAGCCGTCGTTGGAGGGCGTGACCCCGAGGTCCGAGGTCAACACCGCCTTCTCGATGGCCTTGATCACCTGCTGGCCCTTGTCGTAGGGGGTGATCACGAGCATCCTCGGTTCGGGCACATGCAAGCCAGCGAGCTGCTGAAGAGGCACCTCGGCCCCGTAGTAGTCGACCTTTAGCTTCTCGACCAGCGCAGGGCTGGCCCGCCCAGTGCGGATGGTGGCGAACTCGGCCTTGGTGTGCTCGACGGCCCGGGCCATCTTGTCGCGGCACTCCTCGATGGCGGCCTCGACGAGGGTCGCTTCCATTAGTGGATAAGCGTACCTATCTCGTCGCCGGCGAGCGCGCTGCGCAGGTTGCCCTCTTTCATGATGTTGAAGTAGAGGACGGGGAGGGAGTTCTCCTTGCAAAGAGTGATAGCGGTAAGGTCCATGGCCCGCAAGTCCTTCTCCAGGACCTCCCCGTAGCCGACCTCGTGGAGCAGGGTGGCCGAAGGGTCCAGCTTGGGGTCCGCCGTGTAGACGCCGTCCACGTTGCCGTGGGTCCCCTTCAACAAAATGTCGGCTCCGATCTCGACTGCTCGCAGGGCGCCGGCGGTGTCGGTAGAGAAAAACGGGTTCCCCGTCCCTGCCGCGAAAACCACGACCCGGCCCTTTTCAAGGTGGCGGATAGCGCGCAGCCGTATATAGGGCTCTGCCAGCTCCGCCATGCCGATCGCCGTCTGCAGGCGCGTTGGCTGGCCCGCGCGCTCCAAGGCGTCCCGGAGGGCGAGAGCGTTGATCACGGTGGCGAGCATGCCCATGTAGTCAGCGGTCGTGCGGTCCATGCCGCTCGCCGCACCTGCGGCTCCCCGCCAGATGTTCCCGCCCCCCACGACTACTGCGATCTCGGTGCCGAGCTCGCAGCGCGCTGCGGCCATCTCTTGCGCCAACCGGTCGGCCACGCGTGCGTCTATCACCTCGTCTGCTGCTTCGCTCGCCAGCGCCTCGCCCGACATCTTGAGCACGACTCGCCCCCACGGGGCACCGGGGCGCGCCATTACCAGCCTCGGGCCGGAAGGCAGTCCTGGGGCGTCCGCGGCACTAAGCGCCTATCACGACCTGAGCGAACCGGACGACCTGCGCGCCCCCGAGCACCTGCGCGACGGTCCTGGCATCGTCTTTGGCGAACGGCTGTTCCAAGAGCACCCCACCCGGTACCCGGCGGTACCAGGCGTTGAGCCTACCCTCCACGATCTTGGGCACGGCCGCCTCGGGCTTGCCTTCGCGGCGAGTCTCGGCCTCTATCGTCTCGCGCTCGGCTTCCACCTCTTCGGCAGGGACCTCCTCGCGCCGCAAGTACTTCGGCCTGCCGAATGCTATGTGCACGGCGACGTCGTGAGCGAGCTCCTCGTCCCCGCCGGCGAGCTCGACGACCACTCCGTTCACCCCGCGGTCCGCTTGCACGTGAAGGTACGAGCCGAGCACGTTGCCAGGTGCAGCCTGGAAGCGCACAACGTCGCCGACGTGGACGTTTTCCCTGGTCGCGAGGTTGAGGTCCTCGATCGCCTCCTTGCGCTGGCTCACGGCCTCTTCGCCCTCGGCCGCTACGAGAGCGGCCAGCTCGTTCACGAGGTTCACGAAGTCGGGGCTCTTGGCACTGAAGTCGGTCTCGGCTCGGAGCGAAACGAGCGCTATCGCATTGGCCGCCCGGTCGTAAGAAACAGCGACAGCGCCTTCGGCACTGTCGCGGCCGGCACGTTCGGCGGCCTTACCGAGGCCGCGCTCACGAAGCCACTTGGCGGCCGCCTCGGGGTCGCCCCCCGTCTCGGTCAGGGCTTTCTTGGCATCGAGCATCCCAGCGCCGGTGAGGTTGCGCAGGGCTTGGACATCTTTAGCGGTGAACTCTGGCATGTCGGGCTCCTAAGTTAGTTGCTTGGCGCCGGCTAAGTGGCCGGGTCGCCGGCGGGCGCCGGCAGCTGGGCTCAGCCCAGTTCAGTAGGCTAGGCCCCAGCCGACTGCCAGGCGGGTTTGCCGAGCCGAACAGCACGAGGCGTCCCCCCGGTCGGGGCCTGCAGGCCGCCCGTGCGGGGCCGCCAGACGCCTTTTCCACCTGTAGGGCGGACGACGCGTCAAAAGTGGGCCAAGGGGGGGCTTTCTTCGGGCACGTCCTCGCCAACGGGCCGCTGGGCTTCGCCTGCCGCTGCGGGGCTCGTGCTCTCGCCAGTGACCGGGCTTTTGGCTGCCTCTGCTGCCGGGACTGCCTCTGCTGCCGGGGCTGCCTCACCGCCGGCGAGGTCGGAGAGGTTGGAGGTTGCGGGAGCATCCTCCGGTCCCGAAACTGTCAGTGCCGCCTCGACGTCCCCTTCGGAGGCGCCGGTCGCCGGCGGCTCGGAGGCAGCCGTCGGTGCGGCGGCCGGCGGCTCGGAGGCCGCTGTCGGTGCGGGGCCGCCCGGTGCGTACTTTCCGGTCCGGGAGGCGATGAACCGCCCTTCTTGCACAGCCTCAGCGATCACCCGGCACATGAGCGTCCCGCTGCGGATGGCGTCGTCGTTGCCTGGGACCGGGTACTGGACTTGGTCGGGATCGCAGTTCGTATCGACGACGGCCACGATCGGGATGCCCATCTTGTTGGCCTCCGAGACAGCGATGTGCTCCTTTTTGATGTCGATTATGAAAACCGCGTCCGGTAGGCGGGTCATAGCCCGGATGCCGCCGAGGTTGCGCTCCAACTTCTCGAGCTCGCGGGACAAAATGAGCGCCTCCTTTTTGGGCATAGCCTCAAAGTCGCCGGCCGCCCGCATGCGCTCGTACTCCTGCATTTTCGCCACTCGGCTCGAGATCGTGGCAAAGTTCGTGAGCATGCCACCGAGCCAGCGCTCATTGACATAAGGCATGCCACAGAGCTGGGCGTAGCGGGCGATCGGGTCCTGTGCCTGCTTCTTGGTACCTATGAACAGCACCACGCCGCCCCTTGCCACGAGGTCCCTCACAAACGAGTAAGCGACCTCCAAACGCTGGAGGGTCTGCTTGAGGTCGATGATGTAGATGCCGTTGCGTTCACCGAAGATGAAACGCTTCATCTTCGGGTTCCAGCGCCTGGTCTGGTGCCCGAAGTGGACCCCCGACTCCAGCAACTGACGCATCGTTACAACAGCCATCGTGGCTCCTTTCCATCGGTTGTACCTACCCGAGCGCTAGCGCCGCCCCAAGAGGAGCGTTGGCGACCGTGGACGTGCTCGGGACGAATTGTCAACGGCCTAGTGCGACCAGCCGTGGCCAGCCGCTCCAGGGACCTTTGTTTTCCCAGGCTAGCAAGCTTACACGCAGAGGTGTAAGCGCCGGCTCGAGCCGAGGCTCGACCGGCTTGGACCGACGCTACGAGCGCCGGGCGCCGGCGACGTCGAGCTCATGCGCTCTCCCTGTCGGCGAGCAGCATTTTCGCGCGCAGCTGCAGTACCGCCTTGGTGTGGATCTGGCAGACGCGGCTTTCGGTGACTCCGAGCACCTGGCCGATCTCAGCGAGAGTCAGGCCTTCGTAATAGTATAGGGAAAGCACGATCTTTTCTCTGTCACCCAGGCCATTTATGGCGCCGGCTAGGATTTGCTTCATCTCTTCGACCTCGTAGGCTGCCATAGGGCCGTCGCCGCGGTCCGGCAGTGTGTCGCCAAGCGTGGTCGCTTCCCCGCGCTCGCCGCTCGAGAGCACTTCGTCGAGCGCTACGATACCGACGAAGGAGATTTGCGAGAACTGGGACTGTAACTCAGCTTCGGACACACCAAGCTCGCTAGCCACCTCGGCATCTGTCGGCGAACGCATGAGCTGGTGCTCCAGCTTGGCGTAGGCCTTCTCGATGGCCCGTGCTTTAGCCCGCACGGACCGGGGGACCCAGTCGATGCTGCGCAGCTCGTCGATGATGGCCCCTTTTATGCGCGTAATGGCGTAGGTCTCGAACTTGACAGGCCTCGTATGGTCGTATTTCTCGATGGCGTCGATCAGCCCGAAGATGCCGTAGCTCACGAGGTCCGCCTGTTCGATCGTGTTCGGGAGGCCGACGGCTACACGCCCCGCCACGTACTTCACGAGCGCCGAGTACCTGACTATCAGCTTGTCCCGCAGTTCCTTCGAGCCCGTGCGCTTGTAGTCGTCCCACAGTTCGTCTACTGGCGCCGGCAGTTCGTCGGTCGCCATCTACGCCCTCGCACCTGTGGTCTCGTACTCCTTGGCCGCCCCGGCGAGCCCTCGGGATACTACCGACTGCGCCATGATGCCGTCAGCTCGGTGCTCGCGCTCACTAGGTCGCTCGAAGACGTGCCGTCGATCACGCTGAGCGAAGTTCTCGAAAAGAGGACGCCTCTTACCGGGCAAGGACGAGCCCTCGCCGGCCCGCTCGTCTGAAGGCAGTCAGCTTGGCGCTCGTGCAGACCGCCCGGCGCCCGGCTAAGGCCACGTGGGCAACCGCTCCAAGTGGTCGGCCACCGGCCGCTGGCTGCTCCCTGCCGGCAGGCTCGGGGGCTCGGGCCACTTCCCCAACTTGTCATCGTGCCCTCGGGTGAGTGCTCTCATATACCTTGAGCAGGCGTTCTTTGCTCACGTGTGTATAGATCTGGGTCGTGCGCAATGTCGCGTGGCCGAGAAGCTCCTGCACGACGCGGAGGTCTGCTCCCCCATCCAGCATGTGCGTGGCGAAGCTGTGGCGGAGCGCGTGAGGGTGGGTACGCACCGGTGAACGCCTGTCCACGAGGCGGCGCACGTCTCTCGGCCCGAGGCGGCGGCCCCTCATGTTGACAAACAGCGGGTGCACTCTTTTACCCAGGGTGGAGGGTGCCTCGGCGCGCTCAGCTCTTGGGGCGCTGCCCGCTCGCTGCATGACCGGCCTGCCTTCTCGCAGCCAACGTTCGACAGCCCTTTGCGCCTTCGGCGACATTGGCACCCTGCGCTGCTTCCCGCCCTTCCCCCAGACCACCACCCACCCGCCGGCGAGGTCTATGTCCTCATCGCAAAGCCCGCACAGCTCGCTCACCCTCAGCCCGCTGCCGTAGAGCAATTCGAGCACGGCGTCGTCACGCAGGCGTAAGACCTCCTTGGGGACGCGTTGCGCCTGGGAAAAGGCGGTACCGGACGTTGCTGCGGGTGACTTCGCATCGCCCTGCCGCCCGGTGGCTCGGGCTGACGTGGCGAGCGAGCCGACCCCCGTGCTGGAAGCGCCAAGGCGCATGCCCGGCCGAAGAGGCAGGGCGCCAGCGTCGTTCCCCACGGCCCCTGCCACGTGCTCACTGCGGCTACGGCCGGCAGCCGCCGAGGAGCGCCGTCCGGCATGGCCCCCTCGAAGGGGCTCGGACAGCAGGCCGGCGCTCCCGGCCTTCCCGTGCTGGCCGTTGGGGGCCCCGACCCCGCCGTTGGGGGGCTCGACCCCGCCGTTGGGGGGCTCGACCCCGCCGCCGTCGAGTAAGACAGCTATCTCGGAGAGCGGGAGCACCCTCGGTAGGCGGGCGGTCCCGACCCGCGCAGACAGCCCGGTCGACGGGTCGGACGCCACAGCGCCGTTACGGCGTAGCCAGGCGAAGTAGCGCCTGAGAGCGGCTGCCGCCTGGGCCATGCTCTGGCGGGCGTACCGCCGAGCCGTCATGTACGCCAGGTAGCGTCGAAGGGTCAAGCGCCCGACGTCCGCGGGCGCCTGAAGTCCAGCGCGTTCCGCCCAGGTCACGAAGTTACCAACGGCGTTCTTGTAGGCGGCTCTAGTCGCCTCAGAAACCTCGCTGAGGGAAGCCAGCCACGGACCGAGCAACCACCTGTCATGCTCCGTCGCATTTGCACCCCCAACAGCCACCTCGGCAGAGCCCACGGTGGTAGAGATTATCGCCTCGGTGTTTACCCGCCAAGAGCCTTAGTGCTCGCCTTGACCAGCTCCAGCACCCTGAGCGTTGGTCTCCGGGCAGCACGTTGCCCAACCTAAGGCTGCACGGTCCCCCGATTAGCGGTCGCGCCAGGCGAGATATGCCAAACCACAGTGAGAACCAGCCAGCTATACGTCCCCAATGCTTACACCAGGGTACCCTGGCCCCGCAGCATATGTGCGGCCGCTGTAGTTGCCCTTCTCCCCCTGGTCCCGTTACCCGTATGCCGGCGGCTGTTACTGAGGGTCACCGGTACTGCGGGGGCGCAGGTACTTCGGGGTCACAGGTGCTCCAGACCGTATAGGCTTTCGCCTTGCTGGTGCTACTAGCCTCGACGGACGTGCGGGAAGTACGTAGGTCGGCGGCAAGAGTGGCTTTACTTGCATACGCTGCGGAAGCCAGCATTGGAGAAAGCCAGGGGCAGCACCCCTCCCAACACCGCAGGCGCGGCCTGCACCACAGAGCCCACCTAGACCTGCCCTTGCGCCCGTGCGAGGACTTACAATCCCTAAAGATGCCCTCAGTTAGCCCCGCGCTAGCTGTAACGGGCCGCTCATTACCGTTTGTAACACCCTTTGTACCAACGAGCCGGGAGGGCGCAAGGCAGACCGGTGCGCGCCGGGTGGAGCGCTCGAGCGTACTGCTCATATCAGGCCACGACCCGTCCTCTCCTAAGGCTCCGCCGTTTTGGTTCCTCCCGGGAGGTGGGTCTCGCAAGGGTGAAACACCCGAGCAAACAGCTCGCCGGGAGGCTCAAGAAGAACTCGGGGTCGACCTCGTCGACCTTGGGCCCCCGGTGTGGCGCCGGCGAGCCGAGTTCGTCTTCGACGGGCGTCGTTGGGTACAACAAGAACTGTTCTTCGCTGCACGCGTCCACGGGTTCACGCCGGCCCCTCGCCGCCTCACCGAGCTCGAAAAGCGCACAGTCACCGGTGCCTGCTGGTGGCCGCTGCCGTTGCTTGCGGTGACTACGCAAGCCATATACCCCACGAGGCTGGCGTCGTTGCTAGAAGATTGGCTGTACTTCGGCCCGCCGCCTTATCCACTGCTTATCACCTGACCGCACAGGGTGTTGCGCGATGCCTTCCAGAGCGCATAGCAATCCATCTGCTTGCGTAGGCAAAGCACAACTAGGTACATGTTATCTACGAGCTAATCATCCGACTGTCCGACTATGCAGTCTGGCGGAGCATTTTGTGCAATAGCCCGCTTTACTTACCTCAACCGCCTCCGCAGGTACAACGGGCTCAGGCCAGGGAAACCTCCCTGAAATTCCATTTGCCATAGGCCGGAGAAGGCCGTGCCGATGCCGGGCCCCGGCCTCAACGGAACAGCCGGCCTCAACGGAACAGCCGGCCTCAACGGCGCCGCTCTGGCCGCCACCACCAACCGGCTTCGCAGTTCACGGCGCCGGCCTCCTCAAGCCGGTCGAGGGCGACGGCGACCGCACCGACAGGCAGGCCGCTGCGCTCGACGACGTCTTCTAGGCACAAGGGGCGCCAACCGACGGCTGAAAGTACCTTTTGCTCTACGGGGCCCAACGCTTGTCCTGCAGGGCGTGACGCTCGTCCTACAGGTCCACCTACCTCTGACCGGCTATCGGGCCCGTCCAGTCCACTGACCGGCCGGAGCGGGGAGCCGAGGGGACCGTCCGGGTAGCCGGGTGGCCCGTCGGAGGAGCCCGGGGCTAACCCGGGACGGTCACCGGACAACCGGCCCTCCGCGGAACTGCCAACGCGACCATCGCTGCTCCGTAACGAGTAGCTCATAGCCCGCGGCGGACGGCTCTTCGCAGCCTCGCCAACTGTCACTGATGCCGCGGCGTGCCCAACCAGGCCGAGCGCGTCAAGGACATCGCTGGCCGAGCGGACGGGCGTCGCGCCCTCGCGGATCATGAGGTTGGTGCCGTCGCTCGCCGGAGAACGAACCGAGCCGGGCACAGCTCCTACCTCGACCCCCCACCGCAGCGCTGCGTCGACAGTGTGCCACGAGCCACCCGTCAAGTGGCACTCGACCACCACGACCATCCGGGCCAGACCTGCGATCACGCGGTTCCGGGCGGGGAACCGCCAGGGTTGCGCCGGCGTACCCGGAGGCGTCTCGGACACAACTGCACCTGCTTTGGACACTCGGCGCCACAGTTGGGCGTGCTGGCGCGGGTAGACGACATCGACCCCGCTCGCCGCCACTCCCACCGTCGAAGCGCCTTGTCCTGCAACCGAGCTAGCGAGCCCCTCCAGGGCACCAGCGTGGGCTGCTCCGTCTATGCCAAGGGCCAGTCCCGATACGACGCACACGCCGGCGCTGGCGAGCTCCCTTGCGATCTCGTAAGCGGTCGCAGCGCCCTCCGGAGTGCACCGGCGGGTCCCGACCAAGGCCACCACTGGGCAGCGCTCGACCCAGGCCAAGTCCCCGACCCAAAAGAGCACGCCAGGGCGTCCCGGGCCTCCCTCGAGCGAAGAAGGGTAACCAGGCGCGCCGGGCCATGTCACTTGTACGCCAGAGCGCACGCAACGGTCCCAGAGCGCTGGTACGTCGAGCTTCCTGGCTGCTTCCGCGTAGCCAGCTCGGAGGTCCACCTTCGCGGCGCCATCGGCTCTCAGGGCGCTATCGACGCCAGGGTCGAGCCGGGCGGCACCCGCGGCCGCGGAGTGCTGCGCCCTTAGCCCGTACACTTCGTTCGGCTCCGCCACCGTTGCGCTCTGGGGCAATGTTGGGCCGTGCTCGCGTGTTCCGCCATCGTCGTCCCAAGGCTTCGAGCTGTCGAAGACGGCGCGCCGCGGCGGTGAGATATGCCCGTTGATGACACGTTGCCAAGCTTCCGTCGGCCCGTAGCGGCTCAAGATGTCTGCTAGCCAGCCGGGCCCGGCACCAGGCAGCCGTGCCAGTGCCACCGCGTAAGCCTCCGGTGGAAGGCCAGCGAAGCCTCGGCCCCGCTCCTGCTGAGCCCCGTTTAACTTTAACGGGGCCATTGAGCTGTTCCTGCCCGAAGCGCCGGCCCCGCCGGCCTCAGCCGGCTCATGCCCGTCATTCGTCCTGTTGCTCACGGGGCACCTCCAACCCCACGGCTCGCCAGGGCCCTTAGTGCCTGGGGCCCTCCTTCCGCTCGCCCACGCCAAGGGGCGCCCGCCTCTTCCGGGCCCAAGATCCCCTCCCCCCGGAGGGCAAGAGCTAGCTGCACGTGCTCCTCTGACAGAGGGCTGTCGTCGCCAGCTAGGTCGGAAACGGTGAGAGCAACCCTCCTCACCCTGTCCAGGCCGCGGGCAGATAGGCGACCATCGGCTAGCCTCCGCTCCAGCAACCTCCTGGCCCGGCCTGAAAGCGGAGCCTCCCTGGCCAAGGCGCCCGACCGCAGCTCAGAGTTGGCGCTCACCCCGCGCTGGCGAGCCCGCTCACGAGCCATGGCAACCCTGGCCGCCACAACACAACTCGGCTCCGCTTGGCTCGTGACGGTGCCACTGTCCTGCTCGCCCGCCCCGGCCGCAGTCACCAACAACTCGCTCACCTCGGGGCGCCGGATCCGCACCCGCAAGTCGAAACGGTCGAGCAGGGGGCCGGAAATGCGCGCCATGTAGCGGGCCTTCTCCGCCGGCGGGCAGCGGCAAGAACCGGGCGAGCCATCAGCCCCGCACCTGCACGCGTTCATGGCGGCGACCAGCATGAAACGGGCCGGGAACTCAACCGTCGCGCTAGCCCTGCTCACTACGATCCTTCCCTCCTCGAGAGGCTGGCGGAGGTTGTCAAGGACACGGCCGGGGAACTCCGCCAGCTCGTCTAAGAACAAGACGCCTCTGTGCGCGCAGCTGATCTCACCTGGCCTGAGCCGGGGCCCGCCTCCACCGATCAGTGAGGCGGCCGAAGCGCTGTGGTGAGGCGAACGCAGCGGCGGCCGTAGTGACAAGCCTTGGGCCGGCAGCTCAACGCCTGCGGCAGAGTGGACCATCGCCACCTCAAGGGCTTCCTCCGGCGATAGGTCTGGCAGCAGCCCTATGAGGCGGGTAGCCAGCATGGTCTTGCCGGCCCCCGCCGGGCCGACCATCAGCAAGTGATGACCGCCCGCGGCAGCGACCTCCAACGCGTGACGGCCGAAAGCCTGTCCCCGCACGTCGGCTAGGTCCGGTTCGGGGGGCGCTGGCGGCGCCACCCGGGCAGGCGGAAGCGGCGGCCACGCTCGGTTACCTGCTAGAGCTTCCGCAAGACTGCGCAAGTCACCGGCAGCTCGCACTTCAATGCTGCCTAGGAGAAGCGCTTCTTGGGCGCACTCGAGAGGCACAACGACAGACGTAACCACAAGTTCGGGACGACCTGCCGGCTCTTTCAGCTCCGCCTTTCCTACTTTCCCTTCGGCACGCCCTGACCTGGCGCTGCTCAGCGCTCCGACGAGAGGAAGCACCCCGGGCACCTTGCGCAGCGAACCGTCGAGCCCAAGCTCGCCGACGAAGGCGGTGCCGGCGAGGGTACCGGGCGGGACCTGGCCAGAAGCAGCCAAGATGCCCAACGCCATAGGAAGGTCCAGCCCAGAACCGGCCTTGCGGAGGCCTGAGGGTGCTAGGTTCACGGTCACGCGGGCCTGGGGCCAGCTGAACCCGCTGGAGCTGATTGCAGCGCGCACCCGGTCCCGCGCCTCGCGGCAAGAGGCGTCGGGCAGCCCGACGACGTAGAACCCGGGAAGCCCTCTGGCAATGTGGACTTCGACGATGACGGGCCGGCCTTCGACGCCAACCAAAGTGGCCGAGACAACCATGGCCAACATGGCGGGCCCCCTTTCGCTCGTAGCATCCTTGTTACGGGAGGGGCCACCGAAGGCCCGAACTGCCGGCAGCCAAAGGCCCGGCAGGGCACAGACAATAGCCACCCCATGCGACATTCGTTCCTCCGGGGCGCCACGACGGCCTACGGCGCCCCAAACCTGACGCGCGAACTTCGTCCTGGCTCAGGCCTGCAGAGGCCGACAAGGACAAACCGCCTGGTGCCCAAGACAGTACAGAGGCACGCACTCGCGGCAGGTACCCTGGTCGCCGTGCCTCCCCGCTCCCGCCGGCGCCGTCACCGCAGCTACGCGGTCCCTGGCCCCACGAAGGGGGCGGGTTTAGGGGGATCCCCGGCCAGCCTCCCCCTTGCCGAGCAACAGGACTTGATCGAGCTAGCCGCCGGTACGGCCGACGAGGGTCTCAGAGTTGGCCGCGTCCATCCCCAGCAGGCCCGAAAGACCTATGTCTGCCCAGGGTGCCAACAGCAGATCGCCCCGGGTGTCGGCCACGTTGTAGCTGTGCCTCTCCGCGAGCCCGACTTGCGCCGTCACTGGCACACTTCCTGTTGGGTGATGCGAGACCGCCGGCGGCCTGGCCACTGAGGCGAAGCCACCGTCGGAGCAGCCGAGCACGACGTGCTCGGACCGGGCCCGTCAGGCCCTCTTGCCTCGGCGCCAGCAACCGAGCCCTCTGCGCCAATAGCCCCCCAAAACGCCCCGCTCCAATCCAGGGCCTAAACCTAAAAGGCCCCCTCGATCACTTCTAGCCGTCCCGCCAGCACACTGGCAACGTCGAAGCGCACGCGGGCACGCCCTGCCCTGACAGGAAACGGGCCCTGCCGCAGGCCGCCGGCGGGGGAAGGGGCCGAGGCACCAGCGGGGGAAGCGGCCGAGGCACCGGCGGGGGAAGCGGCCGAGGCACCGGCGGGGGAAGGGGCCGGGGAACCGGCGGGGGAAGCGGCCGGGGGGCCGGCGGGCCTGCCGTCCAAGGCTTGACCGTGCCGGCCCGGGCCACCGTCTACTGAGCAGCGGTGCGCTTGGGCCAGCCACATCGCCGCCAAACGGCGCAGGCGGGCTTGCTTGACGCGCCCTACTGCCTCCGCCGGGAGACCGAACGCGCTCGACGAGCGCGCCTTCACCTCGCAGAACACGTATTCGTCGTCCTTACGGGCAACGATGTCGAGCTCGCCCGCCCCACATGACCAGTTGCGCGCCACAACCTCGTAGCCGTGCTCTTGGTACCACCTGGCGGCGAGGTCCTCGCCGTAACGTCCCAGCCGGCGCCGGTGAGCCGAAAGTTGCTCAGCGCCCATCCCTATTAGGGTCGCGCTCGCCCACGACACCCGAACTAGGCGAAGTAGGCCCAGCTCAGAACTCTTTTTCGGGAAGCTCCTCTATGTTCACGTCCCTGAAGGTCACCACCCTCACGTTGGGCACAAAGCGGGCGGGGCGGTACATGTCCCAGACCCAGGCGTCGGAGAGCTTCACCTCGAAGTAGGCCCGGGAACCCTCCCCGTGGGCCTCCATTTCAACCTGGTTCGCCAGGTAAAAGCGCCGCTCGGTTTCGACGACGTAGCGGAACATCGGGAGCACCGCGCGGTACTCCTGCAAGAGACCCAGCTCTATCTCGGTCTCGTAACGTTCGAGGTCCTCAGCGCTCATCGCATCCCTCCTGGGCCAACTACACCTGACAGCAATGCTACGGGGCTTGGCGGGTTCAACGAGGTTGGGCCCACCACACCTTTGGCGCCGGCGGTCGGCCTACGGAAAGCTTCGGCCGTCGGCCTACGACAGCTTCGGCCGTCGGCCTACGACAGCCTCGGCAAGCTTTGACGTGTAGAGCATCAGAGCTCGGCCTACGACATGGGCGCGCCGAGGGCCAAGGTGGCACCCCGCAGCGTCCGACGCGCCGGCCCCGGAGATGGGGCGGGCCCTGCGGCCCGCAGCCCTAAGGCTCAGACTTTTGGAACCTGGCGCTTCTCTTTGATCTTCGCCGCCTTGCCGGTGCGCTGGCGCAAGTAATAGAGCTTCGCCCGCCGGACGTCGCCCCGGGCGACGACCTCGATGCCAGCGATGGTCGGCGAATGCAACGGCCATGTCCGCTCGACGCCGACACCAGAGCTCACCTTACGAACCGTGAAGCTTTCCCGTACGCCAGACCCCCGCCGAGCTATCACCGCGCCCTGGAAAGCCTGGACCCTCTCACGGTTGCCCTCGACCACCCTCACGTTGACCTTTACGGTGTCCCCAGGTCCAAAGTCTGGGATATCGGCACGCAGGCTGTCGGCATCAACGAGGTCAGTCGGGCCCATAGGCCGCTCAGGATAGTTGATCGAAGCCGAACTCGGCCAGGAGGGCCTTGTCCTCGGGAGAAAGACCGCCCCTAGCGGCCACAAGGTCGGGCCGGCGTTGCATTGTCCGGGCGATCGCAGCCGCCCGCCTCCAGCGCGCAACCCGTCCGTGGTCCCCAGAGACGAGCACGTCGGGGACGGCCCAGCCCCGGAACACCGCCGGCCTCGTGTACTGGGGGTACTCGAGGAGACCACCGGCAAAGCTCTCCTCTTGTGCCGAAGCCTGGTTGCCCATGACGCCGGGCACCAAGCGGGCCACGGCCTCCGCTATCACGACCGCCGCCGCCTCTCCGCCCGCCAGGACATAATCGCCTATCGAAACCTCGCCGTCCACCAGGTGCTCCCCCACCCTCTCGTCGACGCCCTCGTACCGGCCGCAAAGCAGCGAAAACCCCCGAGACAAGGCAAGCTCTCGTGCCATCGCCTGGTCGAAACGCCTGCCCGCCGGCCCGAGGAGGTAAAGCGGCCTCACCGGCCTAGCCGCCTCCACGGCAGCGAAGACTGGTCCGGGGGCCAGCACCATGCCGGCACCCCCACCGAAGGGTGCATCGTCCACGCTCCGGTGGGGATCCTGGGCACCGGCTCGCAGGTCGTGCACGGCGATGTCCAAAACGCCTGCCCGCCATGCCTTGCCGATCAGGCTCGCGCCGAGCCACTGGCTCACCATGTCCGGGAATATGGTGAAGATCTCGATCTTCACAGGTCCTTCAAAGGTCGAAAAGGCCTTCGGGCACGTCCACTACCAAGCGTCCGGGCCCGGCTTCCACTACGAAGCGCAGGGGCACCAGGGCTCCGGTGTCCAGCACCAGCAGGTCGCTCGCCGGGTTAGCCTCGACCGCCACAACCCTGCCGTGGTCGCTGCCCGAGACGCCCACGACCTCAGAACCAATGAGCTCGTGCACCCACAACCCCTCCCCCCCAGGCACCGCTTCGGCCTGCAGCAGCGCACCGGCTAGTGCCTCGGCCCCCGTTCGGTCGCAGATGCCGGCAAAGCTCGCCAGCCAGTAGCTCGTCCTTTCTTCTCCCCTCGCAGGCAGCCGGCGAGCCGAGCTGACGACGAGCTGGCGGTCACCGCTGCGGAGCGTACTGCCGGGGGCCATGCGTTCCTCCCGGTTGGTGACGAGGTGCACTACGACTTCGCCCCTCAGCCCGTGAGCTCGAACTACGTGGCCGACCTCGAGCAGCACCGCTCAGTCTGCGATGTCTACGAAGACCTCTTCACCGTCCTTGGCTGCCGCTGCCCGCGTCAGAGCCCGGATGGCCTGGGCGGTGCGCCCCCGCCGGCCGATCACCCGGCCTACGTCGTCTGGGGCCACCGAGAGCTGCAACTTGACTGTCTTGCCGTCGTGGCCAAGCTCCGAGACCGACACGGCGTCGACGTTGCCCACGATCTGGCGAGCCAAGTACTCGAGCACCGCCCTTGCCCTGGCCGCGGGGAGACGGTTATAAGGGTCGCTCACTGCCCTTGTTCACCCGCCCTGTTCACCCGCCGGGGCTCCTCCGGCCCGGCTCCTGCCCGCCCGGTCCCCCACAGGCTGGGGAAGGATGCCCTCGGCTACCAGTAACCGCCGGACCCGGTCGGTAGGTTGAGCCCCTTCGGAAAGCCAACGGGTGACGCGCTCAGGCTTGAGGGTCACCTTGCCCTCGGCTTGTCTAGGGGCGTAGGTGCCGATCACCTCGATGAACCGTCCGTCACGGGGCGAGCGGCTGTCGGCCGCCACCACCCGGTAGGTGGGCTGCTTGGTCTTCCCCATCCGCATGAGGCGTAGCTTCACTGCCATATATGAGTGTTCTCCTCGTCTCGGGCGCATCAAATATAGGGGCTCGTGGAAGGGCTCCGGCGGCACCACCTCTGAGCTCAGAGCTCACCGGCGCTTTTTGCGCTTGGCGGCCGCCTTTTTCCCAGAGGACTTAGAGGCGCGCGCCGTGAGGCCGGCGAGCACCGGCATCTGGCGCATCATCGCCTGGGCCTGCTTGAAACGTTCGAGGAGGTCGTTCACCTCCTGAACGGACGTGCCTGAGCCGGCGGCTATGCGGGCGCGGCGGGAACCGTTGATGATCGAGGGGTTAGCGCGTTCCTCGGGCGTCATCGAACGGATGATTGCCTCTACTGGCTTCATGGCTGAGTCGTCGAGCTGCGCCCCCCTCAGCTCTTTGGGCAGGCCAGGCAGCATGCCGATCAGGCCCGAAAGCGGGCCCATCTTCTTCACAGCCTGAAGCTGCTCCAAGAAGTCGTCGAGACCGAAGCGCCCCTCCATCAGCTTGGCGGCGGCACGCTCGGCTTCTTGCTTCTCTATGGCCTGCTCGGCCCGGTCGATCAGCGTGAGCACGTCGCCCATACCGAGGATGCGGCCGGCCATGCGGTCGGGGTGGAACAGTTCGAAGTCTTCGAGCTTTTCTCCCGTCGACGCGAAGGCGATCGGCTTGCCGACCACTTCTTTGACCGAAAGCGCCGCGCCCCCGCGGGCGTCGCCGTCCAGCTTGGTGAGGATCACCCCGTCGAGGTCGAGAGCCTTGTGGAAGGCCTCCGCCGTCGCCACTGCGTCTTGGCCTGTCATGGCGTCGATCACCAAGAAGGTGTAGTGCGGCTCGACCGTGGCCGAGATTTGGCGGACCTGTTCCATCATCTCGGCGTCGATCGATAGGCGGCCGGCGGTGTCGACGATCAGCACGTCGCGCCCCACCCGCTGGGCTTCGGAGATGCCCTGCCTCGCGACAGTTACAGGGTCGGACGGCTCGGAAAAGACCGGGACGCGGACCTGGCTCCCGAGGACTCTCAGCTGTTCGACAGCGGCCGGACGCTGGAGGTCGGCGCCAACTAGGAGCGGGTTGCGCCCTTGCTGCCTGAACCAGCGCGCGAGCTTGGCTGCCACCGTGGTCTTGCCAGCGCCTTGGAGGCCTGCGAGAAGTACCACGGTCGGTGGGCGAGACGCGTAAGTGACCTTGAGAGCCGTGCCGCCGAGCACCCGCACGAGCTCGTCGTGCACCGCTTTCACCACCTGCTGGCCGGGGGTCAGGCTGCGAGAGAGGTCGCTACCGACCAACTGCTCGCGCAGCCTTGCGATGATGCCCCGAACTACCAGCAGGTTGACGTCCGCCTGCAAGAGCGCGAGGCGGATCTCCCGTAGGGCCTCGTCGACGTCCTGCGCGGAGAGGCGCCCTTTGCCCCGCAGCCGGGTGAAGATACCTTCGAGCCGCTCGGAAAGGGCGTCAAACATGCCTGCCTCATGCTAGTGGCGCTTAGCCGGTGCCGCCTGGGCCCCCAGCTGGCCCTTGGAGCTTGGCAACGGCCCCGCGCCCCGCAACTGGGCGCTTCGCCGGCTACGAGCCCCGCGCCGTAAGGTTCTTCAACGTGACCCAGCAACGCCCAGGCGCTAGCGACGTTCCCGACAGCGGGCGTCATGTGCCCGAGATCCTCTCTCCACCCAGGCGAGAGCGCTGGGAGGGGACCGCCGCGCGACTGACCTCGGGCTTCGGGCCGGGCCATGGAGCCCGACAGCGGCTGCGCTGGGCCGGCGCCACCCGCGACGGGGCGTAGAAGTGTTACCTCAGGGCGCTGAAAAGCGCATATACGTCCGCCGGATGTTCGACGCCATCGCCGGCCGCTACGACGTCCTCAACAGCGTCTTGTCGTTCGGCCTGGACCGTGGCTGGCGCCGGCGCTGCGTGGACGCTCTCGAACTTCCGGCGGGCTCGCTGGTCTTGGACGTCGCCTGCGGGACCGGCGACCTCAGCCTCGAGCTGAGCCGCCGCGGCCTCGACAGCATAGGCCTCGACCTCTCCGAAGGCATGCTCGCCCGAGCCCGCGAACGCCTCCGGGCCTCCTTCGGGCTCGTCCTGGGGGACGCCCTCGCCAGCCCCTTCCGCAGCGCCTCCTTCGACGGGGCAGTGAGCGGGTTTGCCCTGCGCAATGTGACGGACCTCTCCGCCATGTTCGCTGAGGTGGCCCGCGTCGTCCGCCCAGGCGGGCGTGTCTCGCTCCTGGACCTCGGAGAGCCCGAACCAGCCCTCCTTCGCGCTGGCCACCGTTTGTGGTCAAACCATGCGGTGCCCTGGCTCGGGTCGGTGTTTTCTGACGCCGCCGCTTACAGTTACCTGCCTCGCAGCCTTTCGTACCTACCCTCACCGGCTCGGGTGTCCGAGCTATTGGAAAGCAACGGCTTTGTGGCAGTCGAGCACCACCTTCTAACCTCGGGCGTGAGCCAGCTCTACGTGGCCACGCGCTCCACTGAGAAGCACCCATGACCTCGGCCCAGCTCTTTGGGGGCGTGACGGGTCTTCCCGGCCCGAAGCTCGAGCAGCGAACATGAGCTCTGCCCAGCGACCGATGACCCTTCCTGACGCTCTTGGGCTCGCCCAGGACCTACGTTTTTACAGCTTCGAGGTCTGCCCGTTTGAGGTCGGCGACTTGGTACGCGCCGCCGGCAGCCCCGGGCACCGCCTGCTCTGGCGGGACGAACTATGCCTCCTCGGCGTAGGCGAGGCGCTCCGCCTGCCTTTAGGCCCACCTTGGGGCTCGCCGCGCAACACCGCCTTGGTGAACCAAGTCCTCTCGTCTGTACGCCTAAGAGAACCGCTTGCAGGACCGACCAGCCTTCCCCGGCCAAGCACGCCCGGCCGGCCCGGCCCTACCCCGGGCCGCGTCCCAGGTAGCCGTCACGCGGTTGACCTGCCTGAAGGCCGCCCCGATGAAGGCCCGCCGGCCTCGGGCCCCCTGCCCGCCAGCCGTAGGGCCGAGGACAAGCTCGTGGCCGGCTGTCCTCCGCCTCGTCTGCCCGCTGGCCCCGTAGCCATGGGCGCGCTTCCCTACGACCCAGGCCGGGCCGGTTACCTGGTCGTGCCCGAGGTGCTCGTAGCTAAGAGCCCTGACGCGGCCCGGGTGACGCTGGTGACCCCGAAAGGCCGTCCCGTTCCCGACATCGAGACCGTGCTCGCGTTCTTGAGGCGGCTCAGCGCTGAGCCGGCTCGGGCCGTCCCACCCGACAGCTTCACCCTGACCGCCAGCATGCCCCACGAAGCCTGGAAGTCCCTGGTAGCTCGGACAGTCCAGGCGATCTCGAGAGGTGAGCTCGCCAAGGTCGTCCTCGCCCGCTGCGTCGAGGTGTCGGCCAACCGGCCCTTCGTCTTGCACGAAGCTCTCGCCCGCCTCGCCGCTCTTTACCCCTCCTGCGCCGTCTTCCACTACGAGGGGTTTATAGGTGCCAGCCCCGAGATCCTCATCCGAAGAACCGGAGAGCGGGTCCTGTCCCACCCTCTCGCTGGAACCGTGGCCCACAGCGGCGACCAAAGCACCGACCAAGCCGCGCTGGCCAACCTCCTCGCCTCCCCCAAGACGCGCCATGAGCACCAGCTCGTCGTCGATGCGGTCGCAGGCCGGCTTCGCCCCTACTGCAGCCAGCTCGAGGTGCCCCCTCAACCTTCTGTAGTGGCCTTGCGCAATGTTTCCCATCTAGGCTCAGCGCTTCGAGGCACCCTTCGGTCGCCGGCCGCGCCCACCCCCGGCAGCGGCGGAGCCGACCAGGCCGGAAGCCAGCAACCACCTCCGCCGTGGCACGACGGCACGAGCGCCTCCGTTGCAGACCGGTCCCGCCCATCGCTCACTGCCGGCTCCCCTGTCGCCGGCAACGGCAGCTCACTGCCCAGCGCCTTGGACCTCGCCGCCCTCCTCCAACCCACGCCGGCGGTGGGGGGCAACCCGACGGAGGCCGCCATCGAATGGCAGCGCTCAACCGAGGGTTTCGACCGCGGCTGGTACGCCGGGCCCCTTGGTTGGGTGGACGCCACAGGCGACGGTGAATGGGTGCTCGGGTTGCGCAGCGCCCGCGTCTTGGGCGAACGAGCCTGGCTCTACGCCGGCAACGGCATCGTCGCCGGGTCCGACCCCGACAGCGAGCTGGCCGAGACCCAGCTCAAGCTCCAAGCTTTGCTGGCCGCCCTCGTCCGGCCCTGAGCGCAGCTAGCTGGTCTCCCTGTCCCTCTGGCTCGACGCCTGGAGCCCGCGGCGGCTCGCCACGGCGTTCGCAGCCACCAGCACGTCGCCCGTCGCGCTGGGCGCTGGGCCGCGCCAGCGGCCACCCCCCGCTGGCCCCCGGACGCTCAGGCCAGGAACGCAGCTCGCAGTTGCTCCTGTACCTCTGACCAGAGAGCTTCCCGAAGCGCCAGCTCGGCTTCGCGCGAGGTTGACGCTACCCAAACACGCACCGAGGGCTTCTCGGCTGGCGAGCAGACTGCCGCCGCTAGGTCTTCGGGGCCTTCCAGTACCCTGGCCGGCGCTCCGAAACTTCGCGCCAGCCGAACCAGGTCCGTACCGTGAGGCGTCCCCCAGAGGCGCTCGAAGCGTTCTCGGGGCTGCAGGCGGGCTTGGGGGAGGAAGCTGAAGATCCCGCCCCCGGCATTGTCGACCACCACGACGTCGAGGTCGGTCCCTCGCTCCTGGGCCCAAAGCAGAGCTGAAGCGTCGTACGCGAAGGCCAGGTCGCCCAAGAGCGCGACCACTCGAGACCGGGTTCCCCCAGGCGCGCTGCCAGCCCTTCCCCCGCTCCGGCTACTAGGTGTCCCCCCAGGCGCACTGCCAGGTGCCCCCCCGTCGCCGGCGATCGCCGCCGCCGCTCCCAACGCCGTCGACAAGACGCCGTCGATGCCGTTGGCTCCTCGGTTGCAAAGCACCCGCAAGTCCTCGCGGGGTGCGCCCCACCATTCGAGGTCCCGGACCGGCATTGACGACGAGACCACCAAAGTGGCCCGGTGCGGCAGGCACCGCGTCAAGGTGCGCGCCACCAACGGCCCCGTAAGCTCGCTCTGGCTGGACAGCACCTCGTCAATGGCTCGCTGCGCCACCTGCTCGGCGAGCGCCCATCTCTCTCTCCAAGCAAGGCGACAGCCCATTGCCTCCCCTGTAGCGCCCTCCCCTTGCCCGGCCGCTAAAACCGTCCCCACCGTTGGGCCGCCCTCCTGCCCCCCGGCCTGCACAGCGAGGCCGGCCCTTTCTCTCCCGGGACGCTCGGACATCCTGCTGGCGATAGCCCAGCACACCTCCTCCGGGCCCGCGACGACCATCTTTGCGGGGAGCCGGTCGGGAGCAGGCCATTCGCCCCAACGGCTCACGAGCCACTGAGCGCAATCGAGGCCAGCCAGCCACTCGTTCAGCACCCTCGACGCCCACGGAGAGCCGAGCCGCAGCACTGCAGCTGGACGCCAACCTCGCAATGCCTCGGTCCGCAAGAGCGCGTCGGCCGCGCAGATGGCGCCCTGCCACCTCGAACCGCTGAGCGGGTCCGCCATGACCGGCCACCCAGTGGCCTCCGACAATGCCCGGAGGGCGTCGGCGCTACCTGCTCCTGCGCCCGCCACCACCAACCCCTCTTGGCCCGCACCAACGAGGTCCTCGAGGACGCTCTCCTGCGGCCATGAGGGGTTGGCGAGCACGACCCTGTGCCATGGCCGCCCGTTGGGCCTTCCCTTCCCCAAGAGCCTGACAGCCGGCGCCAGGCGACCGGCGCCCTCGCCATCTCTCACGGCCAATGCACCTGCACCCGAGCCATCGCCCGGCTCGCCCGCCACATCGTGCCCGGGCACCTCTTTCCTCCTCTTCGACATCTCCGGCTCTCCGCCGCTAGGCGGACCGGGCGAGCCCAGGAAGGCACCCGCCCTACCTATTAGCGGCTCTCTGAACGCCAAGTTGAGATGAACTGGCCCCGGGCGGCCTGCTCCACCAGTCGCTTCGAGCAGAGCGCGAGACGCCAGCGACCGCCACGTCCCGGCCGTAGCCTCCTCAGGCACCCCAGGTGACGCCTCCCAACGCACTGAAGGGCCAAAGAGCCCGACCTGCTTTACGGTTTGCGGTGCCCCCCAGTCGTGGAGCTCGGCCGGCCTGTCGGCGGTGACCGCGAGCATCGGCACGCCGGCGTGGTCTGCCTCTATGACCGCAGCGTGCAGCTCTGCCGCGGCTGTTCCGCTCGTCGTCACCACCGGTGCAGGGGTGCCCGAGGCTTTGCCTAGGCCCAAGGCGAAGAAGCCCGCCGCACGTTCGTCGAGCAGTACGTGGAGCCTGAGCCGCCCCGCCTCGGCCGCCTCGGCTAACGCCACGAGGAGCGGCGTCGAGCGCGACCCGGGGCTGGCGACGGCATCTGTCACCCCACCTCTCACCCATTCGTCCACCAACACGGCGGCGAAGGCTGCCTGGACGTCCTCGGGGCGGAAGGAGCGGAAAACTTGGCTCATCGTCGAACAAGGGCAAAATGGACAGGCGAGGTTGCCCGGCGAGGCAACCAAGCACGACCGTCTCATGGAAAGCTACTTCACCGGCCCCCCGCACCACCCCCGCACGTTCACCAGCCCGTCGCACCACCCCCTCACGCTGCCCGCAAGATCCTCCCGCCCGGTCCGCCCAGGGGCCGAGACGATGGTGCTCCTCCACGGGTTCACCCAAACCGGCGCTTCCTGGGGAACCATCGAGGGCTACCTGCCCGCTCGGTTCCCCCTCATCATCCCCGACCTGCCTGGCCACGGTGCGGCCTCCGCCATCTCAGCCGACCTGTGGCAGACCTCGGAGCTCCTCGCCGCCACCCTCGCTGCCGCCGGCACCACGCGGGCGACCTGGGTGGGCTATTCGATGGGAGGACGTACTGCTCTCCACGTTGCTCTCGCCCATCCCGACCTGGTCAGCAAGCTCGTCCTCCTCTCTACCTCGGCGGGGATCGAAGACGAAGCAGAAAGGGCAGCCCGGCGCCGGAGGGACTATGACCTCGCCGATCGCCTCGAGCGCAGCGGTGACGAGGGCCTCCAAAGGTTTCTCGCCGAGTGGGTCGCCCAGCCGCTGTTTGCGACCCTCCCGCCCGAGCGCGCCGGCCTCGACGAACGTCTTGCCAACACCGCCGCCGGCCTCGCGTCGAGCCTGCGGCTAGCCGGCGCCGGCGTCCAGGGCCCGCTTTGGCAGCGCCTACCAGAACTCGGCACCCGCCGGTTGCCTGTACTGCTCATCGCCGGCGAGCTCGACGCCACCTACAGGGCGCACGCCGCGCGCATGGCCGAAGCCATTGGCCCGACCGCTTCAGTAGCGGTCATCGCTGGTGCCGGCCATGCCTGCCACCTCGAACAGCCCCACCAAGTCGCCACAGCGATCTCCCGCTTCTGCGACCACGACGCGCTGAGCTAAAAGAGCTCACAGTGCCAGGCCAACAGCGAAGAACACCCCCAGCGCCAGCTGAGCCCGCGCGGTGGCACCGAGCGCTCCGACGAGGCGCCTGCCCTCCGCTCCAGCAAGGACCTCGCCCGCCGGCAGCCAAGCAACGCCGAGCGACGCCAGCCCGAGCAAGGCCCAGGGCCGCCACACGGCTAGCGGTGCCACCAGGGCGCCTGCGCCCATTACGCAGGCCACGTACAACCACCTCGTCTTGGGGGCACCCAGGCGCACGGCGAGCGTACGCTTGCCCGCCGCCGCGTCACCAGCTACGTCGCGCAGGTTGTTGACGACCAAGAGGGAGACCGCCATCAGGCCGACCGGCAAGGCCGCCAGCAGTTCCAGCGCCGTCAGCTTTTCGGTTTGCACGTAAGCCGTCCCAGTCGTGGCCACCAGCCCAAAGAAGACGAACACCGACAGCTCCCCAAGCCCGGCGTACCCGTAAGGCCTTGGGCCCCCCGTGTACAGCCAGGCCGCGGCGATGCTCACCACCCCTACCGCCAAGAGCCACCATCCCGCCACTGCTGCCAGGGCAAAGCCAGCGCAGCCGGCGACAAGGAACGAAGCCAGCGCAGCGCGCTTGACCGCCCCCGGCGGCACCAAGCCTGACGCGACCAGCCTCACCGGGCCGACGCGTGCCGCGTCTGTGCCCCTCACGCCGTCGCTGTAGTCGTTCGCGTAGTTCACGCCCACCTGGAGCGCCAACGCCACCACACCGGCGAGCACGGCTCGCCACCACACAGCTTCCCCGTAGCCGTAGGCGGCCCCCGTGCCGACCGCCACCGGTACCACCGAAGCCGGCAAGGTCCGCGGTCGAGCTCCTGCGACCCACGGATGGCTTAGAGCGCCGCTCGACCGCTGCACACGCCGACGCTACTTAATTGCCAGCACTTGTCACTTCTCAATTGCCAGCACTTGTCATTCCTGAAGGAGCCCCCTCTGTCAAGTACAGCACCGGCCCGAAGGGCCGGGTCCTTTTCGCTTTTGGGGCGTGTCACGATGGCGTGCAACAGTTATCGGGCGCGACAGAACAGGCCCCTGTGTGCTGGGGCCACGTCGCGAGGGCGGTCAAGCCGACCGTCGTCAG
>Ga0070737_10001152_pt1 | contig 40669 bp, 40 predicted proteins | sample Coa_R1_10_FD_66438 | JGI IMG/M metagenome (GOLD analysis project Ga0070737, IMG submission 66438) | Surface soil microbial communities from Centralia Pennsylvania, which are recovering from an underground coalmine fire - Coalmine... | ecosystem: Environmental > Terrestrial > Soil > Unclassified... | reverse complement strand
TTGAGCATCTTAATCGTCGTGGTCTTGCCGGCACCGTTGGGACCGAGAAAACCCAGTATCTCTCCTTCCTCAACTTCGAAGCTTATGTGGTCTACTGCCAGGAACTTGTTATAGTACTTTGTGAGCCCAGCAGCCTCAACTATTCCCATCTGATTGTAAACTTCCGTCTTGCTCTTGTTTGTAGTTAAGATTTGTCTGCTGCGTCCATGAGCATGACTAGATCATATGTACCCTAGCGAGCGTAGGTTCTCCTCGATCTTCTCTTGCTCCGATTCGCTGAGTTCGTATTGATCGACGCTCGCTTCTACCGCGGCAGTCCCATATTTGAGGGGATGAGATGCTGAGTACTCCGGTGTGAAAACATCGAGCACGCGGCCGTCCATGTCCGGTGGTATCTCTACGCCCATAATGTGCAGGATCGTGGGTGCGATGTCGAAGACCGAAGCACCACTAAGGCGTCCCGTTGCGATGCCTCCGCCTTTGACTGCCACAATCCCCCTAGTGTTGTGGGTTCCATTGCGATCTACACTCTCTGTAAAGAGTCCGTCTGCTATCGATGCCCATGAGAATGCTTCGTATCCTTCAGACATAACGAGCTGAATGTCCGGTGCTTCTTCAGCATGAGGACCGTAATACATCTCTGATTTAGAATAGATTGAATGAATCGGTCTCTCCACACCTTCCGGATCCGAAACCTTGGACAGTTCCTTCATTATTTTGACAGATACTTCATCAACCCTATCTCGTGGTATGGCGCCGAACCTATCCCTGCCTTCGACGTTGAGATAGATCTGACCGTAGCCGAAAGAGTAAGCAAGCGTTCTCCGCCAATCAATGTCCGAAACGGATAATGCCAAAGGCTTTAGCAAGTAGTGAAGTAGGAATATCTTTCGCTTGATCAATAGTTGGTAGAGCTTCTGCGTTACGCCGCGGTCGTAAAGCGCCCTCCGGATACTCGTTCTGAAATCGGTTTTGAAGTTCAGCATTCCTATCGAATGTAAGAAGTAATTCGTATGGAAGAACCGCTTGAGTTCGGTTCCGCCATGGTCTGAGACCAAAACCACGTGCGTGTCATCATCAATCGATTCTAGTAGTTCTCCCACCAGGCTGTCTGTGGCAGAATACGTGTCGTAGATTACATGAGAATATTCGTGGAATTTGTCGCCCGGTCGGCTCTCGTCCACGTGGGCCATGTTGCGCCAGAACCAGTGCTGTACATGATCCGTCTCGCTGATGAATACGCCAAAAAAATCGTAATCGTCCTTTTTGATCAGGTAAAGTGCAGCACGGCGAAGGTTTTCGAGCTGTTCTCCAATATTCTTCACGTAGGCATCTTTGTTCAAATTTAACTGGAGCTCGTTGGGCGAGCTGGGCCTGAAGCCAGGAACTTTATCCTTCAGCTCATTTTTCAATGATGCGGGATATGTGTAATTTGCCTCCGCGCTAGGAGTCAAAAATCCAGAAACCAGAAATCCGTTAACAGGGCGGACAGGAAATGTCACGGGGGCATTCAGCACCCCGACCTTCAATGAGTGTTTGCTTAGAATCTCCCAGATGTCCGCAGAATTCCTCCTGCTCGCATTCGTAGGGGCAAAACTGTAGGAGCCGTGTTCGTGATGCATGAAATCGAATATTCCGTGCTTGCCGGCATTCTTGCCAGTGTAGATCGAGGACCACGCCGGAGGCGTAACATCGAGAGTGGACTCTAGGACGCCATGCGCGCTATCTCGCAAGAGAGCGCCTAAATTTGGGAGCTTCCCTTGATCTACCCATTTAGTCACCAGGTCAAAAGGAGCCCCGTCTATTCCAATTAGGAGTACCTTTCCCGACGTAGCCAAAGCGCAAGACTTCCTCTTGATATCGCATATAAGACTTTGATCTGCGTGACCTGACAGGCCTCGCGCGTCACATCTCGGAAACCGAAATACCTTGGTGTCAAATTATGAAAAGAGCGGGACGGAGGAGATCTCGGGCTTGGACGTGTGAGGAATCGGCCTGACGACCTCGAATCAGGATCATTTAGGGCAACCTTGACGCAATCGCGATTTCGATCCCGCCACACTGCTGGATGAGTGGAGGCTTGGTCTCATTGCCTGTTTACGATGAAACTCGATCCGTCTGCGCTAAGAGGAGATGGCTGCGCTATGACAGCCCCTCCAGAGCTTCCAGTCATTGATATTTCTATATTCGGAAGACCCCCGATCGCGGCAGTGGTTGCGCCAATCGTCGCAAAACCCGTCCCGGCAATCGAAGTATATACTTGACCATATTTGGCGGTTCCAAAGTTTGCAAGGTTCGTCAACTTGCAAACAAGAATTAAGCACAGGGCTGGCCTCTCTTCAATCCACTCCGCTGACTTCAGACTGGAGGAATACGAAAGAGTCTTCGCGAAAGTCCACCCCTTGGTAACGTCGTGTACGGTTATGGTCCAAGTCTGCGTTCCGCTTACACAAGAAGAAACGCATACTATACTCGCAGACATAACGTCTCCCGGACTGACGGGCTGAGATATTGCAGTCTCTGCTTTTGGAAGCGTCTCCCACCAGACTGCGTATTTTGTCTTTCCATTACCCGAATCTGATTCGGTCCCGGTCTGAATGAGCGATTTGTCCCCGCTGAAGAATCCTCCAATTCCTATCCACTGGGACGAGTATTTGGATCCAAGTGTAGCTTGCACCTTCTGAACGATCCAAGAGCCATAGACAGCAGTTACAGTTGGGCTGGGCGTCGTGCCAGAGGCAGCGGCGTAACCGGCCCAATTTAATGAACTGATTGTAGTTGAGTCAAGCGTAGATACGGGGTGTTGCGTAATAATTGAGGGCTGCTGGAAACTTGCTGCGAACGAACTCGAAAGAAATACTGATATGAATAATGCAATCGCGACGTACGCGCCCGCGTTTTTCATTTTAGTCTTCATTTTGATCACAAGCGACCTTTCTCCGTGAATTGTTTTGTAGTTACTTTAATCTTGCTACATTGTCCGAAGAATCGGATTAATCTCGCCGCATTATCGGCAACACGATCGGAATCCGATGTAAACGAGACCTGGCTATAGCCCTGGAGTTGATGAGCTATTGGCTCTTTTCACAAGAAACATTCAGTTTTCCTGCTGTAATCTGCGAAGCATATTCTGCCTCTCAATCGAGGCTAGGTTTCAATTGTAGCGTTGGTAGATCGGCATACCGGTCTGCGAGCTCTAGATAGACCTGGCCCGATTCTTGAAACTCAAAAGTGTGGGATTATATGATTCTGAATTAACAGCAGGTACCGTTGTAATTCCAGTTCGACTCGTTCCCTGGCCTTATCTCGAAAAGTAAAATATGTACGGTGCTGAGCGGAGTGTAATATCTTTCGTTGATGTAGGTCTGAAAATCAGCAGTAGTGGTACGATAGTCTGCGTAGGGCATTATGATGAACTGTGGATGAAGATGTTCAATCGCCGACGTTGAAATGACCCAGAATATGGGATACGTACCCCTCGTTGGGGTCTGTAGAGTCTGATTGAGCGGGGGCTCCGAATAGTATGATTGAGGTTGCCTCATGTAAGCTATTGACACGTTTATGTTGTCCTTCTCGATGTAATACCCGATCATCGCCAGCGATGTTGCGACGTAGCTGTTGTTGCTATGATTTGTGTTGACATATTCTAGTATAGGAGTCAACTCGTCCCAGTCGCCGAAGCCGCTACTGTAAGTGAGTGGAGTTGCGTACATACTCAGTGCTATTCCAGACATAACCAGCGCGACGATCGCAACGGACAGGTACGGCACGAACGACCTTCTCCTCGAGTACTTGCTAATCGATTCAATACTTAGCTGAGTGACCCTGCCAATCATTACCAAGAAAATTAGAGAAGGGTAAAGTGCAAAGTAGGTCCTTCGATCAGGGTAAGTAAAAGCGAAGGCCAAGAATCCAAGGAATAGAATGAGCAGAAGACCATCAGCGATATTTCTTCTCAGAAAGAAGGACACAACGAAGAATGCCAGCACGCACGTTACGATAGTAGTCCAGATGGCAATGTCGATAGGTAGCGGGGCGAACACCTGGAATGGATTCGTCGAAGCAACGTGAAAAAATACTTGAACGAAATTTCTGAATCCAGTGTAGAAGAGCTGCCCAGATCTAATCTGACCAACTAGCGCGCTGGACTGGTGAATCTGAAAACGATAGACCAAGTCGTAATAGAACGGATTCACATTGTTAGCCCAGAGCGCCGCGAGAACTGGTACGAAGGTAAGAAAGCCCATACCAAAGTATACTGCAGTTTCTTTGAGAGGAAATTTGATTTGGAACTTGTTCCAATAGATAATTAGGAAAAGTAAGATCGCGACTGCCATAACGAGCGTAATGTACTTTGCGTCTAGGGCAAGGCCAAAAATAACCCCTCCGATTATCGTGAGCTTGAGATCTCTCTTCTTTACCACGCCTTCCCAGAAGAACAGGGTTGCGCCAAGGATCAGCATCGTAGCCAGTGCTTCTATGTAGATTTGCCTGCTGTACAGTATATCATAGCCATCAAACAGCAGCGCGACCGAAGCGACGACCCCTGCCTTCTTTCCGTACATGGACTTGCCGAGAAAGTAGGCAAATACGACTGAAATTGCTCCACACGTCACAGAGAGCCAGCGCAGGCTGTCAAGAGTGGCACCCGAGACCGCCATTATCAAAGCAAGAAGATATGTGAGCAGCGGTGGCTGATCCCACATGTAAGGCGCTTGCCAACTCCAGTTGGCAGCGAGAATATGAATTGCCCTAGATGCGTAGGTAAGCTCATCGGGAGCCGCAATTAACACCGACAGGTTGTAGCCACGTATCGCAAGTCCTGCAAACAGCAGGCCAAGCGCAAAGGCTATCTCCAGCCAAGGTATGTTGGAGAGAGAACGACTTTCCTTTCGCTTTTCCTGCACATCTGCTGTCATAGACTACCCCGCGAATGTCAGCTCAGGTAGCCGAGCGCCTTCAGCCTCTCTTCGATCTTACTTTCTTCCTCTTCTGAGAGGGTTCGCGGGGCCTGCTCGATGACGGCCTCCTCGGATTCCCATTGTATCGGGTTTGCGTTGCGAAACTCTGGAGTAAAGGCTTCGGTCATAACGCGCCCGTCCACATCTCTGGGGATTGGCATGCCCATCGCATACAATATTGTAGGGGCGATGTCGTCCAAGTTTGCGTCAATTATTTTCGATTTAGAAATTCCTCGTCCGCTTATCGCAACAACGCCCTTTTCAGTATGTGTACCGCTCCACAAGGTGCTTCTACTGAAGAGTGATTTGTGACTCGCAGCAAAGGCAAGCGGATCAAAGCTCGTAAGAGATTCTGTCGGAAGATAGCCTGTGTTTGGAAGGCATAGAATATCTGGCGCCTGTTCGATGTGAGGACCAGAGAGAACCTGCTCCCTCGGCAAAGCGTACTTGAAAACATAATTTCCATTGTCAGGGTCCTTTATCCCAGCTAACTGTCTTGCAACCTGCTCTCTTATTTTTTCGTAGTCAGACTGCTCGACAATGCCGTAAGGCTCTCTACCCTTCAAATTTATCCTCAAGCCGATGCCTGATTGGATGAACGCAGTTGTGTTACCCCAATCAATCGCCCCTGCAAAGAAACCGTCATCACCCTCGGCTTTGGGGCTGTTCGCCCTGTGCTTCATAAGCTGAGCCAGCACTTTCCTCGATCCCGGAATGTCTAGGATCCACTGCAAGCGCATGCCAAACATCGTCTTTGCGACGAGCCGAAACAAACTCGTCGATTTGGGATCCGGCGCCTGGGGTTTAACCTTTAGCAACTGTGACATCTGGAGAAACTCGGCTACGTTGAACCGCTTGTCCACGCGCTCGCCTCCGTGGTCAGAGACAATAATAACATGCGAATTTTCGCCGGCAAGTTCCATGAATTTGCCAACAAACCCGTCAACGTTCTGGTAGAGCGAAATCATTCCCTCGGGTTTGTCATAGAAAGCGTGCTGAACTTCGTCTGTTTCTTTGAATACAACGAACCCAAAGTCCCAATCAATTCGGTTCAACAGATAGAGCGAGGCGTCCCCCACCATCTTCACTGTCGAATTTAGTTCCCGTAGATAGAGGGTCTTAATATAGGACGGCGCCGTGCCGATACGGTATTTCGGGATAATCTTCTTGATTTCGGCCCCAAGCTCTTCCGGGTAAGTGAAATCATACTCGGTTCCCGGCGCCATGAAACCACATACAAGAAAGCCGTTTACTGGCCTTGGAGGATAGGTAAGCGGTGTATTAACCACCACTACCTTCTTTCCATAAGATCCGATAATCTCCCAGACATCGCGTCCATCACGAATAGTGGAATTCACTCCTACCTCTGAATAGGAGTTGGGCTTGTGATTTCGGAATCCAAGAATTCCATGCTTTCCCGGATTCTTTCCGGTATAAATCGAAGACCAAGCAATCGGGGTGACTGGAATCCTAGAATACAGATCACCGTACGAGCCCCTATCAAAAATCCTTGCGAGATTTGGGAGGTATCCCTTGGAGATCCAAGGAACAAGAAGCGATAGCGGGGAGGAATCCATTCCGATTACAAGAACGCGATGTTTCAAGAATTTGTTCAACCCGTGCAAATCAATTGTTTATTTATGCTAGCGCTGCGGCATTGCTTTTTTGTTAATATGTACTGTGGAATGTGAAATTCACGAAGCCATTGAAGAAAAATCAACAATGAGACGGCCGCAATGGAGCTGCTCCGTGCGGAACGAAGACTCACTCTATGGTATTTAGAGCTTTTCGGCGGAAAAAAGCTGGACTTCAAATTGCCGCTAGACACATTGCGTTATCTAGGGTCTGTTGCATTTCGGTATAGGTGAATGATCGGAAGCAACTGTCTATCTTATCGACCCGGATGCCTTTGTTTATTGTCAATAATAACTGCTGATTTTTTGGTGAATCGAAATAATTGAGGCGGAAAACGGATTTCCTTTAAAGTCGGTTGTCCATTGCTATTGCATCGGTACTCGATATGTCCGTTTCCATTCAATTGTTTCGAATCTTCGGACCAACCAATTTCTCGTCAGCAAATATCTAAATAGGCTGAAAGAAACCACAACGAATCCAATGAAATTTCTTGTCGCCTGTTTCTTGCTGGCTCTACTCGCTTTGAATTTTGTAGCTGGATTAAATTATACTAGTGCACAGTCCACAAATGGAGCGGTTATTGTCGTCCAAGTTAACGACCAGAATGGCGTGTGGTACAATGGTGTCGCAGTTCAGATATGGGAACAATCGGGCCCACTCCAGGCGGCAGGTACAACACAAAATGGAGAATATGCAAGCCCGGGTGTTCCATTCGACACAAACTACGTAGTAATTGTCAGCAACGGGTACTCGAGCCAAAACGAGACTGTTTATGTGGGATCTAGCAACGTTTTCGTTACACTCACTCTGACGAGACCTGCTCAGCCGGTGCTCGCGGTGAGCGGTGTGACTTTCCAGCCCAGCGTCGTTTCACCCGGAACCGAATTCACCGCTACGCTTACGGTGACAAGCTCGAGCTCCTCATCAGCATACAACGCCTTCATTTCGTTCAATTCAACATCCTCACCATCGGGTATCAGCCTCAGCGGAACTGGTTCCACCATCCCGATCGGCAACGTTCAGGCAAACTCTTCTCGAAGTTTCAACGTCACGTTCTCGGTTGATCCTACAGCAAAGACTGGTAGCTACATTATGCGTTACAGACTGAATTATACGGACATTTCAACCACTCAGTATAGCTCCGTTGGCGCCATCACAATTCCGGTGACTGGAACTCCAGCGCGCCCTAACCTTGTCGCTTCCTCAGTAAGCTTCTCTCCTTCAGTAGTCACTCCCGGGATCAACTTTGTAGTCCGCATTGACATAAACAACTCGGGGAACGAGGCTGCGTACGGTGCCAACCTTGCTATTGCTCCAAATTCTCAGGTAAGCTTGGTAGGCGGAACGGGTGTAATTTCGCTCGGAACGATTCAACCGCATGAGAACGTATCGGTCACTTTTGACATGTACTCAAACCCGACCGCGCCGACTAGTGCAGTACCGGTGAAATTTGCATTTACGTACAGCAATCAACTTGGCGTACTTTACAACGATTCTAGTGTTTTCTCTGTTCCAATGACTGCGACACCAAACCTAAAAGTCGGCCAGTTCAGTATAAGCAATGCCCCTCTCACGCCAGGACTTTCCACATTTCTGTCTCTGACCATCGCAAATGTCGGGGGTGACAGCGCCTACAATGTGGCGATCACATTGTCGGGGAATCCATTTCTCACGGGTAACTCAACAAACTATCTTGGGGCCATCGCAAACGGCACCAGCTCTAAGGCCTCTTTCTTCCTCAGCGTCTCAAACAATACTCAGCCGGGATCTTACACTTTCGGTGTGAATGTCACCTACCAAGATCTGGCAGGAAGGAGCTATTCTTCGACCAGCAACTATAGCGTCCAGATTGAACCATATGCGCCTCCAGAGGTGACCGTGACAAATATTCTACTCGACCCTCCAGTCCTCACGCCAGGCACCTCCGGTTCGATCACTGTGTTTGTGAAGAACACGGGCACCACAGAAGCAAAGAATGTAATAATCCATATCACTGGAGGCAATGGAATAGTTTCATCATCTTATTTCGGATTAGGGACCATAGAACCCGGTGCCGCTGTAACCCAGGTTGTTGGTCTAAATGTTGGTCAGAACCTAAAGGCCGGAAGTTACGATCTGTCTTTCAATGTGAACTATACCGACCCCACGGGGAAGGCATTTCATTCATCGGGGCCCTTTGAGGTCACCGTCTATCAGGGAACGGGATTAATCTCTACGACAGATATTCTTGCAATAGGCGGTGTGGTTGTCCTTGCCCTCATTGGCGTCGGCTTTCTCCGAAAGACCGGGCGATTATGAGCTGGAAGCACCGTTTCGTCTCTCGCTGAGTTCCCGCTTCTTCCAGATTCGAAGTATGGAATGAGCGCCTTTTGATACAATCACTCTAACGATCTTTTCTCCTCGGAACTCTGGAGCGCGAATCCTCTCAATCCCAGAGACCCCTAAATTTGGCCTTCACAGACACTGCCGCCATGAGGGAGATGCATATAGCTACAACTTCTAGCAGCAACCAGTAATAAGTAGATAATGTAAAGACTGCAAAGTTGAGCGGGAGAAGAAGCTGAAAGGAAAGCCACCCTGCAAAGACATCAAATGATATGTGTGCGAACAGAACAATGAAACCAATTGCGAATAGTTCGCGTCGCATTCGTCGGGGGCCGACTAAGGCGAGTACAATGCCAGATAAGATGGCAAATGGAATCGAGTGATCAGGGTTGCCAATTACTGGAAAGCCGAGCGCGACTGTGAGATGATCCAGATCGATGAGGACGCATGCCAGACCTGTCAGCGAAATCAATCTAAAGTTGAGTAGTGGGATAGATGCAATGAGACCAAAGATTATGTGTCCAGACAATTCGATCGCGAGCCTTGGGCGCTGATAATCCGGGAGAACAATTCGAGCTTGAGGATGAAGCAAGCTCAGATAGCTAAACAAGATTGCGACGCAAACATAGGCGAGTATCCACTTGCACATCTCTATGAGTTTCGTCTTCTTCTCGGGGCTTAGTTGCAAAGTGGGTCCGCGCGAAGTCGAATTGTTTGCTCGCAAGCCCAAGAATCAAGATCCAATTGAACGACTTCTGGCCGGACGACATTAAAGTTTAGTGCTGAGCAGAAAGAGAACTATGACATCAGATACTGTGTGGCGCATGGGAGAGTCGATTTTTGTGCTTGCAACACGTGCCTAGTTTAGCAAGTTAGTGGTCCATAGTTGAGGAAGAAAGTATACACACACTAAGGGGAGATACTCGAGGAGTCAGGTAGGATGATGGACTCTCAGAGTTCACTTTTATTTGGCGAAGAGAAATGCTCTAATGTCGAAGGTCAGCAACTTTGCTGAGAAGACAATGGGGGCAGAGAAACCCACTATCGCCATCGAGGGTCACAAAACGTTTTCCATGCATTCCGCAGCTGCAAGGACCAAGACCATCTGCGTTATCAGAGCGCGCAGAGATTCGGGGCTTCTCAATGGTATGTACACTTTGCATTAAAATTTGTTCTTGCTCAGACACCTATAATCGCTTGTGGAGATGGCGTCTAGATCGAAGACCCAATTTTTCAGTCTTCCAAGACCATTGATTCTGGCCCGTGCGGCGCCCAAATGGCAGTTATAGCATGACAATGCTCGGTTTCCGATACAAGTAGAGTCGGTGATACACATCTAGAAGTACTTTGTAAACCTGCAGTTTTTAACATCGGTAGAATGAATGTCTTGCCAAAGATAGCAAAGGGCTTTCGAGCGAGAAACACCTATGGCACTATTTGAATTAATTAGGAGTCACTCGAACTACACTTGGCAAACGAGCTCACTGCTATTTCTTAGGCTAGAGCTCGGCAACCCCTTCTGCATCTTGATGTCGTATCGTTGGTGCATTTCTTCAATAGATTAGACCGTGATTGCTCAGGAATGTAGACACAGTCGAACTTGGGAAAAGAAAGAGACATATGCCAGGGATTCGGTCGTAACACAACATTCCATATGTGCTCGATAATCTGATGCAACGAACAGCTGCGCGCCTTTGATTCCTATAGTCGCCACAGTTCTTCACATTCCTCTTGAAGACCACAAGAGGAATTTTTCACGCATCTACGAGATTTTCACCTCAGATTTGCCTGATTTCACAAAATGATTCCGAATAGTTCCAGTTTTTTCGCTTGGAAACATTTAGGCAGTATATCTATAGTCGATAGAGAATGTATAGGTCATGCCGAAAAATTGGAGTCATTCAATTTCATTTTATACTAAGCAAATACTTGCTTTGGCGTTGAAAATTTTAGAGATTTGTTCTTGCTTTCCTCCGAGCAAAGGCGGGGTAGAGAGGTGCGTGTACGAACTCTCGACTCGATTTGCCGAGCGAAACCACAAGGTGGTTGTTGCTACTTCATCGAGGGGAAAGAAAGCCAAGTTTCACAAGGAGAGGATTGACAAGCTCGACGTCATTCGATTTCCAGAGCGGTTTCATATCTTCGAGGCGCCTATCCTTCCGACGCTTTCGATGACTGCGCTCTTTGCTGATTACGACGTTCTCCACGTACACGGCATGAGTCCGACGATTACCGACCTTAGTATATTCTTCGCAAAGCTGAGAGGAAAGCCTGTCGTCTTGACGTATCACAACGATGCTGAGAGCGACAGGTGGGGCAGGATTGCGAAAGTCGCCGCCTTTGTTTATTCAACCCTCGCATCAGCAGTCATTCGGCGCGCGGACGTTATAGTAAGCTCTACCCGCTCATACGCTGAAACAAGCCCTGCGTTGAAGCCCTCCCTGGACAGACTAAAGGTGATCCCAATGGGAGTTGACGCAGAGAAATACGAACAACTCGATCTGACTGAGAAGGACGACTCCGAGCATGACTTGCTATTCGTGGGGCAATTGAAGGATTACAAGGGGGTTGAAGTGCTTCTCGAGGCCATCTACTACCTACGCTTAGAAGGGCACAACGTCAAACTCAAGGTTGTAGGAACAGGTCCAGAGTCTGGCAATCTTAGAAGACAGGCAAGGTTGCTCGGCCTCGAGCAAGACGTTCTATTCCTCGGCAACGTATCTGATACAGAATTGATGGAGTTGTATGCCACTTGCGATTCTTTAGTGCTCCCAAGCTTAAATCGCCGTGAAGCTTTCGGGATTGTGCTACTCGAGGCGATAGCCGCGGGTCGAAACGTTGTAGCGAGCGACATACCCGGAGTTAACGAGGTAGCTTCTCTAGGAGGCGGATACCTCGCAAGGCCGAATGATGCCCAATCTCTTGCAAACTCTATTCTCTCCTCTCTTCAAAACAAACGGCATCCGGAAAGCATCAGGATGGTTGCGAAGGAACTATCTTGGGACAAACTAGCAGCTAAGTATTTGTCAATCTTCGAAGAATTGGTCACTAAATCCTGAAACGCGTCCAAGATTCAAATCCGTGAGATGCATGACTCCATTTCCCAAAATGCGAAATGCATGGTGAATTTGAAATTTACTGCCTGAGTCTCGGCTTCATTATCCTTATAGATAATTCCTCTTTTTGAAGAGTAGCCCAAAAATTAGGTCTGACTAAAGTATGAAAACATTGAATTTCATTCTGCCAATCTCACTAATTCTTCTCTTCGCAATCGCATTCGCTCCAGCGGCTTTCGGAAGCACTCCGGGTGCGGGTTCGAGTCCGTCCAACATTGGACCGGATCAGTCAAGCATGTTGACCATATCCAATAACCAGGTGTTTGCCGTGGGCGCTGTCACGGTAACCGGCCCGGATGGCACTGTCTACAAATCTACGGTCTGCACCCTGTCAACGCCGTGCACGGGAAGCTCCTCGAGCAACGTGACCCTCTCCTTCGGCACGGGTGTCTCGGGATGGATTGTAACAACCGTCGGGGCTGGATGTGCTGGATACTCCCCAGCCTTGAATGGAGGAGCAAACACGCACTGCAACGGGCAGTATGAATATTCTGTAACGGGGCTCGCTCTCGCCCGGCCACCAATCTTCCGAGTGTCTGCTAACTTTAGCGTACCAGAATTTGGAGTCCCCGCGATAATGGTTGCGGCGGTAGGAATGGTCCTTCTCGCTCTGCGGTCAAAGTTAACAAGCAAAACCAGCATTCCAAAGATCTAGTTACAACTTTGAATGACCGACAAAAATGGTCATTCATTCCTTTTCTCCTTTCTTTCGAGCCTAATTTCTTCTTTGACGAATTTTCCAGTCCTTTTGATAATCACTTCTTACCCTGGTGGACGGATTCCTTCTCGGGGCGCTACAGGTCGTAGCTAGACGCCCTGTCCTACGGATTGTATGATTGATTTGTAGGCAAAGTAGGCGGGCTCTCGCGAGTTAAAGAAAGAAGGACTAGGTATCGATCCGTCAGAGTAGTATCCTGAAAAGTCGTTTGTATAAAATGGAATGATCATCGATGCGTTGATCTGACTATGGGCAAAGTTGCAGATTTCCTGAATCCACGTCGCATCAGTCTGAGCCCTCGAAGAGTCGTACACTGCACTCCCATCAGTACTCCAAGTCTCCGCTATCCAGACTGACTTTCCTCCACTTCCCAACATACTCAGAAACTTCGCGGTGCTCACCATGCCAGAGGAAGAGTAGATATCAAAACCAATGAACGAGATTGCTGGAATCTTTTCCACGCCTTGCAGGTAGGGAACATACATCTGGGGGTTGCTCCCCAGGCTGTCTGCAGCGACAGAGATGCCTACCTTTGTATTCGGAGAAACTGACAATACCGCAGAGGCCAATCTGTTTGTGAGGGCTAGCCAGCTGCTCGTGCTCTGGAATTGAGGGTTCGTTCTAGAGTCAGACACCAAATCAACGTACCAGCCAGGTTCTTTGATCACGATGTAGTAATCTGGATGGTAAGCCGAGGCGAGTGTAGTGACTCGCTTTATCCAAGCTGACTGGAATTGATCCCAGGGAAGCTGACCGCCGTGCCTGTAGCTTTCGGCCGCCGCGTCGGCGATAATCAACTTTAATCCGGCGCTTCGCACGGACTGTATTGTCGAATTCATTTGCGAAATTTCTGCTTGATTGTTAAAAAGCCACGGATCATAGTCCAAGTCGACTCTTATCGAATCAATCCCTGTCGATGCCAGCATCTTCAGGTCTGCGCTGATTATTAGAGGTGAGTTGTGCATCGCGTTATCGTAAGACGCAGTTTGGAGAACCGCACCGAAACCCATCGAAGTTGCGTTCTGCTGAACCGGAGTCGAGTTTCCCTGAGAAATGAATGATTGCGGAGACTGCGCAGTTGGACCTGTGATGGAAGTCGTCCTGTAGCCGTACGACACTGAGCAGAAGCAGGAACCGAGATACAAAGCCGTAATCAAGGCGGAAAGAAGCAGAAACGTCATTCTTCCCTTGGGCGTAGGCTCTCGATTCCACCTCATCATTCCGCGGTGTGTCACAACATGGTGTGCCAGTTCACACTATTAACGGAAATGAATTGGAGATAGCATGATGAGAACAGATATACTTCTAAATCTGAATTTCGGTACTTTGGGGCGTTGATACGTCCAAGGACCATCATTCTTGCTAGAGTGGGCAAAATTGAAGGAGCAGTTTACTTTGAGAGTATCCCTTTCATGGTGTAGTAATTCTGGATCATGCCGTAGTAATCCTCCTTCAAAGCATACCGCACGATGCCAGCTGAAAGCTTGCCCATGAAGAGAATCGAGCGCCACCCGAAGAGGTCCCTGTACCCCTTCCCTCCCCACAGCGCAGAGCGCCTGAGGTTCAATGGATGTCTTCCCTTGACAGGGATTCTGACCCACTTGCCATAGTTCAGAGCGTGCTGCCCTATCTGGTAATCCTCCCAGCTCCTCACCCACTTTGACGGATGCCAGCTTCGGAACACGTCAGTCCTGAGGATCGCGTCCCAGCATCCGTAGCTCCTCTCTCCTCTCTGAAGTTCCCTGGGCTTACCCTCGTAGTTTATCATCCCCTCCACTCCCACGACCCCCGGAGTGATGTATGATTTCAACAGGTCAAACCAGCCCTCCTCCACCTCGACGTCGTCGTCCAGAGTGACGACCCAAGGGGTTTGTGCTTTTTGAAAGAGAAGGTAGCGCGAGTAAGATACGGGAGAGCTCACATCTAGCAGAATCCGGTTCGCCGGTATCGAGCCATTCTGTATGTTCCTCCGCGCAGAAACCAGGGCGCGTTCCTTGTTCCTTGTGGATACGAGCACGTCAACGCTCTGCAACTCGTCGCTCGAATACGATGACATTTCTTTTGGTGCTCTCCCCTTTGCTCTCACGATTCATCATGATCTCAATCGAAGAAGTGGAGCAATTTGCACCGCAAGATTTCGCTCGGCGTAACAAGCCAATAAAAGTTTAGGGTCAAAGCGAAAAGGGCAAAGTCGAATCTTAGAAATTGGATCATCTCTGTGTGATGTCTCACATACCCTCGACTTTTCGAAACAAAGAGGGAGGAAAGATTTGTGCATCTATGTCCAACTTGGATGAACAACGCGCGCCAGGCGATGTAGGCAACCCAATCTATGGAGCAAATCGAATCTTCTCAACAGAATCAACCGGTAGCACTGATTAAGGCTCTCACCCGGACCATGTGTTATCGTGAGCGGATCCTAAGAGCTGAATACATCTCCAGTTAGGACAGGAGAGGCTGCGTCAGCATTTGGTCGACCATGAACAGAAACTCGGTCTGCTGGCAGCCCACACAAAAGAACGAGGAACATGGTGCCTCTTGCTTTTACGAGAGCGACCCAAATCCCCCACATCTGAGGAACAGCTCTCACCGCTAGCGATTGTTTTGGAGATCGCGAAGCATCTGCTCGAACTGCTCCTTGGTGATCTCTCCTCTCGCATACCTTTCTCTCAGAGTCTGGAGCGCGGGGTCGTAACGTGGGTAGTAGTATCCACCGCCGTAGTACCGCCTGCGCCAAGGGAAGAATAGCCATCGCACACCCAAGAAGATTATGAAGATTACAAAGAGGAAGCTCCAGAATCCGAAGAAGGGAAAAGGGAAGAAGAACAAGTACGGGCGCGGAAACGTTGCTCCAAAGATTGAGGGACCAAAGATCAACGAAAGAAGGGCGACCACTCCAATGAGGAGAAACAATGCTCCGATGGCTATCCAAATCCACCTGAAGGGACGGAAGAAGAAAGATGCCAATTCCTTTGGAATTCGACTCCTTTGGATAGGGACCCTTTCCTTCCCTTTACTCGCCGAGTCTCTTGAGCCTTTCGCCGAGTTCCTTTAGCCTTGCTCCGTAGCTTGCGAGTTTCGAGCGGTCAACCTTTGAGAGATCTTCAAAGTATGATATATACCCGCCAATCTCTCCGAGCATGTCCTCCACTCCGCGAGGAGTCTGTTGGAATGGCATGCCGAAGGGCCACTCCATCTCCGATTTGCCCTTTTCCGTGATTTGATACCTTCCATCGCCCATCTTGGTAACCAATCCTTCCGTTGCCATTTCGTCGAGCATTGGGTAAATTGAACCTGGTGAGGGACGCCAACCTCCCCAGCTCATTCGCTCAATCTCATCCATGATCTCAGCGCCGTTCTTCGGCCCTCTGGACACGATAGCGAGGACCCAGGGCCTCAGCCAGCCTCGCCTGTGACCTCCTCTCCAAGCTCTAAAACCGAACATAACTACCGATATCGAATAACCGATATCGAAACATATAGACTTTGCTGTGAGGTTCTGTTGCGTCTGATGGACTCCAACAATAACTTTCGATGTGTTGAATGTCTAATCATGCCGGCGCTGGCCATGCGAAGCAAGAGCCTACTTCGTTTCGATAACTCTTTGATCGGGTCTCTGCTGGTAACATTGTTATCCTCTCGGATACTGTCCTATGCTCCCTTGCCTTTCGCTCATGCTCTAACTAGCTCTGCTTCGAGGAACTAGAATCTGGATTCATCATTTTCTGGCTAAATATCTGGAGTGTATCAGTGCCGGAATTGCGGTAAGCTTCGCTCGATTCAAGATAAGGTGAGGCCTCTTCGTATTCATTCGATCCAATGATGCGAATTCCTACCGTGTTTTGTATTCGAAGGGCCATTCTCTCCTTTTCTTTATATACTCTCAATAGTCGTAGCCGTCACATACGCGAGCGGGGTACCGCATGTCTAACATGGTTTGGCGGCCTGAATTCAATTGTACCCCTTGTGTGTGGGTAGCCAAAGAGTAGTGCCTTTCAGGGACAAGAAAATTGCGAGTCTTTGACGGGGAACACATGTCTTTGAAAGCTAGACAAAAACCCGGAGAATTCAACCGAGTATTACTGATTAGAAAATAGCTTACTCGCTCTGTCCCAGACACTTTCGAGCAGACATTCGAGTCCTATCCAGGGATAAGAATACCCTCACCTTCGACCCCAGCACCTGCTCGCTTGATTATTATATTGGTGAAGTTTTTCCATACGCAGAAACAGTTTGACCAGCTCCTCCTCCAAAGGCGTCCCAGAAAGTGTCAGGAAAGCATGGGAATTTGCCAAGAGAAACCAGACCAAATTCATCAACGACCTCTGCAAGCTCGTGAGCCAGCCGAGCGTCTCTGCAAAAAATCAGGGGTTGAAAGAGTGCGCCGAACTTGTTAGGGCGATGATGAGTGAGCTCGGCATCAAAGCACGAATGATTGAGGTTCCGGGAGCTCCGCATGTGGTCTACGGAGAGCTCAAGTCTGGGCAAAAGGGCACGAAGACCCTCGTAATCTACAACCACTACGACGTGCAACCAGTGGAGCCGCTGGACGAGTGGAAGAGCGATCCATTCGAACCAAGGGTTTTCGGCGGAAAAATCTTCGGGCGGGGAGTTGGCGACGACAAGGGAGAAATCGTGGCCCGATTCAAGGCAATCGAGTCTATACAAAACTCCGGGGGCAAGGTCTCGCCCAACCTGAAGTGGGTCATCGAGGGCGAGGAGGAAGTGGGCAGTCCACATTTTCACCAATTCGTTCTGAAAAACAGGAACCTATTCCGCGGAGACGGATGCCTCTGGGAGGGTGGAGATCGCTCGGCGCGCGGCACGCCAGAAGTACACCTTGGCGTCAAGGGCCTTTTGTACGTCGAGTTCAGTCTGAAGGTGGGAAAGAAGGATCAGCATTCGATGTACGGGCCGATCGCCCCAAATCCCGCGTGGAGGCTTGTGAACCTCCTGAGCACGATAAGAGATAGAAATGGCAAGATCCTCATCAAAGGATTCTACGACGATGTTGCAAAACCCACGCCCGAAGAAAAGCGCCTCCTGCATGAGAACGAGTTCGACAGCGAAGAGCTCAGAAAAGCACTCCAGCTGGACTACCTCCTGGAGGAAAAGACAGATGAACAGACCGTCACGAAGCTGCTTTACTCGCCCACGGCAAACATCGCAGGATTTGGATCCGGTTACTTGGGAGAGGGATCTAAAACCATCGTGCCGAGAGAGGCATTTGTCAAGATGGATTTTCGCCTGGTGGCGAACATGCGAGCTGACGACATATTAGCAAGGCTACGAAGACACCTCAAAGAGAATGGGTTTGAAGATGTCAGACTGACTATCCATTCAAGAGAGGACCCGGCAAAGACCAACGTAGCAAGCTATATCGCGCAGACGCTGATAAGATGCACAGAGATGGTGTACGGAAGGAGGCCAAATGTCTGGCCCACGATCGCCGGAACAGGCCCGCTCTCACTTTTCACCAACAAGCTCAAACTCCCTACAGCGATGGGACTCGGCGTATCCTATCCGGGCTCGAGTTTCCACGCGCCAAACGAGCATATTCTGGTCGACCACTATGCAAAGGCGATCAGGCAGTTGATTTGCCTTTTCTCGACTTTCTGAAGCTCTTAACTTGAGAGGTCATCCTCGCCGAGCGGTGAGCGCTTTCTGTAGAAGGTATCTCCGCTCGCATCCTCGACCGTATCGAGAAAGCCTTGGGCAACGAGGGTGTGGCAGGCAGAGTCAACTGCATCGGGATCTAGGTCGACCTTGAACATCTTCTCGACTTCCTCCTCAATCTGGAATACGCCCTTGTCCTGCATGTCTCCCATCACGTAGAGTATCCTACCTTCCAAAGTGTCATTGCTCGGAGAGGGGGACTTTGGCAGCTCGATTCCGATCTTTCCCGATTTGATCAGATTGATGACTCTTGCCCAATCTTTGAGATCCTTTTTTCTGCTCCCGCCTGAAATATCCTCGATAAATTCTGCCTTCTTTTCGGTCCCGCCCTCATCCCTCCACCTGATTTTGAGCGAGGGCCTTCGGATAATGTGCTCCCTCCCTTCTTCGAGTTCAAGTCCGCGAAGTGGTATCGAAAGATTGTACTTGTTTGGGGCAATCCTGTTCAGGTCGTCCACATCTGCAAATCTTAGTCCAGCTGTGTCGCGGGGAAACGGAGTGAGCAAGAGGTCCTGTTCTTGGTTTGCGACTACGAAGAGCAGTCTAAGGTTCGTGAGGATCAGCGTGCCCTGCATCTTCCCACCAACATCGGAAGCGCCGCTCATTGTGACGCTCTGATCCTGGGCAAGGATGATTTCCTTCGCTTCCTCGTTTGGCAGTCCGCTACTATCCATTAGAAATGCTACAGATCCTTTTGAATGAATATACAGGATTTAAGCGAATCTAGCATCATACTTTGAAACTTACTATTTCTGTCAAGTTGGAAGTCAATAAGCGAAATTGAGCTGACACTTCTTTTCTTCCTACGCAATACAGCAATAGTTCGATCTACTCTGCAAGTCTTTCCTTGTAGTGCTGTCGAAACTTGCTCAGTTTTGGCGCGATTACTATCTGGCAATAGGGTTGCTCCGCATTGTTCTTGAAATATTCCTGGTGGTACTCCTCAGCCTTGTAAAAGGCCTTGAGCGGAACGACCTGAGTTACTATTGGGTCTTGGTGCGCGTTGCCCGAGTTTACCTCAGCGATCACCTTTTCGGCGGTCTTTCTCTGTTCCTCGTTCCCGTAGAATATCACAGACCGGTACTGCGTACCAACGTCAGCGCCCTGCCTGTTCAGTGTCGTGGGATCATGAATTGAGAAGAAAATTTCCAAAATGTCTCTGAAGGATATAGTACGCGGATCAAATGTCACCTGCACGACTTCGGCGTGCCCCGTAGTGTCTGTGCATACCTGTTGATAAGTTGGATTTGGGACACTGCCTCCAGAGTACCCGGATTCTACGCCTGTCACGCCTTTGAGCTGCGAGAAGACAGCTTCGGTGCACCAGAAGCATCCTCCACCGAGCGTCGCCACCTCTAAACCACCTTGAGATGCCGTCTCGCTGCCTGACCGTGATTGTGCTTTGCTCAATGTTGTCACATTCAAATTTCTGCTCCGCCGGTATAAACGCTTCACCCTCTCTCAGGTCAAGCGCGAATTGAGAAGTAGGGAGACTGAACTTCGATTGTCATTGGGAGCATTTGGCACATCTTCTCTTCTCCTGCAATGGGCGCGCGGATTTGTTGCACTTACGAGTATGATTTGCAAAATCGCAACGTTGATGAGCGTGAGGTAGGCTGACAAAAGAAAGGGGGGTTATCGACTATCTATTGGGGAGTATCACTACAATACTCGTTGCAATGGAGGATGTGGTTCTCCGGATTACCGAAGAAGGTGGTCGATTCAAGAGTCTCGAGGAACGACTAACATCAACCTCGCCGCAGTGCTTAGCCAATGACTCTTCTAATGAGAGTATTGTGTACTGTGGGACTCTTGAAAACGGTCTCTGGAAGAGTGAAGATGTTGGCTCCACATGGAAGAAGGTGGATCTTGGAGTCGAGTCGCAAAGCGTTACCTCGCTCGCAGTCAGCAATCTGGAGAGACCAAATGGATTTGGCGTTGTCTACGTGGGGATGGAGCCGAGCATGATCCTCAAGTCAAAAGACGGTGGCTCTTCGTGGGAGAACAAGGAGAGTCTTACAAAGCTCCCGTCTTCAAAGAACTGGAGCTTTCCGCCTCGGCCTTATACAAATCACGTGCGCTTTATTGCCCTAGATCCAGATCAAGCAGGAAAATTATACGTGGCCATAGAAGCTGGGGCACTAGTGAGAAGCTTCGACGGAGGCACAACCTGGAGTGACCGTGTGGTAAGTGGACCTTACGACACCCACACCCTTGCTACGCACAAACGTGCTCCCGGCCGGCTCTACTCGTCTGCTGGGGACGGCTACTTTGAGAGTTTAGACGGAGGAGATAATTGGAAGAGGAACGTGGATGGGCTCGGGGTCCACCAATACCTCTATGGCATCGCCGTCGACCCAAATGAACCGGATACGATAATCGTATCGGCATCCAGCGGACCTTGGAGGGCGCACTCTCAAAGCGATGCGGAGTCTGTAATTTATCGAAGATCTGTCGGAGAGAAAGAATGGACGCCGCTGGGAAGTGGATTGCCCGAACCTGAGGGGACTATTGTCAGCATTCTCGCGGGCGGGCCCTCTGGCGGCGGCGAATTCTATGCTGCTAACAACAAGGGAATCTACCGCTCAAACGACTCCGGGTTGAGCTGGGTGCGCCAAAGTATCCCTTGGAAGGATTCTTACCTGTCTCAGCACGCATGGAGCATTTGTGTTATAGAGACTAGCTGAGTCTTAGCGAGCAAATCTCCCGCACTTGCAACCGAGTATGAAAGAAGGCTATACCGAGTGCCCTAACTAAACCCTAATCCTAGGGCGAGAAGGACTTGTCCAGAGCCTCGTTCAATGCCAAGCACGAGCTGATGAGGGCTAGATGCGTGAAGGCTTGAGGAAAATTCCCGAGCGCCTCACCAGTTGGACCGACCTCTTCAGAATAGAGTCCAAGGTGGTTTGCGTAGGTGAACATTTCTTCAAGATACCTTCGGGCTTCCTGCAATTTTCCTGCCCTTGTCAGGGCTTCGACCAGCCAGAAGCTGCAGATAGAGAACGTACCCTCAGTCCCCTTCAAGCCATCCGAGGCTGCAGTTTCAATTCTGTATCTGTAAAGATGTGGCTCGTTCATTAGCTCTCTTTGCATTCTTTCAATCGTCTTGACCATGCGCTCGTCATAGCCGACGGTGAATCCGGTGAGAGAGATCGAGAGTGCGCTCGCGTCGATAGCGTCCCCACCGTAGTACTGAACAAAGCTCTGGTTCTCTTCGCTCCATCCCTTTTCCATGATTTCATTGTACACAGTGTCCCTTAGATTCCTCCATTGCTCCAATGGTGCGGGCAAACTCTGCTGTTCTGCAATCTTGATTGCTCGATCAAAAGCGACCCAAATCATCAAGCGTGAGTGGAGGAAATCCCTCTTACCTCCCCTGACCTCCCAGATCCCTTCGTCCTTGTTTTGCCAATTCTTTGACAACCACTCCATCATTTTGCCCATTGATTTGAATCCGCCGTACTTGACTCCTCTTTGCTTTGCGAAGATGTGCGCGGCATCCAGAGTTTCGCCATAAACATCTAGCTGTTCCTGCTTGTATGCGTCGTTTCCTATTCTTACAGGACTGCTATTGCGGTAGCCTTCGAGATGACCAAGGATCTCCTCATTCATCTTGTGACCTCCCTCGATGGTAAACATCGGCTGCATGTGTCCTCCTTGTGACTCTTCAACGCGATCTAAGAACCATTTGGCAAAATCAGTGGCTTCTTCATAGAGGCCAAGTTTCAACAAGCTGTTGAGAGTGAAAGCGGAATCTCTTAGCCAAGTGAATCGATAGTCCCAGTTGCGCTCGCCGCCGATTCCTTCGGGAAGGCTTGTCGTCGGGGCAGCGACGATTGCACCGGTTGGGGGCATACGTCAACATCTTCAACGTGAGCGCAGAACGGAGAACTGTCTCCCTCCATCGTCCCCGGTACTGACATTTTTGAAGCCAATTTCTCCAATAGTCAACTGTTTCGTACAGTTTGTCCCAATAAATGGGACCTGCCTCTGTATGGAGATCGACCCTGCCTTTTGCGCCTGTTTCGGCGATAAAGTATGCCAACTCACCCTTGTTCAGTTTGAACCTTGCCTGAGCTCCACCCGAGCCGTCATTCTCTACTGGAAAAGATGACGAAAGCCCCAAACTGATGTTGGTGCTTTCGAATACTGCTCCCTTGCCTGTCACATTCAAGTTGTGGCGATCTCTCGCGTAGTTGAAAGCGGGCCTGCAAACCATTTTGAACGACCCAAAACCACTCAAAATGCGGGCTCCTCGAAGTATCGCGTGGCTTTGAGTTCTTTCCTTTTGACGACGAATTGACATGAAATCTACAACTTCAGCAACACCTTGAGGTGTGAGAAACCTTGTGGTCAAAACATTGGTCTCTGGCAAGTAGTACTGCCTTATTTGTGCCTGATCAATGTTCGCTGGAGCAATGGTGAATGATCCTCCTATCTTGGCGTCAAGAATTGAGCCAAAGATGCTAGGGGAGTCGAATGCCGGGGAGCACCACCAATCAATTGTTCCGGTTTTCCCGACTAGAGCAACTGTGTGAAGATCTCCAATCACTCCATGGTCTTCGATAGGCAGGTAAGCTTGTGCTTTTTGAGGAACCTCCATCTGAGTTTCTCTTGCCATTGCTAGGAATTCACTTTGGTGTTTGTTACAGTAGTTCTCGGACATCTTTGTGCATGCTGTTAATTATTGGAATAAATGACGTGAATGCGAAGAAACTCGATTTATGTAAGAACAACGTCAGGCGGAAGGAAGGAAGGAATTGAAACTCATGAGACAAGTCATGCTTATTGCAGGCAAGGAGCCCAACCGTACCCCTCAGAAGACAAAGAGTTGACCGATGCGAGCGCAGTTGACCAATCCTGATTGAGGCCCAAAGATCGCGAGAGATTGGTCGCCCGTATTCCCTCACAGACATCTATACTTTGTACTTTGCTTTTCCTATCTTCTTCTTTACGCTTCCTTTTGTCTGTTCGAGGCTACCGCGTGCGCGTTCGGTTGGGCTGCCTTCTATCTTCCCCTTCGTCTTCCTGAGCTTACCCTTGACCTTGTCTTTTTCTCCGCTCAAAATGTCCTTTGACATCTTTTAATGTCTCTTGGAGAGGACTGTCGGTGCACTGAGCTATTTACTTCAGCTGAACAGATAATAGCAAAATTTACTCGGGTTCTGACTTCTTCATCATCAGTAAGATTCCCAAAGAGGAAAGTGTCTATCTCGTAAATATTGTATCGCGAAAGACATCTCCATTTCATGAGCTCAGCAGAGGAAGCAGGCAGAAAAGCCAAGGTCAATGAAACCGGACGCAAGTATCGGAAACCAAGCGATGAAGACTTGAGGAAGATCAAGAGAAATATCGACATGGAAGAGGAAGAGAGGCGAAGAGTCACCGGCGATGATCTGAAAACACGACCAGAAGGAAGTGGAGCCCAGTTCGAGTCACAAGCAAACGGAGAACAACAGGAACAAAGGCAAGGAGGTTGCCGGTAAGAACCCCTACTCTGAATGAAAGATCACCCGCCTAACTAAATCCGAAATTCACTCTAGTGACTTGTTTTCTTTGGCGTAAGCTTGGAGGCCAATCTCAAGAGTCTTGAGAATTCAGTGCGATTGATGTCAGGCGGGCCCTCGATCCTAATGTGGCGCATGTCCTTCCCAGTTCCTTCCAATAGTCTGGAATCGAGTTCGGCACCGCGCATGAAATAGAGGTTCAGATGGTCTTTGTAATCTGCAAACGCCACAATCATTTCTTTTCCAATAGTGTAAACAGGAATGCCCATCTTGATTCCTTCTTTCGCTTGCGGAAGGACTTGCTTGACGAGTCTTCTAATTTCACGAGCACATCGTCTACGTTTAGGGTCGATCTGTGCGACGAATTTCCCGACTTCGCCGGCCATTTCAGTTATCTCCTTTTCGTTTGGCCTCACTGGTGTGCAAAAGAGCTTTCGGGATCTGTCAGATTTAGCTTTCTTTCTCGCGTCATTTTCAACAATCCCGTAACTCAGCTGAGTTAGGAGATTCCGAGTGTAACAAAACGGCTGTAGCTCTAAGAACGCTATGGGCCAAAAGGGGTTTTCCGCAATAACAAAAAAAGAAATCAAGGATGATAATGTGAAAGGGTAGAAATCAACAATAGTCTTTGCAGCTCCCTTTGCGTTCGTATTAGAGTCTGCACTCCATGCGATGTGGAGGCGGCTCCATGAGAAATTAGCGAAGACTACAGTCTGCGTTCGACCATCTTGGGAATCAGGTTTTGAATATCTTTCGCAAATTTCTTCTCTTCCTTCTGGTTTTGTTCGGCGATCTTTTTCGTGGCGTCATCACCTGCTAGCTTGCTCTGATTCTTCAGGAATTCGTAGTGAGCAATTTCGAAGTTTTTCCAAGCGTACACATTCTTTATGTCGTCTCTCAACTTCATTTCAGATGTAGCATTCGGGGCTCTTGGAAACGTGATCGGAGGAGCCTGAGCCTTTTCAGTAGTTGTCTGTATTCCGAGTGCTTGCAATCTGCTCGAAATCCTTTGAACCTGTTCTTTTGTTTCCTCAACGTGCTGGACTAGCTTCTTCCTCATCTCTGGATCTGTGACCTCCGGAAGAATCATGTTCAGCTTCTCAAGGCTCGTGTTCTCCATCTTCAGGGCGTCCTCCAGTCCACGGCTAATTGGTTCGTTTGTTGCTATAGGCGCTCTTGAAATGGTCATGATGTATTGTTTCTTTGACCTATTGCCTTCGGTTACCTTAGTATAGGAACTGTAGCTTCAGAATAGAGGTATGTTACGGAGTTATGAACAGAAAAAAGAAACGCAAAGCCATTTCATCAGATAAATTTGAATGAAAAAAAGAGAGAAATAAAATTCAAGAAAAGTACGCAGGAGCGCACGCACAGGTCCCATGCGCGCACTCTGGCCCGACGGGTTTTCTAAGTGCTCTTACATCCTAAGAGCTTCCTTCAGTCCCTTGTACCTGTTTCGTATTGTGACCTCGGTCACTCCGGCCGCCTCTGCGATGTCCTTCTGCGTCTTGCTCTCGTTTTCCATGACGCAAGCGACGTAGAGTGCGGACGCAGCTAGCCCCATCGGGTCCTTGCCTGCGGAGGTTCTTGTATCCTGTGCCCTTCGCAGTATGTCTATCGCCCTTCTCTTTGTCCGCTCTGTGACACCGGCCTTGCTTGCAATCCTCGAGACACACTTTATCGGATCTGCAACTGGCATTCGGAGATCCATCTCTCGCAGGAGCAACCTGTAGGACCTTGCGAGGTCCTTCTTTTTCAGGTTGGCAACAGATGCCACGTCCTTGAGTGTCCTCGGAGTCTCCGTGTTCCTGAAAGCCGCGTAGAGTGATGCGGCAATCAATCCAGAAATGGATCTACCTCGAATCAATTTTCTCTCGATTGCCTTCCTATAGATGTAGGCCGCCTTCTCAATCACAGAGTCGCTGACGTTGAGCTTCTCGGCAAGTCTATCGAGCTCGCTGAATGCTTGACGCAGGTTCCTGTCGACCGATTCGTGTACCTGGCTTCTCCTGTCCCAGGTTCTCAGCCTCTCGAGCGTTGTCTTCATTGAAGATTGCAGAGAGCGACCCGAGGCGTCCCTGTTCTCGAGGCCGATGACGGTCGAAAGACCCATATCGTGCATTGCAAGTGTTGAGGGAATACCTGTTCTCCTAGGATCTCTGCCCATCTCAGAGTCCTGTTGGAACGATCTCCATTCTGGTCCGGCTTCCTCTATCCTTTCCTTTACCACGTACCCACAGTTGCTGCAAAACTGCTCGCCGCTAGCATTGTCGAGCAACATCTGTCCCTTGCCGCATCTAGGACAACGGTCGCCCCGCCTTTGCTGAAGCGCGAACAGGTTGCTATTGCCTTTTTTCTCCATACTCATTTTTGATTCACCAGAAAAACGTATCAGAAGAGGTTATATCAGTGCAAGCGGCCCTATAAACCTTGCGGTAGAGCCCTGAGGAATCCCGTTCGTTAGGACAGTATGACCTAAGCGAGTTAGGTCGCTTCCATTCTGCCCTTCGCCTCAGATACCCGTATCCTATGAAAGAAAAGTGTTTCTGCTAAGGCTGTGTGTCGGATTGCTTTAGGACTCTCAGGGCGCTAAAGGCTACCCAATCCTCCCAAAAACAGATGCCTTTGCAGGCCCTCTCAGGCTGTTCCACGCAAGGTCGGGTTGACCGCTTCAAGCAACCATTTGTCATCCTCTCTTTGCTTTGCCTTGAGTATCTCGACGATGTCCATCATTCGTTTTGCCATAACCAAGAAAGGTCATTGTGTCCAGTCCAATCATGAATCCTAACTTTAGTGGGGGGATTTGTGAAACCAAAACCATGGGGTCACCTGTGTCCTTGGTCAAGTCCCCACGCTCGAGGTGGAACTCGTAGCCCTTCTCGACTAACCTCTTTGTCAGTCTTGACCACCTGTTGTGAGGGAGTGCTGCTCAAGCGCTAACGAGTTCCATCAATTGAGAGTACCCACGGGAGAGAGACGAAGGAAGTTCCTGAGACCATCTTCCATCTGGCATTCCACGATTCTATCGTTGGTGTTCTCAAATCGAATTAAAATCTTGGCAAGGTCCCTCGAGATGCAGTTCTTCGATTCCTACTCAATTTGCGCCAGAGTGCTCAGTCACTCCTTGAAGAATACCCTGCATTTAGGACTACGCGAGATAAAGATGTACGTCCTAAACAATCCTTCGCGCCGTGCAAAAGGTGACCTACGGCAAGTCTTTTGCGACCTTGCTGAAAAGCCGTCGTAAGTGAGTGAGAAACCGATGGAGTTTTTCTCGATGAGATTTTCAGTTATACTGTGGAAGTTAGCACGAGGCAAGAATATACATCTTTAATGAAATGGCACAAATGGATATATGAGCTGACAGAGCATAAAGTAAGTGCCATAGACAACGCTTTTCTTTCCGTGAAGGCATTCCAAAATAGAAGGAAGCGCGACATATGTGAGCTCATGCTCTACTCTTCCACCACACTCCCTTTGCAAGAAGCATGTGAGGGAGCAAAAACCGAAAGCCGGTCAAAGCGAATCTAATCATTGGAAAAGAACAACGGCAAGATTGCTCTGCCTGAGCTTTGACGGTGGCGCCACTGTTTTGGAGAGAAGGCCCGGTCTACGGGTTCCGAGAATTCGACTTTGAAGGAGAAGTTTAACCAAAGAAATTGATCATCGCACAAATATCAGACCTACACCTCGGCCCACAGTTTGTCGAAGATTCCTATAGGAAGGCAGTGGAAGAGATACTCGAACTGAAACCTGACGTAGTGGTGGCATCCGGGGATTTCACCGAGAACGGTCTCCTGAGAGAGTACCGGCTCGCCGCAAAAGAAATGGATGCACTCAAAGGGTTTCCGGTCATCACTGTGGCGGGAAACCACGACTACAGGTCGACAGGCTACCTGATCTACAAGGAGATCTTCGGCGAAAAACAGATCAACCAACAGGGAGGTGCGGTCTTCTTCTCGGTCAGTACAGCGAGACCAGACAGGGACGAAGGAGAGGTTGGTCACAGACAGAACATCTGGCTAGAAGAGAGCTTGAAGAAGTACGAGGGCAAGGCGAAGGTTGTGGTGATGCACCATCATGTTATCCAGGTTCCGGACACTGGTACTGATAGGATCACTATTGTTGACGCGGGAGACGTTTTGAAAAGCCTCCTCGCCGCAGGGGCCACGCTCGTGCTCTGTGGCCACAGGCACAGGCCGTGGATGTGGAGGATTAACGAAATGCTAATTGTACATGCTGGTACGGTGTCGTCCGAGCGGACCAGAGGATACTTCGCAAACACTTACAACATCATTGAGCTAAATGAGAGCACTGGCGAGGCTAGCGTCTCGCTCAAACTCGTCGGCGGAAGGAGGATTCCGATGGACGAAGTGGTAAAAGAAAGGGAAACATACATCCCTCAAATCTGAGGAATAATTCTTCTTCGAACCGGACGTATTGCGAGATGTCATACAACTAGACTCCTCAGGCGATTACCTGCAGTAAAGAAAGTAGCCAACGGAAATGGGTTGTGAGTACTTCGAAAGATGAACCCGATATCGGCATTCTGGCTTTCCAAGCGGCAAGCCAAGGCGAGAGCCCTGATCCGCGGGAGCACGGTGCTCGACATCGGCTCGAGGACGGAGAAACTTCGCGAGAACGAGATAACACTTGACATCGACAAGACCGTCAGACCGGACATTTGCGCCTCAGCCGAGGCTCTGCCTCTTCGCGACGGTTCCTTTGACTACATAGTCATGCTTGAGGTCATCGAGCACCTTGATGACCAACAGCTTCACTCTGCGCTGAAGGAATGCAAGAGGGTCGCTCACAAGGCGATATTTTCTACGCCTAACTGCGACTCGGTCATTTGGGACAAGGTCGTCTGGCCCCTCTGGAGCCACACGGTTGGGAGAGAGTGGATCGGTGCACACAAGCAGTTCTTCGGCAAGGCTTCGCTCGCACAGCTGCTCGAGAACGAACACGACATGCAGATCATGGAACGGAACTACTCCCACTGGAACCTTCTAGTCCTCGTGAGCACAAGGGCAGGTGCTTCCTGATCCGCTTACGTTCAAATCCACGAGAGACGATGTTTGCCCCGTACTGGTCCTTAAAAGGTACGACGAACTCCAAAGAATTTCTTTTCTGTACGCTTGATTGGGCCAGATAAGAATACGTTTTATTTAAGCGGCTATTTCTCGCGCGAATGTGTAACGGCTTCGACACTATTCGCTTTTGTTATCGATTACTATCGTACGTAAGTCATATGTAATGAGTTTAAGTAGTAAAATCCGAGCGTCTTTTTCACACAGGCGCATTTTTTCCATCGCATCTTCAACGTAGTTGAAGTGGCACAATTCTTGTAGCTTTCATCAATGGAATTGTAAGATTCTTGACAGTGTTTAGCGGTACGCGACTATCGAGATTACAGAGAAAAATAAGGGCCATGCCCAAAACGCTTGCATAATCGGTATCTGCCCTAATTTCGACTGGCTGCTTCGCTTTCTTCAGGGAGACCTCGAAAATGATTCACTCCTTTTCCCACTTTTGATACAGTATTACCTCTGTTATGTACCACACTCTATACGGGGGTAGTACCCCTCTGTTTCACGACAAGTGTCAAGAATCAGCGATCGGATGAATATGCCTACCATGAACATAAGTTCCGTGGACCACATGTGTCAAGATGTTCCTTTGAATCTTGCTCGTTTGGCTGCTCGCTGGACAACTGGGTTTCCAAAACGCTTTAGGCAAATCATCTCACCTGATGCACGTTCGTTAATCATAGTGTAGGCAGGTCTCTCTGTCCTAGAGATCTGAAGATGATAATGTGGTATGACTGTGAATGAGACTGGGTGTTCTTTCAGTTTCGCTGAGGTGAGTGACGCAGAGGAATCGGGCTGATTAGAAATGTTTGAGTATCTCTCAGACAAGCGCCAGCTCTCGCACTAATCTCCGAGCCACAAGGTCGAACTATTTTCTGTATGAGAATCATAAAGAAAAACAGCCCACAACTCGACCGCAATCACTTTTGGCGCCAATTCAACCGAGTCATGGCCTGAAACCGAGAGTCCTCCGAGACGAAGGGCGATTTTTCAAGGAGTTGGTCGAAGGACTCGGCCACGAGTTTCCGTTGTCTTGTGTTCTTGGATATTGCTCGGGATTTGCCCCGAGAAAAATCCAATACCTGCACTTGAGCGCGGCATGCTCACCCGCAGAACTTTCAGTGTGCGCAGAGCGGTGAGCCTATTCAACGGGCTAGACAGAATCGACATTCATGATCACTTCGTGCCCTGCGATAGGTGCGCGAACAGGTTGAACGACTCAATAATCAATTTCTGATTATCAACTGACCTCAACGTAAGAGTCTCAAAGTCAAACAAATCATGTTGTATCCAACATTCCATAAAGGCGTACTTGGACTTCAAGACATCGTATTGCTTACCACGAACGAAAGAAGAATGGCAACCGGTCGTTGCATCAGGTTCGACCGATCTACCAAGAACTTTTTCAAAGGACGACTCCCCAATGGGCGATGTTACAATTCGTATTTTCTATTCGACGACCTGAATTCAAATCTAAACAGCACCTTCGAAGCTGCCGTTGGGAGTCAGAATCACTCTTTCTCTCACGATTTAATCGCTGATCGACTATACCATACATATCCGTACTTATTCACTATACGAAGGCTTTATCCGAGGTTTCGGCGAAGATATGCACAATTCTCCTCTTTATGCCCGACACGGTGTGTGACCTGACGCGGCTCCAGAGAAGAAACAGATTATGGAAAAATGGTGTGATTAGAAATGAGCGCAATACTTTCTAGTGCAGATTCTAAGGACGAGAACACTGATTCACTGAATCAAGTTACAACGGCGAGCGAACATCCCGAAGAGCTCGAAGTACGCAGGGAACTCAGGAGAGGGCTCGCGAGGGGCGATGAAATACTGCTTCCGATCAATGGCCTCGAAGATAGGGACGCAAGAGCCAAGGAAGTTGTACAATACGCAATCTCCATGGCAAAAAAGTTCAGGATGAAGATTGTCTTGCTCTATGCCATACCAAATGTAGAACTCTCTGATGAGTATATACAGTACGCCAAGATTGAGGGTATCACCGATTACTACTCCTCATATCTGGAGTCAATTAGCGCTGAATCCTTCTCGAGATGGACCAAGGTTCTTCGCGCAGAAGGAGTAGAATTCGAAACAATGACCTACGTAGGGAGTCTGAACAGGGCTATCAGGGATGCTTCTGAATTTAGGAGCATCGGCCTTGTCATCTCAACGCCAGGTTCTAGGCCGCGCATCGGCTTGATCCAGCGCATCTTTGGTCATGGAAATATCTCGTATAAAGTCTCAGACCACTCTGGTGTCCCGGTGCTGTCCGTACCCTGATAGACCTGCCAAAGGAATTCCACTCGGCTACCCGAGCAAATCCATTTTCTCTAGTGTGATGGATGCGAAGAGAGGACACTTACGCAGCAACTACAGGGCACACTGCGTAGCCCCCTTCGTCTCTTTTTCTTTCTCAACAAACAGCCATTTCGCGTCAGGCGATTCTATCAAAGCAGGACCATGTCCCACGGTGGCAGGCAACGCCAACCTGATCCACAACGTAGAGCAATGTATCCGAGTCGCAGTCCAATTTTATTTCACGAATCTTCTGCACATGGCCGGAAGTCTCGCCTTTTTTCCAGAGCGAAGACCTTGACCTGCTCCAGTAGTGTGCCACGCGAGTTTCAAATGACAAGCGGAGAGCCTCCTTGTTTGCGTAAGCGAGCATTAAGATATCTTTGGTCTTTCGGTCCTGAACCACGACGGGGACAAGCCCGCCCCCTTTTTCAAAATCAACAGTGTTGACAAAGCTATCGACATCTTCTTTTCGCATCTCCGTTTCTTTCACGTTGTTGTTTTCTTCTACTACGTTGTTCATCTTGTTGTCCTCCTCAACTCAAAAACCAGAAAGATCATCTCTCACTACGACATTGTTTGAAAGCAGGTACCTCTTGACTTGCCCGATTGCGAGCTCACCATAGTGAAAAACCGAAGCGGCAAGCGCTGCATCGGCAGGGTTTTCGCATTTGAAGATCTCAAGAAAGTGCTCTATCTTCCCGCAGCCGCCGCTCGCTATCACGGGCAGAGAGACGGTCGAACAAATCGCTTGAGTAAGCTCGATATCATAACCATCCTTTGTCCCATCTTTATCCATCGAGGTCAGAAGTATCTCTCCAGCTCCGCGTTTCTCAGCCTCGGAGGACCAAGAAATTGCGTCAATCTCGGTATCAAAGGATCCGCCGTAAGTGCAAACAGTAAAGCCGCTTTGTGTGCTTGGACTTCGCTTGGCGTCTATGGCAACCACGACGCACTGCTGCCCGAAAACCTCAGAGAGATCTGAAATCAGACTCGGATTTTTCACTGCACTTGTGTTGACACTTACTTTGTCAGCTCCGCTTGAAAGAACGGCGCGCGCATCTTCCACGGAAGAGATCCCACCGCCAATCGTAAACGGGATGTCCAACCCCTCGGCGACTCTCCTCGCGAGCGCCATGTGGGTCTTTCTCTTCTCCTTCGAAGCTGTGATGTCGAGGAACACTAGCTCGTCTGCACCGGCGTCGCAATACATCTTTGCGAGTTCCACGGGATCTCCGGCATTGCGAAGCGAACCAAACTTTATTCCCTTCACAACGTTGCCTTCCCTTATGTCAAGGCATGGTATGATTCTCTTTGCAAGCATCTAGATGAGTTTGGCCATCCACTGTCTTTGCATTTTTTTGCTTAGCACTGCTTACGCGTTGAACCTTTGAAAGACTGTCGTAGGTTCGACTTTTCCCTCGTAGAGAGCCTTTCCGATGATTGCCTCACAGATTCCTAGGTTCTCTAACTTTTCGAGGTCTTCTTCGGAGGAAATGCCCCCGCTCGCAATCAAGCAGAGCCCGCGTTCTTTACCATCGTTGTTAATGCTAGAAAGTTTTTGAAAGTCAGGGCCCTCCAGCGTTCCGTCGCTTTGAACCGAAGTCAGGAGAAAAGTGGTAAAGCCAAAACCCGCGAACCTCACCAAAGCCTCGGACACCTGCTCTTCGACACCCGCCTTCCACCCATCAATTCTCACTCGACCTGTCGTGTCGTAGTCAAGAGCGAGCACGACTCGCTGTGCGCCAAACTCGGCAAGCAGTGCAAGCGCTGAATTGAGATCTCTGTACGCAAGCGAACTCACCACGACCCTGTTAGCGCCCTGCGAGAAGGCAGAAGAAGCGACTTCGCCACTCCTGATTCCACCCGCAATTTGAATTTTGAGATCCGTTCCCTTGAATTCGGCGAGGATGTCCCGAATGATCGTCCGGTTGCGCTCTCTGTCATTGTGAAGCGCGCCGTTTAGATCAACAAGGTGAACAAGACGCGCTCCACACTCGTGAAAATTTCTAGCAGTCTCCTGCGGGCTGTCCGAGTACCACTTTGCTGTACTTTCCTCGCCCTGTCTTACTCTGACAACCTTTCCATCCAGAATGTCAATTGCGGGAATTGCTAGCGTATCGAGCCAACTCATCTCCTCTCGAGTGCAAGGGTCAGAAAGTTAGATAGTATTCTAGATCCTGCTGTGTGGGACTTTTCAGGATGAAACTGTGTCCCGAATACACTACCCTCTGATACTACTGCGGGGAACTTTGTTCCAGCATACTCGCTCCATGCCTCGACGATGCTTGAATCATAGGGCTCTGGGAAGTAAGAGTGAACGTAGTAGACCCACTCCGAGCGCCCTATCCCTGCGCACAGTGTTAAGTCACGGTCGGGCGAAGATTGTGACGGATTCATCGTATTCCAGCCCATGTGAGGGACCTTGCAATGTGCGGTGGGGACAAATCGCTTGACACTTCCACGAAAGAGCTTCAAGCCCTCACCAGGTCCCTCCTCGCTTGATTCAAACAACAGTTGCATCCCTAGACATATCCCCAGAAGGGGCATCTTCTTTTCTCTGACATCGCGGAGGATTGCCTCCTTGTTCTCGCTCAGTATTCTCTGCGCCGAGGGAAAGCTTCCGACCCCAGGAAGAACGAGCGCATCAACTTCGTCGGCGCTTCGGTACCTGGAATCAACAATCATGTTCACCTGCTCCCTACTGTCCTTGGAAAGTCGTTCTAACGAGTTCTGAATGCTGAACAGGTTTCCCGACCCATAGTCGAGAACTTGAATTTGTGCTGCCAAGGAGCCTATCTTGTCACCTATTGAATCAAGTCTCACATCTTTCCCTTGGAGGAAGGAAGTTCCGCTCCTGCTTTACTCATTCTTCGAGGATCCGCCTCCATGGCTCTACGCAGTGCGAGCGCAAGTGCTTTGAAGCATGCCTCGACTTTGTGGTGATCGTTTGTACCATACTCTACTCGCAGGTGCATCGTACACTGAAGAGAATCGCAAAGTGACCTGAAGAAGTGGAGCAGATCCTCCTTGGGCAAATCCTCAACGTAACTGCGCCTGACCTCGACTCCCGAGGAGACAAAGTATGTGCGCTTTACGAGGTCCACCGAGGCAAAAGCGAGCGATTCGTCCATGGGGGCGTAGGCGGATCCGAATCGTACAATGCCTTTTCTTTCGCCTAGTGCATTGGAGATGCATCTCCCTAGGGCTAGAGCCGTGTCCTCGATTATGTGGTGCTTGAGGTCGCCATCCGCTTCGATTTCGACGTCGATGAGGCTGTGTGTCGAGAAACCAGCAATCATGTGGTCGAGGAACTTTGTGCCGGTTGTGACCCTGCTCTTTCCAGTCCCATCCACGTTCACCCTGACCTTGGTCTTCGTCTCCTTGGTTTGCGCTTCAACTTGCGCAATTCTGGATGAACTAGTTACCGAGTTAGACACTGAAGACCAGGTCCCTCTATCTCTTATCAGTGCCTTGGGTTGGTGTAACTTTGTCCTCTTAATTGACTTTGACAACTTTGTTTTCCTTCCTACTGCTGGGCTGAGTTTCTGATCTGATTACTCAACAGTGCCCTGGAGAGTTCGTTAACGTTGGACACTATGCAATCTACTGCATCGCCCTGTGACCTAAAGAATTCTGCTTTTTGCCTGTCCTCAGCGATCGCAGCAAACAGCACACTCATCTCAGCTGTGCCGGCAATCTCATTCGCTCTTTTTACCATCAGCATATCTTCACCCGAGTCTCCGACATATAATATTGGGGACTGAAGTGATTGAGGTTGACCGTTTACTAACGCAGATGCCACTCTTAGCATCGGTTTTGGGGAAGGCTTCACCTCCTCGGAATTCAGGAGATAATCTCCTGTGAAGAGACACAGTGAGGGATTTGTAAAATACTTGCCAAAGAGAGAGCCCAGTGTATGGATGGTGGGCACTCTGGGTCTCCCAGTGATGATCCCGAGGTTATTCGAGCAAAGCTGCGATAACGATTCCAATGTCATTGGTTTGATTATCAACTTCTCATTGTTGATGAGTCCGGGTTTTGAAAAAGTCGACGTGGCACACTCGAAACCATAGGTACTACGGAACACATTCGTGCCGTACATGGCCTCGTCAAAGAAGGTGGCGAGGAGGCTTTCGCCCACAGGTGCTGGATATGAAATAGATCGATAAAACTGATCGAGTAACATTGCATCGGGAATGAGTTTGGATATCAGCGCATCTCTCCTCGATCCGAGCTGGGATTCCTCCACAACCGTTGCTAATTCTGCAAGATCGATAATTCTATTTGATGATGAAGTTGTAGAGGATGGGTAGAGCTCGCTGCTCAGAGGAATGGAGAGAGATTCGGATGTGATTGAAGAATCCTCCTCTTTTCCCATGGCCTCCAGTACCTTTGATTCAAAGTAGCGAAGCCTAGAAGAAATTGGTGTCAACGTGCTAAGAGAAAGTATTGTCTCCCTTGACGAAGACCTGGCAAAAAGATAGGCAACTATCACGGCTAGCGAATCCCAGTCGTTGTTAAATGTCCCAAGCCTGCGGAGAGCTTCCAGAGCATTTCTCAGTTGGTCAGTAGAGAATTTCAGGCCGAGCAGAGAAGCGAAGGCGCTTGCGCTGACCTCAAGTGCCAGGTCGTAGGAATCCTTTGCATCAATCAAGACGCCGTCGCAGTCAAAGACTATCCCTGCAAAGGGTTGGCCACCACTGCTGCGTGTTCCTCTTTCAAGTGCTCCGAGCAGCCTTTGAGAGATTTTGTATAGTGTCAATTCAAAGAATCACAAACCTGCTTTATTATTTTCCAGCTGGTGTCCTTCCCTTCATGCGCTCCTTGCGGCTATGATTCTTCTTAGGGCATAGAGAAGCCTTGCGTTAAGTTGCTTTGTTCCCACCGTGATTCTGAGGAATCCTGACTGCGGGCCGATTTTTTCGATTAACTTGACCGCGATCTTGTACTTTTTCAAAAGCTCAAAAGCAACTTTCCTAGCGATGGGGCTTTGAACGAGGATGAAGTTGCCCTCGGAGTTGTGCCCAGATAGGAACGGTGGATTCGGCTTTGTCTTGCCCATCCCCTCAATCCCACTCAAAAGCTCGCTCCGAAGCTGGACAGTCCTATTAGCCCACTCTAGTACAGTTGCTCTCCTTCTCAACAACTCGGTCGCAACAAGCACTCCGAAACCTGCAACAGGAAAAGGATACTGAAAATCGTCCTCGAAAGACCTTACAAAATCAGGATCCGAAGAGAGAAAGTATCCGAGCCTGTGGGAAGCAAGCGCGAACGCCTTCGAGAATGTGCGCATTATGATGAGGTTTCTGCAAGTGCCGAGTAGTCTGGTCGCTTCATATCTCGCATACTCAACGTAGGCTTCGTCAAGAAGTATTGTCACATCGGGCAGCGATTCCACAATCCCCTTCACTTGATCCAGGGGATACTGGACTCCCGTGGGATTGTTCGGTGAAGCAAGTGCCAATACTCTTGCTCTGCCTTGGGATTTTGATTTACACGCACGGATTACATCATGTTCATTGAGCGCAAACCCGGCATCCACTTGGGAAGAACTAACGAAAGGCTTCACTGGAACCTGTACGACTCTCGCTCCAATTCGCCTGGCCATGAGCGCGTAGAGAGAAAATGTTGGGTCTACCGTCACCAGTTCGTCTTCGGCCTTCCGCAATTTCATGCGAAACAAGAGGTCGATCAGCTGGTCACTTCCATCGCCGAGGCAGACCATCTCAGGAGAACACTTGCAGTATTTTGCAATCTCAACCTTCAGAGAGTACATCTCGCCCTCGTTGAGCTCCGAGGGGTAATATCTTGAGGAGAGTTTGTCCAGGCACTTGGCGGTCACGGATCTGATAAAGTTCTCGGGAAGTACGAGGTTCTCATTGAGGTTCATTCGAACCAGATTTCTTACAGAGTAGTCTATCTTAAGCGGAGATTGCTCATACTTGAGATCTGCGGACGTGCTAGCGGGCAAATCCGTTCTATCAGGAAGACGGAGTTGAGTGTCTTCACGCTCAATTAGGTTCGTGACCCTCTTACCTCCCCTTGCTTTTTTGTCGGCTCTGTTTTCCTTTTCTTCTCCTTGGGCCTTCTACGATACGTCTGAACCTTGTGTTTGCAGCTGCGGCGTGATTTGGCAGTCCTTCTAGTTTTGCCAGCTCGGCGAGCGGTTTTAGGGCTCTTCTTAGCGATGCAGAGCTTGATCGGACCACTGTTACCCTCCTGAGGAAGGTCTCTACTGAAAGACCTGAAGACCTTGAAGCTGATCCCCCGGTTGGTAGTATGTGGTCAGTACCTACTATGTAGTCCGTGGCGGAGCAGGGGACGTACTCTCCACTGAGGATGAGCCCTGCTGAAGTAAGCTTGCGTTCGAAACTACTAGCGTTGCTTGCGTGTAGCTCCAAGTGTTCGGGTGCAAAAGATTGTGCAAACTCGACGGCTTCATCCAAGGACCTTGCCTTGACGGAAAATAGGCAGGATTGTCTGATATGCTCGTAGCGCTCCCTCTTGATCGAAACCGCCTCGTACGTCGCGTCCCTCACTCTGCTGAGAAATTCCGCCGAATCACTGACAACGCCAATCAGCGTTTTGTTGCCATGCTCCGCTTGAGATATCAAGTCCTCGGATACTAGGTCCGGCCTAGCCCGACGGTCGGCGAGTATCAGGAGCTCGGTGGGCCCCGCCAGCGCGTCTATCAGAACGGCACCAGAAGCCGAGACCTGCCTCTTTGCCTCAGTGACATACTGATTTCCAGGCCCCGCAATCAGTTCGACCTTTTGGATTGACTCACTTCCGTAAGCTAGTGAAGCAATTGCCTGCGCACCACCGAGCTTTATCACTTCACTCACTCCACACAGCGAGGCCGCGTAGAGCAAAGCTGGGGCAACCTTGCCAGAGGAATTAGGCGGTGTCGCGAGGACAATGTCAGAGACGCCAGCTTCCCTTGCCGGCGCGCATATCATAAGAACGGTACTTGGGTAGGAAGCGAGGCCCCCAGGGACGTAGCCCCCGATCCTTTTTAGCGGCGCAAAGCTCTCTTCCACTGTAAAGCCAAGCGGGGTTCTATACGTACACTTCCTGTACCTCTTCCTCATCTGTGACTTGGCGAGCCAGCGAATTTGCGCGTGCGCGCTACGAAGAGCTTCTTTCTGCTGTTTAGAAAGGCTCTCCGATGCGATGTCAAACTCGTCTTTAGGCACAAAAAGTGATTTCGCGGTTGAGAAAGAGGCTCCGTCGTATCTCGCTGAGAGCTCGAGCAGAGCAGCATCTCCTTCATTTTTTACCTTTGTGATAATTTCTGAAACCCTTGATTCGAAGTGGGTATTGCTAGGCGACTTGGAGTTATCTCCTCTGATTTCGGAGACGATTTCACGCAGAGGAGTGGAACCCGAGATTTCAAACTCCTGAAAAGAAATCAACTGGTTTTCTTGTTCTGGAGGTTCCTCTGACAAGCTACTGTACTCGGTCGATTGATTAACGGACATTGTATGCTCCTAATCGCCTCGTCTTGCTGTAATCCCCACGGCTTTGCCCAAATAGCTCCCTTTCTCAGGGCAGCCCCTTTGCTGATTTGTTCTTACCATTCAGGTCAAAGGTCTCGATCTCTTCGAGCGGAAGAATCTGCCGGGGTTCGTGGACCACAAGTCCCTGCGAGAGCTTCCTCAGCTTTGGGATCGCCTTTATGAGATAATCCCTGTCTATTATGGTGTTGACCGAGTACCAATCCTTGTCAGAAAGTTCGCTTACCGTCGGCTTCTTAAGAGCAGGCAACGCATCAATCAGCTTTTGGAGGTTCTCTTTTCTTACGTTGACGAAGATGTGCAATTTCTTCGAGCCCTCGACCGTGCCTTTGAGCATCGACATTATGTCGAGTACCTTTTCCCTTTTCTCTCCATCTTTAAGAGCGGATGGCGAAGCGATGAGACGCGCCGTAGACTTGAGGAGAGTCTCTATCGGAACAAGCCCGTTCTGTTCGAGGGTTGTGCCCGTCTCGACCACATCCATGATCGCGTCAGCGTCCTCAGGAGGTTTCGCCTCCGTTGCTCCAAAGGAGAGGTAGATACTTGCGAGGTCGTTTTCTCCCTTTGTCCACCATGGAGTGATTTGCTTTGGCGCCTTCGAACCAAAGTAATCCCGATAGAAGGGGAGTGATGTCAGATACTCCGAAGCAATGTTGAGGTACTCGGTGGCGAGCCGAAACTTCTTCCCCTCTCTCCAGTGGTTTTCGCAAATCTCGGCTAGCGAGAGCTTCGAGATCTGTTTTGGTACGGCCATTACGAGCCTGACCTGGCCATATTCAAGGTCGAGAACTTCGCTTACGCCAGCTTTTGTCTCCCTTATCCAGTCTGACCCCGTGATTCCAAGATCCTGCACTCCCTCTTCGACAAACCTTGGTATTTCTTGTGGCCTGAGAATCTTAATCTCAATGTCTTCGTCGTTGATTATCGGCCTATAGGTCCTGTCTTGCCCGCGTATTTTGTAACCCGATCTCTCAAAGAAAGAAAAGGTAGCCTTCTCAAGCGAGCCTTTCGGCAGGGCGAGTTTGATCAGTTTTCCTTGCGAACTCATAGAGAAGACACCTCTGAGAAATCTCTCAAAAGAGTTGTCCAAACTCCACGCTCGGAGCAAGAGATCAATTGAGTGAAAGATGGGACAGGAGAAGAGAAGACAGTGAGACCTAAGAATTGTGTACTAACGACGATGAACGCAAACACCGTCGATGAAGACAGTCACCTTTTGACAACTATTGCGTATTACACCTTCAAACTAACTTATGAGTTCGAGAGCCTATATAACCGTATGTTCGATATTCGCAGAAACAGGCGGAACAATAAGATTGGAATGGCTCAGATCTGGAAGACTACATTGGAGCATCATCAACTTGTTTTCTATTCTACGAGGCATTCTGTCTGCCTAGAGCCAGTTTCACTCCCCTCGATCCAGTCGCTTCCTCCTGACTTGAGTGGAAGATGATGTTCGAAAACGAAGTGCGATGTGCGTCTATTTTTGCAATAGCTCAATTCACAAAAAGAAGATTGGATCACTCTGGATCATACGCGGGTTCGGCATTCCAATTGAGTTCCTTTCTTCGAACGAATGCTGGAGCGTCCTTGGCAAAGAAGGAGAAGACTGCCGCAATAGGCGCGCTTGAGGCCGTGGACTGTCCAATCTTCAGCCTTCCTTTCCTATCCAATTCATTCTCAGAGCCCTTTGGGCTGCCCCGTTTACTTAACGACCGATCGGCCTAAGGCCGAGTGCCCGCTCTCCTTTCTTTGTGACCAACATTGGAAAGAGAACGAACACCGTTCGAAATCATGTACTACGCTGTATATCT
>Ga0070737_10001150_pt1 | contig 40788 bp, 41 predicted proteins | sample Coa_R1_10_FD_66438 | JGI IMG/M metagenome (GOLD analysis project Ga0070737, IMG submission 66438) | Surface soil microbial communities from Centralia Pennsylvania, which are recovering from an underground coalmine fire - Coalmine... | ecosystem: Environmental > Terrestrial > Soil > Unclassified... | reverse complement strand
ACTTCCTCCCGTTCCTCATGCTGTTTCTCGACCCGCGGCTGCTGCTGCGCCTGCACCGTGCGCTCCCCCGGCGGCGGCCGACGGTACACCTCGCGGGCGCGGTGTAGCGGGGTTCCCCCGGGCGCTGGGCAGCGCAGGCCACGAGCGGTGCCAGCGGGCGGCACGGGGCGCTTAGCCTTCCCGCTCGAGCTGGGCGAAGTAGCCGCTGGCGCGCAGGCGCTCGATGAACGACGTGTCGAGGAACTGTTCGGGCCGCGCCTGCAGCGCCTCGGGCTTCTCGGGCGCCATCATGCGCAGGTTGTTGGTGACGGTCGCTTCACTGATGCTCAGGTCGGCATTGAACTTGTCGCGGAACCACTCCCAGGTCCGCTCGGCCACGGCGCGGTCGTCCATGCGCGACTGGCGCATGATCGCCGCCACTGCCGCCTCGCGGTCGTGGCGGAACACCTGGATCGCTTTCGCCACCGCCTTGAGGTAGCGCTCCACGATGTCGGGCTGCTCGCGGGTAAAGCGGCGGGTGGAGACGATGGCCGCGTTGCCCATCTCCTGGCGGGTCGCTGCGACATCGAACAGCTCGCGGAAGCCGAGCTCGGCCGCACGGAACGTCTGGGGGGGCGAGAAGGAGCCACCGGCGATGGCCCCGCTCTGCATGGCCGCGAGCGTCTCGGGCGTGCCGCCGCTGCGGACCACCTGCACGTCGCGTCCCTCGACGAAGCCCCAGTGTTCCAGCGCCACGCGCAGCGCGACATGGCTGATCGCGCCATAGTTGGAGACGCCCACGCTCTTGCCCCGCAGGTCCTCGGGCCGCTGGATCTCCGGGGCGACGTAGATGGCGTTGGTGAGGTATGGCTGCACGGCGCCCAGCAGCACGTAGTCGCCCCCAGCTAGCCCCGCCTCGATCGCCTGCGGCGCCCCGGCCATGACGATCGGCACCTCGCCCGAGGTCAGAGCGCCGAGCAACGGTTGCCCTGGGCCGATGAACAGCACCTCGGCGTCGAGGCCCTGCTCGGCGAACAGCCCGGTGTCGGCGGCGAGCAGCAGCGGCGCGAAGGCGGCAGTCGCCGTAGTGTAGGCTGTCTTGAGCGCGACGCGCGCGGGCGTCGCGGCGGCTACGCTGGCGGTGCTGCCCCCCGTGGGGGCGGGCGGACTCGCGCCGGGCGCCGCCGCGCCGGGGGCCGCGCCCGCGCTGCCCGCCGGGGGCGCGGCTGGGCCCCCGCAGGCGCTTAGGATCAGCGCCACGCCCACGCCGCCGAGCAGCCAGCCTGGCGTGCACCATCGGTATCCCATCGGGGGCCTCCTCCTCCCTGGAATGGGCTGGCGGCCCCCTACCGGGCCGCTGGCGGGCCGGCGCCGTATACCCGCGCGACGAAGCCATTCTGCTCCAGCTCGCGCACGAAGCGGTCGTCGCTGAGCTGCGCGGGGGTCAGTTGCCGCGCCTGGGGCTGCTGCTCCGCCCGCTGGTCGATCACTGTCTGGATGCTCTCCGCGGTGGGATACGGCACGCGCTCCAGCAAGGGCACGAGGGTGTCGTAGGTGCGCGAGAGCAGGTCGCGGTCCTCCGTGCGCAGGTAGCGGGCCATCACGTCCAGCGTGGCCGGCTTGTCGAGGTGGACGCGCGCCAGGCCAGCGACATGGGCCATCATCAGGCGGCGGACCTGCTCGTCGTGCTGCGCGAGGTAGCTACGGGTCGTGGCCATTCCGTTCTGGAGGTAGGGGATGCGTTGCGCGGAAACATCGAACACCAGCGGGAAGCCCGCGGCCTCCGCCTCCAAATTGAATGGGATCGAGAGCACGCCCGCGTCGACCGCCCCGGCACTGAGGGCGCCGAACACCTCGCCCATGCCGCCGACCTGGAGCACGGCCACGTCGCGGTCGGGTTCGAGCTGGTACTGCTGGAGCGCCTTCAGCGCCGCGAGGTGCGCCCCCGAGCCGAGTCGCGTGGTGCCGAGCTTCTTGCCGCGCAGGTCGGCGATGGAGTGCACCTCGGGCCGGCCGTAGATCCAGAAGTTCATGTAGTTCTGGATCCCGCTGATCAGCACCTGGTCGTCGCCGGCGAGCACCGCGTCGACCACCCCGGCCGCGGCCGAGATCGCCACGGGCACCTCGCCCGAGGCCATCACCTTCGCCACCTGCGAGCTGCTCTGCAGCGTGATCAGGTCGACATCGAACCCATACTCCTCGAAGATGCCCGCGTCTTTGGCCAGCCACAGTGGCGCCATGGAGGCGCTCACGGTGTTCAGCCCCAGCCGCAGGGGCTCGCGAGGGACCGTGGCCGAACGAGATGCGGCCGCGTCGCCTGCCGCCGGGGCCCTCGAGCTGCCGGTGCCCGGAGGGGCACTCGGCGCGCTACAGGCGGCGAGCAGACCGAGCACGATGGCCCGCGCTAGCAGGCGCCAACACGCCATGGGCGGTCCTCCTCGTGAGTGGTGGGGGCCAAGCGGCCTTTCCCGCCGCCCCCGACCGGCGGGGGCGTGCCGTCTTTGGGATACCATATCGCGCGGTGCCTGCCTATGGAAGTGGAGCGGTCAGCGGGCGCCGAGCCGCTCCAGCAGCCCACTGCGCGCCAGCTCATCGACGAAGCGCGGTTCCACGAACTGCTCCGGCCGCGCGCTCGCCGCCTGCGGGATCGTGGCCGCGATCTCCTCCAGCGTCGCCTGCACCGCCTCGGGCTCGACCCGCAGGTCGGGCGCCATCAAGGTACGCTCGAACTCATAGCCCGCCCGTACCGCCCGGTCGTCGTCGTGCTGGGTGTACTGCTTGATCACCTGCAAGGCAAACTCGGGATCGTGGCGGTAGCGGTGGACGCCCTCGGCCATCGCCCGGATAGCCCGCGTGAACAGCTCGGGCTGCTCGGCAGCGCGGCTGCGGCGCGCCCCCACGGCCGTCGCCGGGTACTTGATGTTCAAGGGCGTCACATCCACTAGGGTGTAGAACCCCGCGTCCTCGGCGACCACATTGTCGGGCGGGATGCAGCCGCAGGCGTCGACGGCGCCCTGTTGGAGCGCCGCCACGCGCTGGCTGCCGGAGCCTACCGCGAGGTAGGTCACATCGCTATCCGGGTCGAGTCCGAGCTGCTGGATCGCCGCGCGCGCCACCAGCTCGCTGTTCGACCCGCGCGAGGCCACCCCCACGCGGCGCCCGCGGAGGTCACTGGCGGTGCGGATCTCGGGTTTCACCATCAGCGCACCGGCCAGTCGGTTCTTCGTGCCCGCGATCAGCACGGCATCCGAGCCCTGGATAGCGCTGCGGATGACCGAGGCCGCGCCCACGATGACCAGATCGATGTCGCCTGCCACCAGCGCGGCCATGCCGGCCGGCCCGCCGTTGATGAACGTGAGGGTGGGGTCGAGGCCGTAGCGCTCGAACGTGCCGTCCTCATAGGCGATCCAAGCGACGGATTGGGACGCCACGAGCGCCGTGTAGGCGATACGCAGCGGCAGGCGGGCGGGCGCCGCGGCCGCGCTCGCCGCGGTGCCCGGTGCCGGGGCAGCCGCCGCGGGCGCGGGGGCACTGGGCGTGGCGCCGGGTCCGCAAGCCGCCAGGAGCCAGCCGATCCCCACCAGGCCGATCACCATCGCGTGCCGTGCCGTTCCTCGCATCGGTCCCCCTCCTTCCGCTGCGTACTGGCGGCCGTCGCGTGTCTCGCGGCCGGTCCGGGCAGGGCGCTAGTGTCTCGGACTATAGCGGAGCGCGCGCGGCGAGGTAAGTGTTCTCGGCACAGCGCCGCCCATGCCCGGCGGGGGGCGCGTTGGTGCAGCCGCGTGCCGAGAGCACGCAAGGGGCAGCCTCGCGCAGCCCAGACGAGCTTACAGCTCCACGACCGCCTCTGCTGCCCCGGCCGCCTTGTGCTCGCGCCGCCGGCCGAGCAGCAAGGCCGGCCCCACGCCCACCAAGGCCACGAGCGTCGCCACGCGGAAGCAGTCATCGAAGGCGCGCACCAGCGCCGCCGCGTTGACCATCTGGGTCAGCGCCAGCAACGCGAGGGTGTGCGCCGTGCTCGCTGGGAACCCCTGGCTCTGGAAGGCGAGCTGGGCAGTGCTGAGGGCGTGGACGGCAGTGACCGAGACGGGCGACACCGCCTGCGCGAGGGCGGCCGCGTGCAGCCGTGTGTGGTCCTGCAGTAGGCTGGCGAACATGGCCGTGCCGAACGCGCCCGCGAGCTGACGCAGGACGTTGGATAGCGCCGTGGCGCGGGGGATCTTCGGGGGCGCAATGTTGTCCATCGCGGCGGTCATCACCGGCATGAACATCACGCCGGTGGCGGCACCGCGCAGCGCGAGGGTGAGCCGGAGCCAGTCATCGGACGTCTGGATATCGAGGCTGGTGACCAGCCAGGTGGCCAGGGCGAGGCACAGCAGCCCGGGCACGGCGAGCGGGCGGGCGCCGAGCTTGTCGCTGAGCCGGCCAGCGATGGGCATCATCACCATCGCGGCCAGCGCGTTCGGCATCAGCAAGAGCCCCGTCTCCATCGCACCCAGCCCGCGCACGTTCTGCAGGAACAGTGGCAGCAGCAGCAGCAGCGAGTACATGGCCACCATCGCCACGCTGAGCACGATCTGCCCCATGAGATAGGTGCGATCCGTCAGGACCGTCAGGTCGAGCATCGGGTCATCTTGCGCCAGCTCTACGACGACCCAACACGGCAGCGCGGCCGCGGTGATGAGGTACAGCACCACGATGTGCGGCGCGGTCCACCCGTCGGCCGGCGCCTTGGACAGCGCGAGCAGCGCCGCCGAGAAGCCGGTCGCGGCGAGCACGAAGCCGGCCCAGTCGAAGCGCCCCCGGTTCTGGTGCGGAGTCTCGCGCAGCAACAGCAGCCCGCTCAGGATAGCCAGCGCGCCCACCGGCACGTTGACGGTGAAGATCCACCGCCAATCGACGTACTCCACCAGGTAGCCGCCGAGGGTGGGCCCGACAGCCGGCGCGAGCAGCACCGGGATGCCGAACAGCCCCATCACGGTCCCGCGTTGGTTGGGCGGGGAGGCCTGGAGCAGGATGCTCATGCCCAACGGCTGGACCATCCCGCCCCCAATACCCTGCAGCACGCGGAAGGCGATGAGCCCCTCCATGCTGGGCGCCAGCCCGCACAGCGCCGAGCCCGCAGTGAACAGGAACACGGTGAGGAGGTAGATGCGTTTGGAGCCGAAGCGATCCGAGAGGTAGCCGGTAGCGGGCATCACGATCGCCAGGGCGAGCATGTAGCCCGTGACCACCATGTCGCCCTCATCGACCGTGCTTTGGAACACCTGGATGATCTTGGGGAGGGCGATGTTCACGATAGTGGTGTCCAACACCACCATGAACGAGCCCAGCACGATCACGATCAGCGCCTGCCAGTGGTAGGCCAGCCCGGCGAGCGGGCCCCGGCGCGCGGCGGCGAGGGGCGCGGCTACGGTAGCCATGGCAGCGGCTTATCCTCCCGCACGCGGATGCGCACGCTGGCCGATGTGCCCAGCGGCAGGACCGTCCCGTCGGAGAACACGCGGATCTTGACCGGCACCCACTGGGTGACCTTGTTGAAGTTGCCCGAGAGGTTCTGCGGCGGAAGCAGGGAGAACGTCGCCGCGCTGGCCGGGGTCACCGCTTCCACCTGGCCCGGGAAGCTGCGCCCCAGCGCCGTGATGTATACTTCCACGGGCTGGCCGGGCTGCACGCGGTCGACCTTGTCCTCGTCGATGTTGGCGTTCACCCACACCTGCCGCGGGTTCACCAGCATGTAGATCGGCTGGCCCGCCTGCACGGTGCCGCCCACGTTGGCCGTGCGCGCCGCCACGATCCCGCTCAGCGGGGACCGCACCGGCACCAACGTGTTGAGGCTGCCCGTGTGCTCCAGCAGAGGCGTGTCCGAGAACGGCACTGTGCCCACCTGCTGCGGCACCGCTACGGTGGCGATGACCTGATCCTGCTCGACCGTCTGCCCCACGTCGACGCGGGTCTCCACCACGCGGCCGGCGTTCAGCGGCCCCACCTGGACCAGATCGCCCGTGACCTGGGCGTTGTCGGTGATCACGAAGTAGACCGACTCATACCAGAAGCGCACTCCGATGGCCAGCGCGACCAGCCCGACGACGAGCAGGATCGGCGCCAGCAGCAGCAGGCGGCGCCGCTTGCGGGCGGGCGGCGCCGCGGGCGCCTCGGCCGTTGGGCCGGGCGTGCTGGCCGGCACGGGGGGGGCCGGGGCGCCGTCGGTAGGCGGCGGTGCGGTTGGGACTCGTCCTCCCTGGTGTGCGTTCATGGCGTTGTTGTGCCTGCGCGCGGTGCGGCGCGACACGCGCCGGGCACTGCCGTTCGTGTCCACACGCGACATCTACGGGCCGTCCTCCGAGCAGGCTGGTGGTGGGTCCAGGCGCACGCGCTCGAGGCCGCGTTCCAGGGCGGCCAGGCCTCGCAACAGCGCGGCCCGTTCGGCGGGGCTGGCGTCGCGGACGAGCTGCGTGGCCGCCGCGACCGCCTGGGCCTCGAGCGCCCGGTACAGGGCCTCGCCGGCGGCGGTGAGCCGCAAGCGCACGCCACGGCGGTCGTCTAGATCGCGCACCCGCTCGATGAGGCCGCGGCGCTCTAACGCGTCCGCCAGGGTGGTCAGCGCCGGGCGGCCGATCTCCAGGCAGGCCGCCAGCTCGCTGGGGCGGTACTCGCGCTCATGCAAGCGCGCCAGCACACGGAACTGCGGCAGCGTCATCCCCGCGGTGTGCGGCGCACGGTGCATGGCGGCGCCGAGCAGGCGCACGAGCAAGGGGACGAGCCGCACTAGCCGCAGGCCCAGCTCGTCCGCAGGCGGGGAGGCAGCGTGGCTTGGTCGCCGTCCGGGCAGCATGGGTGCCATCTCCGTGCGCCGGTGGGATGGGCGCTCGAACGGCGCGGCGCCGTGGCGCTGACCGTTCGTAGGCCGAATAGTTCGATAAGCGAAGTATAAGCCGCCTGCGGCGCGCGGGCAAGCGCGCCTGGAGCCTAGTCTCTTACCATTAGACGAGATCGCCTGCTAGACGAGCGCTACCGCTGCTTTTTCATGCACCCCCGCGCCCTGAGCGCGGGGTAAGGAGCCGAGCTATGGCCGCTCAGCATCAGCCGGTCTCGGGGCTGCCCGAGCTGGCCGAGGCGCTGTACGCCGCGCTGCTGGCCCGTGGCGCGACCATCGAGTGCCAATTCGACAACCTCGAGATCCTCGTACCCCGCGCCGCCGACCCCAACGCGCCGCCGGCCCGCTGGCGCCTGCACGGCACGGTGCGTCTCCGGGCCAGCGATCCGGGTCTCCGGGGGCCGGGCTAGTCGCATGCTCACCATCGAGGGCGCGCTCGACCTCGCGCTCGACGCCGTGCCGCTGCGCTGCGAGGCGCGGGGCCAGGAGCTGCGCGTCCACTGCGACGACCTGCCAGGCCTGCTACGCACCGCGCGCAGCCTCGGCGGGGGGGCGAGTGGGGGGCCGCTACCGCGCGTGCAGCGGGTAGCGCGCCTCTTGGAGCATTATGGGCTCACCGTCCGTCTGTACAGCCGCGGCCGGCTGGTGCTGATCATCGGCGCGCAGGCGCGGCCCGGCCTGACCGAGCGCTTCCTAGGCCTCGCGCACCTCCAGCTGGGCAGCGGCGTGGGGGAGCTGCTGCAGCTGTTCCGCCCCTAGCTCGGCTAGCGGAGGGGCTGGGCCGGCCGCCACCCGCCGCGGCCGGCCCAGCTCCTAGCTCGAGGCGCGGTGGCCGAGCGGGCCGCGCGCGGCTATAGTCTGGGCGACACAGCGCGGCCGGCGCCGAGGAGGGGGTAGGCGATGGGCGGACCACTCGAGGGCGTGGTAGTGCTCGAGGTGGCCAACTATATCGCGGGGCCGTACGCCGGCCTGCTGCTGGTCGACCTCGGCGCCGAGGTGATCAAGGTCGAGCATCCCGACGGCGGCGACCCCTTCCGCGCCTGGGATCTCGGCGGCGACCAGCCCACGTTCTGGGCCTACAACCGCGGCAAGCGGAGCCTCACGCTCGACCTGCGCGCGCCGGGCGGCGTGGAGGTGTTCTATCGGCTGGTCGAGCGCGCCGACGTGGTGCTGGAGAACCTGCGCCCGGGCGCCATGGAGCGGCTCGGGGTCGGCTGGGAGCAGCTCCGCGCGCGCAACCCGCGCCTGATCTACTGCTCGGTGACGGGCTTCGGGCCCACGGGGCCGTATCGCGACCGGCCCGCCTACGATGGCGTGGGCCAGTCGCTCAGTGGCCTATTGAGCCTGCTCACGCCGCGCGACCGGCCGCAACACGTGGGCCCCAACTTCTCCGATAGCCTGGCCGGCGCGTTCGGCGCCTACGGTATCCTGGCCGCGCTGCTGGCCCGCGAGCGCACCGGCCGCGGCCAGCGTGTCGATACCAGCCTGGTGGGGGCCACCATCGCGTTTCTGATCGCGCCGGCCACCGAGGCGCTGGCCACCGGCACGCCGCCGGGCCCGCTGTCGCGCCCCACCGCCTCGCAGACGTACGCCTGGGTGGCCGCCGACGGGTTGCCTCTCACGGTGCACCTGTCCGCGCCGCAGAAGTTCTGGGAGGGGCTGCTGCGCGCGGTGGAACGGCTCGATCTGTTGGAGGACGAGCGGTTCCGCACGCGCGCCGCCCGCCGCCGCAACTACCTGGCGCTGCGCGATGAGCTGGCGCCGGTGTTCGCCACGCGCCCGCGCGCCGAATGGCTGGCGCGGCTGGCGGCCAACGAGGTGCCGCACGCGCCGATCTACGACCTGTGCGAGGTGTTCGCCGACCCCCAGGTGCGCCACATGGGCCTGGAGATCGCCATCCCGCGCCCGGGGCGCCCGCCGGTCCGCACCGTGCGCGGCGGGGTGGACTTCTCCGCCACCGTGCCGCCGCTGCCGGGGCCGCCACCCGAGCTGGGCGAGCACACCGACACGCTGCTGGCCCGCGCCGGCTACACCGCCGCCGAGATCGCCGCGCTGCGCGCGCGGCACGTGATCTGACCACCGAGGAGCGAGGGATGCCGCTGTACGAGTTCGAGGGGCGCCGCCCGACGATCGGCGCCGGCTCGTTCGTCCACCCCGACGCCGTGCTGATCGGCCGCGTGGTGGTGGGTGAGCGCTGTTACATCGGCGCGGGGGCCGTCCTGCGCGCCGATTGGGAGGACATCCTGATCGGCGACGGCTCGAACGTCCAGGACCGCGCGGTGATCCATGTGCGGGCTGCCATGGCCGGCCGCCCCGGGGTGCCCACCGTGCTCGGGCCGGACAGCCACGTGAGCCACGGCGCGGTGATCCACGCTGCCACGCTGCACCGCCACGTCCTGATCGGCATCGGCGCCATCGTGCAGGACCGCTGCGTGCTGGGCGACGACTGCATCATCGGCGCGGGCGCGGTGCTGCTGGAGGGCACCGAGGTGCCGCCGCGCAAGATCGTGGTGGGGGTGCCGGGCAAGATCATCGGGGAGGTGACCGACGCGCAGCGCGAGTTCTGGCTGCTGGGCACGCGCATGTACCAGGAACTGGCGGCGCGCTCGCTGGCTGGGCTGCGCCGCATCGAGGGCTGACCACCGCTGCCGGGAGCACCCGCTGGCGCTGGACGCTCGCGGCGGCGGCAGCGGCGCGCACGCGCGCGCAGGGAGGGAATCATGCTCGCCACACCGGACACGCTGGTCCAGGAGATCGAGGCGGGGCTCCGCCAGCCGGGCCGTAACCTGGCGGCGCACCCCGTGGTGGAGCTGCTCGACCGCGGCGCGCTCACCCCGGCGCAGGTGCGCGGCCTGCTCACCCAGATGTACCTCCACGTGCGCGAGGTCACTCGCTGGATCGCTGCCGCGTTCGCCGCCTGCCCGGACCCGCCAATCCGCACCATGATCTTCGACAACCTGCTGGAAGAGGAGCGCGGGTTCTACAGCCGGACCAAGGGCCACGCGGAGCTGCTGCGCGACTGCGTGGTGGCCGCCGGCGTGAGCGAGCAGGAGCTGGCTGCGGCGCATCCGCACCCGAACACGGCGGCGCTGATCGACTGGTGCGAGCTGATGGCGCGGCAGCGCCACTGGCTCATCGCCCTGGAAGGGCTGGGCATCGCCCTGGAGACGCAGGCCCCCACGCTGTTCGGCGCCATCGGCCGGGCCCTGATCAAGAACTACGGCTTCACCGAGCAGACCGCCCAGTTCTTCTTGCTGCACGTGAGCGTCGACGAGGACCACGGCGACGTGAACTGGCAGATCCTGCGCCAGCACGCCCAGGGCGCCGCGCTCCAGCAGGAGCTGAAAGCGGCGATCTTCAAGACGGCCGAGCGCTGGTGGGGCCTGCTCGACACTTGGCAGGCGTACTGAGTCCGAGTCTGGCGCGCGGGAGGAGCAGGCCGCGCGCCGCCCGGGGGGCCGCCGGTTACAGCGGCGGCTTCTGCCTCAGCGCATGCGGGCGGGCAGCGAGCGCTTGCCGACCAGGTCGGCCAGGAACGCCAGCACCACCGCGCCGACGAACGCCGGCACGATGCGCACCCCGAACAGCTCGGGGCCGACCGGGCCGAGCACCAGCGAGCCGAGCCAACCGCCAAGTAGTCCAGCGAAGATGGCGCCCAGCCAGCCCCACGGCAGGCGGCCGGGTACGATGGCGTCCGCGGCCCAGCCGACGATGCCCGCCACTAGCAGCATCAGCGCCAGATGGATCAGGCTACCCGCCGCCCAGATGAAGATGACGATCGCCAGGACGACGATCGCTGCGAGCAAGAAGATCGGCACCGGGACGCCTCCTCGCCGCTGGCACAGGGCACCGTTCGCCCCGCTAGCGCCACCGCCTCCAGCCGACAGCGGCTACCGGGATTGTACGGGTTCCGCGCTCGCCCATGGAATAGTCGCGAATCCCGATCGGGCCCTGTTCTCTTGCCGCGGGCAGCCGCTAGTGCTCCTCGGTCAGCCGCGCGAAGTGCGGCCGCAGCCGGTCGTAGGTCTGCTCCAGCGTCTCGGGCAGGACCTTCGTCTCGCCCAGCACGGGCATGAAGTTGGTGTCGCCGTTCCAGCGGGGCACGATGTGTACGTGCAGGTGGTCGGGCACCCCGGCGCCCGCGGCGCGGCCGAGGTTCAGGCCCACGTTGAGACCGTCGGGGCGATACGCGGCCTCGAGGATACCCACCGCACGCTGTACCAGCGCGAACAGCTCGCTGGCGACCGCGGCGTCGAGGGCGGGCAGCGCGCCGGTGTGCAGGTACGGCGCGACCATCAGGTGGCCCGGGTTGTAGGGGTACAGGTTGAGCAGCACGTAGGCGCGCGGCCCGCGATAGAGGATGAGGTTGGCGCGATCGCGCTCGCGCGGCTCGGCGGGCTTCGCGCACAGAAAGCAGGGCTGGTGGCGCGGGTCCAGCTTGCTGGCCTGCTCGATGAACGCCAGCCGCCAGGGGGTCCACAACCGCTCCATCGTCGCTCCTCGGGCTGCCGGCGCGCTCAGCAGGCCGCCGGGGCCCGGCGCCGCCCGGTCTCCGGCAGCGCCGGCAAGCCCAGGCCCCGCGCGAACTCGGCGCGCGCCAGCGTGGGGGCCACCCAGGCCGGATAGCCGCGCGCCACTAGCAGCTCGCGGCAGCGCTCGGCCGCGCGCGGGTCGCCGAAATAGGTGAACAGCGCCGGCCCGGCCCCCGACAGGTTCCAGTCCGGCGCGTCGTCCTCTCCCGCGGGGATGGGGTACTCGCGCCAGACCTGCTCGGTGACCTCGACGAGCGCGTTGCGCGCCGCTCGCAGCGCCGGAAACGTCTCCATCGCCGTCGGCTCCAGCCCGTTGCCCAGCGGGCGCCACGAGGCGGCGGGGTTGGTGCGCAGGCGCTGGGCGAGTGTGGCCACGAACCCCCCGGGGGTGTACCACTTGGGATCCAGCAGGCTGTAGATGCGCCGCGTCTTGTCGGCCAGCGGCTCGCTGGGCACGATGAGTACCAGCCAGCGTGGCACGGGGTCCGGCAGTGGTTCCAGCTGGTCGCCGCGGCCGCGGGCCAAGGCCGTGCCGCCGAGCAGGAAGAACGGCACGTCGCTGCCGAGCTGCGCTGCCACCCGGGCCAGCTCGTCGCGGTCGAGGTACAGCTTCCAGAGGGCGTTGAGCGCGACCAGCGCCGCGGCGGCATCCGCGCTGCCCCCGCCGAGTCCGGCGGCGATCGGGATGCCCTTGTGCAGGGTCAACGCCGCGCCCGCGCGGCAGCCCGTGGCTTCTTGCAGCGCCTGCGCGGCACGCAGCACGAGGTTCGGCGCGTCGTCGGGCAGCGGCGGCGCGGCGAGCGTGAGCTCGGGCGCAGGCGCGCACTCCAGCGTGTCGAATAGCCCGATCGTCTGCATGATCGAGTGGACCTCGTGGTAGCCATCAGGCCGCTTGCCGAGCACCTCCAGGACGATGTTGACTTTCGCGGCAGCGCGCACGCGGATCGTAAACGGCGCGGCCCGCCAGGCGCGCACAGGGGCGGCCAGGTCGGCCGCGGGCGTGTGCCCGTTGCTGCTCATGCGTCGTGCACCACCTGATATAGCCGGTCCCACTCGGGTAGCGTCAGCGTTTGGGGGCGGCGCACCGGATCGAGCTGGGCGCGCCGCAGGAGCGCCGCCGCCTCGGCTGGCGAGCAGCCCAGCCCCTCCGCCAAGGAGTTGCGCAACTGCTTGCGCGGCTGCTTGAACCCCGCCTGGACCACCTGCAGGAACACCTCGGGCGCCGTGGCGGCGACCCGTGGGGCGGGGTACACCTCGAGGGCCAGCACCGCCGACTCCACCTTGGGCCGCGGGTAGAACGCGCCGGGCGGCACCACCCGCACCAGCCGCGGCGCCGCGTAGAGCTGGACCAGCACTGTGAGGTAGCTCCACTGGCCGGGCGGCGCGGTGATGCGCTCGGCCACCTCGCGCTGCACCATCACCACCAGGCGGCGCGGCCGGTGCGCGGTAGCCAGCAGGTGGCGCAGCAGCGGCGAGGTGATGTGGTACGGCAGGTTGGCGACCACCTTGTAGTCGGCCGGTACCAGCGCGGCAGGATCGAGCGCGAGCGCGTCGCCGTGGACCACGGTAAGGTTCGGCGGGTGGCCCAACAGCCCCGGCAGAGCGGCGGCGAGCTGGGCGTCCAGCTCCACAGCGATCACGCGCCCGGCCCGCCGGACCAGGGCGGCAGTGAGCAGCCCGAGGCCCGGCCCGATCTCCAACACGGTGTCTGCGGGGGCGAGCGCGGCAGCCGCGCCGATCGCCTCGGCGATGCGGCGGTCCACGAGAAAGCTCTGCGACAGGCGCTTGCGCGGGTATAGGCCGAGCTGGCGAAGCACCGTGGCCGGTCCACGGGTGAGCGTGGTCGTATCACGGGGCTGGCGCGCGGGCGCCGTCGGGAGGTCCCCGGGGGCCTGGAAGCATGGGGGCGCGTCGGCCCCCGGCGGCCGGCAGGAGGTGACTGCCTCGCTCGCGAGTTCGGGCCTGGCGCTCATACTTGCATTATAGCCGCGCAGGGGCCACCCCCCTGCGGCCACGCCGTTCATGCCGATGGCGGGGTAGCGAGGTGGCCGGCGCTCTCGGCCGCCATCGCCTCCAGCGCCCGATAGAACTCCGACGGCGGCGCGGCCGGCCGGCGCTCGGTCGGGTCCACGAAGCGGTGGTCGGTATACCCCTCGGCGACGCGCGCCTCGTCGGGCAAGCGGACGATGTGGAACGCCAGGCGGAAGCCGCGCGGCGACAGGTCGGTGAGCGCCAGGCGCACCTCGCAGCGGTCCTCCAGGCGCAGCGGCCCCCGGTAGCGGCAGTGCGACTCCACGATCGGCGTGGCGATCTGCCATTGCGTATGCAGGTCGCGGAAGTACCAGCCGCGCGCGTGCAACCAGGCGGCGAACGCCCGCCCGACGAAATCGTAGTAGCGCGCGAAGTACAGCACCCGCGCGTAGTCCACATCTGCGAAGCCGATCTCGAACTGCGCCCGCATCGTCGCTCCCTGCCCGCGCGGTTGCGCCAGCCCGGCGGCCGGCATCCGGGTAGGTTGTACGCCAAGCGACGGCACGGGCGCGAGGCCGCCCGGTTCCGCGCCCGAACTAGCTCGGCTGCAGCGGGAGGTGGCCCATAAGCAAGAGGTAGGCGGGCAGCCAGGCGGTGAGCACACCCTCCAGCACCGTGACCCAGCCGACCAGCCGCGTGTCGAGCCGGCGCGGGACGAGCAGCAGGAAGTACAGGAGCCAGAGCAGGCCCCACGCCAGCCAGTTCAGCGCCAGCCAGTAGCCCCACGGCTGGCGCGCCTGGGCCAGCAGCTCCAGCCCCACCGGGCCGGCGGTGATCGCCACGAACAGACAGTACCAGCCTAGCCCGCGCCCGTCGAAACCGCACAGGCGGTTCACGGCCACCCACAGGTACGTCACGGCAAACAGGAGGACGAAAGCCCCGAAGGCGATCTCACCCGTGACCGTCGCCCCGGGCCGCAGCGCCGCCCCCAGTGCCATCACCGCGCCGATGCCGGCAGTGACCAGGTTGATCACGGCGATCTCGCGCTCGCCGATGCGGCCGAGCAGCCACAGCCCGTTGAGCACTAGCACCGCGCCCACCCACAGCAATACCAGAGCGATCATGATCGCTTGCGCTCCTACTCGGGGCTGGCGGGGCGGAACACTTCCCTCGGCCCCGCCAGCGTGGAAACGGCCGGTGAGGTCAGGACGGACGCGCCAGCGCGGCGCTGGTCGGGGCAGTCGGCGGCTCCTCGGGCAGGATCGGCCGCTCGAAGATCTCGGTCGGCAGGTACAGCGTCACGCAGGCGTTGGGGATATCCACGATCCCGCTGACTCGGACCTCGACCGGGGCGGCCCCGAGGATGACATACGCTTGCTCGGCGGTGTAGCCGAACTGCTGGAGATAGGCGATGGCGTTCAGACAGGCGCGGCGCATGGCTACCGTGGCGTCGAGGTACAGCTGCTGGCCGGTCCGTTCGTCGACCGAGATGCCCTCGAACACCAGGTAGTTGGTGTAGCGGGGCTCGTAGGGACTCGCCCGGAAGATCGGGTTGGTGATGGCGTACTTCTCCATCCCACCCTTGATCAGATCGACGTGCAGGTCGATGAACCCGGCCATCTCGATGGCGCCGCAGAAGGTGATCTCGCCGTCGCCTTGCGAGAAGTGCAGGTCGCCCATCGAGAGCTTCGCGCCGGGCACATACACGGGGAAGTAGCAGCGCGCACCGCGAGTCAGGTTCTTGATGTCGCAGTTGCCGCCGTGCTCGCGCGGCGGGATGGTCCGCGCGGCCTCGCGGGCCACGCGCTCATACTCGGCACCCTTGAGCGAGCCGAGCACGGCGTTCTGGGCCAGCGGCGGTAGCGCCAGCGGCGGCACGCGGTTGGGGTTCGTGGCGATCAATTCCGCTTCGCGGCGGTTCCACTCGGCCAGCAACTCCGCTGATGGCGCGCAGCCGATCAGCCCCGGGTGCGCCAGCCCCACGAACCGCACCCCGGGCACGTGACGCGAGGTGCAGGTCGTGCCGTGCAGGTCCCATACCGCCTTGTAGGCATCGGGGAAGTGGTCGGTCAGAAAGCCGCCCCCGTTGAGCTTGGCGAAGATGCCTGTGTAGCCCCACTCGGTGGTCGGCGAGTGGTGCGGTGTTTTGGTCCCCTGGGGGAACGGGCCGAGGTCGAGGATGTCCACGACCAGCAGGTCGCCAGGCTCCGCGCCCTCCACCGCGATCGGCCCGCTGAGTACATGGTTGACGGTGAGGTTCACGTCGCGCACGTCATTGGCGCTGTCGTCGTTGCGGATCTGGCCGTCGGTCCACTCCTGGCACTCGATACGGAACACTGCGCCGGGTTTCACGCTCGCCACGGGGGGAATGTCGGGGTGCCAGCGGTTGTGGCCGGGTACCTTCTGCTCCGCCCAGGGCTTGGTGAGATCGACCTCGAACAGAACCTCTGGCATGGCTGGCTCCTACGCGCTATCCGCATGTGCACGCGATCAGGGGGTACCCTGGTGCGCTCAGTATATTTCGGAGGGAGCGCGCCACAACCGGTTCTGCACACCAAATCGTGTTGGCCGGGCATTGGGCGCGGCGACTAGTGCAGGGTGGCGCATATCACGCTATGGTTGAACGAACTGGTGACGCGGTCCCATCGACGTCGCTGCGGCGCCGCGGCGCGATGGCGACGCGGCTCGCGGGGGGGGGAAGATGCCACTATATGAATTCGCCTGCGAGGAACACGGTGTGTTCGAGGTGCGGCGCCCGATCGGGCAGGCGGCGGACCCGGTGCCCTGCGTACATTGTGAACGGCCGGCCGCGCGGGTGTTTACCCCACCCCTGCTGCGGTCCCTGTCGCCCGCGGTGCGCGAGGGGCTAGCGCGCGAGGAGCGCAGCCGCCACGAGCCCCGGATCGCATCGCACGCTGAGCTCGGCCGCTCTCCCGCTGCCGAGCCGCCCCCGCCACGCTGGCACACCTCGCGGGGCCGCCCCTGGATGCTCGGTGGCTGACCTGCGCGTCGGGGACACGCGAGAGCCGGGGCGATCGCCTGCCGCGACTCCCAGCGACTCGCCGCGCTCAGCTGGTCGGATAAGGCCGCCACCGTTCAAGCCCCGGGGCAGCGGCGTCAGCGTTCAGAATGGCCCGGGCGACGGCACCGCCGTGCGGAGGGGCGGCGGTCCCGCTGTCGAGGGCCACTGGGGCGATGGGACCACCGCGGTGGGGGCGAGCGACTCGTTCGGAGCCACTCTGGTGGGCGTGGCCAGCGGTGGCGGGGAGGGCGTTGGGGCCGGCAGCGGTGGGGGGGTAGTCGGCACCTTGGCCGGTCCGCTGGTCGGCTCGGGGCGCGGGGGTGGGGCTGGGGCGGCAGGTGTCGTGACCGCACCGCTGCTGCTTACCGTGGGGACCGCCAGCGGAGCGCTCGTCGGTACCAGGAGCGGCGCGACGGTCGGCGCGATGATCCGCAGCGGCGCCGCGGCGGTTGGCTGGGGGGCTGGTGCGCCCTCGGGCGCGGGAGGCGCGGCCGTGGGCCGGGGCGGGGAAGCCGCTTTGCTTGCCGCACCGCTGCTCGGTGGGGTCGGAGAGGGCGCTTGCTCGACCTGCGGGGCTGGCAGCGCCGTCGGCGGCGCCGCGATGGCTCCGCCGCCTGAACCGCTCGCCTCGGGCGTGGGGGTTGGGGGCAGTCCACCCCCTCGGCCACTCGCGGCGCCTGTCCCGCTGCCCCCTCCCGCGGTGGGCATCGGAACCAAGGTGACTACCACAGCAGGAGGATGCCGGAGTGGGGCGGTCACTACCCCCACGAGCAGCCCCAGGCCGAAGCCCGCTGCCAGCACACCGAGCAGCAGATGCCAGGTGAGCCGCTGCCGGGACCGCGGCCTTGCCTGCCGCTCGGTCGCTGGCTCCAACGCCCTCTCGGGAGCCTGTCGCGCATCCTGCATAGCCACGCTGGTCTGCCGCAGCGGGAGCAGATCGCGTGCCAAGCAGTGGGCTGCGGCGGCCGCGGAGCTCTAGCGCATCCGTGGGGCGCGTGGGGTAGCAGGCGCTCAGCGGGTGGCGGAGGCAGGCACCGCCTCGTCCTCCAAGGGTGTCTCGTACTTCAGGTTGTAGTCGTACATGAACGCCAGGAACGGGTGCGCGCCCAGGCGGGTCAGGCGCTTGGCGTCGCGGGCCTTCACGGCCTCGCGCTCCTCCGGGTCGAGCGTGAAGCGGGTCAGCGCCGCGTCGGCGTCTACCAGGAACTGGCGCCGCAGCGGCAGCTCGTTCATCAGCGTGTACAGCGCCGTGTTCAGCCCGTAGCGGCGTGGATCCGCGTACTGGTAGTGGCGACTGGGCACCTGGTCGGCGGCCTGCATGTCCCACCAGACGACGGCGTAGCCGTGGTGCCAGCTCGGCTGGTAGGTCACCAGCTCCGACGGCGGCTCCTTGCCCATCATACCCAACATGACCAGCCACTGGAGCAGCTCCAGGTTGCCGTGCTGGTCCAGCTCCTCCGGGCGGAACGCCGCCAGGCGGTGCAGCTGGCCGCGCTCGATCAGCCGCAGCACCTCGGCGTCGAAGGCGTTGTCGGGGTGCGGGTAGAGCTCGGTGCCGGGGTAGTGCGACAGCCCGCCGCTGGCGATCACCGCCACCCGCTCGGGGCGCTGCCGGATGATGTGGCCTAGCTTCTGGCCTACCTCATAGCAGCGCGCCGGCCACGGCTGCGGCGGCAGGTACGTGTTCACGAACAGCGGCACCACCGGCGGGGCCGGTTCGGCCAGCAGGAAGTGCAACGGCACCACGAACGAGTGGCCTAACCGCACCTCCTGCGTGTAGGCGAGATCGACGCCCAGGCGCAGCCCCTCTTCCAGGAGGGTGTAGGCGAACTCGGGGTGGCCGCGGTAGCGGAAGTCCTTGCCCGCGAAGTGGCCGTGCGCCTCGGGCCCCGTGAAGATGGTGAAAGGCGGCACGCAGTTCAGGTAGAAATTCTCCACGTGGTCGTTGGCCAGGATGACCACGACGTCCGGTTGCACGGCCGCCAGCCGCCGCTGGAGCTCGGTGAGCGCGGCGAAGACGGCCTCCAGTTGCTGCGGGTCTTCGCTCGGCGGCTGAGTAAGGAACTGCGGCGCGTGCGCCGTGCCGATCGCTGCGACGATCTCGCCCATGGTGACGTCCTCCGCGCTCGGGGTAGCGAGGGGCGCCGCCCGGCGCCCGTGGCTTCGCCCTCAGTGTAGCGGTTCGCGCCCGCCGCCGGCCGCCCCGCTATCGACGAGCCGCGCGGCCCTGGGCTAGACTGAGCTGCAGCCCGCGGGCACAACATGTTGGCAGGCGCCCGCGGTGCGGAGGGCGTATGGAGCACTACGGGCTGTTCATCGACGGCGCGGAGACCGAGGGCGCAACCGGCGAGCGGATGCCGGTGATCTACCCGTATACCGGCGAGCCGTTCGCCACGGTGAGCGTGGCCAGCGCCGCCGACGTGGACCGCGCCATCGCGGCCGCCGAGCGCGCCTTCCGCGCCCACCTGCGCGACCTGCCGGCCCACGAGCGGGCCCGGCTGTTGCTACGCACCGCTGAGGCGATCGCCGCGCGTCGCGACGAGTTCGCCCGCGCGATCGGCTACGAGGCCGGCAAGCCCGTGAAGGACGTGGCCATCGAAGCCGGCCGCGGCGGCGAGCTGTTCGTGCTGGCCGCCGCGGCCGCCCGCGACCTCACGGGCGAGGTCCTGCCCATGGACGCTATTCGCGGCGGCGAGGGCCGCTGGGGGCTGGTGCTGCGCCAACCGCTCGGCGTGATCGCGGCCATCGGACCGTTCAATGCGCCGCTAAATCTGGTCGCCCAGAAGGTGGCCCCCGCGTTGGCCGCCGGCAACAGCGTGGTGGTGAAGCCCGCCTCCAAGACGCCCGTCGCCGCCGTGCTCCTCGCGCGCTGCATCCACGAGGCCGGCTGGCCCCCGGGCACCTGCAATGTGGTGATCGGCGCGGGCAGCACCGTCGGGGACGCGCTGGTGGCCGACCCGCGGGTGCGCATGGTGAGCTTCACCGGCGGCACCGAGGCCGGGCGGCGCATCCACGCCCGCGCCGGGCTCAAGAAGGTGGCCCTGGAGCTGGGCTCCAACGCGCCGAACATCGTCTGCGCCGACGCCGACCTCGCGCGCGCGGTGGCGGCCATCACCCGCTCCGGGTTCTCCTCGGCGGGCCAGCAGTGCATCTCGGCACAGCGCGTGTATGTCCAGCGCGCCATCCTCGACCGCTTCACCCGTCAGTTTCTCGACGCGGTGGCGGCTCTCAAGGTCGGCGACCCGTTCGACCCAGACTGCGACGTGGGCCCGATGATCAGCGAGGCGGAGGCGCGTCGCGTGGAGAGTTGGATCCAGGAGGCCGTGGCCGGCGGCGCGCGCGTGCTGATCGGTGGGCGCCGCGAGGGCGCGCTGCTGTGGCCGACGGTCCTCACCGCTGTGCAGCCGACGATGAAGGTCCAGTGCGAGGAGGTGTTCGCGCCGGTGGTCACGCTGACCCCGTTCGACACCGTCGACGAGGCTATCGCGCTGGCCAACGCCTCGCGCTACGGGCTGCAGGCCGCGGCGTTCACCAACGACCTGAACACCGCTCTGCGCTTCGCCCGCGAGCTGGAGAGCGGTTGCGTCTGGATCAACGAGGGCTCGCGCTACCGCCAGGACAACTACCCGTTCGGCGGGGTCAAGGATAGCGGGCTCGGGCGCGAGGGCGTCCGGTACGCTATCCACGAGATGACCGAGCTGAAGTTCGTGGGCATCCGCACCTGAGCACGCCGCCTGGCTACTGTGCCGTGCCGCCGCACGAGCGGGGGCAGCTGCCCCCGTACACGGTGGGCCTGCCTTCTGGGCGGAGGTGCCCGTGGCAGGTCGCCTGCCGTGGCGCCCTAGAACTCGTCCAGCGGCGCCGGGTCGACGATCACCTTCGCTGCCCACCACAGCGCGGCGTCCACTGCGGCGGCCCCGGCGGCCAGCAGGCCCAGCAGCGCGAGCTGCCGGTTGCCCCCCCCGTCGCGCACTAGCGTCAGTCCTACCGCCGCGCCGTCGAGGCCGTCCACCAGCAGGCGCGCCAGCAGCCACGGGCCGATGCGCCCGCCGTGGATCGCCGCCGACACGAGCCCCGCGCCCATCACCAGATCGCGGACGCCGGTGGAGCGGACCGCCAGCTCGCTGGTGGGGCCGCCCTGGGTGGAGAGGCCGAACACGCGCGCGAACGAGCGCGGGGCGAGCACGGGCCACAGGCCGAACAGGGCGGTCGCCGCGCCCAGCACGGTGCTGGCCACGCGCACATCGCCTTCCGTTTCCAGGTGGAGCATGGTGCCTCCGGTGCGATCAGGATATCGGTTGCGCTGCCGGCCGCAGCAAGGCCGAGTGGTCCGCGAACGGCGTGCGGCACGGTGGCCCCGCGGCACACCAGAACTGGCTCGCGGCTGGTGCCTCCGCCAGCAGGGCGATGAACGCGGAGACGGTGCCCGCGCTGGCGCCGTGGCGGCACAGCGCGTCGTGGGCGTCGGGCTGCGAGTCGTGCGCGCGCAGCAGCGCCGCGAGGGTGGCGCGCAGCGTGTCGGGCTCGGCCGCCGCCAGGCGCCGCGAGTCGAGGGCGGCGCGGACCCGCTGCTCGCGCGCGCGGGCGTGGTCGGCACCGATGCCGCTGACCATCACGTGCAGCCCCGGCGGCAGCGCGCGCGGCGCGTGGGCCTGCCCCGGCCCCACCCCAGCTAGGCGCGCGGCGCCCCGCTCGGCGTACAGCAGGGTGCAGGGGTTATAAGTGGCGTGGTCGAGCTCGGCGAGCAGCGCGTCGACGGCTGCCACCGATGGGCAGGCGAGCGCGTCGAGTACCAGGAGCCCCCGCGAGCGTTTCGGCGTGGGGGTGGGGGCTAGGCCCTGGTCAGCGATGGCCACCGCCAGCCCCGTGGGAGTAATACCGAACCACGTGCCGCCGTGCTCCAGGTCGCGCCCGGCCACTGCACAGGGGGGGGATGCTAGCCGCTGGGGGCCGTCACTGGGGCGCGCGTAGCGCTCGTCGCGATTGGCGGCGAGCACGAGAGGAAACCGCGGGTGCACCCCGAGCAGGGCGATGATCGTGCACATCCGTCGAGTGGCCGCTCCTCCGCGCCTCTCGCCGATTATACCGCGCCGCGGTGGGCGCGCTGGCGGGCGGCGCCGTCCGCCGGCGGGTGGTAACATAGGAAGCGACTTGCTCTCCCACCCGACAGCCTGACTATTACCACAAGGGTGCCAGCCATGTTCCGCGCGGACGTGCTCGTCATCGGCAGCGAGGGCGCCGGGGCGCGTGCCGCTTGGGAGGCGGCGGATCGCGGCCAGCGCGTGGTCATTGTCACCAAGGGGCGGCTGGGGCGCTCGGGCGCCACCCTCACCGGCGCGGCCGATCTGGATGTCGATAGCCGCTCGCTGTACCGCTTGCTCGGGCCTGCGCCGCGCACCAGCGGCGTGGCGCCCAACCCAGAGGACAGCCCGGAGCAGTTCTTCCGCGACATGTGCGTCGAGGGCAAGTGGCTCAACGACCAGCGGCAGGTCCTCGCGCACGTGGAAGACGTGCCCGAGCGCGCGCGCGAGCTGCTGGAGGCGGGGCTCAAGGTCTACGACCTGCGTCAGATGCCCGGGCATTGCTACCCGCGCAATATGTACACCAGCGGCCACGATCTGGTGCAGGTGCTCAAGGTGCAGATCAAGCGCCGGCCGATCCACGTCGTCGAGGACACGATGGTTACCGACCTGCTCACCCGCGACGGGCAGGTGGTGGGCGCCGTGGGCCTTGATCTGGTGCGCGGCGAGCCGGTCACCTTTGCGGCCAAGGCGGTGGTGCTGGCCACTGGCGGCGGCCACAACGTCTACGAGTACAACACGGGCCCCGAGGAGCTGACCGGCGACGGGCAGGCGATGGCGCTGCGGGCGGGGGCCGAGCTGCTCGACATGGAGATGACCCAGTTCCTGCCCACCACGATCGTCAGCCCCCCCATCGCGCGCGGCAACCTGTTCCCGTTCCTGCTCGGCCCGCAGAACGCGCTGCGCATCTGGCTGCTCAACAAGTACGGCGAGCGGTTCATGGGCCGGTGGGATCCCGAGCGCTGGGAGCACACCACCCGCGACCTACTGGCCATCGGCATCATGAACGAGGTCGTCGAGGGGCGCGGCACGCCGAATGGCGGCGTGTGGATGTCACTGCGGCACCTGCCCAATAACCTCATCGACGACTTCGCCCGCTGGGGCGCCAAGCCGTTCATCAGCAAGGATTGGAAGTCGCATGGGCTCAGCTTCGCCCACCTGATCGAGGACGTGAAGCGCGGCAACGCCATCGAGGTGGCCCCGGCCTGCCACTTCTTCATGGGTGGGGTGCGGGTCGACGAGTGGGGCGCGACCACGCTGCCCGGCCTGTTCGCCGCGGGCGAGGTCGCCGGCGGCTGCCACGGCGCCAACCGGCTGTCGGGCAACGCCTTCGCCCAGATCCTGGTTCAGGGCAAACGCGCCGGCGAGGCCGCGGCCCGCTTCGCCGCCGCCAGTGGCCACGTGCCCGAGCCCGACCCGCGGCAGGTACGCGAGTACCACGCCCGCATCCTGGCGCCGCTGCAGCGTGCGGAGGGGCCCTCCAGCTACGAGGTGCGCGCCGAGCTGCGCGGCCTGATGCAGCGGCAGGTGGGCGTGGTGCGCGACGGCGCGGCGCTGCGCGCGGCGCTCGGGCGGATCGAAGCGCTGTTGGCCGAAGCGGTGCCCCGCCTGGCGGCCCGGCACCGCGGGCGCCCCTACAACCCCGAGTGGATCGAGTGCTTGCAGACCGCGAATCTCGCGACCACCATGGCCCTGGTGGCGCGGGGCGCGCTGACGCGCGAGGAGAGCCGGGGGGCCCACTACCGCCGCGACTTCCCGCGGCCCGACAACGCCCGCTGGCTGAAGCACATCGTGCAGCGGCTGGTCGACGGCCGCATCGAGCTGCGCTGCGAGCCGGTCGAGCTGCTCTACCTCACGCCGCCGCAGGAGTAGCGCCGTGAACACCGTGCGCGTGACTGTGCGCCGCTTCGACCCGGCCGTGCGCTCGGAGCCGTACGAAGAGACCTACGAGCTGCCGGTGGCGGCCACCACTAGCGTCACGCACCTGCTGTACGAGATCAACGCCCGCTACGCGGCGGGCATCGCCTACCGCGTGAGCTGTCACCGGGGTATTTGTGCGAGCTGCCGCTTCAAGATCAACGGCAAGGCCCGCTTGGGGTGCACATATGAGGTCAACGGCGGCGAGCTGCGCATCGAGCCCGCCTCGCCCGATGTGATCCGAGACCTCGTGGTCGCCTCGGATTGGAAGGGGCTCGGCCCGCCGCCCGAGGAGGGCTGATGGAAGGGTATCGGGTGCTCGAATGGCCGCCCCCCGCCGGCGAACGGCAGCCGCTGGTGCCCGACCAGTTCAACATGGTGACGACGCTGGTCGATCGCCACCTGCACCAGGGCCACGGCGAGCGTGTAGCGGTCTACTATCCCGCTGGCCAGCTCACCTACGCCGAGCTCGCCAGCCTGGTGAACCGCACCGGCAACCTGCTGGGCCGGCTGGGCGTGGCGATCGAGGAGCGGGTCGCGCTGCTGCTCCCCGATAGCCCCCAGTTTCTGGCCACGTTCCTGGGGGCCATGAAGATCGGCGCGGTCCCCGTGCCGCTCAACCTGTTGGCCACGGCCGACGACCTGCATTACTACCTGAGCGACAGCCGGGCGCGCGTGGTGGTGCTCGATGCCGACTGCCTCGATCGCCTGCGCGCCGTGCGCGCCCGCTTGCCGGCGCTGCGCCACGTGCTGCTGGTCGGGCCGCCGCAGCCCGACGCGCTGCCGTTCGACGAGCTAGTAGCGCGGGAGAGCGACGCCCTGGAGGCGGCCGCCACCAGCGCCGACGACATGGCCTACTGGCTGTACAGCTCGGGCACCACGGGCCGCCCCAAGGGCGTGGTGCACCTGCACCGCGACATGGTGTACTGCACCAGCGCCTACGCCGAGCAGGTCGTGCGCCTCACCCCCGACGACCGCAGCTTCTCGGCCTCCAAGCTGTTCTTCTCCTACGGGCTGGTCAACTCGCTCTACCTGCCGCTGTGGACGGGCAGCGCGGTGATCCTCAACCCCCTACGCCCGGAGCCCGCCACGTTGCTGGCCACCATCGAGCGCTACCGGCCCACGGTGTTCTACTCGGTGCCCACCAGCTACGCGCAGCTCATCCGCGAGCTGGAGGCGCGCGGGGCGGTGCCCGAGGCGGTACGCGCCCTGCGGCTGTGTGTCTCCGCGGGCGAGCCCCTCCCGGCGCCGATCTACGAGCGCTGGCGCGCGCTCACGGGGGTGGAGGTGCTCGACGGCGTGGGCTCCACCGAGGTCGGGTACATCTACATCTCCAACCGCCCGGGCCGCAGTCGGCCGGGCACCAGCGGCGAGCTGCTGGCGGGCTACGCCGCACGGCTGGTCGACGAGGAGGGCCACGACGTACCGCCCGGCGAGCCGGGCGATCTGTGGATCGCGGCGCCCAGCACCGCCGCCCGCTACTGGCACCAGCACGACCGCACCCGCCAGACGATGGTGGGCCCCTGGCTGAAGACGGGGGACAAGTACGTGCGCGACGCGGACGGCTACTACGTGTACGCGGGCCGCAGCGACGACATGCTGAAGGTCGGCGGCATCTGGGTCTCGCCGATGGAGGTCGAAGCCGCGCTGCTGGCGCACCCGGCCGTCGCCGAGTGCGCCGTGGTCGGCCTGCCGGACGCCAACGGGCTGGTCAAGCCGAAGGCGTACGTGGTGCCGCGCGGGGAGCCCTCCCCTACCCTGGTGCAGGAGCTGCAGGAGTGGGTCAAGGGGCGCCTTGCGCCGTACAAGTACCCGCGCGCGATCGAGTTCGTCGCCGAGCTACCCAAAACCGCCACCGGCAAGATCCAGCGCTACCGCCTGCGTACCGGCAGCTGAAGCGCGCTGCCTTTGACCCGGGCGGCTGCGCGGAGGCCGGGGCGCCCTACGAGCGCTACACCTCGACTGCTTTGGGGGCCGAGGGCCGTTTGCCGCCCAGAGCTGCAGCCTGGCGCAACCGGCGCCAGGCTTCGACCAGGCCGCCCGGCAGCAGCAGCACCACCAGGATGAACAGGATCCCGAACACGATCAGGTGGGCCTCGACGAGGGCTTGGGCCAGCAGCTCGCGCAGCACCACGTAGAACGCACCCCCGACCACCGGTCCGATCACCGTGCCTACCCCGCCGATGAACACGATCAGCAGCGGGTCGAACGTCCACTGCGGGCCGAAGGGGGCGTACAGGTAGAAGCTGACCTCCTTGAACGCCCACAGCCCGCCCGTGAGGCCCGCGAACAGGCTGCTGAGCACCAGCGCGGCGGTCTTGTGGCGCAGCGCGTCCACCCCGGTCGCCTCGGCCGCCGCCTCGTCCTCGCGCACGGCGACCATGCCGAGCCCGAGCCGCGAGTGCGCTAGGGCATACGCCGCCCCCACGCAGGCGGCGGCCAGCGCGAGGCCCAGGTAGTAGCGCGGGTGCAGGCTGTACGCCGCGAGCTGGGTCACTGGCATGGCGCTGACCATCGGCTGCGTGTTGGTGATGGTGATGCGCAGCGCCTCCGCCAGCGCCAGCGTGCCGATGGAGAAGTACACGCCGCGCAGGCGGAAGGTGGGCAACCCGATGACGAGCGCCACCAGTACGGCGGCCCCGCCCCCCGCCGCCAGGGCCAGCGGCAGCGGCCAGCCCTGAAACCACGTCAGGCGCGCGACCAGCGTGCCGGTGCCGAAGAAGGCCGCGTGGCCCAGGTTGATCTGTCCGGCGAAGCCGCCCAGGATATTCCAGCTCTGCGCCAGCGTCACGTACACGAACACCAGCGTGAGCAGGTTGAGCAGGTCGTCGCGGCTGCGGCCGACCAGCGGCGGTACTGCCGCCAACAACGCACAGACCACTACGCTCACCAGCAGCGCACGGCCATGCGGCTTGAACACGTTGGCCTCCCTGCTCCCTAGCGCGCCCGGCCGAATAGGCCCTGCGGGCGCACCAGCAGGACGATGACGAATAGGATGAGCCCCACCACCTCGCGGTAGGCGCCGCCGATGAACAGCACGCTGGTGGCCTCGGCCACGCCGAGCACGAGCCCGGCCACCAGCGTGCCCGAGACGCTGCCCAGCCCGGCCAGCACGATCACGATCAGTGCCTTGAGCGTCCACTCCAGGCCAATGACCGGCGCGATCGAGTAGCCGACAGCCACCAGGCTGCCCGCGATGCCGGCCAGGGCCGTGCCCAGCGCGAACGCCAACAGGTATGTCCGGCGGATATCGATGCCGACGAGGGTCGCCGCCTGCCAGTCTTCGGCCGTGGCGCGGATGCCGCGACCCACATAGGTGCGAGTCAGGAACAGCCGCAGGGCGAGCAGCAGCAGCACTGCCACCGCCACATTGGCCAGGCGTGTGTACGGCAGGTTCAGCTCGCCCAGCCGCAGCACCGCGCCCGCGTAGGCGGTGGTGATGCTGCGCTCGTCGGCCGTCCACAGGCGGATCGCCAGGTTCTGGAACACGAGCCCCAGCCCGAACCCGATCAGCAGCGAGTTCTTGATCTTGGTCTCTTCGTCGAACTGCATCAGGAAGCGGAACAGCCCCAGGTGCAGTGCCACGCCCAACAGGAACAGCAGGGGGCCGATCAGCAGCAGCGAGGCGAACGGATCGATGCCGTACAGCGCGAACAGCCAGAAGCTGCCGTAGCCGCCGAGCATCAGGAGCTCGCCGTGCGCCACGTTCAGCACGCGCATCACGCCGAATACCAGCGACAACCCCGCGGCCGCCAGGCCGTATAGGGCACCGACCAGCAGGCCGAAGGTCAGGCTCTGCAGGATGGCGTCGGTGGTCACGCCCGCCCCCCCGCGGCCACGACGCCCAGGTACGCTTGCCGTACGTGGTCGTCCTGCAGCAGCGCCTCCGCGCGGTCGTGGCGCACCACGCGGCCGTTCTCGATCACGTAGGCGCGGTGGGCCAAGCGCAGCGCCGCGCGCGCGTTCTGCTCGACCAGCACCACGGTGACCCCTTCGCGGTTGATCTGGCGGATGACCTGGAAGATGTTCTCCACGATGACCGGCGCAAGGCCCAACGACGGCTCGTCGAGCAGCAGCAGGCGCGGGCGCGACATCAACGCGCGGCCGATAGCCACCATCTGCTGCTGGCCGCCCGAGAGGGTGCCAGCAAGCTGGTGCCGGCGCTCGGCCAGGATCGGGAAGATGCTGTACACCCAGTCAAGCGCGGCCTGCCGCTCGCGGCGCGCCCGGCCCGGATAGGCGCCCAGCTGGAGGTTCTCCAGTACCGACATCGAGCCGAACAGTCGACGCCCCTCGGGCACCAGGGCCATGCCCAGCGCGACGCGGCGGTGGCCGGGCTCGTGCTCCACCCGGCGGCCGTCGAGCACGATCGTGCCGCGCGCCGGGTATAGCAGCCCGGCCAGCGTCCGCATGAGGGTGGTCTTGCCCGCGCCGTTCGGCCCGATCAGGGCGACGATCTCGCCGGCCTGCACCTGGAGGGCCACGCCCCACAGCGCCTGCAGGTCGCCGTAATAGACATCGAGGTCCGCGCACTCCAGCATGGCGTCCCCACTGTTGCGTGTCGGTATCGCGGATCAGTCGAGCAGCTCGCGATCGCGTCCCAAGTACGCCTCGATCACCGCCGGGTTGGCCACCACCTCGGCGGGCGGGCCGTCGGCGATCTTCTGGCCAGCGTTGAACACGACCACCCGGTCGGAGACCCCGAGCACGGCCTGCATGATGTGCTCGACCATGATCACCGTGATGCCTTGGTCGCGGATCCGCCGGATCAGCTCCATGGCCCCGGTGGTCTCGGTGGGGTTGAGCCCGGCCATCACCTCGTCGAGCAGCAGCAGGCGCGGGCGCGTGGCCAAGGCGCGCGCGACCTCCAGCCGCTTGCGCTCGACCAGCGTGAGGCTGTGCGCGGCCACGTGGGCGCGGCCGGCCAGCCCCACGAACTCCAACAGCTCTTCAGCGTCACGCGCCGCCTCTAGCAGGCTCGCCGCTGGCGCCGCCCCATAGGCTCGCCCCACCATCACGTTCTGCCGCGCGGTCAGCTGGGCGAACGGACGTACGAGCTGGAAGGTGCGCGCGACGCCGGCGCGACAGATGGCCACCGCGCTCAGCCCCGCTAGCTCGCGGTCGGCGAGGCGCACGCTCCCCTGGTCGGGCTTGAAATAGCCGGTAATGACGTTGAAGAAGGTCGTCTTGCCCGAACCGTTGGGGCCGATGAGGCCCACGATCTCGCCCTCGTGGACGACCAGGTCGATACCGTCCAGGGCTTGCAGCCCCCCAAAGGCTTTGCGGAGCCCCCGGACGACCAACAGCGCATTCCCCTGCCGAGCGGCGCCGTCGGCCGTGGGCCGCACACGATGCTGGCTGATAATGGCCCTCTCCTCCCGGCCGGGCGCGCGCGGCGCCCGGCCGGCGTTACATAAGGTTAGCGCTGGTTGAACGGCACCGCGGGGTACAGGAACGGCTTGCTGGCCTGCTCGGGCGGCCACACCAGCTCGCTCTTGCCGTTCTGCCACTGGGTAACGGGAGTGATCACCACGCCGGTGCCGTCGGCATTGAACTTCACCGGCCCGATCACCGTGTTCGGCAGATCGGTGGCCGCCAGGGCGTCGCGGATGCTCTCGCTGTCCAGTTTGCCCGCGCGCTGGATCGCGTCGGCGAGGATCTGCACGCAAGCGTACGCCGGCCCGGTGAGCACGTCGGCGGGCCGGCCGAAGCGCGCCTGGTACTTGGCGTTCAGCTCGGCCACCCCCGGGGCCTTGAAGTCATGGTGCCAGCCGGCGATGTGCGTCACGTAGTCGCCGTCCTTGCCCAGGTTCTCGCCCCACTGCGGGTTGTCGGGAGCGCGGATGAGCATGATGTACTTCGGGTTCCAGTCGAGCTCTTTCATCTGGCGGATGATGGTCATCCCGTCGGGTGGGTTGGGCATCCCGAGCAAGGCGTCCGCTCCGGCGGACTTCGCCTTCAGGATCAGGTCCGACAGGTCCTTGGCGCCCGGCGCGTACTCCTCCTGGAACACCACCTGGCCGCCCTGGCGCTCCACCTCCTGGCGGTAGAACTGTGCCTGCTCGAGGCCCCAGTCGGTCTTCTCCACGAAGATCGCGTAGCGGGTCGGCTTGTTGGCCCCGGCGCTCGCCGCCAGCTCCAGGCCGGCGCGAGCCATGTCGGGCGACTTGGGGAACGGCGAGAACAGGTACTTCAGGCCGCGCTGGTGGATCTGGAGCAAGCCGAAAGCGATGCCCAGATACGGGATGTGGTTCTTGTCGCCGATCGCCGCGCCGGCCGCGTGCAGGTCGGACCCTGCGCTCCCGAGGTAGGCTACCACCTTGTCCGACGAGTTGAGCGTCTCTAGGCGCTGGACGGTCTTCGCCGGGTCCGACTCGTCGTCGTACACCCGCAGCTCCAGCGGCCGGCGCTGGCCACCGACCAGCACGCCGCCCTGGGCGTTGATGTCCTCGACCGCCATCTCGTAGCCGGGGCGCACCTGGTTGCCGAGCGCGGCGTAGCGGCCGGTGAGCGGCACGACCGCGCCAATGCGGATGGGCTCGCCCTGGGCGGGCTGCCCGCCGGTCGGCTGGCTGGCCTGCGCCGGGGCGCTCGGCTTGCTGGCACCGCCGGTCGGGGTTTGGGGCTGTGCACAAGCCGCGAGGCTGAGAGTAAGCAGCGCAGTGAGCAGCGTGGAGAAGAGATGTGGCGAACGCTTCATGGTGTCGGCGCCTCCTGTGGCGAATGCTGCCGGAGCAGACCAAGGGCTGCGAGGAGCAGCCGGAGCGGCCGGTTGTTGGCCCTTATACTACGGTAGCTCTCCGCCATGACTCAACCGATTGAACAGCGGCGCTTGGTCGGCGCCTACAATGGCTGCAGCGGGCCGGACAGCGCCGCGTGGCCGACGCGCACTACGGCGCGCCCCGCTCGCCCCACTTACGCGGCGGACAGGATACCAGCGTGCGCTTCTTCGTCATCGACCTGGAGTTCAGCGGCTTCATCCCGGGCTTCCACGAGATCCTGGAGATCGGCGCGGTAGCGCTGGACGAGCGGTACGAGCTGCTGGGCGAGTGGACGGCCCGCCTGGCCGCGCGCTACCCGGAGCGAGCCAGCGACTGGGTACGCGAGCACCAGCCTCACCTCCTGGTGGGCGGTGAGCCGCCCGAGCAGGTACTGCCGGCCTTCGTGCGCTGGGTCGCGCGGCTACGAGGCGAGGCCACGGCCTACTACGTGGGGTGGACCTGTGGCAGCGACCTGGCCCACCTGGAGACCGCCCTGCGCGCCCTGCAGCTCGAGTGGCCGTTCCACTACCGCCACGTCGAGCTGAACAGCCTGCTGGTCGGCCGCTTGGGCCTGCCCTGGGACTACGAGCACAGCACGGTGCTGCGCCTGCTGGGCGTCGAGCCCGCAGGGGCGCACATCGCGCTAGTCGACGCCCGCGAGGCGGCCTTGGTGCTGCGCCGCCTCATGCGCTGCCCCAGCGAGCCCGTGACTTGATGGGGGCGGGTGGGTTATGTCCTGCGCGGCGCGTTAGCGGGCCAACACGCGGTTGTGCGCCGTGGCCTGCCGCACCTTGCCCGCCGCCGGAGTGGGCGCCTAGAATGGTCGCGGCGCCAGGCTCGTGGCGGCAGCGGCTGCCTGGAGCGCCGTACGCAGGGGGGCGGTCGATACGAACGCGACGGTTTCGCTGCACCGGCCCGTGTTGTTCGAGGAGGTAATGGCTTACCTCGCCCCACGGGCTGGCGGCCAGTATATCGACGCGACGGTGAACGGGGGCGGCCATGCGGCGGGGGTGCTGGAGCGCTCCAGCCCCGACGGCCGGTTGCTGGGGCTCGACGCCGATCCCGAGGCGCTCGCCCGTGCTCGCCAGCGCCTGAGCGCCTACGGCGCGCGCGTGCGCCTGATCCACGCCAACTTCCGCACACTCGGCCTGGTGGCGCGGGCCGAGGGCTTCGAGCCCGCGGCGGGGGTGCTGTTCGATCTCGGCCTGTCCTCCGACACGCTCGAGCGCTCGGGCCGCGGGTTCTCCTTCCAGCGCGACGAGCCGCTCGATATGCGCTACGATCCGACGACCGGCGCGACGGTGGCGCAGCTGCTGGCGACGAGTTCGGAGCGCGAGCTGTACCAGCTCCTGCGCGCCTACGGCGAGGAACCCCGCGCCGCACGCGTCGCGCGGGCGATCGTGGAGGCGCGCGCGCGGGCGCCGCTGCGGACCACCGGTCAGCTCGTGGCGGTGATCGAGCGGGCGCTCGGCCCCGCGCGCGGGCGCATCCACCCCGCCACCCGCATCTTCCAGGCGCTGCGCATCGCTGTGAATGATGAGCTGGCGAGCTTGCAGCTGGCCCTGGCGCAGGCCGTCGAGCTGCTGGCGCGCGGCGGGCGGCTGGTGGTCATCGCCTTCCACTCGCTGGAGGACCGTGTGGTGAAGCAGTTCCTGCGCGCCGAGAGCGGCGGCGTCTGCCGCTGCCCACCCCTGCTGCCGGTGTGCGCGTGCGGGCGGCCGCCGCGGCTGGCGGTGCTCACACGCAAGCCGGTGGTGCCCTCGACGGCGGAGGTAACGGCCAACCCGCGGGCTCGCAGCGCCAAATTGCGCGCGGCGGAGCGCGTGTGATGCGCACGCGAGGCTATTCTCCGCCGCGCCAGGCCTCTGCGCCGCTGTGGGCGGCTGCTCGCGCGGGCGCACCCGCTACCCGTGCCGCGAGCCCGCTCGCGCTGGCCCCCGCGCCCCAGCGGGGCCGGGAGCTGGCGGCTGAGCGCGCGATCTCCCGGCCGCGCCGTGCGCCGCGGCCCCGCGCGGGGCCCGCCGCGGTCGATAGTGGGCGCGCGTGGGTGCCGCTGATCATCCTGGGCATCGGGCTGGTCGTGCTGCTCTACTCCATGCAGCTCGGCAGCGTCACCACCTCGGGCTACGACTTGCAGCGGCTCCAGCTCGAACGCAACGAGTGGCGCCAGCGCAACGAACAGTTGCTGCTGGAGCTGGCCAAGGTGCAGTCGATTGCCTGGATCGAGGTCGAGGCGGTCCAGCGGCTGGGCATGCGCAAGGCTGACCACGTCACCTACCTCGAGCTGCCCGCCCCGCCGGAGGCGCTGTTGGGCCACCGCGACGAGCCGGCGCCGGGGGCCGCGTCTGCCCAGCCCCCGCTGCCGTGGCTGCTCGCGTTGTGGCGCGAGCTGCTCATGGCCCTGACCCCCCCGGTGCCCCTGGAGGCTGGGCGATGAGGGCGCTGGGGCTCGGCGGGCGGCTGGCCACCTGGCGCTTGTGGGTGCTCGGCGCGGGCTTCGCCACCTGTGCGGCGATGGTCCTGGCTCGCCTGGTGCTGTACCAGGTGCTCGAGTTCGAGCGCTTCCAGCTGCTGGCCGAGAATACCCAGGTGCTGGAGCGGCAGATCAACCCGAAGCGCGGGGCGCTGCTCGACGCTAACGGCCGGCCGCTGGCTATCAGCGTGATGTACGACAATCTCTATGTCTACGGCCCCTACGTGCGCGATCCTGACAAGACGGCCACCGCCCTGGCCCCGCTGCTGGAAATGTCGCCCAGCGAGATCCTGGCCAAGATCGATCGCGACAAGAAGGTCAAAGTGCTGCTCAAAGAGCGGCTCCCGGCGCCGGTCAGCGCGCGGGTCGAGGCGCTGGGGCTGCCCGGACTAGAGCTGGTGCCCACCCCGTACCGCAACTACCCAGAGGGCAGCATCGCGGCCCAGCTCCTCGGATTCGTCGGCGTTGACGGGCATGGGCTAGCGGGGCTAGAGCTGAGCTACGATGAGGAGCTGTTCGGTCAGCCTGGCCGGCTCGTCAGCGCGCACGACAGCACCGGCCAGGAGATCGCTCTGGCCCGCCGCGAATACCAGCCGGCGCGCGACGGGGCCGACCTGGTGCTGACTATCGACCGCTACCTCCAGCGGGTGGCCGAGCGCGAGCTGCAGCAGGCCGTGGTGGCCAACAAGGCGACCGGGGGCCACATCCTGATCATGGACCCGACCACCGGGGCGCTGCTGGCCGCCGCGAGCTGGCCGACGTACAGCCTCACCGAGCCCCTGCGGCCAGAGCAGCAAGCGTTGATGAAGCCCACGATCGTGACCAACGTCTACGAGCCCGGGTCGGTAATGAAGATCGTGACGCTGGCGGCCGGCCTTGAGGAGGGCGTGATCACCCCCGACACCACCATGGTGGATAACGGGTCGGTGATCGTCGATGGCGTGCGGATCAGCAACTGGGACTACAACGGCCACGGCCCGATCACCATGCGGCAGATGCTGGTGTACTCGTCGAACGTCGGCTCGACGTTCGTCAGCACTCGGCTGGGGCCTGAGCGGTTCTACAAGTACTTCGAGCTGTTCGGCTTCGGCCAGCTCAGCGGCGTGCGCCTGCCGGGCGAGGTGCCCGGCAGCTATCGCACCCCCGACGACCCCCACTGGACGCGCGTCGACCTTGCCACCAACTCGTTCGGCCAGGGCGTAGCCGTCACCCCGTTGCAGATGCTCAGCGCGGTCGCGGCCATCGCCAACGACGGTGTGCTAATGCGCCCCATGCTCGTCAAAGAGGTGCGCCACGGCGACGAGGTGGAGCCTATCGCCCCCGAGGCCGTCCGTCGTGTCGTCTCGTCGCAGACGGCCGCGCAAGTCACCGACATCATGGTGTCGGTCATGGAGCAGCCCGGCTTGCAGCCTCACCGTGTGCCCGGCTATGTCCTCGCCGGCAAAACCGGCACCGCCGATTTTCCCACTACCACGGGCTACGAGAAGAACCGGACCTACGCCTCGCACGTCGGCTTCGGGCCCGCGCAGCACCCCCGGTGGGTCATGCTGGTGCGCATCGACGCGCCCGAGGCCCTGTACGGCGGCGTGGCCGCGGCGCCCGTATTCAAGCGCATGGCCGAGGAGCTGATGACCTACTTGCGCATCCCGCCGACGGAGCCGCGCCCCACGCCGCGCGCCACTCCGGGGGGGCGATGAGCGCCGCACCGGCGCTGACCGGCCGGCGTGCCCTGGTGGTCGGGCTGGGGCGCGAGGGCGAGGACTTGGCGCGCTTCCTGGTGGCGCGCGGCGCGCGGGTTCACGTCACCGATAGCCGCCCACCGGAGGCGCTGGCCGCGGCTCGCGCGCGGCTGGCCGCGTTGCCCTTGCGCTACACGCTGGGCGAGCACCCGCTCGCGCTGCTGGACGACTGCGATATCGTGTATCTCAGTCCCGGAGTGCCGCGTACCCTGCCCTTGGTCACGGCGGCGCAGGCCCGCGGCATCCCACTGAGCAGCGCGACCGAACTGTTCCTGCGGCTCTGTCCCGCCCGCACGATCGGCATCACGGGCAGCAGCGGCAAGACCACCACCACCGCGCTGGTGGGCGAGATGTTGCGGGCCGCCCGCTGGCCGGTACTGGTCGGCGGGAACATCGGGGTGCCCCTGTTGGGACGGCTGGACGAGCTGACGCCCGAGCACTGGGTGGTGCTCGAGCTGAGCAGCTTCCAGCTCGAACCGCTGCGCCAGAGCCCGCACATCGCGGCGATCACCAACCTCACGCCTAACCACCTCGATCGCCATGGCACGATGGAGGCCTACGCGGCAGCCAAGTTCCAGATCACCGCCCACCAGGGCCCTCACGATTGGGCGGTGCTCAACGCCGACGACGCGCGGGTAGCCGCCGCGCCCGGCGAGGGCCGCCGGCGGTGGTTCAGCCTGGTGCGCCCGGTCGAAGGCGCGTACCTGGCCGAGGGCTGGTTGGTGGAGGGGCGGGCCAGCGGCGGCGTGCCGCTCGTGTCGCGCGCCACGCTGCGCCTGCGCGGCCAGCACAACGTAGCCAACGCGCTGTGTGCGGCCGCGGTGGCCTTAGCCGCCGGGGTGCCTGTGGCGGCGATCCGCGCCGCGCTGGCGCGGTTCCGCGGCGTGCCCCACCGGCTGGAGGAGGTGGCGGTCATCGACGGGGTGACCTATGTAAACGACTCGATCGCCACCTCGCCCGAGCGTGCCATTGCGGCGCTGGAGAGCTTCGAGGCGCCGATCGTGCTGCTCGCGGGCGGGCGCGACAAGCATCTCCCCTGGGACCGCTGGGCGCAGGTGGTTGGCCGGCGCGTGCGCGCCCTGCTCGTGTGGGGCGAAGCGGCCGACCTCATCAGCACAGCCGCCCGGGCCCATGGGGCGGCGCACGTGCCACTCGATCGCGTGGCGACGCTGGACGAGGCGGTGGCGCGAGCGCGGCAGCTGGCGCGGCCCGGCGATGTCGTGCTGCTCAGCCCAGGGTGCACGAGCTACGACCAGTTCCGCGACTTCGAGGAGCGCGGAGCGCGGTTCCGTGCGCTCGTGCAAGCGCTCCGGGGGCAGGAGGTGCCGGCATGAGGCCCCGCCGCCGGCCGCCGGATCTGGTGTTGTTGATCGCCGTGCTGGTCCTGCTCGTGCTGGGCATCGTCATGGTCTACAGCGCGAGCTTCATCATCGGGCACAACGAGTACGGCGACGGCAGTTACTTCCTGCTCCGCCATCTCACCGCGCTGATGGTAGGGCTGGTCGGGCTGGGGCTCGTGGCCGGCACCGACTACCGGCGTTGGCGCGGCTGGGCCTTGCCCGCGCTGGTAGGGTGCCTGGTACTGCTGGTGGTGGTGCTGGTACCCGGGATCGGCACCGAGATCCATGGGGCACGCCGTTGGATCAGTCTAGGCCGCTTGCAGGTGCAGCCCAGCGAGCTGACCAAGCTGGCGATCGTCGTGTTCCTCGCCGCTTGGTTGGCGGCGCGGCCGGGCCGCGCGAGCCAGCTGAACGCCGCGCTGCTGTTCTGCGGCCTGATCGGGCTGGTCGCCCTGCTGATCATGCGCGAGCCCGACATGGGCACCACGATCGTGATCGTGCTTGCCGCCATCAGCGTGTTCTGGGTGGCGGGCGCCAATCTCGCGCACGTGCTCGTCGTGGGGGCGGTGGGCACGGCAACGCTAGCGGTGCTCGCTACCTCGGCGGCCTATCGCGCGCAGCGGCTGCAAGGCTGGTCCGACCCTTGGGCCGATCCGCAGGGAGCCGGCTGGCACACGGTGCAATCGCTGATCGCGCTGGGCTCCGGTGGCGTGTTCGGCCGCGGGCTGGGCGCCGGGTTGCAGAAGGCCTACTATCTGCCGAATGCGCACACCGACGCTATCTTCTCGGTGGTGGGCGAGGAGCTGGGGCTGCTGGGTACCGTGGGCGTGCTGGTGCTGTTCGCCGTCATCGCGTGGCGCGGCTTGCTGATCGCCCGGCAGGCCAGCGACCTATTCGGGCGCCTGCTGGCCGTGGGCATGGTGGCGCTGCTGGTCTGGCAGGCGCTGCTGAACATGATGGTGGCTGTCAATGCCGTGCCGTTCACGGGGGTCACGCTGCCGTTTCTCAGCTTCGGCGGCACCTCGCTGGTCGTCTGTCTGCTAGCGGTGGGGGTTCTGCTCAGCGTCTCGCGCGGACCGCTCGGTTCGGTTGCCGAGGCGCCGGCCCGGCGGGCGGCGCCTGTTCCCCCCCGCCAGCGGGCCGCGGCGGAGTGGCCGCCCGCGGCCGCCCCGCGGGCACTAGCGTCCTGGCCCTCCCGCGCGCCCACGCGGCGGCGCGTGCGGTAAAACCAGCCCATGAGGCAGGCGATCGATCTGCGCGCTATCCGGCGCGTGCACCTGATTGGCATCGCGGGGTCGGGTATGAGCACCCTGGCCCGGTGGTTCCTAGCCCAGGGCTACCAGGTGTCCGGGTCGGACGTCCGCCCGCGCGCGGCCCTGGCGCCGCTGGCGCGCGCGGGGGCGACGGTGCACAGCGGGCATGCCGCCGAGCACCTCGCGGCGCCCGAGCTGGTGGTGGTCTCGGCGGCCATTGCGGCGGACAACCCCGAGCTGGTCGCGGCCCGCGCGCGCGGCCTGCCAGTGCTCACCCACGCCCAAGTGCTCGGCCTGCTCTCCCGCGCGCGTCCCACGCTCGCCGTGGCGGGCACCCACGGCAAGACGACCACCACGGCCCTGGTGGGGTTCCTGCTCGACCGGGCCGGGCGCGATCCGACCATCCTGGCCGGCTCCGAGCTGTGCAACTACCCCGACGGCCTGCGCGTCGGCGCCGGGCCCCTGGTCGTCGAGGCCGACGAGTACTCCCATCGCTTCCTCGAGCTGGCCCCGCGCACCGCGATCGTCACCAGCGTAGAGGACGATCATCTGGACTACTTCGGCGACCGAGCCGGCGTCGAGGCCGCGTTCGCGGCGTTCGCCGCGCGCCTGCCGCCCGAGGGGCTGCTGCTTCTCTGTGCCGACGACCCGGGGGCACGCCGGGTCCCTGCCCGCGGGCGCGTGGTGACCTACGGTCTGGCCGCCGACGCGGCCTGGCGCGCGCGCGCCCTGGCGCCGGCACCGGGGCGCGGCATGCGCTTCGAGGTCGTGGCGCCGGATGGTCAGCACGCTGCGGCCTGGGTGCCGCTGGAGGGCTGCCACAATGTCCGGAACGCGCTGGCGGCTCTGGCGGCGGTGGCGGAGGAAGGCGTGCCGCTGACAGCGGCCGTCGCCGCGCTGGCCGAGTTTCGTGGTACCCGTCGGCGGTTGGAGCTGGTGGGCGCGGCTGGCGGCATCACGGTCGTCGATGACTACGCGCATCACCCCACGGCGATCGCGGCCACCCTCGCCGCCGTTCGGGCGCGCTGGGCCGGGCCGCTCTGGGTGGCGTTCCAGCCCCACACGCGCCACCGCACCGCCGCCCTGCAGGACGCGTTCGCCGCCGCGTTCGCGGTGGCCGATGAGGTGGTCGTGACGCCGATCTACGAGCCCGCGGGCCGCGAGCAGCCGGCGGTGGCGATCAGCGGGGCCGACCTGGCGGCCAAGATCCGCGGTCCCCGTGCCCGCTACGTGGCCGACCTCGATGCCGCCGCCGCGCTGCTGGCCGCCGAGCTGCCCGTGGGGGCGCTGCTGCTCACCATGGGCGCGGGCGACATCAACACGCTCGGGCCCAACGTCCTCGCGCGGCGGGAGCGCGCATGACGACGTTTGCGGTAGCCGACGAGGCGCTGGAGCGGCTGGCCGAGCAGCTGGGGCCGGGCGTGCGTCGCCGGGAGCTGCTGGCGCCCTATACCTCCTACCGCATCGGCGGCCCGGCCGACCTGTTCCTGGTCGCCACGCGGCCGGAGACGGTGGTGGCGGCACTGCGGGCTGCGGACACGTGGGCGGTGCCGTGCCTACTGATCGGGGGCGCCAGCAACTTGCTGGTTGCCGACGCAGGAGTGGCCGGGCTGGTGGTCAAGCTGGCGCTGACCGGCGTGCGCTTCGTGGAGGATCCCGAGCGGCCGGAGCACGTCACCGTGGTAGCGGCGGCCGGCTGTCAGCTCGCCGCCCTAGCGCGTCAGTGTGCCCAGCGCGGCCTGGCCGGCCTGGTCTGGGCCAGCAACGTGCCGGGCAGCGTGGGCGCCGCGGTGGTGAACAACGCCGGGGCATTCGGCGGCTGCATGGCTGACGTGCTGGTGCGGGCGCTAGTGGTGGACCCCCAGGGGCGTGTGCACCATTACACCCCGGCCGAGCTGGCCATGCAGTATCGCTCGACACGGCTGAAGGCCGGCTCCCTGCGGGGGGCGGTGCTGGAGGCGGAGTTAGCGCTCACGCGCGGCGACCGCGCGGCGCTGCTCGCGGAGCTGGCCGCGGTGCGCGCGCGTCGCCGCCAGACGCAGCCCAGTGGCTTCAGCGCCGGGTCGATGTTCGTCAACCCGCCGGGCGACGCCGCCGGACGACTCATCGAGGCGGCGGGCCTGAAGGGGTATCGCTGCGGCAACGCCCAGATCTCGGTGCAGCACGCCAACTTCTTTCTCAACCTGGGGGGGGCTACGGCCCGCGATGTCTACACGCTGATGCGCGTCGCGCAGGACGCGGTGTACGCGCGGACCGGTATCTGGTTGCGGCCAGAGGTGCAGCTCGTGGGACGCTGGGATCCCGCCGAGCTGGCCGCGCTGGCCGGCCCGGGGGTAGGCGAATGAGTACCACGCGCCGGCCCGTGGCGCGCCCGCGGCCTGCCGCGGTGCCCCTGCGGCGGGGGGCCCCCCGGCCCGCTACCGCCCACCGCGCGCCGCCGGCGCGGCTGGTCCACCTGGGCGAGGCGCTGCGCTCGCCGCGGTTCTGGCGGTGGTGCGCGGCAAAGCTGGCCGCCCTGGCGGTGCTGGCCGGCAGTGCGGCGCTCTTGTATCATTTCGTGACCTCCACCGACTTCTACGTCAGCGACGTGGTGGTGGAGGGCAACGAGCTGGCACGGACCCAGGAGCTGGTCGACGCCGCGGCGGTCAGCGGCAGCCACATCCTGTGGCTGACCCCCCGGCAGGCCGCCCAGCGGCTGCGGGCGCTGCCCACGGTGCGCGACGCCGAGGTGGAATTACAGCTGCCCAACCGCGCGGTGCTGCGCGTGGTCGAGCGGACGCCCATCGCGCAGTGGCAGGTGAGCACCGGCAGCTACCTGGTGGACGAGGAGGGGCGCGTGCTCGGGCCAGTGGGCCGCCGGGCCCCGCCGACGATTGTGCGGGAGAGCCGGCCGGGCCCCCTGCAGCCGGGTGACCGCGTGCCCGCCGAGGCCGTGGAGGCGGCGGTAGCGTTGGCGGAGCTGCTGCCCGCCGCGTGGCAGCCGGTCACGGGGGTCTTCGATTATGGCGCCGACATCGGGATCAGCATCGCTACCCGCACGGGCTGGCGCGTGCGGTTTGGTGATAACGAGGCCCTAACCACGAAGGTGGCGACGTTTCTGGCGCTGGCCGAGGAGATCGAGCGCACGGGGGCGCGCGCGCAGCTCGTGGATGTGCGGTTTCCCGGCCGCCCGTACTATCGCTGAGGCCGCGACCTTTTAGGCGTTTGAGACCACGCAGGCTGGGCGGGGCCGTTGACCGCACGATATACTTCCGCCGAGGTTAAGGCGGGAGCGGGCCACGCGGTGCGGCGCAAGTGAGGCCAAAGATGGGGGAGCACATCGTCGTCGGCATCGACGTGGGCACCACCAAAGTCGCCACGCTAATCGGGGACGTGCTGCCCGACGGGCGCGTGGAGGTGATCGGCGTCGGTGTCACTCCCTCCCGGGGGCTGCGCAAGGGCATCGTCGTCAGCGTCGAGGAAGCCGTCGAGGTCATCACCGCCGCGGTGCGCAAGGCCGAGCAGCAGTCGGGCTTCAAGCTGGTCGGCGCCTACGTCAGCATCTCCGGCGCCCATATCGCCTCGGAGAACAGCCACGGCGTGGTGCCCGTGCGCCGGCACGACAAGGTGATCACCCAGGAGGATGTCCACCGCGTGCTCGAGGCGGCGCGGATCCTCAATCTCCCGCCTGACCGCGAGATCATCCATATGGTGCCGCGCTACTTCGTGGTCGATGGCCAGGAAGGGGTGCGCAACCCGGTCGGTATGCTGGGCCATCGCCTCGAAGTAGAGGCGAACATCGTCACCGGCGCGCTCACCTCGGTGCACAACCTGCTGCGCTGTGTCGAGTCGGTGGGGGTCGCG
>Ga0070737_10001149_pt1 | contig 40837 bp, 32 predicted proteins | sample Coa_R1_10_FD_66438 | JGI IMG/M metagenome (GOLD analysis project Ga0070737, IMG submission 66438) | Surface soil microbial communities from Centralia Pennsylvania, which are recovering from an underground coalmine fire - Coalmine... | ecosystem: Environmental > Terrestrial > Soil > Unclassified... | reverse complement strand
TTCACAACGGTCGAACACTGGTATGCTGAGCGCCGCGCCGACGAAACGCTGGCGCAGTATCAGCCAGCCCTGCTGCATGGCGACCTGTGGTACGAGAACATCCTGGTGGACGACGAGGCGGCGCATATCGTCGGCGTAGTGGACTTCGAGAACGCTGGTATTGGCGATCCTGCGGAAGACCTGGCGCCGCTGCGCTACCTGGGGGACAAGTTCCCTCGACTGGTCAGTGCGGAGTATCTGGTGATGAGTGATCCTACGACGCCTGGCGAGCAACTCGAACGACGCATCCAGGCATGCTGGGAGGCGCGTGAGTTCCTGAGCGTTGGTTTCGCCGCGCTCTACGACCCCGCCGAACTGCCCGACGCCATCGAGAAGTTGCGCAGTGAACCGTTTCTCTCAGTGGCGCCACAAACGACCGGTGGCTAACATCCCTGGCTCACCTTGACGGGTTCTCGTTGATGAGGCAGGCCGACGCGCTTGGGCAGATCGCAGGTAGGCCCGCCAGCGGCGCGATTAGCGCGTTCGTGGCGTTGCGCACGGCCATCGTCATGGCGGGCGCGACGTTCTCGCCTGCCTTGCTACTCTTCGCCCGCGTGTCGCGTCAGGAGCGCCGATCATCCACGCGCGGAGGCTGACGCCAGCGCACGCTACTTACCTGGTGTTCGCGCGTCACTGGCGCCCCTGGCGCCGCCTTCTCCGTTGGAATCGGCGGAAGGAGCCGCTTCCTCGGCATTGCGCGCCTTTGCCCGCGTCCCCTTTTTCCGCGACGTCTCCTTCCCGGTCTCTTTCTCGGTCGCGACGCCACTGACTGTGAAAGCCAGTTGGTCATCACGTACGTCTACATGGGCCACCTGCCCAGGTTTGAGCTGCCCATCGAGGAGCATGTGCGAGAGCCGATTATCCACTTCTCGCTGAATGGTACGGCGCAGCGGGCGCGCGCCAAATTCGGGCTGGTAGCCTTGTCTTGCGAGCCAATCAGCCGCAGCATCCGTGACATCCAGCGTGATATTCTGGGCATGTAGCCGACGTCTCGTCTGCTCTAACAACAATTCCGTGATCTGGCGTAGCTGCGTGTCACTGAGTCCATGGAAGATGATGATCTCATCAATGCGGTTGAGAAACTCCGGGCGGAAATGCTGGCGAAGCAACTGCATCAACCACTCACGGATGGTATCGAGGGATTGCTTTGCGGCGGTGGCGGCAAGAATCCGGTCAGCGCCGAGATTGCTGGTCATGATGACAATGGTATGGCTGAAATCAACCACATGCCCCTGGCTGTCTGTGAGCCGCCCGTCATCCAGCAATTGCAACAGGATATTGAAGACATCCGGGTGCGCTTTCTCGATCTCATCGAGCAAGACCACGCTGTACGGGCGGCGGCGGATCGCTTCGGTCAGTTGTCCGGCCTCTTCGTAGCCGACATAGCCAGGAGGCGCCCCAAGCAATCGGCTGACAGTATGCCGTTCCTGGAACTCGCTCATATCCAGGCGCACCATGCGGTCTTCATCTCCAAAGAGGGCGGCGGCCAGGGCACGGGCCAATTCGGTCTTGCCCACGCCAGTTGGCCCCAGAAACAGAAACGATCCGACCGGGCGGTGAGGATCCGACAGACCGGCATGCGTTCTGCGTACCGCCTCCGCAATCGCTTCAACGGCTTCGTTCTGTCCAATCACCCTGGTGTGGAGTTGCTCCTCTAAGCGAAGCAGTCGGTCGCGTTCTTCCTCAGTGAGTTGTGAGACCGGAATGCCGGTAGCCCTGGAGACGATGGCGGCAATGTCTTCCGCCGTCACGATCGTATCATCCGATCGCTCATTGCGCTCGGAGTTGAGTTGTGATTCCAATTGCTCGATGCGTTTGTGTAAGCGATCCGCGCGCTGGTACTCTTCGGTAGCGACCGCCGTATCCTTCTCACGCTTCAACGAAGCCAGTTGCTGCTTGAGTTTGCGGGTATCTTGTGGCGTGGTCGCGGCATGCAACCGCACCCGCGCGCTAGCCTGATCCACTAAATCAATGGCTTTGTCGGGCAGAAATCGTCCGGTGATATAGCGATCAGACAATTCAGCGGCGGCAACCAGAGCCTCGTCGGTGATCCGCACCTGGTGATGCGCCTCGTAGCGGTCGCGCAGTCCACGCAAAATCTCGATGGTATCGTCTACCGTAGGTTCTGCTACCAGAATGGGAGCGAATCGGCGTTCCAGCGCCGCATCCTTTTCGATGTTTTTTCGGTATTCCTCGACGGTAGTCGCCCCGATGACGTGCAACTCGCCTCGCGCCAGGGCAGGTTTGAGCATATTGGCTGCATCCATTGCCCCTTCGGCAGCGCCCGCGCCAATGACGGTATGCAGCTCATCAATGAACAACACCAGTTCACCCTCATGGGCGCGCACCTCGTCAATGAGGGACTTGAGACGTTCTTCAAACTCGCCTCGATATTTGGTTCCGGCGACCATTCTCGCCAGATCCAGCGCAATCACCCGCTTATCCGCCAGAGTGGCTGGCACATCTCCATTGACGATGCGCTGTGCGATGCCCTCAACGATGGCTGTCTTGCCGACGCCAGGATCGCCGATGAGGACGGGGTTATTCTTGGTGCGACGCGACAGCACCTCCATCGTTTGCTCGATCTCATTCTCACGCCCCACTACAGGGTCTAAGCGCCCTTGACGCGCCTCCTCCGTCAAATCACGTCCATACTGGTCGAGCATGGGCGTAGTGCTGGGGGCGCTGCTCACGCTACTGCTTGCGGCGCCCATTCGTGCAGGTCGGAGCTGGCTGGAGTCGGCGAGAGAGTCCGACAGGAGTTCACCAGCGCGGGTTTCGGGATTTTCCGCCAACGCCTGCAAGATGTGTTCTGGCCCAATGTAGGAGACGCGGGCAGCCTGAGACTGAGCAAACGCATCCAATAATATACGCTTGGCTGCCGGGCTGAGGGAGGTCACTTCCTCGCGTGGCGAGCGACGATCAGCCGTTTCTTGCAGGCGACGCGCCAGCGCCTCTACATCCACACCCGCCTGCTGAAGCAGCTTGCGCGTGGCTGGAAGCTGGGTCGCAGCCCAGAGCAGATGAACAGCGTCTACGTCTGGGCTGCCCCAGGCAGCGGCTTGCCTGGAAGCGCGCGCGAGTAACTCACGCGCCTGCTCATTCAGCAAGCGCGATATATCCACCTGCTGGACACGCCGTGTCGGCGTAAACGGACTACGACCGGAAAAGAACTGTTCGAAAAGATCATCGAAAGGGCTGCCCAAACTACCCCAATCCATCGGCTCTCTAGACATCTTGGCGCCTCACTTCATCCACACCACACTTCACACATCCCACTGCGAGAGAACCGTGCTACGCGGTCTGGCGGCGCGTACGCTCCATCCTGTTGGTATTTTGTCTGCTACACCTCCGCCCACTGGCGCGCAGTGATTCTCTTCCAGTAGCTCATAGAGTTCCACGTCTTGTCAAGTCAGCAACTCCTATACCAGACCAGGCGCGCAGGGCTATCTCATTCATGTAAGGCAAATTGTCACGCCGATGGAGCGCCAGCTTTTTCCTTGTCGCCAGCCTTCGCTTCGGCCTTGTTCGTCTGCGCCTGTTCACGCTGCTGGTGTTCGCGGGCAATGCGCCGCCGTACCATCGCACGTTTGATCGAGAGCGTCTGACGATAGGCCCAGTAGATGGCAGGCTGATAGGGCTTGTCGTGTGTGGCCAGCGTCAGCAACGATTCGCCGCCGAAGCCCTGCTTATAGGTGTAGAGGCTGTACATATCCTCGCCCGGCTCCAACACCTCGGCGATGGCTCGGAAGTCGTAGAGTTCGCAGCCGCGCGCCTTCGCCCAGCGAATCGCCGTCCATTGTAGCAGGTGGTTAGGCATGCGGTTCCGCTCGCGGTTGGATGACGCGCCAAACATATATGTCGCCACTTTGCCGCACCGCGCCACGATCAACGCCGCGATGGGCGTCCCCTCGTACTCGGCGATCAGCAGCGCGGCGGCGTCGCGTTCGCCAAATAGCCGCACGAAATCATCGTAGTGGCGCTGCTGATGGATAAAGATGCCATCACGCTCGGCGGTCTCTTTGTAGAGCGCATAAAACGTCGCCAGATCAGTGGTGAACGCCTCGCCAGCGGCAGGATTAGCCCCGTGCACAACCACACCCTTGCGCCCGGCCAGCCGGATGTTATAGCGCCACTTTTCCTTCATATTGGCAAGCAGCGTCGCCTCGTCCGGGCGAATATCCAACGTCCACGAGCGGCGGGGATGCGACGCAAAGGGATTGACCGTGAAGCCGTAGCGGGCAAGCGCCGCCAGCCAGACCTGATCGCCATCGGGCACATTCGGCTCAACCTTGAGCATAAACGCCCCAACACGCTTCGCCTCAGTGTGGGCGCGCGCCAGCAGCGCCTCCAGCGCCGGGCCGTTGGGATCGGTGACGACGGGGCCACGCGGCGCATAGAGATAAGGACGCCGTAGAATCGGCGCCTGCTCGACAAGCGCCAGCAACGCCCCACAGAGCGCCCCTTCGGCATAGGTGGGCGCGTCCGCCGCCTCGGCGACAGCCCCCAGTCGGAAGGTCTGGCAATCCAGGCGATTTGTCAACTCCGCCCACTCGTAGGTCTGGGTAATGTTGCCGGTCGGCTGTGCCTCGACAAAGCTATTCCATCGCTCGCGGTCGTCAATCAGTTCTACACGCATAACATCCCCATGTATTGCGCGACGTTTGACACGCCCCTGCCGCCATGCCTGGGGCAAACGCCGCCTCTATCAAATCCGTATCAATGATGGCGCATGATGGCGCATGATGGCGCATTCGGCTACATGATACAACGAGTCGCAGGCGACTGATCGCCGGTCTCGCCGTTTCGTACCACCAATGCCTGGCTGGCGCTGACATACGCCATTTACCCGATGTGGCTATGCCAGCCAAACATCTGCATTTGTGATATGCTGATGACCAGCGCACTCATTGTTTGTCATTGACGCGCTTATCGCCTATACCGCATGTGAGTGAGCAGTATCGTAGTTGACATGCCTCGTCAGATTGGAGTACCCGTGGGAACACCATTCGATCCAAACAGCGATCCAAACAACCCATCTGCCCAGCCAGCCGAAGATGATGGCGAAACAACGCTTCCCTATGATAAGAGCAAAAACAAACCGGCGGACGGAGACACCAGCGCAGACGCGCAATCTCCAGCAGCGCCAGTGAGTGAGGATGACACGCCAACCGTGCGTGTGTCGCCCGCGAGCGCGCCGCAACCCGACGCCATCACACCCATCGCCGACGCCGAAGCGCCGGTTGCGGGCGCAGGCGAGATTGTCTCCTCCGAAACGGCTGGTGTTGTTGCTACGCCCACCTATGCGCCACCACCTCCGCCGCCACCACCAGCGCCGACGCCGTCGTTTCATCTGGCCAACTTCGCCGACGCCGCCACCACTACTGCGGAGCAGCAGCCGTTCGCTGCGCCACCACCCCCACCTCCGCCACCAGCGCCGACGCCATCCTTTGCCGACGCCGCGACAGTGGCAGCGACGCAAGCCGAGGCGCCAACACCACCCGCCGCTGCAGCGGCTCCAGCGGAACAGCCTGCATCTGAGGAGAGCATTACCAGCGCGGAGACGATTTCGGTCTCGCCCGCGAACCAACCTGAGCCGGACGCAACGCCGTTGATCGAGCATGTTCCCGCGCAATCCGCGCCCGACAACGCAGCGCCGCCCGCCTATGGGATGTATCCACCGCCGCCAGCGCCATCTGCGCCACAGGGCTTCCCCTCTCCCCATTATCAGCTACCGCTCTCGCCAGAGGCGGCGTCAGCGCCCATGCTGCCTGCTCAGCCTATGCCACCAACGCCTGCGCAGGGGTTCCAGGCGCCTCCGCCTCCGACTTATGCGCAACCCGGCCAACCCGTTCAGCCTGGCGCACCGTTCCCACCGTCGGGTCAGTTTGCGCCTCCACCTGCTCCCCAGCCAGCCTATCCCCCATCGGGATCGCTTTCCACGCCACCGCCCCAGGCGCCACAACAGCCACAGCCAGGGTATCCGCCGTCCGGCCAGTTCGTCGCACTGCCTATACCACCACAACCGCCGCAGTATATGTCCGCGCCGATGGTTGCTCCCATGGCCGCACAGCAGAATGACAACAAGACGCTGGCGATCATCCTTGAGATCGTTGGTGGCATATTTGGCATATTTGGCATTGGCTGGCTGGTCGCCGGGAAAACCAAAGTGGGCTTGCCGTTGCTGATCGGCAGCTTTGTCTGGGCAATAATCGAGATTATCGGAACCATCGTCACACTTGGCTTCGGTCTGCTGTGCTTCTTCCCGATTGACATTATTGCCCTGATTGTTTCAGCGATCATGCTGAACAACAGCTTCAACAACCCAGGCGGGCAGAATGTAGGGTTCAGCTTTGGCGTCGCTCCTGCTGCGCCTGTGGCTCCCTATCAGGGGTATGCTCCTGCTCCGCCGCCGTATCAGCAGACGCCGCCACCGACCCAGCCATACCAGTCGGCGCCGCAGTACCCACAGAATCCGCCGCCGCCACAGTATCCGCAATAACCTATCCCCCTGCCCCCTTCCCAAAATGGGAAGGGGGAATATCTTTACCGCACCTATGCCAAGTTCACAAGGAGGCTATACTATGCCGCTGGGACGCCGCCCGATCTTGCTACTGCTCAATGGCGACATCCATACGATGGACAACGCCCAGCCACATGCGCAGGCGCTCGCCGTGGATCGCACATCGGGGCGCATCCTGGCCGTTGGCGATACCACTGATATACGCGCGCTGGCCGGGCCGCTCAACGAAACGCTCAACCTACGTGGGCGCGTAGTCATCCCCGGCCTGATCGACGCGCACACCCATCTGGTGGGCTACGCGCAATCGCGCCTCACGATTGACCTGAGCCAGGCGCACTCCGAGGCTGAAGCCGTCGCACTGGTGAAAGAGCGCGCCGACCGGACACCATCCGGCGCCTGGGTGGTGGGCCAGCGCTGGGACAAAACCGCCTGGACACCCGCTAACTTCCCATCCAAAGCCTCGCTCGACGCCGCCATCCCCGATCACCCCGTCGCGCTGGCCAGCCATGACTACCACTCCTTCTGGGTCAACTCACTTGCGCTCCAGCGGGCGGGAATAGACGCCACAACGCCCAATCCGCCAACCGGCGTGATCCAGCGCGACGTCACCGGTGAGCCAACCGGCATGCTCTTTGAGGGCGACGCGCTTGGCCTGATTGACGCCGCCATCACTCCCCCCGAGACGGAAACGTTGCTGACAGAGCTACGTGGCGCGCTGGCCGAGCTACGCGCATGGGGCATTACGGGCGTCCACAACATCGAGGACGAGACGAGCCTACGCCTGATGCAATACCTCCATGCCAGCGGCGACCTCACCCCACGTGTGCTGTTCTTTGTCCAGCGCGCTGCCCTGCCCGACGCCGTGCGCCTGGGCGTGCAGGCCGACTTTGGCGACGACTATCTGCGCTTCGCCGGTATCAAGATATTCATGGATGGCGCGCTTGGCTCGCAGACCGCTGCAATGATCGATCCCTATGAAAATCGCCCCGACTACACCGGCCTGCTCACTACCAGCGACACCGAGGTCTTGACGCTGGCCAGCAAGGCGGCGGAGAACGGCCTGGGCGTCGCCATCCACGCCATAGGCGACCGCGCAGTGCGCGCTGCGCTGGATGGCATCGAAGGAGCAATGCGCCAACGCGAACGCGCGCGCCACGAGGCGCAGCGCATCCCCACAGCGGGCGCGCTTGCCACACGCTTCCGCCTGGAACATACCCAGTTGATTCGCCCGGAAGACATCGAGCGGATGGCGCGGATGGGCGTAGTTGGCTCGGTGCAGCCCTACCATGCGGTGGTTGACCGCTACGCCGCCGAACGCTACTGGGGCGCGCGGCATGTGCGGTCGTACGCCTATCAGACCATGCGCGCATCCGGCGTGCGGCTGGCGCTTGGCTCGGATGTGCCGGTGGATACGGCGAACCCCTGGCGCATCCTGCATGCGGCGGTGACGCGACGCAACGATCGGGCCGATGTCAGTGAGGGGCCGTGGCTGGCCGCTCAGGCGCTCTCGCTTGAGCAGGCGCTCTGGGGCTATACCGTTGGCGCGGCCTACGCGGGCGGCCAGGAGGCGCGCCAGGGATCGCTTACGCCGGGGAAGCTGGCCGATCTCGTCGTGCTGGGAGAAGACATCTTCGCTGCGCCAGCGGGGCAACTTGCGAAAACACCTGTAGCTGCAACGTTCGTCGGCGGTGAACTCGTCTACGGCAAACTTGACTAACCTATCAACCCAGACAGACCGCCCTGATGTAGAAATGCACATCAGAGATATGGTCTGTCTGCTTTGCACTATGCTCTGTCCCAAGTAAGAAGCCGCGCAGGTAGGTTCGGAGTGGCCACGGGCCTCTTGGCGCGGGTTTCCCCGCCCGCTACGCTACGCAAATACAAGGAGCATGGGAACATTTCAGGCAAGGCGCCCGTATTAGTGATGAAAGTTCTCCTCTTGTTTTTCCGTATTCTTGGTAGGCGTCGTTCTGATGGCGCCTTCTCCCTATCGTTGGCGCGCTGGCTTGCTTCTGGGAATACAGAAGCACAGCGAGAAGGAGGCGCTCTATGGCGCGTAGTCTGTACCGACTCTATCTGTACGTGTTGTTCACACTGATGACGCTTTTTGGAGCGCTCAGCCTCTCATTCATGCTATCCCAACTTTTTGAGTACACCCCGCTCAACGGTGGAGAAACCTTTGGCCAGAACAACACCAGCCTCACACAAGCGAGTGCATTCGCGGTGATCGCGCTGATCGTTTCGGGCGCGTTGGGTGGCCTGCATTACTGGCTGATCCGCCGCGAGCAGAGTGCCGACCCTGAGCCAGGCAAAAGTGTAATCCGCGCACTCTTCTTGAATGCGCCCGAGGCATACTATGCCCTTTCGCTGGTGAGCACATTGAGTTTTGCCCTGTTTGTTTTCGAGCCGGGCGGTAGCGCAGACATCTCCTTTGCTATCGGCTACTCAATTAGCGCAACGTTGATCGTGATCCTGCTGGAACTCGAAAGGCGGCGCATCCCAGCGACGACGGGCGCAGCGGGTGTCTTTCAGCGGCTCCACTTCTATGGCGTGCAGTTGATCCTGCTCTTTATTATCCAGGGCTTTTTGCAATACGCGCTGGGCGTCAGCGAACGCGCCCTGCTGCAAAATACGTCGTTCAACCTCTGCGCGCCCGGTGAGTTTGGCGAACTGCCGTTTTCGTGTGGCGTAACGAACTTCGGTTCGCTCTGGCTGGCGGCGCTAGTTCCCATCCTTGCCTGGGGCGCCTATGCCCAACTCACCCGCAACGATCAACGCTCGGCGATTCGCCAGGTCTTCCATGTGCTGGGCCTGAGCTATGGCGTCATTGTCTTCATTATAGGCGTTGAGCGCGCTCTGGAATACATCCTGCGCGCGCCGTTTGGGCAACCAACCGATCCAATAACATTCGGCGTCAGTTATGATTTCCCTCCGATGTTGATCTTCAGCGGCCTGACGATTCTTGCATATGGCATGATGCTGCGCGCTGCCGCCGCGCAGTCGCCTGCCGGGCCAACCACCCTGGGGCTGATCGTCCAATCGCTGGTTGCGGCGTTCCTCGCCGTGCCCTTCTGGCTTGGCCTGGCGGCGCTTGTCTACAACGTCATCGAAGGGGCGGCAAAGGGAACACTCACAAGCGATACCTCCGCCTGGCCATCAACGCTTGCATTGCTGTTGATTGGCCTGGCGTACATCCCCACGGCGCTCAATCTCAGTCGGCGGAGCTTCCAGACGCAGGTACACGGCCCACGGCGCGGCTTTGTGCTGGCGCTGCTGGCTGGCGGTGCGCTGACGGTGGCTGGAAGTATCGTCGCGTTGCTCTTTGCTCTCGTGACGGCGGCGCTGAACGTACCGCTGCCCAACTGGCAAGACCTCGCACGAGCGGCGGCTTCGGCGCTGATCGTTGGGCTGGCGCTGGGAGGCGTCTATGTGTGGATTGCCATCCGCGAGGGCGTCTTTGCGCGGCAACCCGCTCCCGTTGCTCCGGCTGCGCCTGCCGCGTCTGCTCCATCCGTCGCGTCTGTCGTTCCTACGACAACAACTGCGCCCACCATGCCTGAATCCTCTGAGCCGATGACGACTCCTACCGCCAACGGCGCTTCGGCGCTGGCTACCCCTGGCGCAGTGGAAAGCGTGCTGGACGCGCTGCTGGCGAACACCCTCACGCGCGATCAGGCGGCGGCGCGCATTCGCGAGCTGGCAGGCGCTACCCTGAACTAAGCATAAGCACAAACAACAGATGGTGAAGAGCAACTTGGGCACGCTTGTCGTATACTGGCAGTGAAGTGAGGCATCACGATGGCAACAGAGCGCCCGACGCCGAAATACGACCAAACACTCAAACGGATTTTCACGCATGCCCACGATGAGGTGATCGCGCTGCTGGGCTTATCTGCCCGGTGGCAAGGCGAACGCTCGCCCGAAGTCCCCGCCAAGCTGCGCCAGGCTGATCTTGTCTGGGAGGTGACGGACACGCAGGGAATCCTCACGCTGCTCCATATTGAACTTCAGGTCAAGATTGAACCTGACATGAGCCAGCGGGTGGCGGAGTATGCGTTGCGCCTGCACATCAAGTATGAACTGCCCGTCTGGAGCGCGGTGATCTATCTCAAACCAGGGAACAACATCCCGTCTGCGCCCTTAGAGTGGGATGCGCTTGGGCGGCCAGCGATGCGGTATGATTATGAGGTGATCCGCTTGTGGGAGGTTCCCCTGGAACAGGTGTCAAAGACGCCACATCCCTGGCTCTGGCCGTTGGCCGGTCTCCTGGCAGAAGCCACGCCCGAAACGACCGGCGAAACACTCGACAGGCTAGATGCGACCGATCTGCCACAGGATGAGCGGCGTGAGCTTGAACAATCAACGATTTTGTTGGCGACGTTGCGCTTCCCGTGGGAAGCCATCATGTTCAATCTAAGGAGGAATCCGATGTTAGATGAGATTTTGGCCGAGTCGTCCTTGTTGCCCTACTTGCAGCAACAAGCCGAGTTACAAGGGAGAGCGGAAGGTGAAGCGCACGGCCTACGCAAAGGCGTGCAGACAGCGCTGATCGCCCGCTTCGGCGCGCTCGATACTGCGACGGAAGCGGCGATTGACAGGGCCAGCCGCGACGCCTGCCTGGCCGTCCTGGCCAACCTGATGACTGAGACGCTCGAACAGGCGCGCGCGCGGCTGCTCGCCGATCCCGAAACTGAGCCGGAAAAAGAGGACAAAGAAATACCCTCAGGCGTCGAGCCTCCGCAGAAGTAAGCGGCGTTTGCGTCTAAGGGCAACCAGTTGCGGTCAGTCGTGGCGAGAGAGAGCTTACTCATCGGCGCCATGCGATGCTTCGGTCGCTTTCAACTGATCCCAGGCGTGGTAGGAACTGCGCACTAGCGGGCCGCTTTCCACATGGGGAATACCCATCGCCTTGCCCTCGCGCGCCCACATGCGAAACTCGTCGGGCGTGGCGTAGCGTTCGATGGGCAGATGTGCGGGCGTTGGGCGCAGATATTGCCCGATAGTCACAATATCCACCTGGCGCTCATGCAGATCGCGCAACAGCGCCATCACCTCGTCGGGCGTCTCACCAAGCCCCAGCATGAAGCCCGTCTTGGTTGGCTTGTCGGGCTGCATCTCCTTCGCCCAGGAGAGCACATCGAGCGACCGCTGGTAGATCGCCTGTGGGCGCACTCGCCGGTAGAGCCGGGGAACCGTCTCGACGTTGTGGTTGAATACATCGGGATGCGCGTCCATCACTATCCGCAAGGCATCGCGCGACCCCTTGAAATCGGGCGTCAGCACCTCGACAGCGCATCCGGGATTCAGGCGGCGTATCCAGCGAATGGTTGCCGCGAAGAGTGTGGCGCCACCATCCTTCATTTCATCGCGGTTGACCGATGTGACGACCACATGCTTCAATCCCATCTGCTGCACCGCTTCGGCAACCCGTTTCGGCTCCTCCCAATCGAGCGCCATCGGGCGACCAGTCGCGACGGCGCAAAACCCGCAACTGCGCGTACACACGCTTCCCAGGATCATAAAGGTGGCTGTGCGATGCGCCCAACATTCGCCCATGTTGGGGCAGCGCGCCTCTTCACAGACGGTGTGGAGCGACTTGCTTCGCATCAACTGGCGCAGCTCCTCGTAGTTGCGTCCGCTGGGAACACGCACACGCAGCCACTCCGGGCGCTTCGCGGGTGAAAGATCGACAGCCATGTGAATTATCCCTTCGGTAGTATGCGTTGGATGAGAGCTAGTGGATGCGGGATCACCATAGCCAGGCGCGTCTAGCCGCATTGTAGCAGCAGTACGCCCCGTTCCGCAACTCACTCTTTCTTTGTGTCGCCGCTCGCGTCACGCCTCTTCGCCCGCTGGATGGTCAGCAGCTTCGGCGCTGGCGTCGGCGCAGGCTGTTCGCTCGGCGCAGTGGTTATCATAGGCAGACCGCGCACACCTGGCGCGCGCTTGGCCGACGTCTGCTCAGGCGCGGGGATGGATTGCCAGCTTGCGGCGGCTTCATCCATCAGCGCCAACAACCGTTGTAGCCGCTCGACGACATTGGTGATGTTTGTGCGCTGACGTAGATACCCATCGGGATGCAATTCGCGCACCCAGGCCGCCAGATCGTCATCGGTCAGATCGTACCATTTCAGGTCGGCCAGCAGCCGCACATGCACTTTATACGCCGGATCAAAGACCTTGCGCGTAGAGACACCCTCTTCGTCGGCGTTCGCTGTGGCGCCCTGCTTCCCCTGATCGGGATGGAGTTCCACCGCCAGCCGCTCGATGTCGCTGACGCGATAGAAGCTCTCTTTGCCCACGCCGGGATACGCCCGTAACCGCTTTTCGCGCACCAGCGCCAGCAACGTATCGCGGTCTATATCGAGCCGCCGGACGGCCTCACCCTCATCCACAAATGCAAATCTGCTTGGTCTATTCATTGTCGTTTTCCTGCGCCCTCTCGGATGGTATTTGTTCTCCCCCGTCGCTGCTTTCCGACGCCTCCTCGCTGTCCACTGCGTCCACATCGCTGTGTTCATAGTACAGCAACAGCGTCGCGCCGTAGCGGCGTTCGTCGGCCAGCCGCAGCCGATGGAGCGACAGGTCTGCGAAGTCGGCGCGTTCGCGTGGGTGAACCTGCGCGATGACAAGCCCACCAGGGGTGGTGAGCGGCTCGGTGTCGAGCAGGGAGACAGCGCGCGCGGCCATGCCGTGGTACTGCGGCGGCGCGACATACACGATGTCGTAGATTCGCCCCTGGGCGACGGCTGCCTTGAGGAAGGCAAAGGCGTCACCGCGAATCGTTTCAGCTTTGTCCGCCAGCCGCGTGATCGCCAGATTCTCGCGCAACAGCCGATAGCTTTCGGGACTCAGTTCGATGAAGGTGGCCGACGCCGCGCCCCGGCTCAACGCCTCGATGCCAATGCCACCAACTCCCGCAAAGAGATCGAGAAAGCGTGTGTCAACGATCTCGCCCATCAGCGTATCAAACAGCGCTGTCTTCACGCGATCCAATATTGGGCGTGTCTCGTCGGTGGTTGGCGATTTCAGCTTGCGGCCCTTGGCGCTGCCTGCGATCACCCGCATATCATAGCTCCCCCAACTCGGAGCCCATACCGTATGTGACCCATGTGATCATTATAGTCCAAACCCACAGCAGCCACACGCTTTAGGGCAGAGCAAACACAGGATAGCAAGGCGCCCCTGCTCACGAAAGGACGAACGCCCCAACCAACGCGCGCCGCAGATCGGCAGTCAATGGGTGTTTCGCCTGGGGATTGGCCCACAGCAAAGCGCGCCCGCTCCCCAACGAAGAATCACGCGATGGATCGTGCGGCGGCAGCCAGGCCAGCACGGCGCTGATGCGCGGCATGAGCGCGAAATAGTCTTTTGTTCCAGCAAGTCCGCGTTGGATGAAAAACTGCTCGTCCTTGCGTGCGGCAGCGTTGTGCAGCCAGGTGAACGTCTGCGTAAGTTCCTGCTCGCCAAACGACGATGGAGGAGTCTCGGCGAAGGCTACCAGTAAGACGTTGATGATTCCAGCAGGGAACTGGCCCAGCTTGGCGCAGAAAGCGCCAGTGAGCTTCTCCTGCGCCGAGGCGACGGTGTGGCCAATCGCATGAAGCTGTGTCACCTCAATGTTGAAGCGCAGATTCACGCGAAACGCGCCAGTGAAATCGGGGCCGCGTATCTTCGCCGCCGTGTACTGCTCGTAGGCGAGTGTGATGCGTTTGTCGAGCAGCAGACAATACGCCACCGCAAGTTCCACCCCCAGGTCGCTCAGGCCGAGCGCATTATTGAGCAAGCCACGCCGTTTCTTGCGGATTTTATCGCGGTGGCGCTCCATGAACTCTTTATAGGCGGCTGAATCGGCCATCCGTTGGAGCGCCTGCGCTTCGAGCGAGGGAGCGGCTCCCTCAAAGATGTAGCTGGCAATCTCGTTGATTTTCATTGGAGTTCAGAACTGACCTAACCCCCTGCCCCCTTCCCCACATGGGAAGGGGATATGAAGGAACGCCTCAGCGATATGTCATGTCAGCCCAATGCGTGGGGCAAGCTGGGCAAACGCTTTTTCGGCGCGGGTGTTCGCGTGGTTGGCTTCGTTGGTGGCCTGGGTCGCCGCTTGCAGTGCTTCATCATCGCGCGCGGCGTTGAAGTCGCGCCAGCGCGCCGGATCAAGCGATTGCGCACGCCAGCGAAGCGCCTGGATGCGCAGCAGTAACTCTTCAGCGATGGCCTGCCGCCAGGCGCCATAGCCAAGCTCACCATCGGGATTTGTCCCCGCGAGCCGCTGGATCGCCAGCAACAGCGCATGGCTCAGATGTTCGCTCCGGTCGGCCAGTTCGCCATAGAGCGACGGCGCGGCCAGCAGCGCCAGCGAACCGTCGCGCGCCGGGCGTTCGCCAAAGGCCGCCAGCCACTCATCCATCAGCGTCTCCCAGGCAAAAAGCGCCTGCGCCGCCAGCTTACGCGCCTCTCGCGCCTCGATGGCGGCCTTCTTGATGCGTGCACGCCCGCTGAGCGGCTGACTGCCCTGCGCCGTGGACATCTCTACACCAACCAGCGCCGCCTCTGCCGCCTCGAGCGCCGCCAGCAGCCTATCGCGCGCCGCCTCTGCCGCCTCAGCGCGCGCATACGCCTGGGCCTGCGCCTCGGTCTGCTCACGCTGAAAAGCCGTTTCCAGCGCGCTCAGCCGCCGTTCGATGCCCAAACGCTCGATGAGGTCTACACCAAGCCGACGCGCTTCGAGCAACGCGCCCACCGTCGCCTCCGCTGTGGTGATCAGCAGCGCCCGCACATCGGGTTCGCCCGCCGCCCCCGCCGCCGCCCGCCGCACATGCTCCTCATCGAGCGGCGCGCCATCCGCAAGCCGCACGGCGCTGGCAATGATGACAGGCGCATGGCCGCCCTCACCCTCAGAAGTACGTCCGCGCTGTTCACCACGCCACACAGGCGACGCGCCCCCACCTGGCAGGCGCTCGACGCTATACCCCTCGCTATCGAGCAACCACTGCACACACATATACCACATTTCATCGAGCATGGCGTCGAGATGAGCCAGCGTCAGGCGCGCGCCCGCTGAATCATCCTCGCCAACGCTGGTGGGTGTTTCGGCGGCAGCGTGGGAAGCTCTTCGTCCGCTGGCAATCTCGCGCGCCTGGCGTGGCGTCAGCCTGCGGGCGGCGGCTGTAGAATCGAAAGGCGCCAGCGAGGCCAACAACAGTGCGCGTTTGGCAGGCGTAAGCGCACACCCCACCGCCTCATCGAGCGCATCGGCGAACTCCTGCGCCGTCTCAGATGAAGCACTATCGAGCAGCGCCAGGGCATGGCGTGCAGCGAGGCGTGCGCGCAGGCTTGGGGGCTGCTGCGTTTCCTCTGCTTGCGGCTTCAGAGGCTTTAGCGATGTCAAACAAACCATCCCTTTCGTTGTGCGCCGATGATCTCACCTTCCGGTGTGATGGCAAAGACCACCTGACGCCCCAGCCCGCGATCCACAAAGACGGTAAGTCGCGCATTCCGCCCGACCAACCAACGGTGACGCAGGTTGATCGCCTTGCCGTGCGTGGCGGCCAACTTGAGCAATGTGAGATCAGCATCGCTGGCGGCGGAAAGCGATCTGCATGCCGGACAACTATGCTCACTCGCGGTCGAAGAAGAGGCTTCGAGCTTGCCGTGCGCATCGGCGAGTGTCGCGCTTGCATTCGGGTTCAGACAATAGGCGCAGTAAGGTATCTGGCAGAGGGCGCACGCGGCTGGCGTGGCGCATTTGCAGAGCGCGCGTCCGCAGCCAGAGCAGGCAAACGTATCGCTTGCGCACATAGTGCTGCCGCACGCCTCACATGTGCTGGCATGTTGGCTACACACCGGACGCTGGCATGTTACGCAGCGCCGGGCGTGAGCGCCACAGAGCAACGCAGCACACTCACCACAGGCAAGCGCGTGTTCCTGGCAGAGCAGCGCGCCGCATTCGCTGCACGCCAACGCATGCTCAGCGCATAACACACCGTCGCATACCGAACAGAGCGCCGCGCAGGCCAGGCAGAGCCGCCCGCCATCGGCGCCAGTGGGATGATCTTTGCACTGCCAGAGGTGCGCTGGACAGTGCAACGTTCCACATTGCGCGCAGGCATGCAAACACTCCTGACAGATCGCCTCGCCACAGGTCGCGCAGGGGGTCAGTGTCGCGGTCGTCACGCCAGCCTGTCCGGCGCATATCGCGCAGGCATGGGCGCCACAGTGGGCGCAGGCTGCGAAGCATTCCGCACAGGTGAAATGGCCCTGGCGGCATACTCCCCCCACGCGCGCCGTCTTGCCACAGACGCCACAGACCGGCGATACGACAACGCTGCGCCCCAGATCAACAGTGAACATCGCTTCCGCGCCGGAGGGCAGGCGTAGCGCCGCCTCGGCCAACGGCGCCGCGATCAGCGCGACGTTTTCCAGCCGCGCCTCCACCTCTACGGCGAACACCTCGGAAAGGCTATCCAGTTCGCGCGTCAGCGCAGCCGCAGAGTCATCCGCCTGATCAGGCTCCTCGTGGCGCAGGCGTTCGTAGTGCGCCGTCAGATCGGCAACGCGACGCTGGTAGTCGTCGGCGGCGCGCTGCTGCAAGAAGACGCTAGCCGCATCGAGCACAGGAGCCAGCGTGGCGCGCGCCTGTTCATAGCTGGCGTGAATCAACGCCGAAGGGCCAGATTGCGCGCGCTGTCCTTCGGATTGGGCTGCCAGATCAAAGGCTGCGCCACTGGCCCGCGCCATCTGCTCCAGCGTTAGCGGCGCCAGGGGCTTGCCATGCGTATCAAACGCCAGCCGCTGCCATTCTTCGCGGCGCCCCCGTCGGTCACGTCCGCTAACGAGCAACGTCAACTCAACGCCCGGCGCCTCCCACCGGCGAACAATGCGCGCCGCGACGGGCGTCTGCTCCCATCGGATCGCCAGCCTTCCCGCATGTAACGGGCATACCTGGCACGATGGCGCGCCACGCCGCCACGGCTCCCCGCCAAATCCCAGGCAGCGCCAGCAATTTGGCTGGGTGGCTGCCTGTATGGTTGTCGAATCGGCGGCGAGCGTCAAGCCAAGCCACTTGGCGACAAGCGCGGCGGGGTCGGCCTCAGCAACCAACCGCAGCGCCACCACGCGCGACCGCCGCGCCGCCTCATCTGAGAGCGTCGCCAGCGCGGCGCTTCCCTCGACAAGCAGGATGGTCGCCTCTTCAGCGTGCGCGCGGGCAAGCGAGGTCGTATAGCGCGTTGTAGCGCCGTCGGCCAGCGTCGCCGTCAGCGTCTTCTCATCGTCTTCCAGCCGCACCCGTGCGCCCTGCGCCAGCAAGAAATCACGGGCAAAGCGCAGCAACGCGTCGCGTGGCTCGCGTGGGGAGGTGTGCCCCGCCAGCCGCCCGCTGCCACTGGCGCGCTCGATGGTCAGTGTCGCGGCAGGCGCTTGCATGGTAGCCTGCGCCTGTTTCTCGCGTGATTGAGACGCATCAGCGGTTTTTTGCTCAGGCTTGCGCCGCTGCCAGAACCATCTCATGCGTGCCCCTCCAATACACCTACCGTCAACGACTCAGCCGCCCGCTGGCGACGCAAGCCCTGGGCCATCTCATTGCCAAGCGCATCAAGCTCGCGCCGCGCCTCTTCGTTGGTGGCGCTCTGCATCAGAATCTCAAGGATGCGCTCCTCGATGTCCATCTCACCTTCCTGCGTCTCCGCAAGTACGGTCTCAAGCGCGCCAATGGTCATCGTAAAAAGGTTGATCTTCTGATAAAGCAACCGCAACACGTAGTCGTCAATCGTGTCCTTCAGGGTGAAGTTGAAGACACTCACATCATGTGTCTGGCCGAGGCGATGTACCCGCCCAATGCGCTGCTCGATGCGCATCGGGTTCCAGTGCAGGTCATAGTTGAAGACGACATGGCAGCGTTGTTGCAGGTTCAGCCCTTCGGCTCCCGCGTCGGTGGCGATCAAGGTGTTGAGCGCGCCGTTGTTGAAGTCCGCCACCATCGCCTCACGTTCCGCCCGCGAGAGCGCGCCCACGTAGCAATCGGCGCTACGTCCCTGCGCGCGAATGACCTCACGCAGGCGCGCCGCCGTCTCGAGCCGCAGCGTAAAGATCAGCGCCGGTTCGTCGCCAAGCTCACGTAGCGCGTCGAGCAACAACTGCTCTTTCGCGCTTGAAGTCGCCGTCACCTCCTGGCAGCGATCCGCCAGCTCCAGCAACACGCCGCTCTCATCGGGATGCGTTTCGGCGCGGCGGCGCAGCGAATGTTCGATGGCGCGTGGGCTGCTGCTGAGCGACTGTTGCAGCGCCATGATCTCGCGAATAACCGCGCCCCGGTTCATGCGCGTAGTGGGCGCGCGGCGATAAAGCGCGCGTAGATAATCGGTGACATCGGCAATCAGCGCATCCTCGGCGGGAGTTGGTGGGATCGTGCGCGTGTCCACTGTGCGCCCGGCGAAGGGGATGTCGGTCTCGCTGCGGCGCGTCCGACACATCACCTCGCGCACAATGCCGCGTAGCTGTGCGGCGCGCTCTGGCCGCAAGACGCGCCCCGTTCCAGGGTCGGCGATATAGTCATCCTCGAACTCGCGTTGTGTGCCCAGGCGGCCCGGCGCGACGAGATCGATCAGGCTGTAGAGATCGGTCAGCCGGTTGGCGACGGGAGTGGCCGTCAGCAAAAGCCGCCAGCGTGCCCGCACCTGCCCAACGCTCTTGCGCCGCTTCGACGCCGGATTCGCCAGCAGATGCGCCTCGTCAACAATCAGCATATCCCAGGTGCGCGGAGCGATCTTCTCAAACGAGCGCACGAACTGAGGCAGCGAACAGATCACGCGATCCTCTTCCTCGAAGCCACGGAAGCGTCGCTCGTCGGTCAGCGTAAAGTCTTCATCGAAGTGTTCGCGCAGTTCATCCTGCCATTGGCTCAGCAACGCCTTAGGGGCCAGCACCAGCGCCGACCGCACAATGCCCCGTAGCGCCAGCTCTTTATAAATCAGCCCCGCCTCGATGGTTTTGCCAAGCCCCACCTCGTCGGCCAAAATAACCGAGGGCGCTTTCTCGCGCAACGCCTGCTCCACCACCTGGATTTGATAGGGATGTGGACGCACGCGATCATACAGCGCCTTTGGGGCCAGCAGACGATCAAAGGAGGTCGGCGACCGGAGCGTTTGCGCACGCAGGTTCAGCGCATACCAGCGCGGCCAGGCTGGATCAGGAGGGATGGCAGCAAGCGCGTCGGCTGGTTGGGGCGCTGGCTCATTCGCCGCATTGGCGGCTGCCTGCGCGGCACGGCGCGCTTGCCTGGGGCCTTTCATAGCCTGAGGCGACTGTGTGGAGGAAGACGCGCCGCTTGCTTCTGGCGTCTCAGATGGACGCGGCGCCATTGTGGAAAGTATCGCATGTGGATCGCTGAAGATGATCCGTGAGAGAAGACCAGCCACCAATGATTGCTCGCTTCTATTCTGCGTGGTGCTCAACCCTGCTCGATTCCGCTCGGCGCTGCACGACAGCGCGCTGTCACGAAGCGGCGCCGACGTTTCGCTGCTTCTCTATTTTAGAACGTGTGTTCTTTTCACTTTGGAACAACCGAAGAAAAGTATATCATGCGCGCCACGCTTGCCCAACACCTCTGTCCATCAGTACCCCTCTCTGGGAATGGGGTGGAATGAACGCCTCTCAGCGCGCTGTCTGGCATGTGTGCGGATATGTGTAGCGACGCTGGAACCTGAAAAAGCAGTCCTGCCTCAGGCGTCATATGGATGGAAGACAAGTTACCCGCGACAGCAGGCTTGCCGCAGAGAGATAGCCGAAACATACCAGCCACAGGGGGATACGGATGAGTGAACAGGAGAACATCGCAGGTGAACATGAACAAACAGCGAGGAAGGGGTTACAGGGGAGAAAGCGTGGCCCCAAACCCGGCACTGAGGCCGCGCGTCGTGGCGGACGCGCAGTGAGCGCCCGCTATGGCCACGACTTTTACGCGCGCATCGGGAAGAAGGGCGGCGAGACGGTGCGCCGCGAACACGGCCCGGACTTCTATGTGCAGATTGGCAAGAAGGGCGGCGATAGCACAAAGCGCAACCAGGGTTCCGAGTTCTATGCGCGCATTGGGAAGAAGGGCGGCCAGGCCAATCGCAAACTGACGCCAGGCTCAGACGTATAATTCAGGCATAATTCGCATGGGACGAGATGATCAGCCCTGGCGCAATGCCTGCGCGATAACGCCTATCTGGCTGCGTGGACCATAGATAGTGATGGAGAACGTATCGCTTCGCTCGGTCGTCTCGGTCAGGCAGCCCGCGCCACGCGCCAGCCGTTGGGCGATCAGCCGCAATTGTTCACGTTGCGCGGAGTCATTTCCCTGCGCTGTTAGCGTGACCTTGCCCAGACGCTCCGACGGCTCCAACAGCGACTCCACCAGCTTACGCAACTGCTCGATCCCAAAGATCACCTGCATCGGTGGCGCGCCAGGCTGTGGGATGGCGTCTTGCAGGCGAGGCGAATCGGCAGCCGCAGATGCGTCTTCTCTGGCGCTTCTCGTCACATCCCCTGAAGCGGCGACCGCCTGGTTGTAGACCGCGCGCAAACGTTCGAGGCGCTGGCTGCGCTCTTCCTCAGAGAGGTCTCCGTTGGGAAAGACATAGGCAAACAGGCCACGCGCCATATCATGGTAAACAAAAGGAATCGCGCTACGCGCACGGCGCCCGCAATTTGGGCAGACCGCGACATTGAGCGTATCCGCCAGCAGTTGGTAGAGCAACTCTGGCTCAAGCGTCACATTGACGGCGTGATACACCAGGCTGCTAAACGTCTCGCCGCATGCGCAGGTGATCATGATCGACGAGGCGCGCGTCTCCGCGCCGAAGGATTCACTGTTCTCGCCATCCTGAGCGGATTCTTCGGGTAGCGATGGCATGGAATAGGCAGATGTGTCTGACATGCTTGTGCTCCTGATGTGCAATTTCTGCTTTCAGTGTACCATCTTTTTGGCCGCATCGTCACCAGGGGCTTGCCAGCAAAGCGTTGTTCCTGTACTCTATTGGTAGACACAGTTTCTCAAGCGCGAGACGTTGGTAGCCGCCGATGAATGGTATGGCGCAGAGCCTCTGTGGACGCTATCTTTGTCTGCTTTATGTGAGTCTGGCGCACTCAGAAACGTAGTTATGAGAAACGACGCATTACACGTACACATCTCACACATTGGGCGGACAGGGAGTATCAGGAACCAGGTGGGGAAGGGGGCGTCACGATGGAGCGCCAGGCAACCCTGTCGGCGTTTGGCCGACTTGGCCAACACGCGCGCCCTTCCACCCTGCGCTGGCCGATGACGTTTGCCTTTATTGGCACCATCGTCGTCGTCATCTGGGCGCTCCTGGTAGCCAATCGCGTTGGTCTGGGGCAGGCGCCCGGCGCTTCGGGCGTACTTCACAACCGCATCACGCTCTCCACCCTGGCCACCGCCGGATTGCGTTCCCCATCGAGCGCCGCCTTTGCCCCCGACAGCCATCATATCGCAGTGATTGGCGTGCTGAGCAACTGTGGACAGCGGCTGTCGGCCCCCTCATGCGGGCATGCGCTGGCAATCTATGCGCTCAGCGCCGACGGTCGCTCCATGAGCCTCGAACGAATAATCCCGCTCGAGGCGCTCTTGGGGTTGGGGGACTCAGGGAGTATCTCATCTGGCCTGCAAGCGACGTTCACCGGCATGGGCTGGTCGCCCGATGGCGCGCGCGTGGCGGTGGTGTTCACCCTGTTTCAGGGGGCGTCTCGTTCGCTGGCGTCTGAGGTCTTCTCCGGCCTGCTCGTGATTGCCGTCGCTCAGCAACAGGCCACCATCATCGTCGGTGACTCAGGCTACTTCACCTCCATGACCAACGGCGGAGCATCGCTCCCTGTCTGGCGGCTCGGCGCTCAGAACGCTGCGCCTGCATATACCCTTGAGCCTGGGCTTACCTACGCCTGGAATAGTCAGGGCTTTCCCTATCCCATTACTCCTCTCACCGGCGAAGTGAGTCTCCTTCCCATTTCAGCGGCGAGCAACTACCCTGTGGGCAATCCCGATGGCGGCGCGCCATTTACCATCTGGCAGCCGGGTATGGTGATCGGGCCGGACAGCGCAGGATTGCCGCCCGATCAAAGCGCCTTCGTCAGCACCTTTCCCTCGTGGACGGCTGATGGCGAAGAGACGGCATTGCTGCGAACCGGAGTTGCGCTCCAGGCGCCATCAGGGGCAATCGGCGCTGGAGATTCCACGCCGACGAGTGACACGCATTCCATTCCAGCGCCTGCCATCTCTCTGCCGACCGCGCTCTTTCCCGTCCCCCCGCGCGACGCAGCCCTGGCAACCCTTCAGCAAGCCGTTGGGCGCGCGGGGTGGGCGCTGGCAGCGTGGAATCCCGACGGAAGTTTGCTGGCAAGCGTCAACTGTTTCGCCAAAGAAGGTCAGACGCTGACAATAAGCGCCACGAACAACGGCGGATCAGTTGGCGTATGGCCGCTGGCGCTTGGCTCCCACGACCCTGGCTGTCAGGGTTTTGGTGAAGATAGCGACCAACCGACAGGAGTGTACACTGTCTCCAATCTGGGACTCACCTGGTCGCCCGATGGCTCCCTTGTGCTGATCAGCGATAGCGTAGCAGCTACGCTGACCCTCTGGCAGGTCAGCGGGTAGCCTCCAGCAGGTACATCGTCAACCATATCATCAGCGGGCGACTGCATAAACGGGAGCGCGCCTGGCGCTTTTGCTTACTTTGGATGGCAGTGATGGCGTTCCAGGCGACGCAGGCGCAGTTTTGGGGGCGCCAGCGCGTGTTCGCCGCAAGCGCGACGGCAGGATGCCAAGCTCCTCGCGATACTTCGCAATGGTACGCCGCGCAATGACGATGCCCTGGCGCGCCAGCATGCGCGCAAGCTGCTCGTCGCTATAGGGGCGACGCGGGTTTTCTCCGGCCAACACCTCGCGCAGGGCTTTCTTGACAGGGAGCGACGAATCAAAGAAATCATCGAAGGGGATGACACGCCCATCCGGCAGCAAGGCGAACTTACCGTCGGTGGCGCGGCTTACGGTTGACTCATGCAGATCGATATGGCGAGCAACATCCGCGCGGGTGAGTGGTTTGAGCGCGCTCTGCCCCTTTTCCAAGAAGTCTCGTTGCAGTTCGATTAAAGCGTCGGAGACACGCTGCATCGTCTCCCAGCGCTGATGCAGGGCAGAGATAAAACTCTGCGCCTGATCCACATAAGAGCGGATGTGCGTGCGGCTGGCTTCATCACAGCCAATTGCCGCGATATGCTTGCGCGCCCAGAGATATTCCTGATTGACGCGCAACTGATAGCGGTTGCGTTCGACCACCTCAGCATAATAATTCCCACCACTCTTGCGGATCACCACATCAGGCCGCACGGGAGCGGCGGTCGGGGCGAGGTCGCCCATGTCCGGGTCGTAGCCATGCGCGGGATACGGATGCAGTTCCCGGCGGATGAACTCCCATTCCTCTTCAATACGCCGGGGCGTCTGCCCTAGCTCACGCGCCACCTCGCGGAAATGCCGGAAAGCAAGGTCTTTGAGATAATCGCGCACAAGCAACTCCGCCAGTGGATGCGAGCGCCCAGCCTCACGCAGGCGGTGCAACTGGATCAGCAAACACTCCTGAGCGCCACGTGCGCCAACGCCCGGTGGATCGAGCCGTTGCAGCGCCTCGAGTACGCGCTCCACCTGCTCCGCCTCGCAGCACAACGCATCTGCGGCGTCATCCACAATATTCTCAGGGAGAAAGCCATGATGGTCGAGGCAGCCTACGAGGTATTCAGCGATGGGATACTCTTCGGAGGAGACAGCCAGGCTCAGCGTCTTGAGCAGCGCCTCGCCAGGGGAAAGCGTTGACGACAGGCGCATCATCGGGTCGTCATCGTCAGCCAGGCCAGCGGCGCCCGATGGAGCTTCCCAACGCTCCCAGTTCTCGCTGCCATCCGCAGCCTCACTTGCGCCTTCATAGGATGCGGTGGCTTCCTCGCGTACCCGGTCAGTGTTGGCGACGCTTCCCGCGCCACAGAACGGGCAGGGCGCCAGGGGATTATCGAGCGGGGCACTACACCGTGAACAGCAAGGACGCGCCTCCACCTCAAAGGCGGGGTCTTCCATCTGTTCGCGCGCAATGGTTGTTTCAAGCTCCTGGCTGGAAAGCTGCAACAAACGCACGGCGGCGATCTGACGGAAGGAAATGACGGGGGCCTGGCGAGGAGCCAGGGTAGGGTCGAGGCGCATATCTAAACCATCCACAGGGCGCATATTCCTCTCTATGTCCGCTCGCTTATCGCGGCCATAATAGCAACTACTATGCCAGAGAAGCAAGAATGGCGCCAAGCGATGTGATCGCCCTACGTTTGAGTTTCCATCCCCCTATGCTATAGTGTACACGATCATAGGCGCATTTAGGAATCATGAGGAGATGTTTTGGGCGCACATCGGCAAAATTGGCAAGCGAGGAGGTAGCTCATGGGGAGCATCGTCATCATCCTGGGGTTGGGGTCACTGGTGTTCTTGTCTGCCCTGCTGATCATTGTGGCGCTGCTGCTACGTTCGCGCTGGGATCAGATGGGCCAGCGCACGCCAAACCGCAGACACGATTAACGAGGTGGCATGCTTACTCCACAGCCCATCTGCCGCAGCATATCAAGTGTGTTCTGGCAACTCCATAGTTCCACCATCCTGCCCTAGCATGACCACTGGGCAAACGTCGCAGGGCCGCTCTGGAAAGCGGCGGTACACGAGAGACCTCATTGACCGAGAAGAGCGCCACTGCTTGAGCAACGCCCTCTTCGATCTCTAGTCCGCGCAGGCGGACTTCGTGGCGCTAGCCCGTAGGCGCGGTTTTAACCGCCCGCCGCCTCTCACCTAAACCCGCCGCCTTAGTGCTGCAATCCGCTCACCACGCGCGCGTATTTATCGGCAAGCGCCTGGGCTGCGTCGCGCGAACGCGATTCCGCCAGCACGTGGAAGAGCGGGCGATCCGCGTCGGGCAACACCAGCACCCACTCCTCTTTGCCCAGGTCAATCTTCACGCCGTCAATGGGATCGTCTGAGTGATACTGCTCGCTGAGGATACGCATCACCTTCCCCTTGTACTCCCACGGACAATTGACCTGCGTGCGGATCAGGTGATACGGCGGCAACTGGTTGACCACCTCCGAGAGCCTCGTCTCGTAGCGCGCCAGCGATTCCAGCAGCTTCATCAGCGCGAACATGCCGTCGAAGGAGGGATGTAGCTCAGGGAAGACGAACGAGCCGGCGCCGTCACCCACCAGCACCACACCGTTAGCGTGCGCCGCGCCAGTGAGCGCCTGGGGCATCACCTTTGTGTGGATCGTCCGCCCATGCTGGCGTGCCGCCACCTCGTCAATCACACTGGGGGCCGTCACGGGAATCGCTACCACGCCGCTCTCGCCTCCGCGCAACGTCAGATCGGTCAGCGCCGCCAGCAGCTTGCCCCCATCCAACGTCACGCCATGGTCGTCCACCACAAAGATGCGCTCGCCGCCGGTGTCAATCCGCACGCCCAGGTCGGCTTTCAGTGTGCCGGTGATTGAAGCCAACACCTGCATATCGCGGTCGAACTCCTCGGCGGTGCGCGAGTAGCGTGTGGGGTCGCGGGTCGCGTTCAGCGCAATCACATCGGCGCCGATCTCGTTGAAAATCGGCGACATCACATCAACGCTTGCGCCGTGGGCGTAGTCTACCACCAGGCGATAGCGCCTCTTGCGCAGCGCCTCGAGGTCGAGCGCCTTCAGGAAGGCTGTGGTGTAGCGCTGGTTGACGGCCTCGGCGTATTTGATATTGCCGATGTCGTCAAGATACACCCGGCGGAAGTCTTCGCGGAAGAACAGGTTTTCAATCTTGCGCTCGGTGTTCTTGCTGATGTCCTGCCCATACTGATCGAAGAACTTGATGTCAATCACACGCGGATCGAACGGCGAGAGGCGAATATGCACACCGCCAAGCGCCTCCGTCGTGCGCACGTAAAAGCGCGCGACCGGCAGCGGCACACTCTCCAGATCCCACACATTGATACCCGCAGAGGGCAGACCAGAGATGATCGCCCGCTTGACCATACGTGGCGTGCGGTGTGCGTCGCGGTTGACACAGACAATCGCGCCCTTCGGCAACACGGCGCCATACGCGGCGCCTAGCCGCGCGGCGAAGTCGGGCGTGATGTCCACGTTGACGAGGCCCGTCACGCCGTAGCGCCCGAACAACGCGCGTCGCCCCTGCGATCCCCAGATGATGCTGCTGGAGACCACGGCCCCAGTCTCGATCTCTTTGTTCGGCCAGATCTTCACGCCAGGCTGGATGATCGCGTTCTCGTTGATCACCGAGTGATCGCCAACCACCGCGCCCTCAAACATTACCGCGCGGCTCTTCACACTGGTGGAGGCGCCCACCAGCGCGCCACGCAACTCAGCCCGTTCGCCAATGTAAGAATTGTTCCAGACGACGCTGCGATCAATCTGCGCGAAGTCGTCGAGGATGGTGTAGTGGCCGATGGCGCTGGGGCCGTGAATGGTGACGCCGCCCTTGATCTTGCAGTCGTGGCCGAGATAGACCGGCCCGTAGATGCGCGCGTCAGGCGAGATCTCCACGCCGTCTTCCACCCAGACGCCGCCACCCTGATCCACGCCAGGGATGATCGTCTTGACACGCCCCTGCAACACATCGGCGTTGGCGCGCATGTATTCGGCGAGGTTGCCCACATCGCACCAGTAGCCCTCGGCGATGTAGCCATAGAGCGGATCGCCCTTCTTCAGCATCATCGGAAAGAGTTCCTGGCTGAAATCGAAAGGCTTATCCTTCTCAAAGTATGAGAAGATGACCGGATCAAGGACATAGATGCCAGTGTTGATGGTGTCGCTAAAGACCTCGCCCCAGCTTGGCTTTTCGAGGAACTTCTGGATGTGGCCCTGCTCGTCGGTGGTGATCACGCCAAACTCAAGCGGATTGGCGACGTGCGCCAACGTCAGCGTGGCCAGCGCCCGCTTCTCATTGTGATAGCGAATAATATCGGACAGGTTGAAGTCGGTAAGCGCATCGCCGCTGATCAGCAAAAACGGCTCTTGCAGCAGATGTTCGGCGTTTTTCACGCTGCCCGCCGTGCCGAGCGGGGTCTCCTCGCGAGAGTACGCAATCTTCATCCCCAACTGCGCGCCATCGCCGAAGTAGTCTTCGATGGAGCTGGCCATATACTGCACAGTCACCACCACCTCGGTGATGCCATGCGCTTTCAGCAGATAGAGGATGTGCTCCATCACCGGGCGCCCCACGATGGGCGCCATCGGCTTGGGGCGAGAAATGGTCAATGGGCGCAGGCGCGACCCCTCGCCGCCCGCCATTACGACAGCTTTCAATGCGTCCCCCGTTCTCCACCACCCCGGCCCGAACACCAGGTGTCTACCATAGACGTTCGCTTTTATAGTATCACATTCACCCACTGCGCTGTGGGATATTTCCGGCGAAAATAGCCCGACTGGCAAGATAGCATATCCAGTGGGCGGCACGAGATGGCTGGCGTGTGGTGAGCGTACCAGACGCGATACAGCTAGCTCAGCCAACTTCTCCCTGAATAGTCACCATAGGGGTTGCGCCAGCGGGCAATTCGTCTGCACCGTTCGGCCTCTTGCTGGGCCGCCCATTCCTCTTCCACCCGCTCCTGTAGCGCAATCAGGCTGAGAGCTTCGTCAACAGTGAAACCTTTGTCGAGCAAGGCGTCAAGGAGCAAATCTTCGTAATACTGGCGTGAATACTGTGGATTCGGCGTCATTGCTAAGCCTCCTGTCTCTGATCCATCATGTCCTACAGGAAGCGGGCCGAGCGCCGGGGGTGCTGACAACGTCAGCTCCCTCCGCCCCACCTCTGCCAGGCGCCGAAACAACACGCATTCCGCGCTGGCGCTGGCCGGTGGGCGTTTTGCGCCCGGAGAGAGAACCGCCACCTGTGGGCGTGAAACTGTCGCATGTGTTACTCTATGCCTAACCTGAAATACCTGTTATTTGCTTTGTGGCGTCCCCACGCTTACTCAACTGCCCAAGCAAGTGTAGCAGCGTGCGAAGCCACTATAGAAAGTATAGCGCGAACCGTCAGGAGAAAGCTGACAAACGCACCTTCTGGCTTCGCTGGCTCTTCGCCGTCTCTGTATGATTCGCATGGGGTTATGCCTGCCTCACCTACAGATACGCGCGAGCGGCGCGACTGGATCGCCCGTAGGACTTGTTGGCGCACGCTTCCTCATCATTGGCGATACGAGCCAGCTATGCTACAATGGGGGGACAACGCTTCGTCCACTGAGAAAGACGCCCCAATATTCCGGCGACGCCACATCGAGCCATCGCCGCGAGAGGAGCCAGTCATGAGTGACGCAACCCTGCCCGAGACGCCAAAGACGACATCGGAAGCGACACCCCTCCCTGCGGCGCCCCAAGCGCCCGGCTCCGCAGGCTTCAAGGTGGGTCGCTACGCCAGCTACATCTTCTGGCTGATGTTCGCCATTAACTTTATCAACTACGCCGACCGCTTTGTGTTTAGTGGCCTCTCGGCGGTGCTTGCGCGCCAGTTCCACTTCAACGATTTCCAGATTGGCTTCCTCGCCAGCGCCTTTCTGCTGATCTATACGCTCGTCGCCTTCCCGCTTGGCTATCTGGCGGATATTGTCAGCCGCAAGCTCGTCGTGGCCGTCGGTGTGGCGCTGTGGAGTTTGGCGACGATAGGCACTGCGTTGGCCGGTGGATTCTTCTCGATGCTGGTGGCGCGGGCGCTGGTGGGCGTGGGCGAGGGCAGTTATTATCCCGCTGGAACACCGCTGCTCTCTGCATGGCATTCACCTCAACGCCGCGCGACGGTAATGGCGCGCTGGGGCGTGGGTGCGCTGGTGGGCGCGGGCATCGGCACAGTGGTCGCCGGAGCGTTCGCCAGCGGAAACTGGCGCATCGCCTTCTTCGTTACTGGCATTCCAGGGCTGGCGCTTGCGCTGCTGATGCTCTTCGCGCGCGAGAAGGCCCGCCATGAGGACGACCCCGAAGAAGAGGCGGGTGTCACCGGCCACACCTTCATCGGCAAGCTGCGCGAGTACCTGCGTATCCCCACGCTACGGGTCATCCTGGGCATGCACGCTGCTGGCTTCTTCGCGTTGACGGCCACCTCGTCGTTCCTTGTCATCTACTTCAGCGCCACCTATGGGCAGGATTCTCCCTTTGGCAAAGCGGCGGGGCTGAGCGATACGCTTTCTTCGCTGCTACCGGGTGTGGTGCTGCTGGTTGGCGGCATCAGCGGCGGACTGTATGGCAGCCGCTGGGCAAACCAGCTTGCGCGCAAACGTTCGGGCGCGCGGGTGCTGGCGAGCGCCTATGGCTTCCTCTGGGCGATTCCCTTCCTGATCCTGGCGCTGCTGACGCCTTATGTTCTGCACGCCATCCCGGCGTACATGGCGCTGGCTCCCTCAAAGCAGGTGCTCATAGGCGCAGCAATTTTCATCATCTTTGCGCTTGGCGGATCGTTCTTCCTGAATGTGTATAACGGGCCGTCCAGCGCGGCCCTGCAAGACGTGTTACCACCAAAGGATCGCGCGGGCGGTGGCGGCCTGGAACTGACTCTGGCGCATCTGATCGGCGATAGCTACGCAGGGGTCGTGGTTGGCTTGCTGGCGTTGGCGCTAAGCAAAGGCATCCTGGGCATTCATGGCCTGGGCGGCCAGCAAATCGGTCTGGCGCTGTTGATCACCTGCCCCATCGCGCTGATCATCTCCGGCGTGATCGGCATACGTGGCAGCCGCCACTATGCGGCGGACGTGGCCGCGCTTGGCACGCCGGAAGACGCAGTGGTGGGTGTGGCGCCTGCGGCATAGCAGCGACGAGCCGTTTTCCTGCGGCGCCTGGCGCGAGCATGCCCGGCGTCTGCGTAAAATTGCTCGACGGGCTAATCCATAATAGGGATAGACCTTTTAGTGGGAATCGCTCGCTGTTGGGCGATCTGGCATCAGCGTATCTTTTAGTCTGTTCATGTTTGGAGGAACCCTTTGCGTACATCTGACTCAAAACCATTCGAAGCCAGTTCAGTTCCTACGCAAACCCAACAAACCCAACAAACCGATGACACGACATCTCATTCATCCAATCACTATGACGAACAATTGGCGTCCCTTACCAGCCTGATTGCCGAGCAGCAGGCGCAATTGGCCGCGTTGACGGAAGAAGTGGCCTATCTGCGTGCGGTTCAGTTGTCCACGCCAGCCGAGCTCATCACTTCGAGCCAAACGACGCCGGACGCCATGGAAGCCGAACCTGCCCAACAGCATCACGACGCTGGCAGGCCGCATGTAACGAGCCGCCGCAACTTGCTCAAATGGGGCGGCGTGGGAGCCGCCGCCGCGCTAGCCGCCGCAGGCAGCGGCGCGTTGGGACATGAGGTGGCGCACGCGGCGGACGGCGCCAATCTCGTCCTGGGCACGAGCAATACTGCCGAACACTCGACGATCCTCTCGTCTGACTCCAGCTCCGGCTTCATCATCTTCAGTATCAACGGCAGCAACACGTCAGGGAACACCGCATTGCTCGCTTCCGCCAGCGGGGCAACCAGTTATGCCGTTGTCGGGTTAAACGATTTTGGAAACGCTGTGGTTGGCAACGCGAGCAGCGGAATAGATGTCGCCGCCGTAGGGGCGGGTCGTATCTACCAACACACTGCGCCTTTCACTGGAGCGCCCACATCAGGAACCTACTTCAAGGGCGAACAGATTCGTGATGACAACGGCAATCTCTATATCTGCATCGTCGGCGATGGCTCTGACGCAGGCGTATGGCTCAAGGTAGCGGCGGGCGCCCCTGGTATCAGCGGGGCGATCACCTTCCTGGCCAATCCCATCCGCCTGCTCGATACCCGCAAAAGCTCACCGTACAACGCTGGCTCTAACCATACCTTGCAAGTGACCGGTGTGTCGGTGGGTGGGATCAGCATACCAGCAGGGGCGATTGGCGTGGTGGGCAATGTGACCGTGGTTGACCCCACCAGCGGCGGCGACCTGCGGCTCTACCCTGGCCCGGCCCTACCCGCCACCAGCAGCATCAACTTCGCCAGTGGCCAGATCATCGCCAACGGCGTCACGGTCGGCTTGAATGGCAGCGGCCAACTGCTCATTCAGGTGGATATGAGCAGCGGCGCGCATACTAATGTGCTTTTCGACGCCAGCGGGTACATCCTATAGCTCTTTGTAGCTACAAGTAGCTAGCCCCACAACTCCAACACGCCGTTGCGCAGGCCCACCCCCAGCAGCGGACGCGCGGCGTGCGTGGAGTAGGTCAGCGCGGTGATCGGCGCGGCAAACTCCCAGGTTTGCAGCATCTTCTGGCTGTGTGTGTCGTAGAGATCGAGCCGTGCCTCGCGCGCCAGCGCCAGCCGCTCGCCATCCGGCGTAAGCGCGATCAGCGCGTCCTGCGGCAGGCGACCGATCTCCACAGTGCGCTGCTGATGCGCGCGCAGGGCAAACAGCCGCACATGGCGATTGGCGCCGCCGACAGCGATCCAGCCCAGGTCGTGCGTGGCGGCGAACGGCGGGCGCAAAATGCCGGGCGGCTCCATAATCTGCTCGATGCGTTTTGGCTCGATGGCGCCCAGCAAAGTCTTGCTCAACAGGTTCCACAGCCGCAGATAGCTGCCCTTACCAAAGCGCGGCGCCGTGCCTGAAGCGAAGGTTGCCAGGAACGCGCCATCGCTTGCCAGCCAACGCTGCTGCACACGCCATCCCGCGTTGGGTGGCTCACGCAGCAGTCTCTCATTGCCGCCCTCCATGCAATGAAACGGCGTCGCCCAGACGGGGCTGACCTGCCCCATCAGCGGACGCGCAAAGACTGATGTGCCACGCCGCCCTTGTTCGGCGAAACGGATGGGATCGTCGTTTGCCAGCGCCAGCGGCGCATCGGGCGTAGCCAGCCGGATCAGCGGTGGATCATCAAGCAGAACGGCATCCATCGCGCCGATGGGAGCGCGCACGCCGGTATTCCAGATCGTCTGCCCATCGGCGACCGACCAGACACGCAATCCAAGCAACCCACCCCAGGCGGCTGCGAGCGTACCGCGTGGCGAGAGTCGTATCTCCTGCAACACACCCGCGTTTTGCCCCGCGCTATAGGCTAGCGTATGCGCCAGGCGTTCATTGTGCAGGCTCCAGATCAGTGTCTGGCCATCTTGCTGGCCGCCACCAACAAACAGCCCATCATGGGTAAACGCAATCGAGGAGAGCGCCGGGCCAGGTGAACCCTCGAAACGCGCCACATGTGCAAGCGGCCCCGCCGAGACAGTGAGCGTGCCTGCGCGTGGAACAGATGCGCCGTCTGGCGTTTTGGTCACCTGTCCCTGGCGTTTGGGAATATCTGGCCGTTGCGCATCATAGAGCGCGCGGCGCTCTGGGTCGCTCAGCGTTTGATAAGCGACGTTGAGCTGGCTCATCTTCGCGGCGCTCTCGGCGCCAGCTCTATCGGGGTGATATTCCCAGGCAAGCCGCCGGTACGCCTGACGAATCGCCTCATCGTCAGCGTCCGGCCGCACGCCAAGCAGCGCATAATAGTCAGGTTTATCTGCCATACGTTGCCCGCATCCATCGCTTTCCAGGAATATCCAATATGCTCACATATCCTCTTGTATGTGTCTACGCATACGCCAGGAAATAGCCGCTGTCCTGCTACTCAATGATCATCAATGATCATCAATGATCAATTGGGGTCTTCGGGCGCCTGTCCCTCCGCATCCTTGCCACCGAAACGTGCGCGTAACGCCGCGCGCCAGTCATCCGGCGCGGCGCCTGGCGCCTCATCCGGGGCGGATTCAGATGTCCACACACGCTGGCGAGACGCATCTGTCCACCGGGAGTCCGGCGCTACGCCTGATGTTCCGCTGTCGCTCTCATTCCGGTGAGCCACCGTCTGCGCCAGCCTGCCCCAGCCTCGCCGATAGGGTAGCCGTGGTGGCTCACCGCTGGCGATGGCTGTGAGAGCGTTGGTCGTGGCCTGCCGTACATCAGGCGTCGGATCAGTGATCAGCAGTTTCAGCGGCTCAACCGCCTCTTTGTCGCGCAGCTTGCCCAGTGTGCGCGCGGCGCCGGATCGCTCCTCGGCTGAGGACGACGCCAGATAGGGGCGTACATCGGGCGCCAGCGCCGTCAGCGCCAGGTCGCCAATGAACCGCAACACTTTTGCCCGCTGCTGTGGATTGCGCAACACGCCGAGCGCCTGGCGAAGCGCGGCCTCCTGCGCGTTGAGATCGTCGGTCAGCCCGGCGTCTTCGAGCGCGTCTTCAACGGTGTACGAGCGCCCGCCTTCGAGGCTCGCCAGCAGCCATGACGCAATATCAGGTGAGACGGCGCTTGCCGGAACGATGTAGCGCGCGACCTGATCGGGATAGTTGGTCTTGAGCCACAAATAGAGCGTGTAGGTCATCTCGGCGTCGCGCGCGGCGTAGGCGACCATCGCCGAGGTAAGCGGGCGCTTGCCCCAGTCCGCCCGTTGCAGACTTTTATCCATGCGCACGCCCGTCGCCCGCAGCAACATCGCCTGAAGGCCCGATGCGCGCCCGCCAAAGAGCGACCGGCTGACGGCTTCCAGGTCGAGCGTCTGGCGGGCGACCAGCCCACGGGTCGCCAGCACGCGCTTGTCGGCGCTGGTATCGTGAAACAGTTTGAGCGTCTCGGCGCGGCCCAGGATTTCTTGCAAAGGCGAGAGATCGGCCAGCCGGAGAGCGTCCACCACATACGAGGCGCGATAGTCGTTGTCAAAGGCGAACTGAAGCAGCGTCAGCTTATGCGAGGGATCGGTTGGCCTGCGGTAGGGCGTCTCGATGAACTCGGTGTCAATCGCCAGCACACGCGCGTCTTTTGCCTCGGCGACAAACGCCAGCAGGTCGGCGGGGCGGTCAATGAACAGGCGGCGCTTCCAGGTGGGAAGGGGCATCTGCGGCGCGCTGGCGCCACTATACTCTTCGGCTTCATCGCGCGCGCTATGCGCACGTCTCCTCCGCTCATCCTGTTTGCCAGCGGTGTTTGTCGCCTCGCCTGCGCGAGGCGCAGCCTTGTCAGGTGTTGTCGTTTCGTCCGCTTTGGCTCCTATGCTCGCTTCTCCCGGTTCGCTTTCCGCCATGCGCGCTTGCCTTTCACATGCCGAAGAAACTATCGCTGAGAGATAGTATATCTCATTTTCTGTTGGAGCGTGGTGAGAAACATACTATGCTCAAATATGATTTACTGCGCTATACAAGAATCTTTTGTAGCGACACATTCCAATTCGGTAAGGAGTCATCTATGCCCAGAAAAGCGATTCGTGTATCGCATGTTTGGTATCACCCTCAATGATCAGTCGGCTGGCATAGAGGTTCGCCTTGCGGTTGCCATAAGCGAGTTGGAGCGACTCATTCTTGAAAAATATCAGATTGCAACGCACCACACCAAAGCCATCTACTTGAAAGATATAGTGGCCTCACTCAACGAATCATTTGGCAAGGCAAATGGATTCGTATTCACCAGAGCTATCCAGAACGACAAAACATTTCTCAAGCCAGAGGGTGGTCTATTTTATGCGCTGGATCAATCAGGCGCAAGGCGCTACATCCTTGTCGCTGAAGCCAAGCGCCAGGGAACTAACGATCAGCGGCAGGCGGAAGGTAAGCCTAAGCAAGCCAAGGGCAATGCCGTTGAGCGTTTGAGGAAGAACATGCAGGGCATAGATTGCCTGTTCGCAGGTGAAGCCATTACGCCATTCGTTTATTTTGGCGAGGGTGTAGACTTTGCGCCTGAAAGCTCAATCCTTGATCGTGTTGCAACCATGAACAGCTTCTTTCCCCTGAACACCATCCACGTTGACAAGATATATATTACCCAACCTGCGCCGGAAATCTTCAAGCCTGCGTCTCTCTTTTTCCGAGAAGCGCCGTGGACTCCTGCGGAAATGCTGGATGTACTTTGGACGGTCTGCCAGCGTTCCATCGAATACTTTGACGCGAAGTATGGCCTCCAGCGTGTTCCGCCCAGTTAAAACAATGACAATTGCTCGGCGCTTCTATCTGGCAGCGAAAGGACGGACTCTTCTTCACGCCAGATACTCTCGGCGAGTTTTTCAACCTGCCCGACGCAAGGTTTCCCTTGTGTGTCGAGTACCGCCAAAAACTCAACGTTGTGCGGTTTCGGAGACATACGGGGCGTGCTGACACGATACCGCTTGTAGCGTTGTGTGAATATCTGCACACTACCTCTTTCGGCTAGCGCGCGTAGCATCCCTTCGAGCGGCATATTCCCATCAGTGCTATAGCTCGTAAGTATCCAGCGTGCATCGAGATCGCGTATAAGCCTATGGAATGCGGGAAGCGCCTCGCGGGCGGAGTTATAGAGTGAGCGCCGAGCCGTGCGCCAGTCCTTACGAATAGCTGATTTATCATGTTGCCTACCATTGACGATGATATGCTGATGAAGTTGCGGCTTGTCCCAATGCGCGACAGTGTTGAGTACATGGTAATTACTGCCGTAGGGGTGCTGATTGTACGGCGGATCGAGGTAGACAATATCGGGGCGCTTCCCAAGAACCTGCGGCAATTGTTTTGCCAGCGTCTGTGCATCTTCACGGAGCGCAATATTCTCTTGCTCGTTATCAAAGAGAACCGGAGCCGCCAGCTTCATCAGGCTACGAATGCGATAGAGCGCCGTGGCTGTGTTTCCACCCCATCCATGATGAAACCCCTTGAACACGCCGCTTGTGTTACTGACATAGCTGACTGCATAGATCAACGCGCTCAACAGATAAGCCCGCTCATCAGCGGAGATCACCTCGTCGGCTTCCCACGCAGCTATACGCTCGCGCATCGCGTCGATTCGTTCGCCGTTCTGGCGCGTAAAGAACATCCGCTCAAGCGCAGGATCGGGGTGTTCATCGTCGGCGGGGCAAAGATGCTGAGCGATGTAGCCATAATATGGTGGAAGGGTGTTCAGCGTATTGATGGCGCAGGCGGCTCCCCCTAGCCGCTCAAACGCTGGTGTGTGATTGAGGGCGACTGTTCCCTGAGCAATCTCGTCTGCATAGGGTTCCCAATCATTGGCGACGACCCGAAACCCAAGCGTCTTGGCAAAGCGCGCAACGACTGTGCTTCCAGTGAACAGATCGACAAACGTCCCACCAGCGCAACCAGTCGCCGCTATTCCGCGCGCGATCAACGACAAGAGTTTGCGTTTGTTGCTGATATAGGGAATAAGCTGCGAGTAGGTGTATTCATCGGTGCGGACGGCGGCATGCTGCCTGGTGCGGTAGCGCGCATGGCGTGGTAAGCCGACAACATCCTGCTCGACAGCATACGCCATTGTGGTAAGCCCTCCACCTGCGCTCCGCCGGAGAGCGCCTTTGGAACAAGTTTACCATAGCCAGGAGTGAAAAGCAACAAGACGACCATCTTTCTCATTTCAAGGTCTCGGCAAGCGCCTGTAAAAATAGCTCCACATCCGTCACCAGGCCCATCGCCTGCGTCGTGCCGCGATCCGCCAGCTTCGTCACCACCGCCGGATTGATGTCTACCACCACGCAATGAACCGTGGCCGGAAGCATATTGCCGGTGGCGATGGCGTGCAGCATCGAGGCCGCCATCACGGCCACCTCAATACCCTGCACGGCGGCGCGCATGCGGTTCTGCGCAACCATCGAATCGGTGATCACCCCTGGCATCGGCCCATCGTCGCGGATTGAACCCGCCAGCACAAGCTCCACGCCGTGATCCAGTGCGGCGGCCACAATGCCATTGCCAAGCAATCCCTGCGCGCGTGCGGCTTCAAGCGATCCTGCGGCGCGCACGGCGTTGATCGCGCGAAGATGGTTGCGATGCCCGTGCTCCACTGGTTGGCCCGTCTTCAGATCGATCCCTAGCGAGGTGCCAAACATCGCCGCCTCGATGTCGTGCGCGATGATCGCGTTGCCGCCGAAGATGGTCTGGATGTAGCCCCGACGGATCAGCGTGGCGATATGCTCACGCGCCGCCGTATGCACCACCGCCGGGCCAAGCACAAAGAGAATTTTGCCACCGTGCGCGCGCGCCGCGCGCATCGCCTCGGCCACCTCAGCAATCGCCAGCGCCTTCGCCCGCTCGGACGATGCGCCGCCCTGCATGAAACCAAAGACCTCGCGCTGGCGTGGCCGCTCCAACGGCTCCACTCGCACGCCATCGAAGCCAACCACCACCTCGTCGCCCACACGCGCCTCGTGCATCGGGCAAGCCATGGCGCGCCCGGCGGCGCGATCAATCAGGATCGCCACATCCATCTCGATGCGCTCTACCTCGATCCAGCGCCCATCCAGCGAGACAAAAGTGGGCAGATTCGTGGTGGAGTAAAAGTCGTCGGGCAACACGCCTGGCTGGGTGACACGCGCCGTGCGTATGTCGCGCGGGGCCGCTGGCACGGCGCCAAGCTGCTGCAACTGGTTGAGGAGCTCTGTCAGGCGCTTTTTGGAGTGGGCAATCACTTCGATACGCGCATAACTTGGCTCGGTCTCGCTTTGGCCCACTTGCATCTCCACAACACGAAAGTGCGCGCCTGCGTCTTCAATGGCGCCCCAGACGCGCGGCAAAATATACGAATCAATGATATGACCGCGTAGCTCAATCTCTGCGCTTGCCTCGCGTGCGCGCTGGCGCGACGCTCCCTTGCCATTGGCTGCTTCCGGCCTGTGATTCGGATGGTTCGCTGTATCTGTACCCATTATTTCGGCTCTTTCTAAAGCGAGCTGGTAGCTTGCCCTGTACGGCAGCAGGTGATCGGGAACAATCGGCGAAGCGCCCCGACCATGCCGACGCAGGGTAAGTATTTGACGGCGTTTTGCTTGTAGTGTAGCATCTTCTTCAGTAGCATCTTTTCATGAGAATTGGTGAGCATGGAGATAGTGGCTGGCGGAATCAGGCAGCCAGGTCAATGTGGCAGCGAAGATGGGCCACGATTTTGAGAGGAACGGCGACGCGATGTTTTGTCTTGGTTGTGGCTCTGAAATCCCACTTCGCTCTGAGTATTGCCCAGTCTGTGGGCAGCGCATCGGCCCCCAGGGAGGCATCGCGCCGACGCCCAAGCCCAAAGAGGCGCCCATCGCTGCATTCCAACCACCCGATACGTCCGAGCAACGACACCCCATATACCCCAGCATGACAAGTGATACCGCTCCACATATCAGCGCATTGCCGGGTCATCCCCCACTGACAAGCGGCTCTATTGGCCTGGGCGATCTCGATGGGTTTGCCTTCCCGCGCGATACACCGGGCCGTGTGGCGCTTGGCGCGGCGGCGGCCATCATCGTCAGCGTCTTCCTGCCCTGGGTCTCGCTTGCCTCGTATACCCTCATCCCGATTCAAGTCACTACGCCAGCGTTTGTAATCATCGGCGCGGCGGGGGTCGCGGCGCTGCCTGCCTTCTGGACACCCGTCCGGCGACGCTTACCTGCGGCTGTGCTGCCGTTTGGACTTGGCGCGTGCCTGTTTGGCATGGGAATGATCATTCTCACGTTTGTTGGCCCATTCGCCTCAGCCTTCATCACCCAGGTCATGATCGCGATGACAGGCGACAGCCTGCCACCAAGCTCGTCGCCCGACACGTCATCAGGAATACAGATTCCAATAAGCGCGGGTCTGGGGCTGTATCTCTTTCTGCTGGCTGCGGCGGCGCTCACCGTCAGTGGCTACTTTGTGCTGATCGAAGCTACCATCGCAACGGCGCCACGCGCGCAGCCAGCGCCCATGCCTGCCAGCATGCTCCCACCTTATCCACCCGCTCCTGCCGCTCCTGCTCAGGCGCCGCTCCCGCTTTCGCCAACGACCCCAGGCTCCCAAGGGCAAGGAGCTACAGCATCCACGCCAGCGGCCAGCGCGCCACCACAGCCGGGCGATCTCCGCTGGGAGCAGGAGATCGCCTCTCCACCCGTGGTGCGCCGCCCACCTACCGCCGGAAGGCCCAACCCTGGCCGTCTGCCACGCCACTGATACCACTGACTGACTGCGCCCCTACCCGATAATGTCCTAGAGCATTGCCAACTGCAACGGAGAAACCTATGCCAGAGCATACCCTGACGCGCCATGAACTGAATCGCGCGCTGCTGGCTCGCCAGATGTTGCTTCAGCGCGAGACGCTCTCATCATTGGCGGCCATCGAACGGCTGGTAGGCATGCAGGCGCAAACGGCCAACGCGCCCTATATTGGCCTCTGGTCACGCCTTCAAGGCTTCCAACGCGACAACCTGAGCCAATTGTTACGCGAGCGCCAGGTGGTACGCGCGACCCTGATGCGCTCTACACTGCACCTCTTCACTGCGGACGACTATATCGCGTTTCGCCACACCCTTCAGCCCGCGCTGACCCGCGCGCTCGGCGCGTTCTTTGGCCAGCGCGCCAAAAAACTGGACATCCCAGGCATCGTCGCCGTCGCACACGCTTCCGTGGCTGAGCAGCCGCGCACATTCGTCGAACTTCGCGCAACGTTGAGTAAGCGATTTCCCGACACCGAACCCGAACTGCTGGCGTATCTCGTGCGAACACACCTGCCGCTTGTGCAGGTTCCACCGGCCGGCTTGTGGGGCATGGGAGGAAGCCCAGCGCACGCGCTAGCGGAAGATTGGCTGGGAAGTCCATTGGAGAAAGAGGATAAGACCAACCTGCTGATCCGGCGCTATCTGGCGGCGTTTGGCCCGGCCTCGGTCGCCGACGCGCAGGCATGGTCTGGCCTGACGGGGTTACGCTCCGCGTTCATGGCGCTTCGCCCCGAGCTCGTGGTCTATCGAGATGAGCGCGGAGCCGACCTCTTCGATCTTCCTGACGCGCCGCTACCATCACCGGAAATCACTGCGCCCGTTCGCTTCCTGCCGGAGTTCGATAACCTGATCCTCTCACACGCCGACCGCACGCGCGTCATCGCCGACGAGCACCGCAGCCGCATATTTCTCTCGGTGGGCCGTGTTCGCGCCACCTTCCTGGTAGATGGCTTTGTCGCGGGCGCCTGGAAGACCGAACGCGAACGCGCAACAGCGCGGCTGATCATGGAGCCGTTCAACTCGCTTCCTGCTGAGGCGCAAGAGGCCCTCGCCGAAGAAGGCGCGCAATTGTTGCGTTTCATCGAACCGGACGCCACCACATATGATACCCAGTTCAGGGCCTAGCCTGGCAGCCTGGCGTCACAGGCTCCCATCTTCTCTTGACGCGCATAGACAGGTATGGCATGGCGTGTCGGATCGGATATGTATGATATACTGGCAGGGAACATT
>Ga0070737_10001148_pt1 | contig 40872 bp, 31 predicted proteins | sample Coa_R1_10_FD_66438 | JGI IMG/M metagenome (GOLD analysis project Ga0070737, IMG submission 66438) | Surface soil microbial communities from Centralia Pennsylvania, which are recovering from an underground coalmine fire - Coalmine... | ecosystem: Environmental > Terrestrial > Soil > Unclassified... | reverse complement strand
CGGATTGCAGTCTGCAACTCGACTGCATGAAGCTGGAATCGCTAGTAATCGCGTATCAGAACGACGCGGTGAATACGTTCCCGGGCCTTGTACACACCGCCCGTCACATCACGAAAGTGGGTTGTACTAGAAGTCGCGATCCCAACCGCAAGGAGGGTAGCGCCCAAGGTATGACTCATGATTGGGGTGAAGTCGTAACAAGGTAGCTGTAGGAGAACCTGTGGCTGGATCACCTCCTTTCTAAGAGAGAACCGTCCCGACGATTCCGCTTTGCGGAATGGGGCGTCGGGAACATCGTTCGGTGACGTGGCTGCTCAACTCAGTTGTTGAAGGGCATTCGAGTTTCAAATCCAGAATCGCATAAAGGCCGCGAGCAATCGCGGCCTTTTTGTTTCTGATCTTGGCTGGAAGTTCAGGCGTTGGCGTATAATTGCGTTGTCGTGCCGGCGAGGGGGATTCGAATAAGGAGGCGCCGAGACTTCGTTGGTCTTGATGCGAATAGTGTCCCCGCCGCTCTCGCGATGCATCCTCTCGCAGTCCATTGATGGACGAGGCCGTGCCCCGTGGCACCCGGTTATCGACGGCCTGCCTCGATATGATTTTGCCGCCGGGGACAAGCTCCTCAGAATTTCTACAGCGGGGCAGGTTGCTTATGATTGAGGGCTTCGTGAAGAGAAAAGGGTCCACGTGGCTCGTGATTGCCCTGATAGCCTTTGGCACGGTGAGCGCCACGCTCGCGTTCGCAGAGGCCCCTGCGGAGCCGGCATCGTCAGCCCTTTCCGCGCCGCTCATCATTCAATTCCTGAATCAAACCATCAATTGGTATCGGCAGTTACCCGCCGAGCAGCGGATTGCACGCGAACCCAACGACCAAATTGTCGTTTACGATAACCGCCAGATCGCCTTGCAGGTTGTCCGGCTGGCTTTCGATTTTGCACGCGCGCAGGCAGAGATCGTTGCAAAATCGGGGCCGTCTTATCAACCGCAGAGTACCGGCCAGGAGGCGGTGCGGTACCAGGCGCTTCGCGCCATGCAGGCCAGGCTCGACAAACTGCTTAAGGACACGCAGGCTGAGTACGATTCGGACCAGAAGAAGCTGGCCACGGCGACAGGCAAAAAGCGCCGCGAGCTGGAATCTCAGGTGTCGGAACTGCAGGGCGAACTGAAACTCTTTGCGGCGCGGCGTGACGCTGTTCGCAACATGGTGGAATTCGTGGGCGGTGCTGGCAGCCTGAGCACTACGGGTCTTAAAGCACAAATTGAGACCTTGGCCGCCTCAATTCCCGAGGCGACCTCGAACTTTGCAACCTCGGGGCGCCCCGGGGCCGCGCCGCAAAGTTCTGCTCAGCCCCTGGGTACGGCTGTGGTACCGGAGGCTTCCGACGCTTTCGGCATGTGGGACCTGGTGGACGACATCTTCACCCAGACGCAGAGGATCAATACGGTCAATGCGCTTATCCAGCAGACGGATGCTCTTTCACGGGCAGTGAAGGATTTGCGTGCACCTATGGTTGCGCAGATCAGAGAGATGTCCAAACAAGGCGATGCGCTTGCCGCGCAGGCTGACACGGCCGGGCCGGCCCAACTGGATGAAGTCAAAAAACAGCTCGATGATCTCGCCAGCCAGTTCACCCAGGTCACGTCGGCTGCCATTCCGCTGGGCAAGATGGCTGTCCTGCTCAGCATATACAAGAGAAGCCTCACGAGTTGGCGCACCGGCATGGAAACCCGCAACTCTGCCAATTGGAAAAGCCTGGGAGTGCGGCTGGGGTTCCTCGGGCTGGTTCTTGCGCTCCTGTTCGTGGCGTCAGAGGTATGGCGGCGGGCGGTTTACCGTTACGTTCGGGACCCACGGCAAAGGCATCAGTTCCTGCTGCTACGCAGGTTCATTTTCTGGCTGATCATCGCACTGATTATTGTGTTTACCTTCGCCGGCAGGCTTACATCGGTCCTCACTTTTGCGGGCCTGCTCACAGCAGGTGTCGCTGTCGCCCTTCAGGGCGTAATCATGTCGGTTGTAGGATACTTTTTCCTGATCGGGAAATTCGGCATTCGCGTCGGCGACCGCGTGCAAATCGGCGGCGTCACCGGAGAGGTGATCGATATTGGGCTGGTTCGGCTGCACCTCATGGAATTGGGAGGCGGAGGGTTTGACACACCGACAGGGCGAGTTGTCGCGTTCTCAAATTCGATTGTCTTTCAACCGTCGGCAGGGCTCTTCAAACAGATTCCCGGCACAAGTTTTCTCTGGCATGAAATCACGCTGACCGTGCCGCGGTCGGCGGATTTCGGCGTAATCAAACAAAAGCTGCTTGGAGCAGTCAGCGATGTTCTGGCGGATTATCGCACAGAACTTGAACGTCAATACAAGGAAATGCAGAGGACTGTCCTTTCCGTTCCCGCCGAGGCCTTGCGGCCAAAGATCCAGCTGCACATCTTGCCTTCCTCAATTGAAGCGGTGATTCGATATCCCGTGGATCTGCGCCACGAATCCGAAATCGACGAGCGCGTGTCGCACGCCCTGCTCAACGCTGTGGAAGGCGACCCCGGGCTGAAGCTGCCCGGTGTGGAAAGTCCCGCCCTCCGTCTGCGCACCAATCTCACGGCCGCCGACGCCGCCGGTTAGATCAACCGCCAGCACAGAAACGTTCTTGAAGTCAGCATTTTCGAAATAAAAACAATCCATCTTGGTCGTTCGGAATCGGCTATCAAACGCGCTGTCCGTAGATATTCCCCCTCAGGCGTGGCCGGTCGAAACACGTCTCTTTGGCGGCGCATTGGCTTCACCTTAAACTCAGTTTGCGTGTTCCCCTGTCGCCTTGCCGCAACATTTCTTGTATTTCTTGCCGCTGCCGCAGATGCAGGGGTCATTGCGACCGACGCGTGGAGGCGTACGGATGTCCTCTGATGCACTCGTCAAACTTTTCGCCTGTTTACGCCGGTCTTCCCGCCAGTACTCATAGAGCGCAACCGCAGAAATCGGGAGCATGCTGATAAGAAGGTCGCGGTCCGCTGCGCCTTGGGCTTCTTCAACTACGCCCGCCATAGCGTCGGCGCTTGAGAAGGCAATAATGGGAACCAGAAGGGCCATAGACTCGTTGTCGTCGAACAGACGATTCCAGGAGTTCGATCGCAAGCCCACACCGAGGCTGAACCCATTGCACCAGTCCTCGGCGGTCAAATATGGCTCGTCGCCGGACGAAATCTCATCTTCGTAGAGAATAGGAGTGAATTTTCGCAGCCCTTGCTCAAGCTCCTGCGTGACCGAGTTATACATGCGCATCAGAAGTGTCAGGATTTGCTGCGCTTCCTCTTCGGAATCGAAGGTGGGCTCCTCTTTGCCCCATACCAGCGGCAGCCATTCGCTGGGAGGAACAAGCGCAGGCCCCACGGCAAGGGCCGTCAGATACCCGTGAAGGGCGGATATATTCATCGCGTCATCGGAACAGTGTTCGGACCCGAGAAACCCCTCCAAATCCTCCAATTCGGATTCGGAAAGAGGCTTGTTGATGTCCATATGCTCAGAGGATACACGAAAAATAAAGAGGCGCGGGATAATTCTTGAAATACGCGAAAAGCAAGAAGGGCTCTGTCTGGAGCCTGCGGGGTCGCTTCTGACACTTCACCGCGTACATGCTCCGCCGAGACCTCGGCGTCGCTTCGCGCAGGGGCAGAGCGGGCAACCGGACCTTACACGTGTGATTACAGCAACGATCTTATTCTAACGCTGCAATCTTTTTCTCAAGATAACCAAGTGCAGCTTCCAGCGAACGCCGGTAATTCGGATGCGTCGCCGCCGCAAGTTCCTGTTGGACGCGTGTCCGGGAAAGCTCCAAGCTTTCTCGCTCGCGCTGACGCTGCTGTTGTTCGGGGGTTATCTTAGGAAGGTCTGATTCTATGTCTTTTGATTCCGCAATATCCATTTGTTCTTCTACTGACTTACTTTCCCAACCTCTTGCCATGCTCCGAGTATGCCACAAAAATCGGAGCGTCGGCAACCCTCCGCTCATCGGAGGCGCGATGGCGCCTTGCGGTGCGGTTTTGCAGATGATTGTTGCCTCCGGTTTTCCTCAATGCCATCGCCTGTCGGCACCGCCCGCTGATCGACGTCCTGCTGAAGTCTGCGCACCTCGTCAATGATTCTCATAAAGCGATTTCCCAGGGGCGTCAGGCGGTATTCCACTTCAACTGGAGGCTTTTCGCCAAACACGGTGCGCTGGAGAATGCCGAAACGGACCATCTTGCGAAGTCGCTCATTCATCACTTTCGCGGAAAGACCCGGGCACGAGCGAAGGATCAGGCTGGGGCGGCGCTTGCCTTCGGCGCAGAGTTGCAGCAGGCGGATCGACCACTTGCAACCGATGATGTTCTCGACTAATGCCGCAACGTGGACAGTGCCGCCGCCGTCCGGCCCGCGTGAACTGCCGGGCGCATCGTTCGGAACCATTTTGTAACCTCCTTACCGGAAAGTGCGGTTTTTACATGCTTCCGGGCACTTCATATCATGGCTTGTGAGGGTACTCACTCACAAGAACTAGGTGTGACAAGGAGCTTTGCTATGAAAGAAACCACCACGATTGCCGGATATACCTACGGAATGGATTCTGTTCAGCGTTCCCCTGTGACGCAGGCCGACTTCGAGCTGATGAAGAAAAGCGTTTTGTTTGGCGATGAAGACGTCAAGTACCTGCGCATCTCGCATGACGTGCTGAAAGACCAGGTGGAGTCAATCCTGGATGTATGGTATGGGTTCGTCGGCTCGAATCCTCATCTGCTTTCTGCTTTCGTCTCGAAAGGGAGCGGCAAGCCGGATGGAGGATATCTCGAGGCGGTGCGCAAACGCTTCGGCCAGTGGGTCCTTGACACAGCCCGCGCCGAATACGACCAGAGGTGGCTTGACTATCAGCACGAGATCGGCCTGCGACATCACCGCACAAAGAAAAACCGCACCGATGGAGTCGATGCGTCCGACGCTGTGCCGTTCCGCGACCTGATTTCGCTGGTCTTCCCTATTACGTTTACGCTCAAGCCGTTTTTGGCGAAGAAAGGACACTCCGCCGAGGAAGTGGAAAAGATGTACGCAGCATGGGTCAAATCGTGTCTCTTGCAGGTGACCCTGTGGAGCCATCCGTATGTGAAAGAAGGTGACTTTTGAAGGCGGACTTCAACATAAGCATGTTGTGTGGCCGAAAAAACCCGGACAGCGGAGGGCCCTGAATCACGCTTGCTGAACAATCACTGTAAGGCCGCGCGGCCGACCGGTTTTCCGCCGTCAACGCGCCCGATTTCCACATTGATCAGCGTGTTTGGCGGAACGCTCGCCCCCGGAAGCGATACTTGCAGGTAGTTGGAAGTCAGGGCGACTGGGAAGCCATGCTCGGTTTTGTGCAGGACCACGGCACTCAGTTTTTTCCCAATCTGTGAATGCAGGAATCGGCTGCGCTTGGCGGCGATCAGCGATTTCATCTCTCGCACGCGCTCGTGGATGCGCCGCCCGTCCACCTGCTCCGCGCGCGCCGCGGCAGGAGTTCCCGGGCGGGCGGAGTAGGGAAAGATGTGCAGGTAGGTAAAGGGCAGGGATTCGATGAACCGCAGGCTTTCGCGATGGTCCGCGTCGGTCTCGCCTGGAAAGCCTGTCATCACATCCGCCCCGATGCCACAGTCGGGCATGCGCTCGCGAATCGCCAGGATCCGATCGGCATACTGCGTCGTCCAGTAGCGGCGATTCATCAGTCGCAGTACTCTGTCACTGCCGCTCTGAAGCGGCACGTGGAAGTGCTGTGCCATTCGCGGTTCCGTCGCCACCCGATCGATCAGTTCGCGGCTGACGTCCATCGGCTCGATTGAGCTGATCCGCAGCCGCGGAATGCTGGTTTCGGAAAGGATTCTCTCAACGAGGCCGAGGAAATTGATACAGCGGCCAAGGTCGCGGCCGTAACCGCCAAGATTGATTCCTGAGAGCACAATTTCCTGATAGCCGCTGCGTTCAAGTTCGCGCACCTGGTTTATTACCTGATCGGGATGCATGCTGCGGCTCGCGCCGCGAACGTAGGGGATCACGCAAAACGAGCAGCGAGCATCGCAGCCATCCTGAACTTTCAGGGTCGGCCGGGTGCGGTCATCGGCAAACACAGGGGCGTGGTGGAACGTGTCTCCAACTTCACCCACAAGCACCAGCGGCCCGACCGCGGGTGCTTCGGAATCCGGCGGCAATTCTTCGACTGGTTCCCGGCCATCCAATGGCTGCATGTTGTCAGACTCAGACCTGCTGCCACTGTTATCCGCGAGGATGTTCACAAGCGCATGTTTGTGGGAGTTTCCGATGACCCATGCAACGCCAGGCAAACCTGTGAGTTCATCCGGTGCGCGCTGCGCATAGCAGCCGGTCACGAGGATTTTGCAGCGCGGATTGGAGCGGTGGATGCGACGAATCACCTGGCGGACTTCGGCATCGGCGGCGGCTGTGACCGTGCAAGTGTTGAGAACGGCAAGCTCGCTTTCATCGAGACCGGCCTCCGTTAATCCCTTCGCCATCAACTGACTTTTGATAGCGGCCCCGTCAGCATGGCTGGCCCTGCACCCGAAATTGATTATGTGGAACGTGCTCATGATGATTTCATGTTATGCGAAATCGAGGAAATTTCGCCAAGGTGAGAAATCTTTTGAGAAGATGCCGCAGGGCGGGAATTTGCGAAACAGTCACAACCCCATGCCAAAGCGATGGCACCTGCGTATGCAGGGACACTCCCAAACTCAGTGTTCAGCGTCGCCCCTCAGCGCGCCCCACGCTCGCCTCAAACCCAATCCTGAAGGAAATTACGCGGAATGCTGCAATCAGATCAAGCCGGAGACCCCGCTGCTCGCCGTTGCTCAAAGCACTCCCTGCAATAAACAGGGCGCCCTTGAGTCGGCTTGAAGGGCACCGTAGTTTCTTTGCCACATTGCGAGCAGACCGTACTGGTTTCCACACGCCGGTGTCCCTGCCCGTTCAGCAACTGCGTTCTTTTGGACTTGCAGGGCTTACAGCGTTTTGGTTCGTTTTTAAACCCCTTGTCAGCAAAAAAGAGTTGTTCGCCAGCCGTGAAAACGAATTCCGCTCCGCAGTCGACGCACTTGAGGACCCGATCCCGGTATTCCATGATTAGCTCCCTGCCTGACCAGTCCTTCGCCTGATGGCAGAACAGCGGGCACGAGTCCATCAGGATTAGTCGTGGTCATGCTTAGCCTTTTTGCGGGCTCTTTTCCGCGCCAAGGCTGCTTTCACTCGCTTCTTCTCCCCTGGTTTTAAATAAAAGGAGTGCTTTTTAACTTCCTTAATGATGTCCTCTTGCTGCACCTTACGCTTAAAGCGGCGGAGGGCGCTTTCAAGAGACTCTCCCTCCTGAAGTCGAACTTCGGCCAAACGATCAACACCTCCATTTCATAGTGGAATCAAGGAAATACACTTATCCTCTGGTTATCAGAATTCTTACCTGAATGCCGCAGTGAAGTCAAGGCCATTTTTAGCTCGAATGTCTTGATGCCTGTCCGGACAAATTAGAACCACCCCGTAGCTTGACCCTTGCACGGCCATATGTTACGGTCAAATTCACTGTTTTGAAACAGCTTCGGTCAGCGCAGCATGGCAGAAATACTTAAGGTCGAGAAAACGAATCTCCAATTTGCGTTAGAGTATTCCGCGGAGCTTATTCTTTCCGGCAAAGTCATCGCTTTCCCAACGGACACGTTCTACGGGCTTGGGGCCGATCCTTTTAATCTTGCGGCCATTACTGAGATTTTCCGAATCAAGGGCCGGTCCGCTGACCGGCCTATTCCGCTGCTGGTTTCTTCGCTCGATCAGGCGGCTGATCTGGTTGCTGATCCGCCCAAGCTCTTTTTTACGCTGGCTAAGAAGTTCTGGCCCGGTCCGCTGACTATTGTCGTGCCGGCATCGCGGCAGATTCCCCTGAAAGTCACGGCAAACACCGGCCGCGTTGGTATCCGCTGGCCGCGTTATCCGCTGGCGGAAGCCTTGATCGCTGCCGTGAACCGGCCGATCACGGGCACCAGCGCCAATCTCTCTGAGCATCCCGCCTGCTCAACAGCCGCCCAGGTCGATGAGCAAATCGGAGGTTCGCTGCCTCTCATCCTCGATGGGGGCACGACGGAGGGCGATCATCCATCAACCGTGGTCCTTCTCCAGGGAGAGCGGGCCCGCATTCTTCGTTTTGGCGGCGTCAGCGAAGCCGAACTGAAAGAGTTTCTTTCCTGAGTCTTCCGTGTACCTGCGCCATTGGATTCTCCTTATTCTTCTGGTTCTCTTCGCCGCCGCATCCCTCTGGGAAGTATCTCTTTACAAGGAAATTCGGCGACAGGCGGCGCGCGACGAGGCGCGGCCAGCGGACGCCATCGTGGTCTTCGGTGCGGCGGAATACAACGGGCGTCCATCGCCGGTGTATCTCGCACGACTGGAACACACGTTCTACCTTGAAGAGCATGGATTCGCGCCGTTGATCATAACGACCGGCGGCAGCGGCGGTGATCCGCGCTTCACCGAAGGCGGCGTGGGGCGCGATTACCTGATCCAGCAGGGGGTGGCTGCGGGAAAAATCCTGGCCGAAACGCAAAGTGAAACAACTTTTGAAACTGTCAAGGCCGTCGCCGAATTGCTGAAGGCGCACGGGAAATCAACCTGCGTTGCGGTCAGCGACGGCTTCCATCTCTACCGGATCAAGCTGCTATTTGCTTCGTTCGGCATCACGGCCTACGCTTCGCCTGCACCGGACAGCCCCATTGAGGGTGAACCTTTCGCCCGTGCACTCTATTCCTTGCGTGAATTGCTGACGATTAACCTCTGGCACCTGGGTTTTCACGTTTAGGCGCGCTGTGCGGACACCAGATGCCGCCGAGCACTACCGCTCTGCGCGCCCCGGTGACTGCAGGGAGATTTCCAGTCAACCCGTGAAGCGTCCGGTCGGCAAGGATGGCAAAGGCGATGGCTTCCTTGGCGTCCACCGGCAGCCCGAAAGCGTCTGAAGTGAAAACTTTGATTTCGGGAAGCAGTTCGCCAAGCCTGCTCACGAGTAAACGATTGCGTGCACCTCCGCCCGAAACGATCAGCCGTGAGATGCTCGTGCGCGGGCAGACGAACCGCCGTAAGGCGTCGGCTATCGTCCTTGCAGTCAGTTCATTGGCTGTCCGAAGCAAATCTTCTGCGTCTGCGTGTGGAAGCCTGCTGAGGAAGAAACGCTTCAGGAACTCGTCTCCAAACTGCTCCCGCCCAGCGCTCTTGGGCGGGGTCTTCGGGAAAAACGGAAAGCGAAGAGCTTGAAACAGAAGATCCTCGAGGACCCTGCCGCGGGCGGCTGTGCGGCCTTCGGAATCGTAATGACGTCGTCCGCGTGTCACCGTGCGCACGATTCCGTCCATGATCATATTGCCGGGCCCGGTATCGAAGCCGAAAACATCTCCCGGCGCGGCGCCCGCTGGAATCACCGTGGCGTTGGCAATTCCGCCGATGTTCAACGCCACAGTGCCCTGTTTTGGGTCCCGCAACAGAAGATAGTCCACCAGCGGGACAAGCGGCGCTCCTTGCCCGCCGGCGGCCATGTCTGCGGTGCGAAAGTCAGCGACTACAGTTGCCCCGGTCCTTTCGGCAATCACAGCCGGCTCAGCGATCTGCAAAGTTGACCTGATTTTCCGGCCCGATTCGGAGATTGCAAATCCCTGGTGGAAAATTGTTTGCCCATGTGAGCCGATTCCCGCAAGCTGCCCGGGTGCAACTCTGGCTTTCCGGCAAACCCGAAGCGCAGCATCGGCAAATAGTTCACCCAGCAGAAAATTGAGCTGGCTGATTTCTCCTGCCGAGACCTGCTCTCCTGCTGCGGCTCGCAGGACCCGTTGCCGCACGCCCGGTGAATAGGGTACCGAAATAAACCTCACCAGTTGAACACGCGGCGCAGTGGGCAGGCCGCTCAAACGCACGAGTGCGGCGTCAACGCCATCGAGGGACGTTCCGGCCATCAGGCCGACCATCAGGCGCGCGTGGGAAGGGCGCAAAACTTCACGACTGGATTTGCTTTTTGAGTTCGGCAAGCAGATTCAGGGCCTCGATCGGCTTCAGGTTGTCGAGATCGGCCTCTTCGATCGCGCGGACCACCTCAGAGTTCAATGGAGTAAATATCGTCAACTGCATATCTTTGGGTTCATGCCGTTTGTCGGCCAGTCTGCCGCTGACGTTGTGTTCGCTCTGCTCGTGGCGCTTCAGCACTTCCCTGGCGCGTGCGATCACTGTAGCAGGAAGTCCGGCCAGGCGCGCCACTTCAATCCCGTAGCTTTTGTCGGCGCAGCCGGGCTCGACCTTTCGCAGGAAGACGATGTTTGAGCCCGATTCCTTGACGGAGACGTGATAGTTGCGGACACCTGGCAGCAGGTCTTCCAGTTCCGTCAGTTCATGATAATGCGTTGCGAAGAGCGTCCGCGCCCGTGTGTGCGTCAGCAGATGCTCGACCACAGCCCAGGCAATAGCCAGGCCGTCAAATGTCGCCGTGCCGCGCCCGATTTCGTCGAGCAGCACCAGGCTGCGCGGTGTCGCAGTGTTGAGGATGGTCGCCGTTTCAGTCATCTCGACCATAAAGGTGGAGCGTCCGCGCGCCAGATTGTCTGAGGCCCCTATGCGCGTGAAAATCCGGTCGAAAATCGGGAGTTTGGCGCGCTCAGCAGGAACAAAGCTGCCCATCTGGGCCATCAGCGCGATAAGCGCCGTCTGCCGCAGATACGTGGACTTCCCGCCCATGTTGGGGCCGGTGACGATCAGCAGAATGTCCGAGGTCGGATTCAAATACAGATCGTTGGGAATGAAGTGGCCGGATTCTTCGCGCATCATGATGTGCTCGATGACGGGATGTCGGCCCTGGAAGATGACCATCTCGCCGTTATCGGAAAATTCCGGACGGCAATAGTTCCTTTCCGCAGCAAGATGTGCGAAACAGGCCAGCACGTCGAGTTCAGCAAGCGCCTGGGAAGTCCGGCGAATGCGGCGCGCTTCGGCGCCCACCGATCTTCGAATTTCAACGAAGAGTTGGCGCTCGAGGTCCTGGCTCCTTTCCTCGGCGGTGAGGATTCTCTCCTCAAGCTCTTTGAGTTCCGGCGTAGTAAAGCGCTCTGCGTTCACGAGCGTCTGTTTCCGCTCGTAATCGGAAGGCACCAGGTGCAGGTTGGGCCGGGTGACCTCGATGTAATAACCGAAAACATTGTTGAACCGCACTTTGAGGGAATTAATGCCCGTGCGCTGGCGCTCACGCGTTTCGATGGCGGCGATCAGTTGCTTGCTGTTCCGGCTGATTTCGCGCAAAGAATCGAGTTCGGCATGGTAGCCCGGCCTGATCAGATTGCCTTCCGAAAGCAGAGCCGGCGGATCAGGATGAATTGAGCGCTCGAGCAGGTCATGCACGTCTTGCAATTCATCCAGGCGTTCATGCAGTTCCCGGAACCTTCTTGCCCCGAAGCCCGCGACGTACGTCCGGATCAGCGGTAATTGTTCGAGCGACGATTTCAGCGCCAGCAGGTCGCGCGCGTTTGCGGATTCCAGCGAAACCCGGCCGAGAATGCGCTCGAGGTCCTGGATGCCGTTCAGCACGCGGCGAACCTCTTCCCGCGCGATTACATCGCTGAATAATTCTTCAACTGCATCCAGGCGCGCCGTGATTTCCACCGGGTCGGTGGAAGGCCGCAGGAGCCAATTCTTCAGCTTTCGCGCTCCGAGCGAAGTTACGCACTCGTCCATCACGGCCAGCAGTGTTGCGTGGCGTGGCCCTCCGGCCAACGGCTCAACGAGTTCCAGATTCCGAAGCGTGGCGGAATCGAGGACGAGGGAATCGTTCTCCTGGTAAAAACGGACCGCATCAAAGTGGAGCAGTGAGCCCCGCTGCGTTTCACGGACGTAATGGAAAATTGCTCCGGCAGCCCCTGCCGCCAGCGGATGCCCTTCAAGGCCGTAACCGGCGAGCGAAACCACTCCGAAATGGTCCTTCAGCAACCGCTCTCCATATTCGCTGCTGAAAACCCACTCTTCCAGGTGCGTTTCGGTGACCGGCGGATCCGAGTCCGGAGAAAAATGGACTGAAGCATTTGTCGCCAGCAGCAATTCCCGCGGGCGCATGCGCACAATCTCTTCCATCAGGCGCTCGCGCCGGCCATCGCCAGTGATTTCCGTAACGCGAAAGTCGCCGGTTGAAAGGTCGGCGAAGGCCAGACCGATAGCGCCGTCCGATTCCGTCACCGCTGCAAGATAATTATGGTCACGCGGCTCCAGCACCTGCGGGCCAGTGGCTGTTCCGGGCGTCACCACCTGAGTGACTTCGCGCTTCACGAGTTTCCTGGCTTTCTTCGGGTCTTCCACCTGGTCGCAGATGGCGACGCGGTAGCCGCGGCGGATCAGCTTGGATATATAGCTCTCCGCAGCATGGTATGGAACGCCGCACATTGGCACGGCCACTCCCTTTTCCTTATTGCGTGAAGTGAGAGTGATTTGCAGTTCTTTCGAAGCGACGATGGCGTCTTCGAAGAACAGTTCATAGAAATCCCCCAGGCGGAACAGCAGGAGCGCGTTCGGATAACGCTCCTTGATGCCGTTGTATTGGCGCATAAGTGGCGTGGAGAACTCGCTCATGGGTAATGATAGGCGCGCATATTATACCGTGCCGATGGTTCAGGAACACAAGCGCGATTTTTCCTTGCTTAAGAATCAGGATGTTACGGCGTAGAAGCCGAGCGGAGCACGTGAATGTCAGGCAACTGCCGGTACTTCTGGTCAAAATCCAGGCCGTAGCCGACAACAAAAACATCAGCAATTTCAAATCCCACATAATCCGCCTGCACCGGGACGATGCGGCGCGACCGCTTGTCCAGCAGCGTTGCCACGCGCAGGCTGCGCGGCTTATGGGCCAGCAGAACATCTTCAAGATACTTGAGCGTGCGGCCTGTATCGAGAATATCTTCAATGATAAGTACGTCGCGGTCCAGAATGCTGACGTCCAGGTCCTTCGTGATTTTGACCTCACCAGACGATTTTGTGCCCGAGCCGTAGCTGGAAATGCCCAGAAAATCGACCGTCACATCAACCTCGATATGGCGGATGAGATCGGCCATAAACACCCACGCGCCCTTCAGAACACCCACCATATGCGGGACACGGCCGTGATAATCCAGACTGATTTTTGCGGCAAGCTCAGTGACGCGATGTTCGATTTCAAAGCGAGACAACAGGACTTCCGGGGGCTGATTGATTCTGGCATGGTCCATACTTGACGGTCCTCCCGGCCCGGTAACGATGAAATTGCAGGCGCCGGAGTCAGGCCGGCGCGAAGCTCCAGGACGCCGTTCGAATTCCAAATGCTGCGGCGGACCGCCCCTGCGCTTGTGGGGTCCGGTTGGCGCCGTTGACGGTTTCAAGGGGCCTCTGCTAAAGTATTTTATTCATTGTTTTTGTAAAGGAGAACCTGTGGCTAATCATAAGTCCGCTCTGAAGCGCCTTGCTCAGACGCGCAAACGAACTGAACGGAACCGGGCACATCGTTCCCGAATGCGGCACCAGATCCGCGAGCTTCGTCGAGCGCTCGAGGCCAAGGACAAGGCGCGCGCTGAAAGCCTGCTGAAACCCACGATCTCCATGCTGGATCGCATGATTCAAAAAGGGATTCTCCATCCCAACACGGCTGCGCGCTATAAGTCGCGCCTGAGCCTGCGGTTCAATTCCCTTTCCTGATCCGCGATGGCAAAATCTGAGTCGTCGTGCTGAGTCAACCGAAGCATCTCACCGTTTCTTTGCAATAACTTCAGGAGGCATTGCGCAAGTCCGTTGCGGGCCGCCTGTCGAGTTCTGCTCGCGTAAAGCAGGGGAATTATACGCCGGATTGGCAAAGGCTGGATCAGCGTGTTTCCTTCATGGCAACCCGGGGCGCGGTCGTAATCTGCCAGACCAGAAATTCCAGCAGAGCGGTGGAATCTTTCCATGCAGATTTGATTCCAACGTCTGCCTGATGAACCAGCGTTAGCGCCCTGAGCAATTCTTCATGCGTGTATCGCCGCTTTGCCACGGGAGCGATTTCCCACGTGGCATAAGGATTTGACGGCCGTCCCCATCCGCCGCCGTAGCCGGGCTGGCCGGTGGATTTCAGCGCCTGCCGGAAAAGGTCCCCAATGGACCAAAGGAGCAGCGTCTCCGCCACCTTGCCGGCCAAGAGCGAACGGAGAAACCGCACGGAGTCCTCGCAGCGGCGTTCGGCGATGGCCAGCAGCATCTTGCCGACTTCGTGCTCCTCCTGAAAGCCCGCCATGAGCTGAAGGTCTGATGGCTCAAGGCGCGCCTTGTCACCAATCGCTGTAATCAACTTTTCAAGCTCTGTGCGCATCCACAACAGGTTCACCCCCTGGGGATTAGGATCGCGCGACGAAGCACCCGGCAGGAATTTCGCGGCAATTGTTTCCGCCAACCCGGCTTCAACTTCTATTCCCGCGCGGCGCAGAAATTCCTTTGCCCAGGCCGCCGCCTGTCGCACAGAAAGTGGTCGCATCTCCACCAGCGTTGTTTTCTTTTCGAGAAGCTGGATGAATTTCCTGCGGCGGTCCGGCTCGACGGCGAAGAAGATCACCGTCGCGTAGGGTGAAGGGTCTTCTAGGTAGGCTGCAAGCGCTTCGACATCTTCTTCAGCGGCGTGCTTGAAGTCATCTGTGTCTGAAATCAGGAAGAAACTGTGTCCGCCCAGCATGGGAATCTGGCAGGCAGCTTGCAATTCTTTTTCAAGCCGGCCAGACTCGAACTCGATTTCCGTCAGGCACCACGCACGGGATTCTTCGGGTACGGCGGCGTGCACGGCCGCCCGGCATTCCTGGTGAAGAAATCTGTCCGGTCCACACAGGAAATATACAGCGGCCGGGCCGCCCTTGCGTACCGTGGCGATAAACTCTTCGGGCCCCATCACATTGAGTTTACTTGGAAACAGGAAGGATTGTAACTATAAGATCAGGAGGGCGCGGGGCCAATTCGTGCATTACCCCCGTTCTCAGCGCCAGGATCAAGCAGACGGTGCTACTTCGACGGGGGCGGCGGGTTGGGGCTTGGCTTTGCGTCCGAACGGTGCTCAAGTTTCGGCTTGGAATTGCCCATCATCGCGCCAAGGTTGCCCAGGCCGCCCAGGTTACCGAGATTTCCAAGCTGGCTGAAGTCAATGGGGCCAACGAGGTTCACTACCGTCAGCTCTTTAGGCTCAGCCGCAACGACGGCCATTCCCACAATCTGGCCACCCTCTTCCATCACGTAAATGCCGGTCGTCTCGCCCGATTTCTTTTCTTCCACGTGGACCATCGGCTTCCATCCGCCTGACTGGAGTTGGTTCATCACGCTGTCAAGGTCGGCCTTTGTGTAACCGCCGGGTGATGCAAATTCGAAATTGCGCACGTAAATTCCCTTCAGCCGTTGAATCATTTCGGCCGCTGCAAGCTTCTTGGCAGAATTCAAAGTGCTTGCTTTCTGCTGCATCTGCTCCGCCGCAAGCTTCAGCATTGGTCCTTCAAGACTTACGTTCGCGACCTCTGACGCTTTGCCGGCCAGTTTATCGAGTTGGCTCAATTCGAGTTTGGCATTCTGCGCAAGGGCGCTCGCGCCGGTTGATGCAATGGCCGCAAGCAATATTGCAGAAAGCAGGGCAATGTGCTTCCACTTCAGAAACGGACTCGCAAGTGTTTTCATAAGTCACTCCATTGCTGATTTTGTTTTTCGGGGACTGCTCAGCGCCTGCACCGTAGCCTGCTGCGCTCGCTGCAAGGCTGTGTTGAGTTCTTCGTTCGCAATCCGCAAGGCGAAAATGGCTTCCTGGCTTGCGCGCTCGGCCTCTGCGCGCATGCGCTGCTGATGTTCGTACCGAACGAAGCTCAGGATGGTTATCGCGCACGCTGCCGCTACTGCCACCCAGCGCAGCACCGGCCGCCCAAAAAGCGGAAAGATCCGCTGCAATTCGGTCGATTGCCGCTTCTTTGTTGCAAGTCGCGCGGCCACCCGCTCCGCGAAGCCTTCGGGTGGTTCTTTTCGCCTGAGCAGGTTGTGCAATTCATCCTCAAGCGGCTTCATACCCTAACCTCTCCCATCGAGCGGGCCAACTTTTCGCGCAACACTCCGAGCGCCCGGTCGATAGAACTTTTCACCGTGTTGATTGGAATCTCCATGACCTCAGCGATTTCGTGAAGTTCCATTTCTTCCTGATAGCGCAGGACGAGCGCCATGCGCGGCTTCTCCGGCAGGCTGCCCACCAGTTTCCATAACTTTTTCCGAAGCAGCGGATCAAGACTCGGGTCCTCTGTTGTCGGTTCCGGCACATCTTCCAGGCTGAGCATGCCGTCCGTCTGCCGGCGGCGCGCACGGTCGATCGAGCGGTGGCAGGCCACTTTCCTCAGCCAGAACCGCAGATGCGCGCCGGACTTGATTGCGGGCAGGTTGCGGTACAAATCCAGAAAAACTTCCTGCGCCACATCTTCCGCCATCGACGGATTTCTCAGGAAGTGGAGCGCCAGGCTGTAAACCATCGACTGATGCTCGCGGACAATTTCACCAAACGCTGACCGGTCGCCCGCGACGCACCGTGCGAGGGATTCTTCCACTGCCTGGTCTGCAACGTTGCTCAACTTCCCTCCCGTCTACTTTCTATTACGCAAGCGAGAGACAAATAGGTGCAGATTTTTATTTGAATTGCGTGATTGAGTGATCGGGTGGTCGGTAATTGAGCTTTTTGCGATCGTCAAGCTTGCCGAAATCGAGGCGTTCAAGTCAGGAGGGGAAAACAGAGGCGAACCAAACAGATTTCATGAGGCGTGAGTGAGATACGTCACCGCCACAAGGCCCACTGCCATCAGGATAACCGCCTCAACCAGATCGAAAACAACGATACTCCGCTCCATTTTTGGCACCACGTTGAAGGCCGAAAGGCCCTTGGCCTTACCACCGAGTTCCTCCACAGCCCAGATCGCCAGATGGATCGCAGCAAACGCGACAATCATGATCTTCCACGCCAGCGGGCGCCAGAGGGACCATGCCGCCAGCGCCAGCAGCCAGAAGACGCCTTCGACCCGCAGCGCCCGCAACGGCGGAAACCAGCGGCTGATCCAGGAATCTGGATGCCGATTCCAATCCTTCAATATCTTCCCGGTCGAAAGATGGATCAGAAGCATTAGCGGCGTGTATAGAGCAAGGACGATGGCAAGTACTTTCATGGCTTCTTTGTTCGAGCAACCTCAGGTTCCAGTGCCAGGAAAAATCCCGGCCAGATGCAGAGCTACATCCTAACGCAACCGGGTCTTACTGCCCATCCCATTGTGACTTTTGTCATATGCGCATTTTCGGCTGCGCCATGTAATGGTGTTATCGGCAGGGCTGTGCAAAACCGGCAAACGACGGGGCACCGCTCGCAAGAAATATCCGGATAAGGAGAAAAGAATGAGCATCGACACTCAACGCACCGTGGCGGAGATTGCGCTCGAAAAGCCCGAAGCTGCAGCCGTATTTGAAAAGCTGGGCATTGATTACTGTTGCGGAGGGAAAAAACCGCTCGAAGCAGCCTGTCAGGCGGCCGGCCTTAATGCATCCCAGGTCGTCAGCCTGATTGAGAATGCCGGCGCCGAAGGCGAATCAAGGGCCGAAGCTGGAAACTGGAGCGAGCAGTCACTTGCAAGCCTGGTGGATCACATCGTGCAAAAGCACCACGCCTATTGCCGTTCGGAATGCCTGCGGCTCGAACCCCTGCTGGCAAAAGTGATCTCGAAGCACGGCGAACATCATCCCGAACTCGCAGAAGTGCAGGACCTCTTCAGTCAATTGCGCGACGAACTCAGCATGCACATGATGAAGGAAGAACACATGCTGTTTCCCTACATCATCGGCCTCGAAGAGGCTGTGAAGAACCAGACGGCTCCTCCGCGCGCGCCTTTTGGGACTGTTCACAATCCCGTGCGCATGATGGTCCAGGAACACGACGACGCGGGCGACCTGACCAAACAAATCCGCAGCCTGACCCGGAACTTCACTCCGCCGGAAGACGCATGCAACAGCTACCGGGTGCTCTATCAGGGGCTCGAAGCGTTTGAGGCCGACCTGCACCAGCACATTCACCTGGAAAACAACCTGCTCTTCCCCCGTGCCATCGCCATGGAAGACGCGCAACGATCGTAGCAGTTGCCAATTGTTTCCCCGGCTGATTTGAACGCCGCCCGTCACGCAGGCGGGATGGGCGGTTCTCTTTCAGCCGTGAGCCCTTCAGGCACTGACACATCCTGATTCACCAAATCAGCGCAGGGGAGGATTTGCCGGAGAGCACTTCCTCGTCAAGATCGTACCCAAAGCCGGGCGCGGGATTGAGATCGACATAGCCGCCCTGCGGTTGCGGTTCGCCCTTCAGCAGCGGCTTCCCTCCCTGCGCGAAGATGTCCACAAACTCCGCGCGCGGCGCATTGTGAGTGGACATGACAAAGTGATAGGTGGGTGCTCCCACGCCGTGCGGAATCACCGGCAGGTCGTAGGCACTGGCCATGGCGGCGATCTTCTTCAGCTCTGAAAGCCCGCCGGCGCGGTAGATATCCGGCTGAAGGACGTCCACCGCTTTCTTTTCAATCAGGTCGCGGAAGCCGTAGCGCGTGAATTCGTGCTCGCCGCCCGTGATCAAAATGTCCGGCACGGCGTCCTTAATCCTGCGGTAGGAATCAATCTGGTCGGGGGGCACCGGCTCCTCGATCCATAACACCTTGTACTCGGCCACAGCCTTGGCGAGCGCAATGGCATACGGAACGTCGAGCGCCATGTAGCAGTCCAGCATGATGTCGCTCTCAGGGCCGATCAACTCGCGCGTCCTGGCGACGAGTTCGATGTTCTTTTTCATGCCTTCCTGGCCGTCGGCCGGGCCGTGCGGAACGGCCAGCTTCACGTGCCTGAAGCCTTCCCGCATGTGACGTTCGGTCAGATTGCCGGTGACGTAAACCGGGATGCGGTCTTTGGTTCGCCCGCCCGCAAGCTGATAAACCGGTGCGCCCAGCGCCTTGCCCAGCAGGTCCCACAATGCAAGATCAACGCCGCTGATGGCTTCGATTGCGACTCCTTTGCGCCCGTAGAATTGCGAGGCGCGGAACATCTGCTCCCACAGCAGTTCGATATTCGAAGGGTCCTTGCCGATAAGCAGGGCCCTGAACTGTTCATCAATGATGGCCGCAGCCACTTTCCCTTTGCCGCCTCCCACCGTCCCAAGGCCGCGCAAGCCCTCATCGGTGACGATCTCAACAATGGCCGCCGACATCGGCCCAAACCAGCTTGAGCGCTTCGGCTTGTATTCGGGATAGATTGACATCGGGTTCGCAATCACACCCTCGCTCAGCCACGAAGCGCTCATCGGAACCACGTGGACTTTCACGTCAGTGATCTTCATCCAGCCTCCCGATCTGCATTTCTCCTCAAGCAAGGGAGATTCATGAATCGCCCGTGTTGTGCCACAAAAATGTCTGGCCCAGGGTCACCGCAGCGTGATTACGCTCACCTCAAACGGTCCCAGGGCTGTCTCATCGCGTACCAGCCTCACCGTGCCCACACCCGATTCTCCGGTCTGTTCGTCAACGTACTGTTCGCTCGCCCCGGCCGCCCCCGGCAGCGAAACCTGCACCGCACGGTTCCGCTTGTTGATCAGCAGCAGCTTGTGCTCGCCCGCCTTCGTTACGAAGGCTTGCGCGTAAACCGCCCCTGACCCGCCTTCCGTCTTCACGAGCTTGTCGCCTGGGCCGAAATTATGATGCAGAAGTTTCAGCACCCAGAACCGCGCGTTCGGCTGGCCCGTCGTCCAGTTCACCATCGAGACACTTGGAAACTGCGTGGGATATCCCACCAGTTGCGACTCCCCCGCCACCTCAATCCCCTGCCTGGCCAGTTCCGCATACAGATAGGCATACATTGCTCCGCACAGGTTCCAGTATCCGTTCGGAATCGGACGCACCAGATGATCGGCCGTGTCATAGGGGAGAATGCACCCGAGTTCATCCGTGTCGGTCTCGGTCTCGGGCGAAAGCCGCTCGCGGATCAACTGAATATATCGCACCGTGTCCAGAAACCGCTCCGCCTGATCAAAAAAGGTGTACTGCCAGTCATTGATGTCCTGGCCGGGCGTGGGACTGGCGTAAAAATGATACGAGATCATGTCCAGTGGAGTGCCGGCTTTATGGTTTTGGTGGTTCAGGAAGTATTCGAAGAACTTCGGATTGATTGAAGGCGCCGCCAGCGCAGTGCCAACGAATTTAATGCCGGGATCGACCTTTTGAATCGCCGCGACGACAGCATCATATAGCCTTGTGTAAAATTCCGGGCTCATGTGGTGCTCAAAATCCACCTCATTCAGCACTTCCCAGTACTGGATTTTGTAGTGATGACCCGATTCATGCCGTTTGCCGTATTCGTCGGTAAACCCGCCCTGCGTGTACCAGCCGACCAGCCGTGCATAGTAGTCCGCCACCTCTTTCATGCTGGGATCGCGCAACGCCGTCCCCTGCTCGTAGCTCCAGTCCACCTGGTCCGGGTCCGCCGGATACGTCACCGGCTTCTCCGTCTTCCACATCCACTGCGGAATCGTGCTGAAATTGATGATCACCGAATGTCCCGCCTGCGCGTTCATGAAATCTTCCATCATGGGATCAATCAGCGAAAAATCCCAGAAGGTCTTCCCGTTCGAGGGCGGCTCAAGTTCCGCCACGGCAAGCCTCGGATAAGGCAGCCAGGGAACATAGCGCACATAATCCGCGCCCAGCGCCTTCAGGTTCTCATAAACCCGGTCGTGGATTTTCGATCCCGGCCGCAATGGCGGATTCACCACCACTTGCAGCGTCGGAGTGGTCTTTGAAGTTGCCTGCACTGCGGCCCAGTCCACCTGAATTCTGCTGGTGGTCTGCGCAAACAGACACGGAGTCGCCAACAAGGCCACGACTGCCCCAAGCCACAGCATGACCCATATCTTCATAGTCTTCATCCGTCCATGCCTCCCGTAGTGATTTTGATTGCGCTCTTCGCATATTTATCCCTCCCACCTCAGAGGTGTGGCGAGGGAACTCTAAATCTGGTCGGCGCGGAGGCCGCCAAAATCGCTGAATTACGTAAGAACTTTCGCCTGTTGTATTTGCGAGCCATAACATCGTCTCCTCCGGAAGAATTGGCAAAACAGAACCGAAGGCTTCGCTATAACCTTTTTCTGTGCCACTGCCAAGCCGCAAGCAATGCTTGCCTGAGCAGCGAAAGACGCAGGTCCGGACCCGGAATTTGGTCGGTGGTTGTTACTCCGTTCTGCCCGCATCAGGAATGGGCAAACTGGCGTCGTACGGCCTCCAGATAACTGTACCCGTAGACTTCGTCAGGGAGCAGGTAATGGTCTTCCGTCCATTCGTTCCAGGACGATAAGAACACGACCGGGGGATTCACTCGCGTGCTAGCGGCAAAATATTTTGCTCCCTTCAGAAACAATTCAAATTGATCCGGCGTTCGATGGATGACGATGTGAGCGCGGCGCGCGTAACGTGGGCTGTTGTCCCAGCCGATTGGGCAGTCAGGAAAATAGGGCAACCCGACTTTCTGGTGATCGGTTTTCCACATCTGAATGCTTGACTCGATGCCTTCGCCGTAATAGCTTGTCGAGCCCGGCTTGCCGCCTGCAATGGTTTGGTAGCGCGTTGCGCTGTCAAAACCAGCTTCCTTCAAGGGCGTCTGCCCAGCGTTGTAGACATGGCTGGCCTGGATATGGAGTCCTTTCAATCCCGCCTTGGCTACCCGGTTGCGTATCTGGTCGAATATCTTGCGCAGCTTCTCGACTCCAAAGTGCTTAAGGATGCCCGCGTTACCATCCACATTGAAAATTGCAAAAACTGGCTGGCCATCTATTCGCCAATAGTTCGGCTGATGCAAATAATGTTCGAGCAGATAATCGGCGAGGCGTTCCATATCCGCGACACTATAAGTCTGCGGATAGAGCAATGCGGGTTTTCCTTCGATCTCCGGAGCAGGGTAGAGATTGAGCCAGTCATGATTCGCCCACATGATCGCAAACCGCAGTTTCTGCCTGTTTCTTGCGCGCAGGAATCCCTGCTCCAGTTCCTCCTGATACCACATCTTGCCCATATGCCAGTACCAGTCAATCATCCAGGCATGGATGCCGGCGCGCGAGGCCGCCTCGATCTCCCGCTCGGCCCAGGCGGGATCAGCTTCATTGAAGTACCCCCACAGCGGCCGCTTGGGTTGGATGTGGCCAGGAAATGCCGGCTTGGCGTGCTTTACAGTTTCCCACTCCGTCCATCCCTGGCCTAAGTATTTTTCCTGTGCGGGACTGGGATGCCAACTCGGGAAATTGTAGCAAATCGCCTGGAAGGGAATGTTCTCAAGGGAAGCCGACGTGTCAACGAACTGGCTTAGCTTTTCCTCCGTAAAATAGCTGACGCCGGGGGGAAAGGATGGGTCCGGGGATGCGTTGGACGGTTGCGTGAGATCAGTCGCCTTTGGTATCTGCAGCTTCAATGCTTCTGCTGACAGGGGCAATGCTCCGAGAAAAGTTCGCCGATCCATTTCTCTCTCCGCGTGAATCATCCTGACGAGGATGCGCTTTGGATATTTCTCCTTGTGATCATGTGGGAGTCAGCATCTGTCGTTCGCTAGAACTGTTAATCTGCCAATTGGTAAGTTGAGGTTGACTTTGAAGTTTCTGCCGATTTGACAGTCACCAATTGAGTTCACGGTGTCATTCACACGCTTGATTTAAGGAAGAGTGGACACTGGTGCCACCTTGCTGAGTGCCTACCCTATTTGTCGCAGCAATGTCCTGCCCATGCATCTCTAGAAGGTTAGATCCAAAGCAAATTGAATTTCCCTGGGTGAATGAAGCAAGCTAGAAATCGTCCCAAATGTGGTTGAACTCAGATTAAGGTTTGGAGTGCCCCACTGAGGATGATTGAAACCGTTAAAGAACTCGGCCCTGAACTTGGTCTTGACGCCTTCTGTAATGTCGAATGTCTTAAATATGGAGAAGTCAAAGTTATTGATACCCGGCATCGGAATACTGTTACGTCCCGCGTTACCCTCGATATGCATGGCCGTAGAGCAAGGTGCAACTGTGGGACAGCCCGGCAGTGCGAATGAGGAGGCCGGAATCCAGTCATTGATGTTCCGGTTCGACGCGAAGGTCGGTCCGACCTTATTCGGCACGGAAGTACTGAAAGCACCGATGTTCAGGTAGTCAAAGCCGAGCGTGACCGTATGAAATTGTCCAGTCGAAAACGTCGTGATCCCATTAAGCTGCCAACCGCCAAGCAAGGCATTGACGGCCCCGGAACTGTTGGACAGGAAGCGCCTGCCTTGGCCAAATGGCAACTGCCAAAGATAGCTGACGACTGCACGATGGCGCACGTCATAATCCCCGTTGCCCTTGTCATAGACCTTGAAATCACGGGAGATCATGGAGAAGTCATCTGTGTTGCCAAGGTCAATGGCATGACTCCAAGTGTAGGAACCGAGCAGGTACAACCCCTGCGTCATGCGCTTCTCGACACGCACGGCCAAGCCGTTATAACTGGACCATCCGCCCCCATAGGTTAACAGAATCCAGCTGTAGGCCGGAAACGGCTCGCGGTTCTTGATCGGAATGGTGCCAGTAGGGTCGAGTGTGGCAATGTTCTCATTGCGGCGTTGCCAGAGCTTTTGGCCAGTGTTGCCGATATAGGCCACGTCCAGCAACAGATTGCGGTGGAAAGTGTGCTGCATATCGAAATTCCACTCCTGCACGTAAGGAGTACGGTTGCGCTTGTCAATCGAAAAGGGATTAGCCGTCCCGCCGCCGAGCGTAGCTGGCGGGAAAAGGTTCTGGAGTTGGAGCGTAGGCGTTGTGGGATCGGAATATACTGTCTGGCTGGTGTAAAAGGCAGGCCCGATTACCAGAAATTGGAGTTCATTGAAGTTGTCTGTGGCATAGAAAACGCCATAAGCGCCGCGGAATACAGTGTCCCGGAGAAATTTAGGAGAATAGGCAAAGCCGACCCGAGGCGCCACATTGTTCCAGTCCGGATCCACGATGCCGTTCCGAACTCCCCCGCTCCGGGAGGTTACCGGCGCCCCGACAGCGGGATCGAACCATTGCGTCTTGCTGCTGGTATCGTACGGCGTCTGATCGTATTCGTAACGTATGCCCAGGTTCAACGTAAGGTCAGGACGTTCCCGCCAGTTGTCCTGAATGAAGCCCGCGTAATCGTTGGCCCGTAAATCTTGGGATGAATCGCCTACTGAAGTGGTCGCTGAGTACGGAATGCCCAATAAGAAGTCCCCGAGCCCGGTTCCCGTAAAGCGTCCGTCGAATGTGAAGCTGGGAATACCAGCAAAGTCCGTAATCTGGAAGAACTTCTGATGGATATAGTCTATTCCCGTCTTGATGTTGTGGTTGCCGTGGACAATACTCAGGTTATCCACCCAGTCGAAATATTGATCCAATGCTCCGATGGACTCCGCAAACGACCCGGGCCCTGTGAACCCTTGGATCCCGGCGTCAGGGACTCCAAAATCAAACGGGTTCCCAGAGGTATTGGTAAACCCGAAAACGTCCCGAGCATAGTTGATGCCCAGGGCGCCTTCTGAAACTAGGAAGGTGCGGCTCCTGTTCCACCCGAAGCGCGCTTCATTGACAATATTTGGTGTAAAGATATGCGTTTCGTCAATAGTAATTAGATTGTCGTTAAAAGGATAATTCCGGCCTTGCAAAGGCAGAGTTCCGGGAAGGAAGTGCGGTTGGCCGTAATAACTGTAGCTGCCCCATAGGTGATCCTTTTGGGTAAGTGTGTGATCGACGCGGGCGATGCCTTGGTTCATATTATTTTGTTCTTTGGGGGTAGTGACGAAATTAAACGTTGGTGTGGTAGGCTGACCAGGAGTTTCGGGGACGTTCGGGGCCGGATAGAACTGCAGCCACTTCTGGGAGATTGGATTCAGCATACTAGAGGGAATCACGTTGCCCGGAAAGGGCTGGCCTGTAAACGGATTGATTACATCCTTGCACTTCACTGACCCCGGGTTGGATTGGCAAAAGGGCGAATTCGTTGGATAGATGCCGGTGCCAGTGGAATCATCGGCTAGATTACCTGCGAGTTGCGCTCGGCTGGGAAGAAGGGCTTTGCCACTACTGAGGCCACGAAGTGAGCGGAGCACCTCGGCATTTAGGAAAAAGAAGCTCCGATTGTGGCCGTCATAAATATGAGGAATTTTGATGGCGCCGCCAATACTTCCACCAAAATCGTTTTGCTGAAAAGAAGGAATCCGAGTTCCTGACTCGTTCAAAAAGAAATCATTAGCATCCAGCGCGCTGTTCCGAAGGAACTCAAAAGCTTCACCATGTAAGTGATTCGATCCTGACTTGTAGGTTAAGTTTACGACAGATGATGATCGCCCTGTTTCAGCAGAGAAGTTGCTAATTTCATCCTTAAACTCTTGGATCGCACTGACAGATGGTGAAAAGCCCACACTCCCGAACCGCGAGTTGCGAACCTCGATGCCGTTCACTAGGAAACTCATATTGGACTCGCGCAAACCGGCGGCGCTGGCCGTCACTTGGTCCGTGCCTCGACCCGTCCAAAAGGAGGCTGGAGAATTGCCGGTTCCGATTGGGGCCACGCCCGCCCCGAGCGTTACCAACTGCATGAAGTTTCGGCCGTTAAGCGGGAGTTGTTCAACAGCTTGTTCTTGGATGACCTGGCCGGTCGAGGAAGTATGGGGTTCGAGCAACTGTACACCGCCAGCACTTACAGTCACCTGTTGGGTTACTTGACCGACTTTGAGCGTAACATCTATTTCCGGGCGCTGTCCGACCAGAAGATTAATATCGGAAATCGTGGTCGTTTGGAAACCCGGCTTTGAGACCGTGAGGCTGTAGTGTCCCGGTTTGAGCTGAGCAAAAAGAAAACTCCCAGTCGGGTCGGTAGCTGCCGTCGTGCTTACGCCCGTTGCTGTGGAAGTAAGAGTCACCTTCGCGTTGGGGATAACACCGCCGCTCGAGTCTTTGACCGTACCAACAATATCTCCTGTAATGGCTTGGCCATTTAGCACACGGATGTGGCCCCATAGCGCGATTAGAAGGCAGATGGGAAGTCCCAAAGCCTGAAGTTTGTGTTTCATATTGCCCCTCCTTTGAACTCACACACCGTTCGTCGATTCCACCATGTCTTTGACTTTTCCCCATACCCCGAGGGTCTGCTCTGCAATCTCCAAACCCCCGCTTAGTGTCTGCGCTTGCTGCTACTAAGCAAAGACATATCTTCAGGCAAAAACATGACGGCGATCGCAGTCGAACACGAGTCCCAGCCGACCAACGGTCACTGGTCTTACCACAGCGTTCCTGCAATTGTCAAGGGATTTCTGCATACGATAAATCTGGTGTATAAAGTGAAAAGTGACCAGATGAGCCGATTGCGTTAACTTATATTTCGGGTCTGGGCAGGTGCAACGTACCAAAAAGTCGAAAGGTCCCTGAAAATGAGGTGTAAATGGCGACTCATAAGAACGATACAGGCGAAATAACGGGCGCTTTGCTTCGTCCGATAGAGAGGGTCACGGTCAACCAGCAGGTGGTTGCCCGCCTTAAGTCATTTCTTCAGTCCGAAAACGTAAGAGTAGGTTCGAAACTGCCTTCGGAGAGGCGACTCGCGTCGATGCTGAATGTAGGCAGGCCTTCCATTCGCGAGGTGCTTCGGTCGTTGAATATATTGGGAATTGTCAAATCCAAGCAGGGAGACGGAACGTATCTGATTTCATCCATTCATAGGCTCTTGAGCGACCCAGATCATATTCTGACCTTTCAGGAAAGTCTTGATCTTGCTGAACTTGCCGAGGCTCGTTTCATAATTGAGCCGACCATAGCATCGCTCGCTGCAAAGCGCGCCTCCAGGGAAGAGTTGAGCCAAATCGAAGCACATCTGCGAGGAATGCACGGAAGCTTAAATGATAGAACGAAATTCCTGGAGCACGACCTGCAGTTCCACCTGTCGATCGTGAAGGCATGTGGGAACGACGTATTGAAAAGAATGATGTCAGTCGTGCTCAAAGGCTTGTTTGACCATGGGGCTCAACTGGTCAAAAACTATAGTGATCTTGGAGCCATTTATCGCCTCCATACGGATATCTTTCGCGCGATCGAGAACCATGACTCCCGCAGGGCACACTCTGCAATGGTATGCCATATGCGTGTGAGTAAAAAGGAAAACGTTCGACCGGCTCGTCGCACTAGACAGACAATGGCTTAGGACGCAGGTCCGCTTAAGCGTACCGGAAATGAAAAACGGGGATAGACCATCCCGAGAAGTATAAGTCAAAAGGCTGGTTTTGCAGGACGGGAGAAACCAAGCGTAGGATGCCACTTCAATTTCGCAACCTTAGCCCAAATGATGTATGACGCGATTCTGTGGATCTCTTTTGGCGGCCCGGAAAAGAAAGAGGACGTCATCCCTTTCCTTGAAAACGTTCTACGGGGCAAAAATGTTCCGCGCGAGCGCATGATGGCTGTGGCGGAGCACTACTACCACCTCGGCAGCAAAAGCCCCATCAATCAGCAGAACCGGCAATTGATTGCAGCGCTTGAAGCGGAACTCGCCGCGCGCGGCCCGCAACTTCCCGTTTACTGGGGCAACCGCAACTGGCATCCGCTGCTCACGGATACGGTAGTCAAAATGAAATCTGACGGCGTGCGCCACGCGCTCGCCTTTGTTACTTCCGCTTACAGTTCCTATTCAAGCTGCCGGCAATATCTTGAGGATATCGAAAAGGCGCGGGCGGCTGCGGGCGAAGGCGCGCCCGTCATCGATAAAATCCGCCCTTTTTACAATCATCCGCTTTACATCGCGGCCACGACGGAACAGGTGCGCGCTGCCCTTGAACAGGTCCCCGCTGAAAGGCGCCGTGCCGCGCATGTGGTTTACACTGCGCACAGCATTCCGCTTTCCATGGCGCGCAATTCCCGTTACGAAGAACAACTGCTGGAAGCCTGCCGGCTGGTTTCTGCGAACCTTGGAAGGTCCGGGGACCCACTCGTCTATCAGAGCCGCAGTGGTCCGCCACTGCAGCCCTGGCTTGGCCCGGATATTCTTGAGCACCTTCTCACAATGAAAGCCAGGGGAGAGACCACAGACGTGGTGATCGTTCCCATCGGGTTCGTTTCAGATCACATCGAGGTACTCTACGACCTCGACACCGAAGCGCGCCGTCTCTGCGATGAACTGGGCTTGAATATGGTGCGCGCGGCGGCCGTAGGGAATAATCCCAGGTTTGTCACGATGGTTCGCGAATTGATTCTGGAAAGGACCGGCGAAAATCCCGAACGGCCAAGCCTTGGAAAGCTCGGCCCGTGCACGGACGTGTGTCCGCCAGGCTGTTGCCTTCCTCGGTCTTAGCCTGCGGTTTCAAACGTTCTCCCGCGGGGCTACTCTGATCGTCAGAGTCGCGACGGCGACCGCACAAATCACCGGCATCCACAATATACTCCGCAACCCGGTCGCGGCGAGCGCGCCGCAGATGCCGGGGCCGGCGGTCCCGCCCACCAGCGATATCGCCATGATCGCTCCGAATACCGTTCCCGTTCTTTCCGGGAACCGGTCGCCCGCAACGCCGAGCGCCGTGGGATAGATAGCGGCGAGACCGAGCCCGATCAGCGTGATGCCCGCGACGGCGACGGCAAATTCGCGGCTGGTGAATGCGATCATTCCGCCCGTAACCGTGATGGCGTTCGAGATCAGAATCATCCTGCGGCTGCCAAGAATGCAGAGCAGAAATGCTGCCGCCAGGCGACCCATGCCGATCGCCGCGCTCAATCCCACCAGCGCCCAGTTGGCGCGGCCAGGCGTGGCATGGAAAATGCCGGCGACAATCTTTCCCGACCAGACGAACATGCTGTTTTCACTGCCCGACTCGAAAAAAAGCAGCGCGCCGAACAGCCACACGAGCGGATGGTTCAGTACGCGCAGCAGTTCGCGCAATCGCGTTCCGGCATAAGTGGGAGTGGGAAAACGAAAGACCAGCACTGGAACGAGAATGATACCCGTGGCAGCGGCAAGAATACGCAGCACGGATGCCGTCCCGAAGCTGCCGCCCAGGGTGGACATCAGCAGCGGCGCCGCCAGCGCGCCCAGGCTGAAGAAAAATCCCAGCAGGTTCAAAGCCGCGCCGCGCCCCGAAGCGCTCAGGTCCGCCACAAGCGCATTCGTAGCAGTGTTGAGCACGCCTCCGCCGAACCCATAAATCAGCGCTGCTGTTGCCAGCGCCGAATAAGAATGAAGAGATGGCAGCAGGCCAATGGCTCCCGCCACCATTGCCAGACCCACCGCCAGCACCGGCTTTGCGCCCACAGTGTCCAAGGCAGGCCCGACCAGTATCGTAGCTACCAAGATGCCCGCCAGCGGCAGTGATCCCAATCCGCCCGCCTGCACGTAATTCACTTCAAGCGACGGCAGGAGCGAGCCCATTAGCAGCAGGACGACTCCAAAAATGAACATGCAGGCGTTGGCCGTCAGGATGAGGGCGAGGCGGCCAACTTCAACCGCGCCTGTCGTTTCGCCCTTGGAAAGTCCTGTCATGCCAGATCCTGCCTCGTTCAGGCGGCGAGCGGCCGTCCTGTCGGCGTTGGAGCCATAGAGTTTAGAAAAGACGCGAGATTCACTCCGGCGCGCAAAGGCGCAATGAAAGAGCCACGCCTCACGCGCCCGAAAACGAACGCCTTTGAAGCCTTGGGCCTTTGCGCCTTAGCGTCTTTGCGTGAGATTGTGATTCCTGAGATTTCCTTCCTGCATCGCCAGTCGGTCGCAATAATCGAATGCCAGCCTGGCTGCACCCAGGAGGCCCGCCCGCGTGCCCAGCCGGCTCCGCACCACACGCACGTGTTTAACGGCCAACGGCTGTCCCCACTTTCTCATCGTGCGGCGTGCCGGTTTCAGAATCAGGTTGCCTGCTGCTGCCACGCCGCCGCCGACCACAATCATTTCCGGATTAAGCACGTCCACGAGGTTCGCCAACCCGAGGCCGAGATAGTAGCCTGCGCGCTCAAGCACCGTCCTTGCTTTGCGATTGCCTCTCCGCGCCATTGCGGTCAGGTCGCGGGCTGAAAGCGGCTTGCCGAATTCCTTTTTTGCTGCCAGCGCGATGCCCGTGCCGCTTGCGTGTGCTTCGAAACATCCGATGGATTTATAAATCGACTCGTACTTATCGCGCAGCGCCATCCAGCCCACCGCTCCGGCCAGTTCGCCGTGGCCGCGCACAAGCCGGCCGTCTGCAAGGATGCCCGCACCGATGCCTGTTCCCACGGCAAGAAAGATCACGTCTCGGCAGTTTCTCGCGGCGCCCTGCCACGCCTCGCCCACCACGAATGCGTTGCGGTCGCTTTCCACCAGCGTGGGCAGGCCAAACTCCTTCTTCAGCACCGGCCCCAGCGGCATGCGCCGCCAGCCCGCAATATTCGGCGCCCACACATGACCCGTTGGCCAGGCGAGCCCCGGGACATCTACCCCGATCGCACCGATGCCATTTGAAGGCATGCCGCAAAGCAACTCGATGATCGCTTCGACGACCTTGAACCCGCCGGCTGAAGGCGTTGGAACTTCAACGTAGCCGGAAATAGTTCCTTTACGGCTGACGCGAGCGGCGGCGATTTTCGTGCCGCCGAGATCCACGGCCCAGACCGTGCGAGGTTTGGATGGCATCAGTTTTCCTGCGTGCTCTCCGGTTCCCAGAAACTATCACCGCCGTCGAATCCTCCGATCGAAACCCTTATGGCGGATCAGAGTTTCCTGCCAATGGGGACAGTCGTTTCGTCTCCCATTGCCCACCCTCATCAAATGCGACTGAACAAACAGCCCAAGACGATCTTTACAAGCCTAAACCAAGGGTCAGTTTTACACCTTAGACTCGCTTTTGGGCAAGCTCACATTTTCGAAAATATCACTTGGATAATCCGTCGTCCGGTGATTTACATATTACGAAAGCCCTTTTCATTCAATTAAGGTCGTCTGCCGGAAGCGGTTGCCGGTTCAACTCAGTTACACTACAGCGACCGCGGTTTTTGTATAGGCACAACAAATCTCCTTCAGTCTTCCGATTCCTCAGCACCTCCTGCCTCGGAAGGTTTTGGCCGCACGGGCCGTTGCGATAAAGGGTCGAGGGTAATTCAGCAATCTGGAGGAACCATGCAAAGGCACGTATGCGTCCAGGTGGGGCAGATCCCTGCTCGCGGCGCAGAAGGCAGCGCTTTTGTCCGCGATGCTGGGGCTCTTCGTTTTGGGCTTTGCGCGGTCGGTCCACGCGCAGGCAGTAACGGCAGGATTTACGGGGGTTGTGACGGACCCTTCGGGCGCCGCTATTCCCGGGGCAAAAGTGACGGCAACGGATACGGCGCGCGGCACCACTTACACGACGGAGACCAACAGCGCCGGTGCGTACAACCTTCCCCAGCTTCTTCCGAGCACGTACAGCATAAAAGTTGAGGCCCAGGGATTCACTACGGCGACACGAACAGGCATCACCCTTCAAATGAACCAACTCGCCCGCATAGACTTCAGCATGAAGGTCGGGGCGGTCACGCAGACGGTTGAGGTGACCGGGGCGCCTCCCTTGCTCCACACTGACACCATGCAACTGAACACTGTGATCACCGGCAAGGTCAATGACGCGCTTCCGCTGGCCACACGGAATTATGTCGAACTGACTCTGCTGGCGCCCGGAAGCACAAATCCCAATCCTCAAACCTTTACGGGGCCACAAACCACGACTGCAAGCGGCAGGCCGTACATCAACGGCAACCGCGAACAGGCTGACAATTTCCTTCTGGACGGCATGGATAACAACCAGGTGTCCGACAACCTCGTCGGGTACACGCCGAGTGTTGACGCCATTCAGGAGTTCAACATGATCACCCAGAATGCGCCTGCCGAGTATGGCAACTTCATGGGCGGGATCATCAGCGCCACGATCAAATCCGGCACGAATGAATTGCATGGCGACATTTTTGAATTTCTGCGCAACGATGTCCTGAATGCCGCGAATTGGTCCGACAATATTACAAGCCCGGCGGCGCCTAAGGCCAAGCTGCGATGGAACGAGTTTGGCGGAACCATCGGCGGGCCCATCAAGAAGGACAAGCTGTTCTTCTTCGGGGATTATCAGGGCTCGCGGTATGACACGCCCTCGTCAACGGGCCTGATCACGGTTTTCACGCCTCAGGAGCGAAACGGCGGTTTTTCACAAATCTGCAATACGTTTAACTCTTCCGGAGTGTGCACGGACGGAATTCAGCTTTACAACCCTTACCAGGTGGACTCCAACGGCAATCGGGCCATCATTCCGTTCAACAACCTGGCCCAGGCTGGATTGGCGGAGAACCCGGCAGCGCAAGCGATCCTGACGTCAAGTCTTTACCCTGCGCCCATTAACAATAATCTCCGGTTCAATCAGCTCAATACGACGCGGAGCGAAACTCTGGGCGACCAGTTTGACGTCCGGTCCGACTATAACGCAACGGATAAGGACCGCATCTTCGGCCGCTTCTCCTGGAGCAGGCAGGACAGCCCCTCCACGAACTCATTTCCACTGTTTTACGGTTCCTTCTACAACGCACCAACGCGCAACGGCGTGCTTGACTGGACCCGCATGTTTTCTCCCACGCTGGTGAATGAGGCTCGCTTTGGTGTGAACTACGTTAAGCTCCACAACGGTGGCCAGGATATCGGCAAGGGGAACCTGGGCCAGCAGTTTGGGATTGCGGACAATATTGCCGGCTTGCCCTCCATCCAGGGTTTCGCATACGCGAACTCTATAGGAAGCGCCAACGTCGGCACCCAGCAACTGTTCGCCAATACAGTCATCCAGGCGTCAGATGCGCTCATTTTGACGCGTGGCCACCACACGATTCACACCGGAGTCGAATACTGGCGGCAGCGCATCAACATCTACTATGCGGGCAACTATGGCCGTACGGGAATTATCAACTTTGACGGCAGGTGGACCGCAGGGCCCGGAGCGACCGCAGCATCAAGCGCTACCGCAGGCTTCCCGGAAGCCGATTTCTGGCTTGGCCTTCCCGAGGCCGTTCAGCGCGGGGTCATTTCGGGGACCTGGGGGCAACGGGCCAATGTTATCGCCACGTATATCCAGGATGACTGGCGGGCCACGAATGACTTGACCCTCAATCTTGGGCTGCGTTATGAGACCCACACGCCGTGGGGCGAAGTCCACAACCGTCAGGCGAATTTCGGGCCTATCACCGGAACTGAATATTTCGCAGGCAAGTCCGGCTGCCCTTACAACAATTGCAATGCGCTGTACAACAGCTACAATGCCGGTTACGATTTTCAGCCTCGGTTCGGTTTCTCTTACTCACCGGAGTTCCTGGGCAAAACGACGGTTGTCCGGGGAGCTTACACGTGGTCAACCTACCTTGAGGGTACAGGAACCAACCTGCGCCTTCCGCTGAACCCACCCTTCAACGAGGAGTTCAGCAACATTTACGACAACCTGACGTTCCCGGGATCGACTCTGGACGAAGGTTTTTCAAAACTCGCTTCACCGACGGACCCGTTTGCGGGCGCCGTCATCCGACTGTGGGATCCGAATGTGAGGCCGGCGCTCTCGCAGCAGTGGAACTTCTCGATCGAACACCAGTTCCCGGCGCAGACCGTGGTGCAACTGGGTTATGTGGGCCAGAAGAGCACGCACCTGATGGTTCCCATGCCCTATTTTCAGCTTCGGCTTCCTGGCGAGGCGGGATGCCCGTCAAGCGCTACCAGCCCTTGCCCGAGCCCATACCTTTCCGGCAACCCGGCACTGGCCAGCATCGGACAGATTTCCGGGACTGAGTCGAACGGGGTCAATCGGTACGATGCCTTGCAGCTTGTTGTCCAAAAGCGCCCAACGCACGGGCTCCAATACCAGGTGGCATATACTTATTCCAAGTGCATGACCAACTCCAGCGGCTATTACGGGTCCTGGGGCGGTCAGGTAACTCCTACCAATCCGTACTGGCAGAACCTCTACGACTCTGCTGCTGAGTGGGGGCCCTGTTACTGGGACGTTACCCATCTGCTGAGCGCCTATGCTGTCTATGAAATGCCATTTGGGACGAAGCACGCGATTGGGAAGTCTTGGAACCCGGTGGTCAACGGCGTCCTGGGCAATTGGCAAGTAAGCGGGATTCTCCAGCTTCGTGGCGGGTTCCCGACCACAGCCTTTGCCAGCGACGCTTCCGGCACTCAATCCAGGAATGCGAGGGCTGACTGCATCGCACCTCCGAGCTATCCGAAGACACCCGTTGCGACGGGTGGCCTCCAGTGGGTCAGTCAGTCGGGATTTGAGCAGCCTGCCGCCGGGACATTCGGAAGTTGCGGAAACTCCACGATCCGCGGGCCGGGACTTCACACGTTTGACCTGAGCGTCGCCAAGTCCTTCCCGTTCACCGAGACTAAACGCCTCGACTTCAGGGCGGAGTTCATCAACTTTACCAACACGCCCATTCTCAATGGCCCTGCGCCGTGGGTGGGTCCCGGGTTCGGCGAAGTCACGAGTTCGCAGGGAGCCCGTACTATCCAGTTCGGCCTGAAGCTCTATTACTGACGGTGCCGATTTAGGCTCACGTTAACCCGGCCGCTGCGTTTATTCGGAAGAAGCCAACGCGGCGGCCTTTTCCTTTTTGCGAGGGTTTTTTCCAGAGCGGGGCGAAGGAGGAGTTCTCTCGGTCCTGTTGTCAAGCTGAAGGGTCCACATCAGTTTGGGCGCTTCATTAATTCCCGCGCTGTGTTCTGGAGGGTTTGTTCCTTCCTGCTGTCAAGCGTCTGGAAAATCACCATCTCGCGTTTCTGGTTCTCAGCATCGTGCAGCCGTCCATAAACCTGGGCCAGCACGTAATGAGGTTCCCTGGCGTTCGGGTCAAGTTCAGCGGCTTTCACGAGTTCTTCTCGTGCCTGCTCCAGGTTTCCAAGTGCAAGGTAGCACTTGCCGAGGTCAAGGCGGGGAGGAAGGAATTTCGGATTGCCGGCGACCGCGATCTTGAGCAGCGGGAGCGCTTCGGCAGGCTTCTGATTTCTCAAACGAATGTCCCCAAGTTCGTAATTGGCCATAGGATTATTGGGGTCTTCCTGCAATGCCAGTTGCAGTTCCTGCTCCGCTTCAGCAAACTGCACGTTGTTGAAATACGCCTGCCCCAATTCAAAATGGATTCCGGGAAAGTCCGGCTGCTCCTTCAAAATCGCCTTGTATTCGTCGATCGCTTTTGGATACTGCTGGTCTTCGGCATAAGACTCCGCTTTTAAGGAACGAACGAGGACGGAGTTGGGCGCAAGATCGGCAACTCGTTGAAATGCGTTCATAGCCTGGGTCCGGTAGATTTTGGCCAACTGATACCAAGCCTTTGAGTCATCGGGGTGAGCCTTGACGATGGCATCGAGGTTTTCAATTGCCTCGATGTTGCGGCCGAGCGACTCCAGCACCATCGCTGCGTAATAATGCGCGCGGCGGTCGCCAGGATGTGCCTTTAATTCCGCGTCAAAGGCGTCGAGGGCCTTATCGTATTCATTGAGGCCGTAGTAAGAGAGGCCAAGGTAAAGATTCACCCCAGGATAATCTGGCGATGCGTGAAGGGCCTGTTGAAAGGCCTGGATGGACTGATCGAACTTTAGCTCCGTCTGGTAAACAATTCCCAGCCGCTTGAGAATTTCGGGCTGGTTGGGAAATTGTTTGAGCGCCTGCCGATAGACGCTTTCTGCCTCAGTGTATTTCTGGCTCTTTTCGAGGGCCGCAGCGCGGGAGAGAAAACTCTCCACAGTCTGTGCCGATCCGCGCAGGGATGTAAAACATAAGAGCAGCAACAGCAGAAGTGGCAGGGATGGAGCAACCGGTTTTGAGAACTTAATCCTTTGCCCCATGGCTGAACTCCGCTAACGGCCTCTCGGCCAGAATAACACAACCGCTTGCGAAGCGGACCTTCCCTATACAATGCGTTCTAACGCACCTATGGAGATGAATTTATCTTGTACCGGGCATCTGCTTGTTACTCCCCACCGTTGACGGCGCAGATTGCAAGAGCATTTCGCCGTTGCAACACGCGCCGCAAGCTGTCAACATGTGAGCAACATGCGTTGGCAACTGGCATCGGCAGATGAAGAGAAATCGGCGGCGCTGGCGCGCGAACTGGAAGTCCCGCCGCTGCTTGGGCGGCTGCTCGTGCTTCGCGGAATCACCGACCCTGAGGCCGCGTACAACTTTCTGAATCCCTGCCTCGATCAGCTTCACAATCCCTTCCTGATGGCAGATATGGATCGTGCGGTGGAGCGGCTGCGGCGGGCAGTCGAGCGCAAGGAGAAAATCCTGATCTACGGTGACTATGACGTGGATGGGACGACGGCCGTGGCCGTGCTGCTGGCCGGGCTTGAATCGCTTGGCGCGCGTGTGCACGCGCACATTCCCGACCGGCTGAAGGATGGTTACGGAATGCGCGTGCCGATCGTGGAGCGCGCCGCCGCGGAAGGTTTCACTGTTTTGCTGAGCGTGGATACGGGAATCCGCGAGCATGAGGTCGTGGCCCGCGCGCAGAAACTGGGGATTGATTGCATCATCACAGACCACCACCTGCCGAAAGAAACTCTCCCCGCCGCTCATGCTCTGCTGAACCCGCGCCGCCCGGACTGTGCTTATCCTGACAAGAACCTTGCAGGTGTCGGGGTGGCGTTCAAACTCGTGCAGGGTCTTCTGGGTGAGCGGATGTCGGAAGCCACGCTGCGCTCGTACTTGAAACTCGTGGCCATTGGGACGATCGCAGATGTTGTGCCGCTGATCGGAGAGAACCGCGTGATTGCGAGCGTGGGGCTTGAGGGTCTGCGCCGGCCCTCGCAGCCGGGACTTAGCGCCTTGCTGGAAGTAGCAGGGCTGAATGGCCGTGCGCCCACGGCCGGGGACGTGGGCTTTCGTATCGCACCCCGCATGAACGCAGCGGGGCGTATGGAAGACGCACGCTCCGTCATCGAGTTGCTTCGCACGCCTGATCCGGCGAAAGCACAGCGGATTGCGCGCCATCTCGATGCACTGAACAGCGAGCGTCAGCACGCGGAAGAATCCATCCTGCATGAAATTGAAAAGATCGTACAGTCACGGCCAGACGTAAACGGCCGCTACAGCCTGGTGTTCGCGGGGGCAGGCTGGCACCGGGGCGTGATTGGAATCGTGGCCCAGCGCGTAGTGGAGCGCCTTTACCGGCCCACGCTGGTCATTGGCGTTGAGGACGGCACAGGACAAGGCTCGGGCAGGTCCATCGCGAATTTTCATCTGCTCAACGCCCTCACGGACTCGAGGGATATCTTCGACCGCTTCGGCGGTCACGCTGCGGCGGCCGGATTTACCCTTCCCTCCGGGCGCATCGGTGAACTGGAACAGCGATTTGAGGCGTATGCGCGTTCAGTATTGTCGCCGCAGGACCTGGTCCCACTGCTGCGCGTCGACGCAGAAGTTGATCTCGACCAGATGGATTGGCCGCTGTTTGAGCAATTGACGCGCATGGAGCCATTCGGCATGGGGAACCCGACTCCGGTGCTTGTCGCTCGGGGGCTGCGTCTCATATACGCGCCGCGCGTGCTGAGCGAAAAACACCTGAAACTCAGGGTTGGCAGCGGCCCAAAGCAATTCGACGCCATCGGCTGGCGCAAGGGGGAGCACGCAAAATTGCTTTCAACCGGCGATTTAGTCGACCTTGCCTTCACACTCGACCAAAACACTTACCAGGGAGCATCTTCGCTCCAGATGGTCATCAAAGATTTGCGGTTGGATGGCAATGGAATGTAAAAGGCCGGCGCTCGAGTCCTATCGTACTCCGCAAAACCTCCCGCCGCAGACTCCTCCCACCCCCAAAATCCTTCCAGGAGTTTTCCCTCCTGAACTTAATTTCGTCGTTTTAAACTGCGGAGGACGTCCGTCATCGGGGTTTAGAATAGAAGTCGGAGGTAAACAGGCGGACTTTGGAAGGCGGTATTAAAAAGCACGTCAGAGGGTGGCGTTGGGTCGAAATATTCGCCGCGGCTGGAGTGGCAGTTACCGTCGTTGTGATCGTTGGAACGTATCGGCTGGGAAAGACAACGCGACAGACGCCCCCTCTCAAGTCTGCTGATCTTCCAGGAGACGCCGATCAGCAGCTATCCGGCGTCACGTTTACACGCTCCGAGAAAGGCCGGGAGGTTTTTGCCCTTCACGCCGCGCGGACGCTGGCCTTCAAACAGAGCGGTTCCATCCTGCTGAGCGATGTTTATGTGGAATACTTCGGGCAGACGGGAAATCGGTATGACGTTCTCAAGACTGCGGAGGGAGAGTACAACCCTTCGACGGGTAATCTTTCGACGCCCGGCGATGTTGAAATCGTGCTGAACGCACCGCGCGGCAAATTGCAAGGAGCGGATCAGACGCCTGCGGACGCCCGTAACAAGGTGCACAGAGGGCGTCAGCCCGTCTATATTAGGACTTCAAAGGTCACTTCCCACGAGCATGGAACGCTGATTGAGAGTACAACGCCCGTCGGTTTTCATTTGGGTCAGATTTCAGGCTCGGCACGTGGCCTGGCCTATGGCACAGAGAGGGGAGAAATTACGCTGAAGCGGGATGTGGAAGCCGTCTATCAGCCCGCGCAAGGCAGGCCGCCTGAGGAGCCCATTCAGCTCTCTGCCAGTCGCCTTCGGTATGGCGGGGCAGGTGAAGGGGTGCAACTCTGGGGCCCGGTCAAGATTCACCAGGGGAAACGAACGGCCATTGCTAACGATGGGTCGATTTCCCTGAATGCGCAGAACCGCGTCACGGAAGTTCTCCTGAGCGGCCAGGCCCGCATACAGGACCAAACGCCAAGAGGGGAGATCACGCTGCAATCCGATGCCTTGCGAGGATATCTTGACCCTGCTACAGGCCGTCTGAATAAACTGACGGCGATCGGGCACGTTCAAAGCGACTCAACACAGGTGAATGCCAATGCCCATCTTGAAGCTCAAGCGGCAGCTTTGAATTTTGACCCCGTCACTCACGCTCCTGCAAACGGTGCAGCGTCCGGACATGTAGACCTGACGATCACGCAACTGCCCCGGCCCCAAAACACCCCGGCACCTCCCCAGAGCGTTGTGCGAAAGACTTCCAGGGAAGAGCTTTCCACAGAAAGTCTGGAATTTACTTTTCGACCTAAAGGTAAGAATTTGAAAGAGGCGGAGACTGCAGGTCCGGGGACCCTTGTCCTTTATCCCGCAAGCCCAAAAGCGGGCAACCGGACCGTAACAGCGGCCCAATTTGTTATGGCTTTTGATCCTGCAAGCCGCCTGGAATCGATCCGCGGAACGGGCGGAACCAGAATCGTCTTTGAGCCGCCCGCAAATTCCAGAAATCAGGCTCCCGCTGTCTCGACCGCGAACGAGTTAACTGCAACGTTTGATCCTGCATCTGAAGTCATTCGCACCGTTGAACAGAGCGGGGATTTTCACTTTACGAACGGGGATATGGAGGCAAAGGGAGAACAAGCCTGGGACATCGAACGGGAACAAAAGCTGATACTTACCGGTCACCCGGAGGTTTGGGATTCTGACACGCGCGCACGGGCAAACCAGGTTGTAGTTCTTCTGGCTTCCGACGTAGCGGAAGCGATAGGGAGTGTACATGCGATTCATATTGACCGTCGTGATCAGTCATCGCCGCCAACAAATGTCGTTGCAGACCGCATGACCGCTGACCACAAGAGCCAGGTGGTCCATTATGAAGGAAACGTTCGCGCTTGGCGGGGAACCGATGTTATCGAGTCAGCGTCGCTGGACGTTTACAAGGGCCAGCGGCGCGTCAGTACGAACTCGCGGGTTTTGACGTCTCACTTGCAGCCGGCGCCGACCGGGGGCCGTGAGGAAAAGCAAGGCCAGACCGGTTCGACTCCACTCACGATTCGAGCGGACAAGCTGGATTACTTCGACGCCGGACGAAAAGCGCGTTACTCCGGCAACGTCGAACTGGACACTCAGGACACCAAAATCCTTGCCGACCGGCTGGATGTTTATTTCTCGCCCGGCAAGAGGCAGTCCGACTCCGAGGTCGAGCGCGCGGTGGCCGAGGGGCACGTGAAGGTTATTCAACCATTGCGCTATGCTAAGGGTGAGAATGCTGTATATGACGCGCAAGCGGGAAGGGTTGTAATGACGGGAGGACCGCCAACAGTTTACGACACGGAAAAGGGGTCGGTGACGGGGCAGCGTTTGACATTCTATATCCACAATGATAGGTTGCTCGTTGATGGAAGTGCCAATGCTCCAGCGGTCTCCAAACACCCTGTCGCGCAGTGAGCGACGATGCATACTCTCTCCACTGTTGACCTGACTAAAGCCTACAAGGGCCGCAAGGTTGTGGACAATATCAGCCTGACCATCGCGCAAGGCGAGGTCGTCGGCCTTCTGGGTCCCAACGGAGCGGGAAAAACTACCACGTTTTACATTATCGTCGGGCTGACCACCCCGGATTCCGGTCAGGTGGTTCTTGACGATACGGACATCACCGCTTACCCGATGTATTTGAGGGCGAGGAGTGGAATCAGCTATCTTCCGCAGGAGCCGTCGATCTTCCGTAAACTCACGGTGGAAGAAAACATTCTCGCAGTCCTGGAAACACTTCCGCTCACGGCCCATCAGCGGCGCAAGCGCCTCGAAGAGTTGCTTGAAGAACTTGGGCTGCAACAGGTTAGGAGGAGCCAGGGCTATCTGCTCTCAGGCGGTGAGCGGCGGCGGGTGGAAATTGCACGTTCCCTCGTTATCTCGCCATCGTTTATACTTCTGGATGAGCCA